>Ga0209415_10012445_pt1 | contig 14172 bp, 8 predicted proteins | sample PeaSoiSIISIP2007_FD_187696 | JGI IMG/M metagenome (GOLD analysis project Ga0209415, IMG submission 187696) | Peat soil microbial communities from Weissenstadt, Germany - SII-SIP-2007 (SPAdes) (version 2) | ecosystem: Environmental > Terrestrial > Soil > Wetlands > Peat | place: Germany... | reverse complement strand
CGGACCTGGAAAAGGAGATCGAGCGGCTGAACGGGGAGAAGACGAATCTCGTGAACACCCAGAATTACGAGAAGGCCGCCGCGGTGCGGGACATGGTCCGGCAGCTCAAGGTCAAGGTGGACGAGATCAAGAAGACATGGGAGAGCACCATCGCGGTGGAGGAGAACGTGGTGGATGTTGAGGACATCCAGCAGGTCATCTCCGACATGACCGGCATTCCGCTCTCACGCATCGTTCAAAGCGAGTCCGAGAAGCTCCTTCACATCGAAGAGGAGCTGCACAAGAAGGTCATTGGCCAGGAGGAGGCCATCTCCGTCATCGCATCCGCCATCCGCCGTTCGCGCACGGGGCTGTCATCAGCGCGCAGGCCGCTGGGGTCCTTCGTGTTCCTGGGGCCCACCGGCGTTGGAAAGACGCTGGTGGCCAAGACCCTCGCGGAGTTCCTCTTCGGGGACCCCGACGCCCTCGTGAGGATCGACATGTCGGACTTCATGGAGAAGCACAACGTGTCCCGGCTGGTTGGAGCGCCCCCTGGCTACGTCGGCTACGAAGAAGGCGGGCTCCTCACGGAGAAGATCCGGCGCAGGCCTTTCAGCGTGATCCTCCTGGACGAGATCGAAAAGGCGCACCCCGACGTGTTCAACATCCTTCTGCAAGTCCTGGAGGAAGGCCAGCTTTCCGACAACCTGGGGCATTCGGTGTCATTCCGCAACTCCGTCATGATCATGACCTCGAACCTCGGGGCCCGGGAGATCAACAAGGACTCATCCCTCGGGTTCCAGTCCGAGGAAGGGGGAATGAACTTCAAGGACATCCGCAACTTCGTCATGAGCGAGGTGAAGCGCGCGTTCAACCCGGAGTTCATCAACAGGATCGATGAGATCGTCGTATTCCACAACCTCGACAAGACGCACCTCGGCCAGATCTTCGACCTCATGGTGAAGGAGATCTTGGATCGGCTCGTGGAGCAGAAGATCACGATCTCCGTGAAGAAGAAGGCCCGCGAATACCTTATCGACAAGGGCTTCGATGAGAAGTTCGGCGCGCGGCCGCTTCGCCGCCTGCTCCAGAAGGAAGTGGAGGACCCGCTCTCCCTGGAAATCCTCCGCGGCAAGTTCAAGCAGGGGGATGCGGTAGACATCGAGATCCGCGCGGAGAAGATAACCTTCCGCAAGCAGGAACCTCGGAACGTGCTCCCGCTGTCGCCGCAGCCTGCGGGACTCCTGCCCGGGGAAAAGGAGCCTGAAAAGGTCACGACGTGAGCATAGACAGGACGTCGAGGCCGAGCGAGCACAGGGATGTGCGATAGGGAGGCCATAGACAGGACGTCGAGGCCGAGCGAGCACAGGGATGTGCGATAGGCTCCCAGCTCTCGCCCTGATCTTCACGCTTGTCGTCGCCGCAGCCGGTTGGGCGCAGTCCGCGGATGACCTCCTGAAGGCCGGAAAAAGAGCATTCTCTGACGGTTTCTACCCCGTGGCAGCGGGAAGCTTCCAGCGCATCATCTCCGACTACCCGCAGGCGCCCACTGCCGCCGAGGCGGAGTACCTTCTCGGCGTCAGCGACTACTACCTGGGCAAATGGCGGGAAAGCATCACCGTGCTGGAAGGCTTTCAGGCCAGGCACGCCGGGTCCGCGCTTGCCTCCCGGCTTCCGTACTGGCTTGGCGCGGCCTGGCTGCGGCTGGGAAGCTACGAGAGTGCGCTCCGCTTCCTCGGCGGGGCGGCGGCCGCGGAGGGGCCGTATGGCAGGCATGCGGCCCTGCTGTGCGGTGTGGCCCTGGAAGGGCTGGGAAAAGACGCGGAGGCCGCCGCTTATTATCGCAAGGTCATGAGCGCAGGGGATGTGTCGCTTACCCCGGAAGCAACCTACAGGCTCGCAGGGACGGAATATCGAGCGGGTCGTTTCGCGCCCGCGAGGGATCTCTACAGTCGGATGCTTCTTGACTTTCCCCAGTCCCCGTTCGTCCGTGATTCGCTTTTCTTCCTTGCGGAGTCCGAGCTCGCGCTGGAGAACCTGGATTCCGCGGAGAAGAAGTTTTCCACCGTCACCTCGGTGTACCCAGACTCACCGTATCGCGAAGCGGCGTTGTACAGGCTCGCGGACATCGCCTACCGAAGGCATGACGCCGCTGCTGCCGCGCGGCGCCTGGAGGAGCTCGGGAAGCTTTATCCCCGGGGCGCATACAGGGGCAGCGCGGAGAGGATGCGCGCGGACGTTCTCCTGGACCAGCAGAAGTACCCGGAAGCGGCGGCAGGGTACGAGCGGGCGCTGTCTGAGCTGAGCGAAGGAAGCGAACGGCAGGCCGCGTGGTATTCCCTGGGCCTGGCAGACATCATGCTCGGCAGGAAGGCCAGGGCGGCAGAAGCATTCGGGAATGCGGGAAGCGGCCTCGCCAAGGACCTTGGTGAGAAGGCTTTGTTCCAGAGGGCGCTGGTTCTGGCCGGGCTCGGTCGAAGCGAAGACGCCATTGACGCCCTGGACAGTTTTGTCAGCACTTTTCCGGGAGGGCCGCACGGGGAGCAGGCGCTCAAGCTCCTCGCCTCTCTCCTTGATTCCCGGATGGTTTTCGATAAGTCCCTTTCCCGCTGGGATGCCCTGGTCAGGCTGTATCCACGGTCCGCGTCTCTGCCGGAATACATCTACAGGCGGGGCGTTGCCCGCATGAACACCGGGGAACCGGCCGCGCTGGATGATTTTCAGAGGGTCTTGAAGGATTTCCCCACCTCTGCCTTCCGGGATGAAAGCGCCTATTCCGTCGGGTTCGTCTATTCGCAACGCGGAGAGTATGCCCGGGCCACCCCTTATTTCCAGGCCGTGGCGCTGCGGGCGGCCGGTTCTGACATCGGGAACAGGAGCTCACTGGCGGTCGGGGTATGCCTCTTCAACATGGGAAGCTTCGAACAGGCCCTTGCCAGCCTCGAGTACCTGCGGGCGCGGCAGCCGGGCGGAGAGACGCAGGCAACTGTCGCCCTGTACTCCGGAAGGACGCTCTACCGTATGGAGAAGCTGCCTGCCGCTGCGGAGCGGCTGGCGGACGCTGTCGTGCGGTTTGAGGCGCTGGATCAGCCGTCGGCGCATGCGGAAGACGCGGCTGACGCCCGCTACTGGCTGGCGTGGTCCCTGTACCGAATCGGCAGGCTCGAAGACGCGCGGGACGCTTTCATTTCCCTCGCCCAGAAGTACCCGTCCGATCGGCGTTCCGGGGAGGCATGGTACCGCGCGGGCATGTGCGAGTCCGTGCGCGGGGACGATGCCGCCGCCATCAAGCTCTTCGAAACCGTGGCCCCGGGGGCGGACCCGTGGCGCGAGCAGGCCTTGTACGAAAAGGGATGGGCGCTTTCGAGGATGGGCAGCCTGCAGGAGAGCACCGAGGCTTTTCAGGAGCTTGCGGCGAAGTATCCAGGCGGCCAGCTTGCGCCGGAGGCGTTCTTCAAGCTTGCCATGAAAGCCTATGATGAAGGCCGATATCCGGAGGCGAGAGCGGGGTTCACGGCGATGATCCGGGATTTCCCAAGGAGCGCACTGGTGAAGCAGGCCCTCTACTGGATTGCGGAATGCACGCTGCAATCGGGGGACGCGCGGGCTTCACTTGATGATTTCTGGACCAGCCTCACCTCTGACCCGGGCGCCGGCGTCCTTGCAAACGCCCTGCAGGGATTTGCGGACGCGTTGAAAGCATATTCCAGCCTGGAAACTGCAAGGGATTTTGCCGAAAAGGCACGTGAGACACAGGGGCTCGATGTCTGGGTGGTGGCCGGCGTGCAGCTGGAGTACGCGAAGTTGCTTCTTGCGAAGGATCCCCCCGGTGCCACTGATGTCCTCGAAGACGTGCGCCGCCGTTCACCGCCCGAGCCGCTCGCCGGTGAGACCAGCCTTCTCATGGGCCAGGCCCTTGCCGCGCAGTCGCAGTGGCAAAAGGCCATCGAGATTTTTGCCGCGCTTTCCGACTCGCGGGCTGACGAGGTGGGCGCGCGAGCCACCGCGGAGCGGGCCCGCGCCCTGGAAGCCATCGGAAATCTTGCGGACGCGATGACCCAGTACCTGAGGATCTCCTACATCTTCCCCACCGACGTTGAGCTGTCAGCCGAGGGCATGTTCAACGCGGCCCGGCTGGCCGAACGGGTCGGCGACAGGGACGCCGCGGCCCGGATCGAAGACGCCCTTCGAAAGCGATACCCGGAAAGCCAATGGGTTCCCCGGTTGCAGGAGCTGAAGCAGGTTCCGCATTGACGGAACAGACGCCCCGCTGTCAGTTTCCGTAGCGCGCGTCGTACAGGTCGTTCTGAAGGGTCCGCGAGATGGTGAGAGCCGTGTCCCGGGCCAGCTGGTCGAACCCGTTCTGCAGGTCTTCCTCGGAAAGGCTCGCCAGGGCGGCGGTCGTGACGAAGTTGCCGATCGTCGAGTCCAGCCCGAACATCTCCGGCGTTGCATCCCGCTCCACCTCGATGTCCCGGCGCCACACGATGGTTTTCTCAGCGTTGCTGTACAGGATGGCGGTCAGCTTCATGCGAAGGGACACGGCGCTGGTCCAGGAGCCCGCGTGGATTCCCCACTTGTGAATATCGAAGTCAAGGAGGTAATCAGCGGCAAGGGGATCCTCCTCCTCCTGGGCTCCGAGCACCGTCAGGGACGTGGAGTACGATTCGTCGCGGACCATTCCCGGCACGTCGACTACCTGGAGAGCGTCCCGCATGAGGGAATCGACGCGATTCGCGTTCGCGGCCTTGGCGATGTTGGACCCGACGTTCAACGCCGTGCCGATGGGATTGGAGAAATCGATCTTGACCTGGTAATTGACATCCATCTTCGGCTCCGGCGGCAGGCGCATCTCTGCGGCCATTGTCCGTCCCTGGAGATCGAAGTCTCCGAGCCTGTTCACTGTTGTGCATGACGCCAGAACCACGGCGGCCACCGCAACCGCGAGGGTTCCCGCCAGAGAAATGGTGTTTGCTCGCTTCATTCCTTTTCGCGACCTTTCCTCTAGAACAACTCACGGGCCGTTTTCTGCCACCCCTCAGCGGGTTGAGCGCTTTTCAGCGCCCGGGTGCGAGACATGAGCTCCTGCCACGCCTCTCGGTTGTCCGCCAGGCTGACCGTCCCGCCGCGGAGACGGACGGGGAAGGCCTGCACGTAGCGCACCTTCCCATCATAAACCCCGAGCCTCAGGATGACGGAGTCTTCACCGCCGGGGGTCCCCTCCATTCCGGGGAACAGGAAGTTACCCAGAGAATACGCTATCAGGCGTCCATCCAGCGCTTCCATTCCCTCCAGAACATGCGGGTGCGCGCCTATCACCACGTCAGCGCCGTGGCGCACGAGCTCCCGGTAGAGTCGCTTTTGCTCCGCTGTGGGAGTTGCGCTCCATTCCTCCCCGCCGTGGACAAAGGCGATGTTGAAGCTCGCGGCTCCGCCGGGGATGCCGGCGGCAAATGCACGCGCCGATATCCGAAGGCCCTGCTCGTCGAGCCACAGGATGCCCGGCCGCGAATCCCGCGCGCGCTCTTCCGCCTGTCCATCGAAACCGGTCCTTTCCACCGGAAAGGCGCCCAAAGAAAGGATGCGGACCTCCAGCGGGCCCGCCGTCATGACTGCCGGACGTCCGGCGTCCTGAAGGTTCGCGCCTGCCCCCGAGGTGCTTACCCCCCATCGTGAGAGCGCCGCAAGGGTCTGGAGAAAGCCTTCCGCGCCGAAGTCGAAGGTATGATTATTGGCCAGGGAAAGATAGGAAAACCCCGCTTCTTTCAGCTTGCCGACTGCCGCTGAACGAAATCGGAATGTATAGCTCTTCCGCTGCGGAGCGTCCCCGAGGGAGGTTGAAGACTCCAGGTTCCCGATGAGGAGGTTGCTTCCCCGAAGGATCCCGAGGGCATCTCCGAAGACGCGTTCCAGCCCGCCTTCCTGCAGCAACGCATCGTCCACCCCCCTGGCCGGCATCACGTCCCCGACCGCTTCGATCCAGGCGATCGCCGGCCGGAGGTGCGCCGGCGGGAGCCTCGAAAACCAGGCGCGCAGCCGGGCATCTGAGCTGTCCAGCTGAAGAGTCACGTCCTGGGACACAGCGTACCCCGGCTGGTCAGGGAGCAGGTCATCAAGCGGCAGGGCGGTGTCCGGGAGTGAAACGGAGCACAAGGGCTGGATGGCAACCGTTCCGCGCTCGACATCTGCGCGGGTCACCGACGCACGTTCATCTCCGAGCCTGACCACGGGGACGAGCGGCATGTGAGCCACGATCTTCCCGCCTCCTCCCATGCTCAGAACCGCACTGTCTTCAAAGGGCTGAGAGCCCGCGGGAAGACGAATCACGTCAGTCCCGGCAGGCAATGGTGACACGGAAACGAGCCGCTGCCATTCCGGCCACAGGTCGTCCGATGACTGGACGGCCAGGGGAATGCACGGGACGCGGAGCGCGTTGGCGGCCAGCGCCAGCATGATGATCACGATGCGCCGCATGACAGGCGGGGGGAGCATAGACTGAGGGCAGCCCGATGACAAGGCGTCTGCGCCGGGGTATCATGGCCCATGGCCCGACACATCGAAGTCTTCGATACGACGCTTCGTGATGGGAACAAGCTTCCCTTTGTCGTGCTCTCACCGGATGACCGCGTTGTCCTGGCCCGGCAGCTCGCGAAGCTGGGCGTTGACGTCATTGAGGCCGGTTTTCCGTCCGCGTCCCAGGAAGAGGCGGATTGCGTGGCACGCGTGTGCGATGAAGTCGAAGGACCCTACGTCGCCGCTCTTGCCCGGGCGCTGCCGGCCGATGTGGAGAAAGCGCTCACGGTGCTTGCCCGGGCGCGACGTCCTTACCTTCACATCTTCATGGGCGTCTCCCCGGAGTTCCTCCGCCACGTGCTGAAGATCCACGAGGGGGAGGCGCTGGCTGCCGTTGCAGACTGCGTGCGCACCGCCAAATCCGCCGGGGTGAGGGTTCAGTTTTCCCTCAGCGAGGCCCCCCACGCGCCGCACGAGTTTCTTCTCAGCGTGTTCGAATCCGCCCGGGATGCAGGCGCTGACGTGATAAACCTTGCGGATACCAACGGCATCCTCACGCCGCGGGACACTTCGGCAATGGTGCAGGAGCTGTCAACCCTGCTCGGGTCCGGCTCGAAAACCGTGATCGGAATGCACTGCCACAACGACCTCGGCCTGGCCACGGCAAACACCATGGCAGCGGTGGAGGCGGGGGCATCGCACGTGGAGGTGACCATCGGCGGATTCGGCGAGAGGGCGGGCAACGCGGCCCTGGAAGAGGTGGTTTTCCTCATGACCGCCTTTGCAGAACGATACGGAGTCACGCATGGCATCCGCCTGGAAGAGATCTCCCGAACAGCGCGCCTGTTCGACAGCCTCACCGGGGTGCGCACCCATCCGAACAAGCCCATCACCGGCCAGTGTGCATTCATGCCCGCCCCCGGCGGCTTTTCCGGCAGGTCGCTCTCCGCGGACATGCGCAAGCTCATGCGAGAGACCACCATCGGCAGGCTCCCTGAGCACAGCTCCGTCCTTCCGCCCATCCCGGAGCGCAAAGGCCCATATACGCTTGAGTCTTTCAACGTGATGACGGCGTCCCATTCCCCTCCGGTCGGCGTCGTCGTCATCCGGCGGGACGGGAAGACGCTGACGCAGACGTCCCACGGCAACGGCCCCATCGATGCGTTGTTCAGGGCCGTCGACAGGGCGCTGGGGTTTGCGACGCGCATGGTGCAGTACTCCGTCTCCACCATCGGAACGGGCACGGATGCGCTGGCCGAAGTGATCGTAACCGCTGAGCTTCGAGGGAGGCGCTTCCACGGCCGCTACCGCAGCACGGACGTCATCGAGGCCAGCCTGCGGGCCTACATGAGCGCGTGCAACGCCATTGGAGACTCGGGGATACTGGAGGGGCCGACGGATTTCCACGTCGCGGGCGAATACCTCTGGGAATAGATGCTCGCTGCCCGGCGCTGCCTACTCGCGGGGGACGCGAAGGCAGGACACTGCCGAGACAAGCGGAAAAACGCAGACGACCGCAAGCGTTCCTTTGAGCCCGACGAGCTCGCCAAGCGCGCCCAAAGGCACCATGAGAAGCCCAGCCAGACCCCACGAGATTCCCATGATGAGGGAGGAAGCCATCGCGGGCGACCCGCTGGAGTGCTTCTGGGCAAACAGGATGAGAAGCGGGTTGGAAAAGGAGAGCGAGATCCCGCCCAGGACAGCAAGGGCGTAGCCCCAGCCCGAAGGCAGGAGGAGGAACCCGGCCAGGCACAGCGGGACGCTCGCCGTGATGGAAACAAGGATGAGCGCTTTCTTGCCGGTTCGCCGGGAGAACGAGCTCACGAAGACGGAAATGATGGCCCCCAGAGCGAGCATGACCGTGAACGTGATGCCGATTCTGGGCAGGGGGACCGAAAGCCCGGCCATGTAGACGGGCAGGTAGGTCTGCAGGCCCCGCAGGGCCACCTGCAGGGAGAAATTGATGAATACCAGGCGGATGAGGGTGGCCAGCTCCCTGCGGTCGGAGAGCAGGCTCCTCCACGTAATGCGTGTCTCCCCGCGGGTTCTTTTTTCGATTTCGCGCGTCGGCAGGAGCAGGAACAGGACCAGGGCCACGACTGCCGCGGGCGCGGCAAGGACGGGAGTGGCATGGAATCCCCACGCGGAAATGAAAAGCGCCATCACCGCCGGCCCGGCGGCAAAACCGAGGTTGCCGCCCGCGCTGAACACGGCCATGCCGATTTCCGGGTGTCGGCCGCTCAGGGCGGGAGTCACGGAAGCCCCCTTGGGGTGAAACGCGGCTGATCCCAGGCATCCAAGGAAGAGAAGTGCAAGAAACAGGGGATAGTTGGTCGTGATTCCCAGGGAGCTGATGAGAAGACCCGTGAGCAGCGGCGCGAGGTAGACAGATGAAGTCACGCCGAATCGGTCGAACAGCGTACCGAAGACAGGCTGGGAAAGCGCGGACGCCATGGCGGCGACCATGGAAATGGTTCCGATCATGGAGAGGCTGAGGCCGAACTTCTGCATCGCAATGGGGAAGAGCGGCGTCAGGAAGCCCATGTAGATGTCGTTGAAGAAGTGGGCCGTGGAAACGAGGTACAGGATTGGAGAGATCGACATGTGTCTGGCTGCGGGGGCGCCCGGGGGCCGAAGGGCTAGTTGTTCACCCGCTCCTGGTATTCCCTCGTCTCGGTGTTCACGAGGATCCGGTCTCCCGTCTTGATGAACAGGGGCACTTTCACTTTCAACCCGGTCTCACAGGTGATGACTTTCGTCGCCCCGCTGACAGTGTCTCCGCGCTCCGCTCTTTCCGCCTCTGACACTGTGAACACCATTTTGGTGGGCAACTTGATGTCGATGGGAGTCTGTTCCCAGAAGACCACCTGGTAATTCTCTCCATCCTTGAGGAAGTCGCGTTTCTCCTCCTCACCCTCGCTGGGGATGGAGAACTGTTCATACGTCTTTGTATCCATGAACGCGTAGCTCTCCGCGTCCGCGTAGAGGAACTGCACTTCTTTGTACTCTACGGAAACATCTTCCAGGTTGTCCTGGACCTTGTTCGTCTGGCGAAGGACGCTGCCGGTCTTGATGTTCTTCAGCTTCAAGCGGACGAATGCGGACCCTTTTCCCGGGTTGACATACTCCCGCTCGACGCAAACGTGGGGTTGGTTGTTGATGAGGATGAACGTTCCTTTCGCAACATCACTCGCCTTGATCATGTGCTTCCTTTCAGGATGTCCTGGATTGTCAAGGCACTATATCCGAAAAGGGAAATAAAATCACCCCCTCGAGGGATTTTTCTCCGGAGAAGACCATCTCCAGTCGATCAACACCGAGTGCCGTCCCGCTCACCGTCGGGAATCCCCGCGGAAACGCGGCGGCCAGGCCGTCGTCAACTGCGTGCTGGACGCGGGAAGCCTTTTTCCTTTCTCCTTCCTCGCGAAGCAGCGCGGTCAGGGCCTCCGTGTCGGTTTCCTCCGTATAGCAGTTGGCGATCTCCACCCCGTCCACGAACAGCTCCCACCGCTGCGCCCACGGACCCGCCGCCGCGCGCCGCGCCGTTGTCGGCACGAGGGAAGGGTAATCGAGGAGCACGAGCGGAGCATCCCGCGGCAGCGCGGGCTCCACGGATGTGAGAAAAGCGATGTGAAAGGCCTCCTCCCAGGTGCTCTCCTCCGGCATGCGAACGCCGGCGCGCCGGGCCGCTCTCACCAGGTCTTCCACGTCCTGGCAGCCTGCGAGGTCGAAGCCGGCGTAACGCTGGAACGCCTCATTCATGGTCAAGCGGTGAAAGGGCGGGGAGAGCTGCCGGGTGCGCTTTTCCCACCCTGACGACAGGAGGTGTGAGAACAGGCCTTCCAGCACGTCGATTGATTCGACGTAGCCGCTCCCCACGGTATACCATTCCAGGAGACGGAACTCCGGATTGTGAAGGGGGCTTCCGACGTCTCCATTCCTGAAGCTGCGGCTGATCTGGAAGATGTTGCCGCTCCCGCGTCCCACGAGGCGCTTCATCCACAGCTCGGGGGAAGGGATGAGCCAGAGGTCGCGCGGGTGCCCGCCCGGCCCGAGGTACTCGGTCTGGAACACCTCGATGGCGGGTTCCGGGATGAGGAAAGGCGACAGCGTGGGCGTTTCGACCTCCACGTAGCCGCGTGCGGTGAAATATCCCCGTATCTCGCTCGCGAAGCGGGCGTGGCTCTCCAGGCGTCCCCTCAGGCCGGCATCCGTCACGGCGCGAGTATAGCACGAGGAAGAATAGACACGGCGCTGGCCGGTTCGTATATTGGTACAACCATGACTACCCCCGCTTCGATCGGCGCCTTCCAGGTGCTGGCACGCCGGGATCTCCCCGAGTACCGCTCCAGCGCGCTGCACGTGCGGCACGCGGCCACGGGCTGCGAGGTCCTGCATATCACCGCCGCCGACAACGAGAACCTGTTCGCATTCTGCTTTGCAACTCCGCCCCAGGATGACACGGGCGTCTCCCATATCACCGAGCATTCTGTGCTGAGCGGCTCACGCCGCTTTCCCCTGAAAGAGCCCTTCTCCGCGCTCATGAAGGGGAGCATGCATACGTTCCTCAACGCCTTGACCTATCCCGACCGTACCGTGTACCCGGCGGCCAGCTGCAACCGGACGGACTTCTTCAACCTCCTGGAGGTCTACGGTGACGCGGTATTCCATCCCCTCCTGCGCAAGGAGACCTTCATGCAGGAGGGTTGGCGGCTGGAGCCGGTGAACGGCAGGGAGGATGAGCTTCGTTACGCGGGAATCGTCTACAACGAGATGAAAGGGGCGTATTCGAGCCCCGAATCGATTGTCGGGGAATGGGCATTTCGGTCCTTGTTCCCGGACACCCCTTACCGGTTCGACTCCGGCGGTGACCCCCGGTTCCTGCCGTCCCTGACCCTGGAGCAGGCGCGCAGCTTCCACGCGCGGTATTACCATCCTTCCAACTGCCGCATTTTTCTCTACGGCAACATCCCCGCGGAGGAGACCCTGCGTGTCCTTCACGACAGGTTCCTGTCGGGATTCACCGCGCAGACCATCGAGTCGTCGATACAGCTTCAGCCCCGCTGGAAGGAGCCTCGGAGGCTGGAGAAAACGTTCCCGGTCAAGCCTGACACACCGCTTTCAGGGCGCTCCAGCGTGACGCTGAGCTGGCTCCTTCCCGGCGGCTCCGATCCCCAGACCATCCTGGCGCACGAAATCCTTTCCGAGGTCCTGATTGGCAGCGCAGGTTCCCCCCTGCGGAAGGCCCTTGTAGACTCGGGGCTCGGCCAGGACCTTTCCCCGGTCAGCGGGCTGGAAACGGACCTCAAGGAGCTCGTCTTTGCAGCTGGGTTGCGGGGCACGGAGCCGGACCGGGCGGAACAGGTGAGCGCCCTGGTTTTCGAGACGCTGGGGACGCTTGCCTCGCGCGGGCTGGAGCGCCAGCTCGTTGAGTCGATGATGAACAGGGTTGAGTTCCGTCATCGGGAGATCCGTGGAAACGGCTCTCCTTACGCGCTTCGTCTCATGGGAAGAGCGTTGCGGGGGTGGGTGCATGGCATCGACCCTCTGGCCTCGCTGGAGTTCGATTCGGCGTTTGAGGGGATGAAGTCCCGAATGTCCCGGGACCCGCGCCTGCTGCAGGACATCATCCAGACGGGGCTCGTGTCCAATCCCCACCGCGTGACACTCGTTGTGCGGCCCGACAAGGACCAGGAGCAGCAGGAGACGGCCTCGGAGAAGGCCCTGGTGGCAGATGCCGTGCGGCGGCTGACTCCGGATCAACGGGCGCGCCTCCTGGCGGACGCAAAGGATTTTCGAACTTACCAGATGACGCCGGACTCTCCCGAGGCCCTTGCGCTTCTGCCCTCCCTGAAACGCGGGGATCTGCCTCGGGAAATCGAGGTCATCCCGGCGGCGGAGACGGCCACCGCTTCCGGCATCCCCCTGTCACTGCATGACATCTTCACAAACGAAGTGGTGTATATAGATCTCGTATTTCGAACGGAGGGCGTCATCGGGGAGAGAACGCTTCTCCTTCCCCTTTTCGGCAAAGCGGTTTGCGGATGCGGGCTGCCGGGCAGAAGCTACGACAAGGTGGCGCTTGACCTTTTCCGCCTGACGGGAGGGTTCTCCGCTTCCCTGGATGCTGGCGGGATCGTGGGCAAGCCGCAGTCCTTCGGGCAGCACGCGTTTTTTCGAACGCGCTGCCTGCGGAAGAACCTTGCGGAGGCGTCTGCGCTCATCGCGTCCCTGCTCTCCGAGGCGGATTTCCGGGATCTGCCCCGCCTGCGCGACCTCGTGCTGGAGCTGCGCAACGGCATGAGGGCTTCGCTCGTTCCGGGGGGCCACCAGTTCGCAATGCTGCGCGCGGCAAGCATGCTGTCGCCATCCGTTGCCCGGGAGGAGGAATGGAAGGGCATCACCCAGCTGCTCTTTCTCGAAGGGCTCACCAGGGACTTGGATGGGCGCCTTCCCTGGATCGCAGAGAATCTCGAATCCATCAGGAAGGAGCTCCTTACGCAAGTGAATATGCTCGCCAACGCCACGGCGGTCCGGGAGACTTTCGCCGAAGCAGCCCAGGCGGTGCATGTCATCTCGCAGGTCCTCCCCCGCGGTTCAAGCGCCGCGTCAGAAACGGGTGCATCCGTGGCGGGGGGAAACGGCCTCCCGCGGGCTGAATCTCTCCTTTCCAGCGCATCCGTCGGATACGTCGCCCGCGCAATACCGGGCTTCCGCTACGAGCACCCGGACAACGGACCCGCCGCCGTCCTGGGGCATCTGCTCTCTACGGGCTTCCTCTGGGAGAAGGTGCGCATGGAAGGAGGCGCGTATGGCGCGTTCTCCTTCCCGCGCAACATGGAGGGCCTCTTTCTCTTCGGCTCCTACAGAGACCCGCATATCGTCAGCACCCTCTCGAAGTTCCGGGAGGGGCTCGCCTACCTTTCCAGCGCGGCGCTGAACGAGGACGAAGTGGAAAAGGCGGTGATCGGGACCGTTGGCCGGGAAGACAGGCCCCTGGACGCCGGAGAGAAGGGCTTCGTCAGCCTGCAGCGAAGGCTGCACGGGGTGACCGACAGGATGCGTCAGGAGCGCCGCGCCCGGCTCATTGCCACGCACAGGGCGGAGGTGGTGGAAGCCGCACGGGGGCTTGCGAGGGAGTTCGACAAGGGCTTCACGTCGGTGATTGCAAACCGCGCATCCCTGAGCGAGGCAAAAGTCGCCATCCCTGAGCTTGGCGACAGGTCGATAGATCTTCCGGAATAAAGGTGCATCATGAATCTCGAAGTATTCGTTCTCGGAACGGGCGGGATGATGCCCCTCCCCGGCAGGGGACTGACGTCGGTCCTTGTGCGGAGGGAGGGCGAGCTTTTTCTTTTTGACTGCGGGGAAGGCACGCAGATAGGACTGCGCAGGCTGAACCTGCGCTGGAAGAAGATCACCTCCATCTTCATCTCCCATACGCACGCTGACCACGTGACAGGGCTCCCCGGCATCCTCATGCTCTCTTCCCAGGTGGACAGGAACGAGCCTCTGTACATTTACGGGCCGCCGAAAATCCGTGAGTTCGTCGAAGCCATGCGGCGCACCCTGGACATGTACATCAACTACGAAATCGTCGTGAAGGAAATCGAGGGGAAGTGCGCCATCTTCGAGGCCGAGGAGTACGGCATCCGCTCGTTTCCGCTTCAGCACACGAAG
>Ga0209415_10012444_pt1 | contig 14172 bp, 9 predicted proteins | sample PeaSoiSIISIP2007_FD_187696 | JGI IMG/M metagenome (GOLD analysis project Ga0209415, IMG submission 187696) | Peat soil microbial communities from Weissenstadt, Germany - SII-SIP-2007 (SPAdes) (version 2) | ecosystem: Environmental > Terrestrial > Soil > Wetlands > Peat | place: Germany... | reverse complement strand
GGGAGACTTGGGCTCTGCAGGAGACCCCGATGGGGAGCTTCATGTTGGTGTGGTTCGAGGCTCCCGACATCGAGAAGACGTTTACGGAACTCGCCACCTCCAGCGACGAGTTCACCATCTGGTTTCGTGGCCAAGTCCAAGATGTGACTGGCGTCGACCTGGGCGCTCCACCCGAAAGCCCGCCGCCCGACGTGCTGGTTGACTGGACCTCCTGAAGAACGACCTCCCCCTCTAGGGACATCACCAGCAGCGAGGCGTTCTCCGGGCAGGAGGCCCTTCGCCATACGTCCCTTCGGTTGGGCCTTGTGATCGCCAGAGAATCCGGCAAGGGCGTCCGACAACGCTGGTTCGGGCGACCCCAGAAGGCTTCCACGCCGGTTCTGGCGGCCCGGCCATGGCTCATTGTGGGGGATCAAGTCGTTCGGCCCGTCAGGGGCACGCTGTGGGCCTCCGCTGCGCTCCGTGTCCTCGCCTTCGGCGTCCCCTGACGGGCCTGTCGTGGCCGCACCCATGTCACCGGGATGCCACAAGGCCAAAAGTCGTGGCAACACCCGACAGGCCCGAGCGCACGGCTAGGACCAGGGCGTGTGGAGACCATCGAAAACCTGTGGAGACTCCTCTGAGAGGCCGCTTGGGTCCCTTGTCAGGGAGTCTCAAACATTCCTCGCACGCCTTGCGCGGTTTCCGTGGCCGCCCAACTGATCGCGGTATTCCCGACATGATGCGCAGCGAGAGATAGAACGGTACGGCTATGTACGTCTGTCACTGCAGGTCGGTCAGCCTTTGGGCCATTCGGATGGCGATTTCTTCTGGAGCCCAGAGCGTCGCCGATATCACGGCCAGCTGTCACGCAGGCCATGGCTGCGGCGGGTGCCAGCGCCTGCTGCAGGCCTTCCTCGACGCCGGCTTGGGCCTTGGTGGGTCAGGAGACGCGCCGGAACGGTTGGTGCAGCCCATTGATCGGGGGGACCAATAGCAAGGCACTCCGCCCGCCGCCGAGCATCGCACGGAGCTGTAGCGGTATGTGCGCCGAGCTGCATACAGCTCACCAACTGCCGGCTCGAGGGGCTTCCTGCCGGCACTCGGGGTCAGGCGCGGAGTTGTCGGAACACGTGGCTGATTGTCGACTCCTCAGTGAACTCGTATGGGTACCCGATGACGTTCACCTCGGGCTCAATTGAGACCTCGTATGAGCCCTTGAATGCTGCCAGTACGTTGCCCGGACCAAATACCAGGCGCATGCATCCCACCCAGCCGGCGACGTGGATCGCGGTTCCGACGATGCCGGAACAAGGACGGAAGATGGGACCCCGCTCGTGCGGCATGACGGTCAGCTCGAAGGACTCTCCGAGGCCCGACCCCCATGCACAGGCGCCCCCGGCGGAGTTGGGCTGAGGCGTTCCCGGGCCGATCGACGATGCAAAATTCAAAAGGTGCAGGACCTCATTGGAGGTGAGGAGGCCACACACCTCGATGTCGGAGATCGGGGGGAGCGGGGTCGCCGCCGAAGCGGCGTGGGGAGGCATGGAGGACCTCGGTACGAGGGCATACCCCAGCAAGCCCAGTGCGGAGATGACAAACGCGAGGACGGAGACGACGAGCAGAAGCCGCAATCCCTTCTGCAACGGTTCACCTCCACACCTGTGTGAAGCGGGACCGTACCAGTACAGAATTGCCGCTTCAAGCGCGAACAAGGCGGCTCGAACCCAGGGGGTCGGAACCGTTGCTGGGCTGACATCCGGGACATCACTACGGCGCTCAGCACTTCCAAACGCGTATTTTGTTTGAGCTTTGGGTAGTGTAGCACGGCGTGCTACACTACCCCTGTGCCTAGGGAGATCACCCAGCGAGAGCTTCGGAACGAGAGTGGCGAAATCATGCGCCGTCTGGACAATGGAGAGACCTTTGTCGTGACGAGGAATGGTGTGCCCGTCGGAGAATTGGCGCCCATGCGCCGGCTTCGTTTCGTCCGCTCCGAAGCGGTCGTTGGGCTATTCCGGCAGGCCCCAGGCCTCGACTACGTGAGATTTCGCGCTGATCTGGACCGAGTGAGTTCCCAGGACCCCACTCCACGTGGTTGAGCAGCCCCGCCATGCTCGAGGGATCATCGACACCTCGGTGGTCATCGACTTAGAACGACTTGAACCTGAGGTTCTTCCGGTCGCGGTGGCGATCAGCGTTGTGACATTGGCGGAGCTCGCCGCGGGTCCTCATGCCGCGAGTGATCCCGAAGAACGTGCCCGACGGCAGGATCGGTTACAGCGGGCGGAAGCGGTCTTTGATCCTCTGCCCCTCGACAGCGATGCCGCGCGGGCCTACGGGCGGGTCTATGCCGCCGTGACCGGAGCAGGGCGCAAGGCTCGGGGTCCCCGCGCCTTTGACCTTTTGATCGCGGCGACTGCCTGCTCCGCTCAGCTGCCGCTCTATACGCGCAATCCCGGCGATTTTCGCGGGCTCGAGAGCATGGTTGAGGTCGTGTCAGTCTGACCTCTTGGCGTCGAGGTCGGCTAATCCAGCCGCATGCGCCTGCGGACGCTCTGTCGCGGCCGTCCGTCCGTGCTCTACTCTCAGCGCAAAGCGCCGTCGGTCGGGGTTCAAAGGTGGCCGGTCAACGACGGGGTCAGCCCGTTCCAGGCACTAGCGACTGCCCTCGAAAATCTCCGGAGACTGCTCGGGGCCGCCATTCCAGTCCCAGCGTCTGACCGTCTTGGAATCACCCCCGAAACAGATGCTCTCCATCCGAGCCGGCCCACCTGGGCCAAGGCGGCGGACCCTGCTATGCCGTTTTCGCAGAGGCCGGACGCCTGCCGAAACCGCCGATGCCACCGGTGATGTGCTGGATATTGAATTCGGGTAGGTCTTGGGTGAATTCATCAGCATGCGTTCGAACGTGGCTCACCTCGAACCCGATGCGTTCGACGTCGGGTTGGAGCGCTTCGACGTCGAAACCGTAGAGGTCTGCTGCAGTGTCGAAAAGGATGTGGTGTGCCTCGTTCTCGGTGATGATCGGCGTCGTGACCAGGGTGGCCACCTCACCCATGTTCCGCTGGAAGCACGTCTCGAAGTGAGGGAAGTCCACCCCGTACATGAGCGGCCCGGTACCGATGTGGAATCCGGGCCTGGTCTCGCCCTCAGTGTTCTTGCCCAAGACGTCGCCCGCCGGGTCCTGGCGGGGCGAGAACGGCGAGAGCCCGACGAAGATGTTGGTACCGAAGTACTCACCGGGCTTCCGCTTGATCGTCGGCTTTATCGACCACTGTCCCATCCAGTCGCTGTCGCAGATCCTGTCCAGGTAGTTGATCGTGGGAATGATGAGGTGGACTTGGGTCTCGATCCAGGCCGCACGCAGGTCCGGGAACCGGTCGAACACACCTCCGACGATGAGCATCCACAGAGAGCGGTTGGAGAAGAACGCGTTCTCGGTGGAGATCAGCATGAACGTACCGAACCCCGGCGCGATGCCTCGGAGGCCCAAGCTTCCTTGCGGTCCGTTGGGGTCGAAACCACCACCGTGCTGGCTGATTGGCAAGCCGGTCTCTTGGCAGGCCTCCCAGATCGGGTCCAGCTCGGGTTCGAAGAAGAACTTGCCGCTTCGGGTGAGCCCCGGCAAGCCGATGCCGCCCAGGCCGTGCTCCTTGGCCCAGTACACCTCCGCGACCGCCTGATCGACGTCGGCAAAGGACATCATCATCTGACCCCGGCGCCGTTCCGGGTCCCGCGCACAGAAGTCGACCAGCCAGCGGTTGTAGGCCTGACGCCCGGCCTCGCCGAGTTCGGCGTTGGTGGGATTGGCGAAGTCGTCCAGTCGGTTCTGCTGGAACGGCTGGCCGTTGGGGAACAGCACCTCGGCGACCACCCCGATGCTCTCCAGCTTGGAGGTGCGAAGGTCCGAATCCCATTGCACATCAGGGGCGAAGTCGGGATGCAGGTTCCCCGAGTCCGGAGTCCCCGCCTCCTCGGCCGCCTTGACCTGCTCGTCGTAGGCCTCGAGATGCTTCGCCGGGAGATAGTCGCGGTACTGCCCGCGGGATCCCCTGACGTGCCCATCGATCGAGATGATCGCCGTCTTAGCCATCTTGCCTGTCCTCTCCTTGGGACCCGTGTCCTTGGGACCCCTGACCGCTTATGCGAGCCTTGAAATTCGTCCTTCGGCTATACGGAGGCGGTTGCGCCGGCCGCCGCGCTTCCCATCAGTGGTGCCCTGGTCTCCCTCGGCATCTTGCGCTTCAGCTCCTCGGCATTCGCACGAACCTCGGCCAAGTCGAAGCCGACCCGGTCGATATCGGGTTGCAGACCGGGTAGGTCGAACTGATACACCCGGGCCGCGTTCTCCAGGAGGATTCGGCGAGCATCGTCATCCGTCACTCCCGGCGTGGCCACCAGTGTCGCCACCTCGCCCATGGTTCGATCGAAAATCGACTCATACTGGGGATAGTCCACCCCGAACATCGCCCCATCAACGCCGATGTGGACACCTGGCAGGGGCCGACCGAAAGCATCCTTGCCCACCAGGTCGTCCATGGAAATCTGCACGGACGAGAACGGAGAGACCCCGACGAAGACGTTCGTCCCCAGATACTCGCTCGCGAAACGCTCGGTCGTCTGCTCGCGGTTCCTCGTCCTGGCGAACCCCATCCAGTCCCCCGCAGGGTCCACCATGCTGTCCAGGTGCTGGAGGGCCGCGACGATCAGGTACGCCTGGGTCTCGACGTAGCACACGCGCAGCTCGGGGAACCGGTCGAAGACGCCCCCGGAGATCAGCATCCACAACGAACGGTTGGAGAAGAACGCGTTTTCCGCCATGGCCACCACCAGCGGCGCGAATCCCCCGGGCCCGTAATCGGGAAGGCTGGCCCCGCCGTGCGCGCTGATTGGCAAGCCGGTCTCCTGGCAGGCTGCCCAGATCGGATCGAGTTCGGGGTCGACGAAGGACCGGCTGTCCCGGGTGAGCTCCGGCAGCATGATCCCACCCAAGCCGTGCTCCTTGGCCCAGTAGATATCCCGAACTGCCTGCTCGTTGTCCATGAACGATGTCTGCATCTGACCGCGACGCCGCTCCGGTGCCCGTGCACAGAAGTCGGCGAGCCACCGGTTGTAGGCCTGCCGGCCTGCCTCGGCCAGCTCGGCGCTGGCCGCGCGGGGATGGTCATCCAGCCGGTTGATCTGGAAGGGCTGGCCGTTGGGGAACAGCACCTCGGCGACCACCCCGATCGCTCCGAGGCTCTCGAGGCGACGGTCGGAGTCCCATTGGACTTCTGGGGCCAGCTCGGGGTTTAGGTTCCCCGCATCGGGGATCCCGGCTTCCTCGGCCGCCTTGACCTCCTCGTCGAAGGCCTCCAGGTACTTCTCAGAGACGTACTCACGGTATTCCCGACGGGACGCCTTCACGTGCCCATCGACCGAGATCACGGCTATTTTGCCCATCGACAACCCCGTGGCCTGGCAAGGGACGACAACACTGGCACATCGTAACCTTCCCGCCGACGTAGCGAGCCGGAACGGCCGGCTTCACGTGCCCCTCGGGGCCGCCTTCGGCGAAGTGGTCCTCGCTGAACTTGGCCGGATCCGAGTGGCTTTCGGACCGGGAGTGATGTCCTGAACGGCGCGTCGCCGTGCTCGCCGGAGATGAAGCACTTCTTTTCGATATAGCCGGCCTAACGAGGGGGAGCGCCGGGAGCCCGGGATCGCGAATGGGCTCCGTTCCCACGCCATGAAACGGCACCGACTCCGCCGACATCGGAATCGGACCCTCGAGCTTCGATGGGGGGCCGACATCATGACCGCCTCCGCCGCAAGTCCGAAAGGCGGCGGATTTGGAGGGCCTTTCCGAGGGACAGCGTGTCCGCGCAGGTGGGGTCCGCACTTGCAGGGTTGACCACTTAGCACCCCGGGCGAGGCGTGACACTCTGTGCCAGACTTTCGCAACCGCCAGCACGGTAGTCGGGTCGAAGTCCCGGAAACGGGGCTCAGGGTATGGGAGGCCAGACCGAATTGATGCTGGCCTGTGGTGATGAACCAAGGGGGTGGGGAGATGACCAAGCGCAGTGCGGCCGCGACTGGGGTCGTGATCGTTGCGATGCTGTGCGGCCTATTGGGGGTGAGTACCGCGTCGGCGTCAAGCGGGACCCAGGGGGTCACCGCGACCACGATCCGTGTCGGCATCCCCTATGTCGATGTCGCGGCGCTCAAGTCCGTCGGGGTGAGCCTCAATTGGGGCAGCGTACCCGACGCTTTCAACGCGCTCATAGCGAACATGAATGCGCATGGAGGAATCAACGGTCGGCGCATCATCCCGTACATCATCCCGGTAGACCCAAGCTCCGCGGCCCCCGCCGCCACGGCGTGCACCCAGCTCACGCAGGACGACAAGATTTTCGTCGCGATTGCTCCACTGCAGCCCACTTGCTATCTGCAGAACGGTGTACCGACCGTCGCCGCGATCCTCGAAGCCGCAGCTGTGCCGGGGATCGCACAAAACTTCGCCCTGACACCGCCGGCCTTGGCGTACGATCCGCTGCAGTTCTCGGTCTTCGCCAAGCAAGGCGTGTTCAAGAATAAGAAAGTGGCGATCTTTGGCGGTGTAACGACCGATGAGCCAGAGATCACGATCGTCCAGGGAGTGCTCAAGAAGCTTCACGTTGACGTTGTCGACACAGCGGTCGACTCGGCTCCCCAAAGTGATCTCCCCGCATCGAATCAACAGGTCGCCGTCATTGCACAACGATTCGAGACGTCTGGCGTCAACGAGGTTGTCGCCGTTGGGTACGGCTCGTCCATATGGCCTGAAGGCTTGACCGCGATCCAGAGCTCCTACAACCCGCCCTGGGTGGCGACTCAGCCCGGCGACATTGTGCCCGGCGCGAGTTTTGCACCGAAGTACCTCGAGAACCTGGTCGGATCCGTCCCTGCACCGCTAGGTGAGTCAGTCTGGAGCGCCGCGGGAACGCAACGGTGTGTCAGCCTCGTTCGGAAGGCCTACCCGTCTGACAACATCAACGCGTACAGTGCCGCGTTGCCCGGCTCCCAAGCCACTTGGACTTCGGTGGAGGGAGCGTGCACGGACCTCGCTCTGTTCGCTGCGATCGCCAAGGCAGCCGGTAAGCACCTGACCGTTGCAAGCTTTGTTCGCGCGGGATACGGACTCCGGAATGTCGTGCTCCCCAATTCATCAAGTCCCGTGTCCTTCGGGCCCAATCAGCCCTATCCGATCGGTACCGTGTATATGGATCGGTATCACCCCAGCACGAATACCTTCGTGGTGGACACCAAATCGGCCACCAAGTGAGGCTCCGCGTCTCTCGTGGATGTCATGGGACGGCCAGACGAAGAACCCGACGCGAGCAGTGGATTCGCTGGAGAGTCGACGTTGACCCCGGTGCCTGACCTCGGCTCACCGATTGTCGACGGGCCGATGCCCGGGACAGGCATGACGGCATTCGCCCCCTACGACCTGTCCGAGCTCGGCTACCTGGAAGAGGAATACTTTGTCTCCGGGGAGGCCCACGCCTACGGGCACAAGGGAGACGGGCCCTGGTCTGTCTCGCCGAGCGGGCGAGCCAAGTATCGAACGCGCCTTGTCGTTCGCCGTCCCACCGACCCATCCCGGTTCAACGGCACGCTCATCGTCGAATGGTTGAACGTCAGCGGTGGAACCGACGTCGAACCCGATTGGGCCTTGATGCACCGGCAGATCATGCGGGACGGATTCGCCTGGGTTGGTGTTTCGGCGCAGAAGGTTGGCATCGAGGGCAGCGGCCCCTCCGATGGCCCCCACCTGAAGAGCCAGTCACCGGAGCGCTACGGCACGCTCAAGCATCCGGGCGATGCCTACTCCTTCGACATGTTCAGCCAGGTAGGTCGGCTACTGGGAACACCGTCCAAGGGGGCTCCGCTCGGTCCGCTCGCCGTGGAGCGGCTGATCGCATCCGGTCACTCACAGTCGGCTGCGTTCCTGGTCACCTACATCAACGTGATCGACCCCGTTGCCCGCGTCTACGACGGGTACCTCGTCCACGGTCGCGGCGCGTCCGGGGCCCGAGTCGACGGCAGCCGGACGATGGCCCGAGCAACCGACGACAGTTCGGCCAGTCCGCAGCCGCCGGTCCCCAACCCGATCCGCGATGACTCGAGAGTCCCCGTTCTGACGCTGCAGAGCGAGACAGACGTGGTGGGGCTCGGGAGCGGCCTGGCCCGGCAGCCCGATTCGGATCGCTTCAGGCTCTGGGAGGTGGCTGGTTCCGCCCACGCGGAGACCTACCTCCTGGTTGCGACCAATCTCGACACGGGAAAGCTCAGCTCCGAGGAGCTGGCCTCCCTGCTCGATCCGAAGGACGGCCTGGACCGGTTTCCCACAGAGCTACCGATCAACTCCGGGCCACAGTCGCACTACGTGAGCCATGCGGCGCTCGCTGGCCTCGATCGCTGGGTTCGGGGTGCGGCGCCGCCACCAGAGGCACCACGACTCGAGTTGAACGGGGCGGGTGACGGTTTCGAGCTCGACAACAACGGGATTGCCCGAGGGGGCGTTCGGACCCCGTGGGTGGACGTGCCCACTGCGGCGCTGTCGGGTCTAGGTCAGGACGGAGCAGGCTTCGCGTTCCTCTTCGGCACGACCCGACATTTCGACGCCGCCACGCTCGGCGAGCTCTATCCGAATGGGCGCGACGAATACCTCAGGCGCTTTGATGAAGCGCTCGCGATCGCCATCGCTCGCGGCTTCATTCTGGACGTCGACGCCCAGGAGATTCGCGGGCTCGCCGCGGCCGGCTACCGGGAGAAGGTCTAGCTTGATCAAGCAGCGACGTTCGACAGGGTTCCGTTCTGCGCCCGCGACGGTCGTACCGCGGTTGCGCATACCAGCGGCGTTTTGATCGATCCTGGCCATGTCTACGTCGGACTTCAGCGATGCGGAGCCGAAGCGCGTCTCGGATCTGGCTCGGGCGGTCGTAGACGGTTCTATCGAACGCGAGAAGGTCAGCAACCAGGCTGACGTCCTCTTGCCGGACGAACTTCTACCCGGCACACGTGAAACCCATACGTCGTTGCGCCAGGGATTGAAGACAGCTGGGACACGGACCTTCGCGACCCTGTTCGTGATCGTTGCGCTTGACAACCTGCAGGGCTCTGGTCTGGCGGTGCTTGCCCCCAACATTCGAGCCTCCCTTCACGTCAGTTCGGGGCTGATCGTGTTTGTGACCGGGATCTCAGGAGGATTCCTGGTGCTCGGCATCATCCCGATGGGATGGTTGGCCGACCGGGTACGAAGGGGGCCAGTCGTCGGGTTCGCCACGTTCGTCTTCGGTGCGATGGTCTTTGTCACCGGCGCCGCGCCGAACATCCTTTTGTTCTTCCTGGCGCGATTCGGTGCTGGGATCTCTCAGTCGAGTACACAAACCGTTCACCAATCACTGCTGGCCGACACATACCCCATAGGACTGCGAGGACGGATCAGCGCGGCGATGGGCGTTGGGACTGGCATCGCCGGGGCGATCAGTCCCTTGCTGGTCGGAACCATCGCCACGGTGGTGGGTGGTCCCAACGGCTGGCGGTGGGCGTTTTATGCCCTGGCCATCCCGATAGTGGCCGTCTCCATTCTTTCGTTGCGGCTCTCGGAACCTCCGAGAGGGCAGTTCGAGAAGCTGGATGTGCTGGGAGAGGTCATCGAAGACACCCAGCCGATTCCGCCATCGCTCGAGGCGGCATTCGAGCGGATCACTCGCATCCGCACGATCAAGACGTGCCTGATTGCGTTTTCGGCACTTGGCTTCAGCTTGTTCACCGGTCCGGTTCTCGGGAACCTCTTCCTCCAGCAGCACTTCCACCTCGATGCGTTCCACCGTGGGCTTATTGGCACGTTCGGCGCCATCGGCGTGCTCGTGGCGCTGCCCCATGTCGGCCGCTATTACGACGGCTTGTACCGAAGGGACCCCGCTAAGGCACTCGCCCTCGTCGGAAAGGTCATTCTGCCGGCCGCAGTACTCACCCCGATTCAGTTCTTCATGCCGAGCCCGGTTCTGTACGCCGTGTTCAGCGTTCCGAGCGCGATACTCCTCCTGACCGGGTTCTCGATGGTCAGTCCGGTACTCCAGTCAGTCGCCCCCTATCGGTTGCGCGGGCTGACCTTCGCGGTATCGAGCATCTATGTGTTCTTCATCGGCGCGACCGGGGGTGCGGTGCTGTCTGCATTGTTTGACAGCGCGTTCGGGCCACGTACCGCAATATTGGCGATCATGATCCCAAGCACGATCCTCGGTGGGCTGTTGATCCTCAGAGGTTCGACCTTTATTCGCAACGACCTCTCCTTGGTCGTCGTCGAACTTCAAGAAGAGCTCGAAGAACACAAGCGGCGGCAGGAGGATAGGGGGTCCACCCCGGTCCTGCAGCTGAATGCCATCGACTTCAGCTATGGACATGTCCAAGTCCTCTTCGGCCTCGGATTCGAAGTCAAAAAGGGCGAGGTGTTGGCGCTGCTCGGAACAAACGGCGCGGGGAAGTCGACGGCACTGCGTGTGGCGGCCGGCCTAGAGACGCCCGAGCGCGGAGTGGTCCGCCTGAACGGACAAACCGTCACCTACACCTCGCCCGAACAGCGGTCGCGGCTCGGGGTCCATCTCCTACCGGGCGGTAAGGGGGTGTTTCCCAAGATGACGATCGCCGAGAACCTCGAGATGGCTGGGTTCGCCTATCGATCTGATCGGAAGGACCTTCACGACCGGATCGAACGGGTCTTCGAACTCTTTCCCATGTTGGCGGCGCGCAAGATCATGCGAGCGGACATGCTCTCGGGTGGCCAGCAGCAAATGCTGGCACTCGCGCTGGCACTGCTCCATGACCCAGAAGTCCTCATGATCGACGAGTTGTCACTCGGACTCGCGCCGATCGTGGTCCAAGAACTCATTCAAGTGGTCGAGCGGCTGAAGGCTGAGGGAGTGACTCTGGTCATCGTCGAACAGTCCCTCAACGTCGCAGCTGCGATAGCGGACCGGGCGGTATTTCTGGAGAAGGGTCGCGTGCGCTTCTCCGGACCGATGCACGAACTGATGGCGCGCGACGATCTCGCCAGGGCTGTCTTCCTGGGCGGCCAGGTGCCCTAAGAATGTTCGGCGTCTCGTGGATCGACAGTCAGATCGTCTTCGACGGCATCGTTCAAGGCCTGGCGATCGCGGTGATCGCCGTGGGGGTGATCCTCGTCTATCGAGCGACGAGAATCATCAACTTCGCAGTGGGGGGAATGGGCGTGGTGGGGGCGGTGTTGCTCGCCCTTCTGACCATCCAATACCACGTTCCGTTCTGGGTTGCCCTCGCCCTGGCACTACTCACCGGCCTCGTGTTCGGAGCGGCCGTTGATACGACCATCGTCCGTCGTCTCCGAAAAGCCCCAACAGTTGTCGTCCTCGTGGCAACGATTGGAGTCGCGCAGGTTGCACAGGCGATTGCCGTCGAGATCCCACAACCCAGCAACACAGGTGCTCGCTACCCGTCGGCGTTCAATGGTTCGTGGACGGTGGCCGGAGTGAGTATCCACGGCTCAGACGTTGCGATCCTGGTCTTGGTCCCAATCACGGTCCTCCTTCTCACCTGGTTCCTCGACCGAACAACGCTCGGCAAGACCGTGCAGGCCTGTGCCAACAATCGGGACCTGGCCCGAGTTTCGGGCATCAACCCGAAGTGGGTGTCAACGATGGCCTGGTCCATCGCCGCGGGACTGTCGACACTCTCGATCTTGTTGATCGCCGGACAATCGGGCTCGGTGGGGATGGTCGCCAATCTTGGACCCGAGACGCTCTCCCGGGCACTGGCCGCAGCCGTGATCGCCGGCATGGCCTCCTTCCGGCGTGCAGTCATTGCTGCTGTCGTCATCGGCATTGCGCAGAACGTCCTGACGTTCAACTTTCTCGCTGACCCCGGTCTGGCCGACCTGGTGTTGTTCCTGGTGGTCCTCGCCGCATTGGGATTTTACGGGAGGGAGTTGGGTGGCGATGCACAGGTGTTCGCGTTCACTCCAAAAGCTCGCCCGGTTCCCGAGCGCCTCCGGTCCATTTGGTGGATCCGACATATCGACAAGAGCGGGATCTTGCTGCTCGGCCTCATCGGCATCCTTCTGCCCTTGATCGTCACTCGGCCTTCAAGCCAGCAACTCTTTGCGGCAGTCGCCGCCTACGCCATTTGTGCGTCATCGCTGACCGTAGTGACGGGGTGGCTTGGTCAACTTTCACTTGGCCAGATGGCATTCGGCGGGATCGGAGCGCTCTTCGCTGCTCGGTTGGTCTACGAAGGCGTTCCCTTCTGGGTAACTGTCGCCATCACAACGGTGGCCTCGGCGCTTCTTGCTGCCGTGGTGGGCCTCGGCTCTCTCCGTGTTCGCGGCCTTTACTTGGCCGTTGTCACCTTTGCGTTCGCACTCGCCGCCCAGCAGTATTTCTATTTCCTGCCAGGGTTGAGCGGGGATTCCACCGACGGCCAGACCGTTCGGTTCGCCCCTGGCCATCTCTTCTTCTTGTCCTTCTCGGGACAACGCACCTACTACTACGTGGTCCTGGCAATCCTGGCAATCGTGCTCATCGGTCTGAGCAAGTTCCGATCGAGCGGTATGGGTCGAGCCACGAAGGCCGTGCGCGACAACGAAACTGCGGCGGCTGCCTACACCGTCGTGCCCGCACGGACAAAGGTTCGGGCATTCGCGGTTGCGGGTGCGCTCGCCGGATTGGGCGGTGCGTTGCTGAGCGGAGCGTTCGCCAACGTTCCCTTCGCCAACACCGGTGTTGGCGGGGCTGGATTCTTCCTCGTCAACGGCTCATTGGCACTGGTCGCAATGGTGGTCATCGGAGGGATGGGCTCGGTCACCGGAGCCGTCATTGGCGCAATCTGGGTCGTCGGAATCCCTGCTATCGCCCCAAACAATCAAGTGCTGGACCTTCTCGCCTCGAGTCTTGGACTCCTCGTGATCCTCCTCTACTTCCCTCGGGGGCTCAATCAAATCTTCTATGGCGTTCGCGATGCAATCGTGGATTGGGCCGATCGCAGGCTCGGCGATCAGACAGCGCGCGCGGCTGCGCCGTATCCGGCTGCCGTGCGCAGAGCCCGATCAACAGAACCAGTTCCCCTTGAGCCAGCACTGGTCGTCTCCAACCTAAGTGTGAAGTTCGGCGGCAACGTGGCGGTCGACGATGCAACGTTGACGGTCGACCACGGCGAGCTCGTAGGGCTCATTGGGAACAACGGTGCCGGAAAGTCCACGCTGATGAACGCCGTCGGCGGCTTCGTGTCCAGCAAGGGCTCGGTACGTCTTCTGGGTGATGAAGTGGGGGACATGGCGCCAGCGCGTCGAGCGCTACTCGGACTCGGACGGACCTTCCAAACTGCGACGCTGTTCCCCGAACTCACCGTCAACGAAACACTGCTGGTCGCGCTCGAAGCGAAGGGCAGAACAGGTCTGATTTCGACGGCGCTCGGACTGCCACACATGAGACGCCATAGCCGTACTGCATTGGCCGAGGTGGGCGAAATCATTGACTTTCTGGGCCTCGCCCCCTACCGCGATCTCTTCGTGAGCGATCTCTCTACGGGGACACGGAGGATCGTCGAACTCGCCGGGCTTCTGGCTCTGAACGCGAGGGTCCTGTGCCTCGATGAACCCACCGCGGGACTGGCCCAGCGGGAGACCGAGGCATTCGGTCCCCTCATCACCGCGGTGCAGCGGGAGCTCGAAGCCGCGGTGCTGCTGATCGAGCACGACATGCCCCTCGTCATGAGCGTCAGCGCGCGTGTCTACTGCCTCGAGACGGGAACGGTCATCGCCGAGGGGCCGCCGAGCGAGATCCAGCACGACCGGCGGGTCATCGCCAGCTATCTCGGCACGGACGAGCGAGCGATCGCACGGAGCGGCCGGACGAACGTCGAGGGGTCACCTTCGGTGCCCGCGGTCGGTTCAGCCATGCCACCCTCCGTCGGCTGAAGGCGTTTCACGCTCCGGATTCGCGACCCGGTCTTGCGCGCCGGCAGGTGACTGGGGGGAGAGTCTCGGGCCTGGTCGGCTCAGCCCGAGGAGCGCGCACCCATGTGCCAGCCCTGGCAATAGGGGCACTCGTATACCGTAAGCCGGGTCGTCGATTCGGCGGCGCGTTCATCGGCGGCGCTGAGCGCCTCAGCGCGCGTCGCGTACCGCACTTTTGG
>Ga0209415_10012443_pt1 | contig 14172 bp, 15 predicted proteins | sample PeaSoiSIISIP2007_FD_187696 | JGI IMG/M metagenome (GOLD analysis project Ga0209415, IMG submission 187696) | Peat soil microbial communities from Weissenstadt, Germany - SII-SIP-2007 (SPAdes) (version 2) | ecosystem: Environmental > Terrestrial > Soil > Wetlands > Peat | place: Germany... | reverse complement strand
GGATTGCCGCTGAGGAGGCGAAAATCGGTCTGCCGGAAGTGGGCATCGGGTTGCTGCCGGGCGCGGGCGGAACCCAGCGCCTGACGCGTCTGTGCGGTCCCGGCACGGCGACGCGGGTCATTCTTGGCTGCGAGACCGTCGACGGCAGAGCGGCGCTGTCGCTCGGCATGATCGACTGGGCGTTTCCGCGTGACCGTCTGGAGGAGGAGGCCCGGGCGATCGTGCGACGCATCGCGAAGCTGCCGGCGCATGCACAGAGTGCGGCGAAGCGCTGCATCCGCGCGGCGTTGACCCCATCGGCGGACGGCTTCGCGCGCGAACGGGAACTCGGGGGCGCACTCCTGAATTCGGCCAAGACCCAGGAATTGATCACCGCGTTCCTGGAACGCAATTCGGCGCGTGCATGAACCACTGAGTTGCGGCGCCCATAATCAACGCATCTATCATCAGGAGCATCAACATGGCCGAGGCTTTGGAACCCACCTGGCGTCAAGCGACGGACATTGCCGGACGGCATGTCGTCGTCACGGGTTGCGCGTCGGGAATCGGACGCGCCACCGCGCGGCAATTCGCGGGAGCGGGGGCCATCGTGTATGGCGGCGACGTGAACGTCGAGGGCGGCGCCGCGGCGATCGAAGAGATCAAGGCCGCGGGCGGGCAGGGAGAATTCGTCCCCCTCGATCTGGCGCAGCCGGCCTCGATCGACCGGTTCGTCGACGAGGTCAAATCACGGAGCGGCGATGCGGTCGACATCATCGCGAGCGTCGCCGGCTGGGAGCGCGTGGGACCGTTCCTCGAGAACACGCCGGAATTCTGGGACAAGGTGATTGCAATCAACTACGTGGGTCCGGTGCGTATGATCCACCGGTTCCTGCCTTCCCTCATCCAAAGGAACGCCGGGGGCCGCATCGTGACCGTGTCGAGCGACGCGGGTCGCGTCGGCAGCATGGGCGAGACGTTTTATTCCGGCAGCAAGGGCGCTCTCATCGCCTTCACCAAGGGGCTGGCCCGGGAGGTGGCGCGCTACGGCATCACCTGCAATTGCATTGCCCCGGGACCGACCGACACCCCTTTGTTTCATGAAGGCATCCAGAATCCCAAACTACGGGAGGCTCTCATCAAGGCGATTCCCATGCGCCGTTTGGCGAAAACCACGGAAGTCGCCAATGCCATCCTCTTTTTCTCCTCGCCCGCCGCGGGATTCATGACCGGTCAAACCGTCAGCGTCAGCGGTGGTTTGACGATGCACGGTTGATCCATGCATCCCGAGCAAGAATTCCAAGCTTTCTTGGAGCAGGGGAAGTTCATGCTGCAGCGCAGCCGCTCCAGCGGCGCCTATGTGTTTTATCCTCGTATCGCCGAGCCTGTGACCGGCGCCATCGACCTGGAATGGGTGGAGGCATCGGGCCGCGGCACGGTTTATTCGACGACGGTGATCCGGCAGAAGCCGCCGAAAACGGACTACAACCTCGCACTCATCGATCTCCAGGAAGGGCCGCGGCTGATGAGCCGGGTGCAGAGCGTCCCGCCGGTCGACGTAAAGATCGGCATGCGCGTACGTGCGGTGATCGTTCGCGAGGAAGACCGTGCGCTCGTGGTCTTCGAGCCCGCCTCATGAGTGCGGAAGCGTTTCCGAGCGGCGCCGCCGCGGTGGTCGGCGCGGCCACCTTCGGTATCGGCACTTCGCCGGGTTTCAACAGCTTTGATCTGGCCGCCCACGCCAGCATCAGAGCCCTGGCACAGGCCGGCCTCACGCCGCGCGATGTCGACGGACTGGCCATCGTCGTCATGGACGATACGATGGGTGTCTTGAATTTCGCCGAATATCTCGGGATCCATCCGCGCTACGTGGACAACACGAGAACGGGCGGCTCGTCCTTTCAGCTGCACGCGGCCAACGCAGCCTATGCGCTGGCCGCGGGACGTTGCGACGTCGTCCTGATCGCGTACGGCAGCGACCAACGCAGCGCGGCCGGCAAGCTCGTGAGCAGTTCCCGGCCCTCGCCCTGGGAGTCGCCGTACCGGCCTCTGCGGCCGATATCCTCCTATGCGTTGGCGGCGGCGCGGCACATGCACGAGTTCGGCACCACCAAGCGTCAGCTCGGGGAGGTGGCGATCGCAGCCCGGCGCTGGGCGCAGCTCAATCCGGAAGCGACGATGCGCGGCGAACTCACCATGGAAGACTACCTGGCGGTGCGGATGGTGGCCGACCCGTTCGGGGCGCGCGACTGCTGTCTCGTCACCGACGGTGCCGCCGCGGTCGTGATGGTGCGGGCTGAGCGGGCGCGGGAGCTCAACCCGGGTGCCGCCTACGTGCTCGGCGCGGCTCATGAAACCACCCACCGGGAAATTGCGCAGATGGCGAGTCTGACCGTCAGCGGGACGGCAGCGGCAGCTCGGCGCGCATTTGCGCTCGCGGGCGTGACCCCTGCCGACATCGACGTGGTCGAGCTGTACGACGCCTTCACGATCAATACGATTCTGTTTCTCGAGGAGATGGGCTTTTGCGACCGCGGCGCCGGCGGCCGGTTCGTGTCCGACGGTGCCATCGCTCCCGGCGGTATATTGCCCGTCAACACGAACGGCGGCGGGCTTTCGTGCGTGCATCCCGGCATGTACGGCCTGTTCACCTTGGTCGAGGCCTCGCAGCAGATCATGGGCGTCTGCGAGGCGCGCCAGGTTGCCGGCGCGGAACTTGCGATCTCGCATGGCAACGGCGGGGAACTATCGAGCGAAGGGGTGCTGGTGCTGGGCAACGCCGATGCCGCGACACGGCGCCGCAAGTCGGGAGCGGGATGAACATGTTGAACTATGACGTCGTCAAAAATTGGGATTTTGGGGAGATCACCCACACCTACTCGCAGAGGGATTCGATGCTGTATGCGCTCGGCGTGGGCTTGGGCGCCGATCCTCTCGACCGGGGGCAGCTGCGCTACGTCTATGAGAAGGACCTGCAGACGCTGCCCACGATGGCGACGGTGCTGGGAAGCCCGGGATTCTGGTGGCGGGATCCGCGCACCGGCGCCGACTGGGTCAAGCTCGTGCATGGAGAGCAGACCATCCGGGTGTTCAAGCCGCTGCCGCCCTCGGGCACGGTGGTGGCGCGCAACCGCGTGGTGTCCCTCACGGACAAGGGCGCCGGCAAGGGGGTGATTGCGGTCATCCGCCGGGAGCTCACCGATCAGGCGACGGGTGGTTTGCTGGCCGAGGTGGTGCACGGCACCTTCCTCCGGGGCGACGGCGGCTACAGCCAGGGTCCGCACCAGAGCGACCCGGGGCCGCCGGCGTTGCCGGCACCGCCGGACACGGCGCCGGCCTTCGAAGTCGAATTGGGCACCCTGGAGCGGCAGGCGCTTCTCTACCGTCTGAGCGGCGACTATAACGTGCTGCATTCGGATCCGGACGTGGCCGCGGCCGCCGGATTTGCGCGGCCGATCCTCCACGGGCTGTGCACCTACGGCATGGCCGCACATGCGGTGCTGCGCGCCGTCACGTACTATGACGCGACCCGGATCCGGGCGCTGGCGGTGCGCTTCACGGCGCCGGTGTATCCGGGGGAAAGCGTGAAATTCCAATTGTGGCCGAAGGAAGCGAACACGTTTCATTTGCGCGCCCGGATCGACTCCCGTAATGTCGTGGTGCTCAATAACGGCTTGGTCGAACTTGCCTGACTGCCGGCGCGTTGCAGGGTCTCTGTAGACACATATGCGAACGCCGTACTAATATAGGAACACCCTCCTTCCGGCAAAGGCACTCGAACCCATGTCCAAACCGCGCTCAAGCCCCGTCGATCTTCCCCGGGAAGTCACCGGCCCGCGGTCCCTGACGCGGCTGCTCGGCCTGTTCGACGCGCTCGCAAAGTCCCCCAAGGATGGCCTTGGTCTCGCCGAACTCAACACGGTGTTGAACTCTCCCAAAAGCAGCCTGCTCAATCTGCTGCGGCCGCTCGTGGCCACCGGGTATCTCAATCTGGAGTCCGGTCGCTATCGCCTGGGGCCCGCCATATTCCGCCTCGCCGGCACGATCATGTCGGTGTGGAATTTCTCCAACGCCGTGAGGCCGTTCCTCGAGGAGCTGGCCGCGCGGACGCACGAATCGGCCTACCTGGGCGTGCTGGATCGTGCCGGCAAGGTGATCACCTACGTGGATGCGATCGACAGCCCGCACTCGGTGCGGTATTCCGTTCCGGTCGGCGCCGTGCGTCCGTTATATTGCACCGCCGCGGGCCGCGTGCTGCTCGCGTTCGCCGACAAGAAATGGCAGGACGAGTACATCGCGACCACCAAGCTGCAGGCGCGCACGCCGCGCACCATCTCCACCGCGAAGGCCCTGCGTGAAGAACTCTACCAGGTGCGCCGCACGCGGATTTCGATCAGCATCGGCGAGATGTTCCCCGAGTCGGCCGGCATTTCCGCGCCGGTTTTCGGGGCGGACGGCAGCATTGCCGCCGCGATCGCCGTGGGCGGTCCCACCGAACGGTTGCAGCCGCGGATCGCCGAGCTGCGCCCCATCATCGCAGGCATCGCGGCCCGTGCGTCGGGCCAGGTCGAGTCGGACGTCGAGGACACCGAGCCCGTTCCCCCGGTGCGCCAGCCCCGCAAGCGCGCCGCGGCCGTTTGAGCGCCGGCATGCGGGTGCGGGGATATGAGGAGATCCGGGACGGCGTGCGCGCACTGTGCGCGGAATTCCCGGACGAGTATTTCCGCAAGGTCGATGCGGAACGCGGCTATCCGGCGGAGTTCGTCGACGCGCTCACCAAGGCAGGCTGGCTCGCCGCCCTGATACCGCAGGAATTCGGGGGCTCGGGCCTGAGCCTTGCCGAAGCGTCGGTCATCATGGAGGAAATCAACCGCGCCGGCGGCAACTCGGGCGCCTGTCACGGTCAGATGTATGTGATGAACGTCCTGGTGCGCCACGGCTCGCCGGCGCAAAAATCCGAGTATCTGCCGAAGATCGCCTCGGGCGCCCTGCGGCTGCAGTCCATGGCGGTCACGGAACCCACGACCGGCACCGACACGACGAAACTGAAGACGCAGGCGGTGCGCGAGGGCGACCGGTGGGTCGTAAACGGCCAGAAGGTGTGGATCTCCCGGGTGCGCCACAGCGATCTCATGCTGCTGCTTGCACGTACGACGCCGCTCGCCGAGGTGAAGCGCAAGTCGGACGGGATGTCTGTTTTCATCGTCGACCTTCGCAAGGCAATCGGTCACGGCATGACGCTGCGGTCCATTCCCAACATGGTCAACCATGAGACCAACGAGATCTTCTTCGACAATCTCGAACTTCCGGCGCAGAGCCTGATCGGGGAGGAGGGCCGGGGTTTCAAATACATACTGGATGGCCTGAATGCCGAGCGCGCGCTGATCGCCGCCGAATGCATCGGGGATGGCTATTGGTTCGTGGAGCGGGCGACGAAGTACGCGAACGACCGGGTGGTTTTCGACCGGCCCATCGGCCGCAATCAGGGCGTGCAGTTTCCGATCGCCGAATCGTACATCGAAGTCGAGGCCGCGAGCCTGATGCGGTTCCGGGCATGCGAACTGTACGATGCGCACGAACCGTGCGGCGCCGAGGCCAACATGGCGAAACATCTCGCGGCCAAGGCCTCCTGGGAGGCCGCGAACGTCTGTCTGCAGACCCATGGTGGATTCGGATTCGCGTGCGAGTACGATGTCGAGCGGAAGTTCCGCGAGACCCGCCTGTACCAGGTTGCACCCATCTCCACCAATCTCATCTTTTCCTACATCGCCGAGCATGTCCTCGGACTTCCGCGCTCCTTCTAGTCACCCGGCCGCCGGGCGCCCCCTCGACGGTATCACCGTCGTCGCGCTGGAGCATGCGGTGGCCGCGCCGTTCTGCACCCGCCAGCTGGCAGATCTGGGCGCCCGGGTCATCAAAATCGAACGGCCGGGGAGCGGTGACTTCGCGCGCCAGTACGACAACCGCGTCCTCGGTCTCGCGTCTCATTTCGTCTGGACGAACCGCTCGAAGGAGAGCCTGACCCTCGACGTGAAACACCCGGGCGCCAAGCCGATCCTGGCGCAGCTGGTCGCGGGCGCGGACGTGCTCGTGCAAAATCTCGCGCCGGGCGCGGCACGGCGCCTGGGTCTGGGATACGAGGATCTGTGCGCCGCGCATCCGCGGCTCATCGTTTGCGACATTTCGGGATACGGCAGTTCCGGTCCCTACGTCGACAAGAAGGCTTACGATCTCCTGATCCAGAGTGAATCCGGGTTCCTGTCGGTCACCGGCACGCCCGAGACGCCCTGCAAGGCAGGTACGTCCATGGCGGACATCTCCGCCGGGATGTACGCCTACAGCAGCATCCTGGCGGCGTTGCTGATGCGCGAGCGCACGGGCCGCGGCTCTCACATCGACGTCTCCCTGCTCGAGACCTCGGTCGAGTGGATGTCCTATCCGATGTACTACGGTTACGGCGGGGCACCCCCGCCGCCGCGCACCGGCGCGTCGCACGCGACGATCTATCCCTATGGACCGTTCAAGGTCGGGGACGGCGGCCTCGTCATGCTCGGACTGCAGAACGAGCGTGAATGGGTCGCGTTCTGCAACCAGGTGCTGTGCGCTCCGCAGCTCGCCACGGATGAACGCTTCGCCGGCAATGCCCGTCGCGCGGCGGCCCGGGCGGCGCTGGAGTCGATCATCGTGTCGGCGTTTGAGGGCCTTGCGACGGCCGAGGTCATTGCGAGGCTGGATGCGGCGGGTATCGCCAATGCGAAGATCAACTCCGTGGCCGACGTCTGGGCCCATCCGCAGCTGGCTGCGCGGCAGCGGTGGACCGATGTGGGAACCCCGGCAGGGCCCGTGCGCGCCATGAAACCGCCCGCCGGTTTGGACGGCGTCGAACCGCGCATGGATCCCGTGCCTGCGCTCGGCGAGCACACCGAGCGCATCCTGCGCGAGCTCGGGATGACGCAGCAGGGGATCGACCGGCTGCGCCAGGATCAGGCCATCTGAACGACGGATACCGAGGGCCGCATGTCATACCAGCAGATTTTAGTCACCCACGAGTCACGGATCGCGACGATCACCTTGAACCGTCCCGATCATTTGAACGCCTGGACGGACGTGATGGCGCAGGAGGTCCACGAGGCGATGTGGGCGGCTGCGGCGGACGAATCGGTGCGGGTCATCGTGCTCACCGGGGCCGGGCGGGCTTTCTGCGCCGGCGGCGACATCACGGGATTCAAGAGCGACAACCCCCGTCAGCTCCTGGACAAGCTGCCGCGGCCCTACGATTTCAGCCGCAGGCCGGATTATCAGAGCCGGGCCGCCTATTTCCCGGCCATCCAGAAGCCGATCATCGCCATGCTGAACGGCGCGACCGCGGGATTGGGACTGGTCCACGCCCTGTTCTGCGACGTGCGGTTCGCCGCCGAGGAGGCCACGCTCACGACCGCGTTTTCACGCATCGGTCTGGCGTCCGAGTACGGCATGGGCTGGATATTGAACCGGGTCGTGGGTCACGCGAATGCGCTCGATCTGCTCCTCTCCGCGCGCAAGCTGCGGGGAGCGGAGGCGCTGCGGCTGGGGCTCGTGAACCAGGTGCATCCGAAGGACAAGCTCGCGGAGGCGACTTATGCGTACGCTCGCGAGATGGCCGATCTCGTGTCTCCGCGCTCGGCCCGCGTCATCAAGCGTCAGCTGTGGGAGTTGCCGTACCAATCACTGCACGAGGCGCTGGTGACCGACAGCGAGGAGATGCTGCGCGCGAACGTCAGCGAGGATTTCAACGAAGGGAAGCGCGCCTTCATGGAGAAACGCGCGCCGAATTTCACGGGACGATAGACGCCATGGACCTGACCGAATCCACGGAGATGCGGGAGTTCAGACTCACGGTGAAGGCGTTCCTTGCGGAGCATCTGCCGCCGGACATCCGCGACGCCGTGCTCTCCTACCAGCATCTCGGCCGCGATCATTACGTCCGCTGGCAGAAGATCCTGGCCGCCCGGGGTTGGGGTGCGCCGGGCTGGCCCATCGACCAGGGCGGCGCCGGATGGAATGCGGAGCAGCGCTCGATTTTCGATGACGAATGCTACAAGGCCGGCGCTCCGCGCCAGATCCCCTTCGGTCTGTCGATGGTCGGACCAGTATTGATGAAATTCGGGACTCCGGCGCAGCGGTCCCGGTTCCTGCCGCGGATCATCACCATGGACGACTGGTGGTGCCAGGGTTATTCGGAACCGGGTGCGGGTTCCGATCTCGCGTCGCTGAAGACGAGCGCCCGCCGGGACGGGGATCACTACGTGATCACGGGCCAGAAGACCTGGACCACACTGGCCCAATATGCCGATTGGATGTTCTGCCTGGTGCGCACGCGCGCGGAGGGCAAACCCCAGGAGGGCATCTCCTTCGTGCTCATCGACATGCGCTCGCCGGGGGTGCGTGTGCGGCCGATCCGCACGCTCGACCTCGGGGCCGATGTCAACGAGGTGTTCCTCGACGAGGTGCGCATTCCCGTCGAGAACCGGGTGGGCGAGGAGCATCGAGGCTGGGGCATCGCCAAGTATTTGCTCGGCCACGAGCGCACGAACATCGCCGGCATCGGCATGTGCAAACGGCTGCTCGCCGGACTCAAGGAGCAGGCGAGGCGGCAAACCAAGGGGGGGCGCCCCCTGCTCGAGGATGGCCGCTTCCGCGATCGCGTGGTGAAGCTGGAGATCGATCTTCTCTCCCACGAGTGGTCGCTGATGCGGCTGATCTCGGCCGAGCAGTCGGGACGGCCCATCGGCATCGAAGCGTCGATGCTCAAGATCCGCGGCTCCGAGATCCAACAGGAACTGGCCGAATTGTTGATGGAGTCGGCGGGCCCCTATGCGCTGCCGTTCGTGGCCGAGGCATTGGATCCGGCCTTCCCGGGCGAGACTGCCGGGGAGCGGGTGCAGAATGGTCTGGCCGCGCTGTATTTCGACCTGCGCAAGGTGTCGATCTACGGCGGTACGAACGAAGTCCAGCGCAACATCATCGCCAAGTCGCTGCTGGGGATCTGACCCATGGATTTCGAGTACAACGACGAACAGCGCATGCTCGCGGACACGGTGGCGCGATGGCTCGAGAGCGACTATTCCTTCGAACATTTCCGCCGCCGCATCGCCGACGTCCGGCTGCTCGAAGCCGATTGGGGTCGGCTCGGCGAACTGGGTCTGCTCGGTCTGAACGTCCCGGAAGCCGACGGCGGGCTGGGTGCGGGCCCCGTCGAGACCCTCATCGTCATGCAGGCGTTCGGCCGGGCGCTCGCCGTCGAGCCGTTCGTCTCAACGGCGGTCGCGGGCGTGTCGCTGCTCGATCACGATTCGGCGGGTGGGCAGCATCGCGGTCTGCTCGGCGAGATTGCCGGTGGGTCATGCCGGGTCGCGCTGGCCGCGCTCGAGCCGGAAAGCCGCTACGACCTCGCCCGGATTTGCACCGAGGCAGCGGCGGTGGACGGCGGGTTCCTGCTGAGCGGACGCAAAGCGGTCGTGCTCGACGGTGACGGCGCCGGCCGCTTGATCGTGAGCGCGCGCACGGCCGGACCGATCGGGTCGACCACGGGCATATCGCTGTTCGTGATCGACGGCACGGCGCCCGGGGTTTCCGTCCGGGGTTTTCCGACCATCGACGGCAAGCGGGCGGCGGAGATATCGTTCGACCGCGTGTCGGTGGCGCCGACCGCGCTGCTCGGCCCCGTGGGCGCGGGGTACGAATTGCTGGAATGTGCCGTCGATCGCGCGATCGCGGCCCTGTGCGCCGAAGCGGTGGGCGCGATGGAAAAGCTCGTCGAGTTGACGGCGGAACATCTGCGCACACGCAAGCAGTTCGGACGGCCGATCGGCCAATTCCAGGCGCTGCAGCACCGGATCGCGGACATGGCGGTCGCCGCGGAGCAGGCGCGTTCGATGGCGCTGTTGGCCGCGGCCCGGGCCGCCGATTCCGACCCAATCGAGCGCCGGCGGGCGATCTCGGCGGCAAAGGCGATGGTCGGGCGATCGGGCCGGTTCGTGGGACAGCAGGCGGTGCAATTGCACGGCGGCATGGGAATGACCGATGAGCTGCCGGTCGGCTATTACTTCAAGCGTCTGACGTGCATCGATCTCACCTGGGGCAACGTCGAACATCACGTCGAACGATATGGTGACCTATTATGAGCGATACGCAATCCGATGTGCTCCTCGTCCGGTACGAGGACGACATCGCGGTCATGACCATGAACAACCCGAAACGGTTGAACGCGTTCAACTGGGCCATGCGAACGGCCATGTACGATCGCTTGCTCGAAATCGAGGCCAACGACACCTGCCGGGCGATCGTGCTCGAGGGGGCGGGCGGCAATCTCTGCGCCGGCGGCGACATCTCCGAGATGAAGCACCGGGAGATCGTCGAAGCGCGGCTGCGGATGGACCTGCCGACCCGCATATTCAAGCTGCTCGTGAGCGGACCGAAGCCCTTCGTCTGCGCGGTCGAGGGCAATGCCGCCGGCGCGGGCGTATCTTTCGTGGCCGCGAGCGACTATGCGGTCGCGGCCCGCGACGCCCGCTTCACCTGCGCCTTCATCAAGGTCGGTCTCATGCCCGATGTCGGGGGCATCTGGTCGCTGCCGCGCAAGGTCGGACACCGCAAGGCGATGGAACTATGCGCCTTCGGCGACACCATCGACGCCGCCGAGGCGCAGCGCATCCAACTCGTCAATGCGGTGTGCGAGCCCGGCGCTGCGCTGAACGCAGCGCTGGAGGCGGCGGCGAGATTCGCGCGGATGCCGGCGCTCGCGATGGCGCTGATGCGCTCCGCGCTCAACACCGGCAACGACACGGTCGATCAGGCGGTCGCGACGGAAATCAACTTCTCGTCGGTATTGCAGAACAGCGCCGATTTCGCCGAGGCGGCGTCGGCGTTCAACGAAAAGCGCAAACCCCGTTTCATCGGCCGCTGACCCTCACGGCTCGCTCGACAAGCGCTTGAGCAATTCCGGGTCGCTCGCCTCCCAGAATGTCGTCCAGCTCGGAAAGTGGTGGGGCAGGGTCGGCTTTCGATCGCGCCAGGCATCCCAGCGCTGAAAGTTCGGTCCGGTGGGGCGCTCCAGCACGTCCGCCGAATACCAATGCTTTTCCGAGCGTTTGACGAAGAACCATTCGCCGCCGCGTCGCTCGTAGGTGTCGAAATAACAGATCGCCATGACGATCCACTGGCCGCTCGCCTCGTGCTCCGCCCGGCAGTAGACCTTCCCGGTCGCGTGATCCGGATCCTGAAAGTCGATCGCGTGTCCGCAGACTTGATGAATCGAACGATAGAACGTCCGAACGTGTGGATCGACGAAACGCTTCAGGGCGGCGCGGCCGATACCGTGGGAACCGCAGTTCACGTCCTCGACGAAAAGCGCCACCCAGGCGTCGAGATCGCGCGAGTCGACGGCCAGCGCATAACGCATCGGCAGCTGCTGGATCGCGAGCTGAGACTCGATACGATCGATGCGTCTGAGCAAGCCTGTCTCGGGGGTCATGAGGTCGACACTATATGCTGGCCCTTCGCACCGTCAAAGGTCGAAGCGTGACCATTGCGCAACTAGGGGGTGGACGATGGATGCCAGCATGAACGGCCGGCGAACGAGCGGCGCAGTCGAACCGGCGCCGGCGGCCAGCGTCATCATCGTGCGGCCGGGTGCGGCTCCCGAGGTGCTGTTGCTGAAACGCCCCGCCTCGGCACGCTTCATGCCTGATGCGTATGTGTTTCCGGGCGGCGCCGTCGATGCACGCGATGGCTCGGCGGATGCGCTCGGGCTGTGTGCGGGGATGTCGGATGCGCAGGCGAGCGCCGTGCTCGGTCTGCCCGCCGGGGGACTCCGCTATTTCGTTGCAGGCATCCGGGAATGCCACGAGGAGTGTGGCCTGTTGTTCGTGCGCGATGGCGGCGGGTCCGCGCGGACTGCTGAGTCCGCGCCGGCCGGGCGGTCCTCCGCGGACCTGCTGCAGTGGTGCGCGGCGACGGGCCGTCTTCTCGCGACCGACGAACTGATCTATTTCGCCCATTGGATCACCCCGGCGGCCATGCCCCGGCGGTTCGACACGCGCTTTTTCCTGACCCGCTGTCCGGACGCCCAAACCGCCTCGCTGACCGGGGAAGAAATGACGGATCTGTTGTGGATACCGGCGGGGGAGGCGCTCGCCTTGCAGGCCTCCGGGCGGCTCAAGCTCATGAGCGCGACGCGAGGTCTCCTGGGCCAGATTTCGCGGTTCGACACGGTGCAAGCGCTGTTTGACTTTGCGCGCGAACCCCGCGTCATTGAGACGGTTTTGCCGGTCATGCCGGCGCCGGAGGCGGGCGGTTGACGGGGGTGCGGGGGTCGTTTATATTTTCGAATATCATTCATATATTGAATGATTTGTCGGCCAATCCCAGGACATCATGCCCAAGATCAAGTTCTTCGAATTCAACGGCACCGAGCACGTCGTCGATGCGACGGTCGGCCAGACCGTCATGCAGGCCGCGACCGCGCACGCGGTCCCCGGCATCATCGCCGATTGCGGCGGCAATTGTTCCTGCGCCACGTGTCACGTCTACATCGGCAAGCCCTGGAGTTCGCGCATCGCTCCGCCCACCAAGGAGGAGAACGACATGATCGATTGCGCCTTGCACGTGAATGAGGAGAGCCGGCTGAGCTGCCAGGTGCCGATCACCGCCGAATTGGATGAAATGGTGGTGCGGATTCCCGAATCGCAGACCTGAACCGCATGAACCCGCTGGTTTCGCCGCTGTTTCAGCCTCTCGCAGTGCGGGCGCTGATGCTCAAGAACCGGATCGTCATGGCGCCGATGACCCGGGGCTTCTCGCCGAACGGCGTGCCGGGGCGTGACGTCGCGGACTACTATCGGCGCCGGGCCGAGGGGGAGACAGGACTCATCATCACCGAAGGCGTCGGCGTCGACCACCCCGCTGCGCTCGGCGATGCCGGCCTGCAGGAGGCGAACCTGCCGCAGATGGCCGGTGAGGCAGCGCTCGACGGGTGGCGCTGCGTCGTCGCCGGGGTGCACGCGGCGGGCGGTCGGATCATCCCGCAATTGTGGCATCAGGGCGTGATGCGCAAGGCCGGCACCGGGCCGCATCCGGAGGCGCCGAGCTGCCGGCCCTCGGGCCTGTGGGGTCCCGTCGGCGGAACCACCGCCCTCGCCGCGGAGGACATCGTGGAATTCGCCAAACCCACGAGTCCGATGACCGACAACGATATCGCGGATGTGATAGCGGCCTACGGGCGCAGCGCGGCGCATGCCGTCGCGGTCGGCTTCGACGGGATCGCCATCCATGGCGCCCACGGTTATCTGCCGGACAGCTTTCTGTGGGAGGAGACAAACCACCGCGCGGATCGCTGGGGCGGAGACCGCCGACGCCGTTCCGAGTTCTCGGTGCAGGTGGTCAAGACCGTTCGTGCGGCCATCGGGGAGGAACGGCCGATCATCTTTCGCTTCTCCCAGTGGAAACAGCAGGACTTCCGCGCGAAGCTCGCCTCGAACCCCCGCGAACTCGAGGAGGTGCTGGGTCCGATCGCCGCCGCCGGTGTCGACGTGTTCGATGCCAGCGTCCGCTATTTCAATCGACCGGAATTCGAGGGTTCGCCGATGAATCTGGCGGGGTGGGCGAAAAAGGTCACCGGCCGTCTCAGCATGGCGGTCGGTGGCGTCGGGTTGGACAAGGGCTATTATGATTCGCAGCGGGACGGCACGGCGCAGTCTTCCTACAACTTCGAGCCCTTGATGCAACGCTTCGCCGCTGGCGAGTTCGATCTGGTCGAAGTCGGCCGGTCCCTGCTCCATGACGCGGCGTGGACACGCAAGGTGCGGCTGGGCGAGGCCCTGCAGCCGTTCAGCGAGGAATCCTTGAAGGCGTTGAGCTAGTCCCGGGGAGTCAAGATGAGCGAAGACAGTGTGTTGGTGCGGCTCGACGCCGACGGGATCATGACCCTGACGTTGAACCGGCCGGCGGTCAAGAACGCGTTCGACACGGCCACGCAGCGGCGGCTGTGCGAGATTCTATATGACGCGTCGAGGACCCCGGCCGTCAGGGTGCTCGTGCTCACCGGCGCCGGCAATGCCTTTTGCACGGGCGGTGACGTCAAATCCCTGGGCGCACCCGATCCCGGAGATCCCGTGGCGGGCCAGTATTCTGGGGATCCGGTGTGGCAGGGGGGGG
>Ga0209415_10012442_pt1 | contig 14174 bp, 12 predicted proteins | sample PeaSoiSIISIP2007_FD_187696 | JGI IMG/M metagenome (GOLD analysis project Ga0209415, IMG submission 187696) | Peat soil microbial communities from Weissenstadt, Germany - SII-SIP-2007 (SPAdes) (version 2) | ecosystem: Environmental > Terrestrial > Soil > Wetlands > Peat | place: Germany... | reverse complement strand
CCGTCAGGTCCACGTCCCGTACCGCCCAGAACTCCTCGTGATCCCGCCGCCGCAGCACCAGTTCCTTCAGCCGGTCCTCGGGCCGCCGGTAGATCCGATACGCCTTCGACAGCCCCCGCGCCGAGACCAGCACCTCAGACGACATCGGCGAACTCGCCGCGCACGAACAGGAACCAGCTGCGCCCCGCCCATGCGAACCCCCAGGCGATCGCGGTGTAGAGCGCGAGCGCCGGCCAATCGGGCCATTCGCCCAGGAAGAGCGTCGCCCGCACGGATTCGATGATGAAGGTCAGGGGGTTGAGGTAGAGCAGGTCCTGAAGCGGCTTGGCGACCGTCGAGAGCGGGAAGAAGATCGGCGTCAGAAACATCGTGACCGGCGCCAGGACGAGCACCGCGTGCCGGAAGTCCCGAACGAAGACGCCGATCGCCGAGAGAAACCACGTGAAACCGACCGCCACCAGCGCCAAGGGCAACACCAGGAGAGGCGCCGCCAGCGCCGAGAGCGGCGGCAGGCCGTCGATCGCGAGATAGAACACGAGCAGGATCGCGCTGCCGACCAGGACCCGGAACAGCGCGCCGCCGACCACCACCCAGGCAAGGATCTCCAGCGGGAATAGGACTTTCTTCACATACGCGATCTGCTCGGCCAACAGCGCGGGCGCGCGCATCAGGCATTCCAGGACGAAGTCGAACAGGATGAGGCCGGAGAAATACAGCAGCGCCACCTGAAGCGTGCTGCCCTCAAGGCCCGGCCAGCGCACCTTGAGCAGGACTCCGAACACGAAGGTGTAAAGACCCAGCATGAAGAGCGGCACAATCCCCGCCCAAACCTTGCCGAGAAGCGAGCCGCGAAATCGCGCCTCGATCTCGCGCACGGTGAGGCGGGCGACCAGCTGTCGGTAATGCCAGGCGCAGCCGAATACCGCCAGCGGCCCCTGCCCCTCGTATTGACCTCTCGGCACCATCATCGAGACTCGTCCGCGCCCCTGTAGCAGGGGCCACGCGGGAAGCCAGTCTTTCGCTCCATCAAGAAGCCAGCCCTCTGACCCCAGAAATCCTGAAATCCTTGTCAGGCGAGGCCCAAGCTCTCAGCCGGCAAGGGGTTGGTCAAGCCCGGGGAATTGTAGAATAATGGGGCCCTAAATCCCTGAGACATAAGGATCGGACCATTGATCGTTCGCGCGCGTGCACCCCTGCGGCTCGGCTTGGCCGGGGGCGGCACGGATCTGTCCCCGTTTTGCGATCTCTACGGCGGGTGCGTCCTCAACGCCACCATCGATCTCTACGCCTATGCGCATATCGAGACGACACACGACCATGGCCTACGGTTCTCCGCCCGGGACACACGGGCGGAGCTCTCGACCACGGCCGCGCCCGCGCTCGAGCTCGGTGGCCTGCTCGCGCTCCACAAGGCGGTCTACAACCGCATCGTGCGTGATTTCTGCGGCGGCCGGCCGCTGCCGATGCACCTCGTGACCCATTGCGACGCGCCGCCCGGCTCGGGCCTCGGCTCCTCCTCGACCCTGGTGGTGGCGATGGTCAAGGCCTTCGTCGAGTGGCTGCACCTGCCGCTCGGCGAGTACGACGTGGCGCGGCTTGCTTTCGAGATCGAGCGCCGCGACGTCGGCCTCAGCGGCGGCCGCCAGGACCAATATGCGGCCACCTTCGGCGGCTTCAACTTCATGGAGTTCTACGCCGACGACCGCGTGATCGTGAATCCGCTGCGGATCAAGAACTGGATCCTGTCGGAGCTCGAGAGCTCGATCGTGCTCTATTCGACCGGCGTGTCCCGGAGCTCTGCCGCCATCATCGACGAGCAGACCCGGAACATGCGCGAGCCCGGCAGCGCCTCGATCGACGCACTGAAGCGCCTCAAGAACGACGCCTTCGCCATCAAGGAAGCCGTGCTCAACGGCGATTTCGCGAGCTTGGTCGAGCGCTTGCGCGATTCCTGGGAAGCCAAGAAGCTGACCGCCCACGGCATCTCGACCCCGGAGATCGAGGATCTGTTCCGGCGGGCGATGGGCGCCGGAGCGCTCGCGGGGAAAGTCTCGGGCGCGGGGGGCGGCGGGTTCGTCATCTTCTTCGTCGACCCGACCCGGCGCATGGACGTCATCCGTGCCGTGAGCGCGGCGGGCGGCGAGGTCCGGCCTTGCCACTTCACCTTCCGCGGCACCGAGGGATGGCGGATCGATTGACCGCGGGGCCGAGGCGCTGATGGAAGCGGTTGTGCTCGCGGGCGGGACCGGAACCCGTTTGCGGGAGCGGGTACCCGGCATTCCCAAAGCGATGGCGCCGGTCGCGGGCCGGCCATTCCTGGCCTGGCTGCTCGACCAGCTTGCGGACGCCGGCTTCGAGCGCGTGATCCTGTCGGTGGGCTATCTCGCGGACACGATCCGGAGCTCTTTCGGCGGAGCTTACCGGACGCTCGAGCTTGCCTACGCCGTCGAGGCGACCCCGGTGGGCACCGGCGGAGGGCTTCGCAACGGGCTTGAGCTCGCAGCCCGGAGCGATGAGCCCATCTGGGTGCTGAACGGCGATACCATCGCGCACTTGGACCATGCGGAGATGTGGTCTCGGCACCGCGGGCGTGGCTCCAATCCTCTGGCGCTGACCATGGCCGTCGCCACGGCCCCGCATGCGTCGCGGTACGGCGTCCTCGATATCCAGGCGGGGCGCGTGACCCGATTCAGTCCGGTGGGCGAGAGCCGGCCCGCGTGGATCAACGCCGGCACCTATCTACTGGACCGCCGGATCTTCGAAGCCTGGACACTGCCCGCGGCCTTCTCGTTCGAGGTCGACTTCCTGGCGCGCTTCGCCGATCGGCTCGAGATCACCGCGTTCGAGATCGATGGCTGGTTCATCGACATCGGCGTCCCCGCCGACTATGAGCGTGCGCAGACCGAGCTACCGGCGGCGCTTTCTAGAGCCGGAATTCGTGGAGCAGTATGATCGACACCGCGCGGCGAGAGGCAGTCTCCAGTGGAGCGGTGATGTGTCGTGTGATCGACGGCGGACCTGCGCGATGACGCTCGTGCAGCGGCATATGTTCTACCGCCTGCTCGGCCATGCGTCGGTCGCGGGCGCGATCGTTTGCCTCATCATCTTGCTCGTATTGGTGCAGCCGCTCTTCTTCCTGCTGGCCGAGCACTTTGTATCGCTCCGGCGCTTCCTGCTGGCGTGCCTGCTCCTCGCGCCGGATCCGATCTACCGGGGACTGCCCTTCGCGATCTCGGTCGCCATCGTGCACGACTATCTGAGATGGGGCCGCAACAACGAGATCGTCTCGCTGAGAATGGCGGGCATGCCCAACCAGGCGCTGGCGACGCCGGCTCTCGCGGCGGCGGCCGCGGTAACAGTCCTCGCGGCGATGGTATCGCTCTACATTTCGCCGCTCGCCTCGCGCGCAATCGAGGACATCCGCTATGGGGCGATCTTCAATCTCTCCCTGCGTCTGCTGAACGAAGGGTATCTGCAGCAGATCGCACCGGACCTCTCGATCTCGTTCCGCAAGCGGCTCGGCCCGAACGAGATCACCGGCGTGACGATCCTCGACAGCAGCAAGGAAGGCGAAGTCAAGTACATCATGGCCGAGCGCGCGGAGTTGCAGGTCCTCCAGGATCCCAGTGCGAAGCGTGTGCTCGTGCTGAGTCAAGGGAACTATCAGGTGCGCGACAGTTCCGGCCAGCGACTGGCGCCGGTCGTGTTCCAGAAATTGATCCTCCCCATCGCGGAGTCCGCGGATGGCTCGCCGCCGGTGCGAGAGTGGCACGGCGCCTACGAGCAGCATATCGGCGTGCTGCTCGATCCGCCGCCCGACATCGTGCAGGACGCCAACCTGTATGGCGACTACACCTCGCTCGGCCACCTGCGCATCGTCGCCCCGTTGTCTTGCTTGGGCTGCGCGATATTCGCGCTCGGGCTGATGGTGGCGGCACCCTATGAGCGACGCTCGGCGCCGATCCTCAGCGTGGTCGCCGCGCTCGGCGGTGTCGCGCTGTGGCAGGGTCTGCTCATCACGGCGTACTTCGCACATATCATACGCCTTCGCTCGCGCCGCTCCTCTATATTGCCGCCCTGGCTCCGGCGGCGATCGGAGCACCGCTGCTCCGATCGAGGCCCCCCGGCACCCGCCACGCCATTCGCCGCCTCTTTCGCTCGCGCTTGCCCTCGCCCGTCAGCACGACCGAGGCGTAGTCCTCAGCCGCCGCTTATTCGGAAAGTCCCGAAAACCAAATCCCAAAGCGGCGACGTCACGCCAAAATCGGAAGCGTCGTCCCTGAAATGATGCATCAGGTGGTGGCGCTTCAGATATGAGCCCACGCGGCCCGGCAGGCACCACTGATGAAAGCCGTAATGCATCACGTCATAGGCCAGGTACGCCAACCCAAAAGCGCCGCCGAACACCGCGCCCGTAGCCGTGCCGAGGATCCACAGGGCCAGGCCCAGGAACGCGCCGAACGCCGGCACCGACGCGATAAGCGGCATGACGTTTCGCCCAGCATCCGATGGATCGGCATGATGGCATCCGTGCATCAGGAAGCAGAATCGCTCCCCCGCGGGCAGCCAGCGGTCCAGATGGAACACGAGCCGGTGAAGCAGGTACTCGACCAGTGACCACGCGAGCACGCCCGCGGCGGCGGCGCTGCCGGCCTCGATACCCGTGAGCTCGCCTTGACGAAGACCGATAACCAGCAGCCCCGCCGACGCCGAGCCCCAGAACGTCACCAAAGTGGCAAGGCGAGTGCGCGTGAGCCGCTCGAGCAGATCGCTCCTGAACAAGCGGACCGGCCTGGAAATCTCGCGGCTCGCAGGGCGGCCGGTCGTCGCGCCTTGTCGAGACGGTTTCGGGAGGTGCCGACGCATGTCAGGGAGAGGATCCCAGCGATTGAGGTAAACGGTCGGGAATAGTTGGGGGCAGCGCGGCTGTCAACGATCCTCGCGCGCTGCCGCCATCGCCTCACCCGCCCGCTTCGGCGTGCGCACGAAAGTGGAGGAGCGTCCGATGAACGCCTCCAGAATCCCCCGCGCGTTCGAGAACGCGACGCGCAGACAGAACCATGCCACCGACGGCAGCTGGCGCAACTCGGCGACCGGATCGCCGCCGCGCGCCAGGCTCTGCCCCAGGAGCACCTGCCCGACGCCGCCCACCAGGCTCTCCACGACCGCGAGGCAAAGCAAGGCGGCGGCGAGCGGCGTCAACCCGGGGCCCAGGATCAAATCGATGGGGAGCGCGATCAGCCCGCCGCACATCACGGATCCCATCGCCGATGATCCCAGGTGAACGATGGCGGCACCCTTGGTTCGGAGCGGCAATTGGGAGCGCCAGACGATCGGCAGCAGCTTGCGGGATGCCTGCGCAAAGCCTTTGGCCCAGCGGAATTGCTGCGTGCGCCACGTCTCGAGGCTGCCCGGCAGCTCGCCAGGGACCGTGACCGTCACCAGGTATCGCCCCCGCCAGCCGAGCGACTGCATGCGGTAGCTGAGGTCCATGTCTTCGGCGAGCGTATCCCCTTGCCAGCCTCCGGCCGCCTCGATCGCCGCGCGGCGCCAGATCCCGCATGTGCCGTTGAAGGGCAGCAGCAGGCCGAGCCAGCTCCGCGTCGCCTGCTCGACGGCGAAATGCGCGTCGAGCAGGCGCTGCTGAGCGACGGTCAGCTTGTTCTCCCGCGCATTGATGAAATCGCACCGCGCCTGGACCAGCCCGAGCCGCGGCTCCAGCAGCAGCGGGCGTATGCAGGCGCGCAGAAATCCCGCCGGCGGCAGGTAGTCCGCGTCGAAGATGGCGACGAAATCACAGGTGGACTGCGCGAGCCCGGCGGCCAAAGCGCCGGCCTTGAAGCCGGTCCGCAAGCTCCGGTGCAGCAGGATCGCATCGATCCCCAGCGCCCGCAGCATCCGTTCCGCATCGCGCGCCGTCGTGGCGCTGTCGTCCGTGCTGTCGTCGAGGATCTGCACGTGGAGCTTATCGCGCGGCCAATCGAGCAGGGCGATCGCCTGCGCGATGCGCCGGATCAGGCCGCCTTCGTTGAAACTGGGGATCTGGACGAGGATGTCCGGCAGCTCGGCGTCGGCGGGCAGTTGCGAGGCCAGCAACGCCCGTTCCGCCGCGAGCGCTGCCCTCTTGAGGCGCAGGTGGTGCATCAAGAGCCACAGCGGCGCGATGCCGAACGCCGAGATCGCCAGCAGCGTGGCGATCAGGGCTGCGTGGCTGACGTCGCCTGCGAGCGGCAAGGCCAGATGGATGACGTCAGCCACTGGCGGGGCCGGATACGCCGCCAGGGCTAGAAGCATGAGCGTCGCCGATGCCGACAGCGATCGCTCCCGTCTTGGCCGTACGCACCCATACCGGGGGCCTTCCCTTGAGCCCCCTGACGATCTCGGCGGCGGCTCGCGCGTGCGCGTAGAGATAGAACGCCAGCGCGCTCAGGATCTTGGGTATCGACCGCGCGGGGCGGACCCCCCGCAGAGCGGATTGCCCCAACGCCATCGTCGCCCCGAGCGATAGCCCGGCTTCCAGCACGGCGAACGCCGCCAGCCCGGCGGTCGCGGCGGTGGGGCCGACGCCCGTGAACACGTCGATGACGCCGGTGATCAGCGCCAAGGCGACGACGGCGCCGAAGGCCGCCACGAGCAGGTTCGCGGCGTGGACGAGCTTCTGGCCGAACGACAGCTGGCTGCGCCAGCTCGCGCGCCAGGTCTTGCGCGCGACGTGGCCGAAGCCCCGGGCCCAGCGCGCTTGCTGCGCACGCCAGCTCTGGAGCGTGTCGGGGAGCTCGCCGGCGACCACGACGTCGCCGAGGTAGAGCGCGCGCCAACCCCGGAACTGAGCGCGATAGGCGAGGTCCACGTCCTCCGCGAGCGCGTCAGCGCTCCAGCCCCCGGCGTCGTCGATAGCCGCACGCCGCCAGATTCCGCCGGTACCGCAAAAATGCATGACGAGCCCGCACCAGCTCTTGGTGGCGAACTCGACCGCAAAGTGGCCGTCGAAGACGATCCGCTGTGCCCGCGTCAGCGCGTTCTGCTCCGGGTTGAGCCAGTCCAGCCGAGCCTGCACGAAGGCGAGATCAGAGTCCGCGAGCAGCGCCGACATGCATCGGCGAAGGAAGTTGGGCGCCGGCACGTAGTCGGCATCGAACAAGGCGACATAGTCGCAGGACGAGCGGCGCAACCCTTCCCGCAGAGCTCCCGCCTTGAAATCGGTGCGCTCGGTCCGATGCAGGACGTCGACGTCGATCCCGAGGGCGCGCGCTCTCGCCGCCGCCTCGCGCGCAATTGCGGTCGTGTCATCCGTGCTGTCGTCGAGCACCTGGATGTGCAGCTTGTCGCTCGGCCATTCGAGGCCCGCGGCGGCCTCGATGACCCGGGGTGCCATCAGGGGCTCGTTGAACATCGGAAGCTGGACGAGCACGTGCGGGAGTCGCTCGCTCGGCGGCAAAGCCTGCTCGAGCAGGGCCCGATCCCGCTCGCGGCCCCGCGCACGCACGCGAAGGTACTGCACGATCAGCCATGCCGGGCACACGCCGGCAAGGCAGAGAAACACGAGGGACGCGATCAAGACCGCATGATTGATAAGGGCCGCGAGCTGAAACGCGCTGTCGATGTGCATGGAGTCAGCTCATGGCTCACGCCATCGCGGCACAGCGGCATGCACGTCAGGTCTCATGGCTTTCTCTGGTCTCCCGCTTGGACGTGTAACGGATGCCGCAAGTCGGGCACCTCGCCTTTCTTGGGTGTGCGCGCGTAAGCCACGGTCGCGCCGCCGAGACCTCCCAGTACGCTCATGGCGGCCCTGAGATGCACGAGCCCGAACACGAGAACCCCTGCCACGCTATCGCGCAGGGCTGCCCAGCGTCCGGCGTGCCGAAACTCCACCTGAGCCAATGTCGCCATGGCGATCACCGAGCCGGCGGACTCAAGCACCGCCACACCCGCCAGCGCCGCCGCGGGCGCGCCCCACTCGAAGCCCAGCAGAAAGTCGATCACGGCCGTGGCAATCGCCACGCCGAGCACGATGCCCGACGTGGTCGCGAGCATCTGTCCCGTCGCGGCGACCTTCTTGCCGGTGCCGAGCTTGCTGCGCCAGAGCGCCACCCCGTGCTTGCGCGCGAGCTGGCCCCACGCCATGCCCCAGCGCGACTGCTGTGCCCGCAAGGCGTCCAAGCTGTCCGGCAGCTCACCCGGAACGACCACGGACGACAGGTAGAGGGCGCGCCATCCCCGCAACTGGGCGCGATAGGAGAGGTCGCCGTCCTCGCCGAGCGTATCGGCGCTCCAGCCGCCGGCATCGTCGATCGCCGCGCGCCGCCAGACCGCGCAGGTCCCGTTGTAGTCGACGATGTTGCCCGACCAGCTCTGCGTGGTCTGTATCACGCCGAAATAGCCGTCGAGGATGGCGCGCTGCGCGCGCGTGACCAGGTTTCGAGCGCCGTTGGTGAACTCCCAACGCGCCTGCACAAATGCGAGTCTGGGATCGGCGACTAACGGCCGCAGACAAAGCCGGAGAAAATCGCGCTGCGGAATGAAATCGGCATCGAACACCGCGACGTAGTCGTGGGCCGCGTGCTTGAGTCCCTCCCTGAGCGCGCCGGCCTTGAAATCGGTGCGCTGGCGGCGATGCAGATGCGTGACGTCGTAGCCGCGCGCCGACAGGCTCGCTGCCAGGTCGCGCAGGATCGACGCGGTCTCGTCGGTGCTGTCGTCCAGGACCTGGACGTGCAGCCTCTCCCGCGGCCAGTCCAGACTGACGACTGCCTCGACGAGCCGACGCGCCACCGTCGGCTCGTTGTAGATCGGGAGCTGAACCAGCACGTGGGGCAAGCTCGCATCCGGCGGCAAACCGAGGCGCAATGCGTCCCGGTCGCGCTCTCGGCCGGTTTTGCGATAGCAGGCACGCTGGACCAGCAGGCAGGGGAACCACGACCACGCCGCCGTCAGGATCAGCAGCGACGCGATCAGCAAGGCATGATTCAGGTCGCGCAGGCCGTCGAGGATCATCATAATATGACAATTAATTCAGTTATTTGGACGAGATCCAGCGCCGGAAACACCAGCGGCGCGACCATAACACCGGGGACCCTGCCCTGCCACAGCACAATTCGCCGTTGGATTCCTGGCGAGAGGTCGCAGCGGCGGAGTGCCTTGCCTGCCCAAGGCGATCTCAGTATACCCGGCGCGGTCTCCCTCTCGGGCGGTCGTCCCCAGACAAGCAACGGATATGCAGGACCCTCGCGCGATTCTGATCACCGGTGCGAGCGGCGGGATCGGCGGCGCGCTCGCGCGGGCCTATGCGGGCCCGAGCGTGCGTCTGGCGCTCACTGGACGCAACGCCGGGCGCCTGGAAGCCTGCGCCGCGGCCTGCCGCGCACTCGGAGCGGAGGTCCGCTCCGAGCCGCTCGATGTCGTGGATACCCAGGCGTTCGCGTCCTGGGTCGAGGCGGTCGACCGCGAATGGCCGCTCGACCTGGTGATCGCCAACGCAGGCATCACCGGCGGCCTCGCCGCCGGCAATCGCAGCGAGACGCTCGCCGACGTGCACCGGATGATGAGCATCAACTTCGGCGGCGTGTGCAACACGCTGCATCCCGTGATTCCCGCGATGCAGCAGCGCCGCCGCGGCCAGCTCGCCTTGATGAGCTCCCTGGCGGCGCTTCGCGGCCTGCCCTATTCGCCCGCCTATTGCGCCAGCAAGGCCGCGCTCAAGGCCTATGGCGAGGCGCTGCGGGCGTGGCTCTACCCCGATGGCATCGAGGTGACGGTGGTTCTGCCTGGCTTTGTCGATACGCCCCTCGCGGGCCATGTCGCGGGACCGAAGCCCCTGCAGATGACGGCGGAGCGCGCGGCGCGCATCATCCGCCGTCGCCTTCGATCGGGCCCCGCGCGCATCGCGTTCCCGATCTTATTACACGCGGGCATGCGCGTGCTGGCGGGATTGCCGGCGAACATCGTCGATCGCGTCCTCGGAACCGTGAAGGTCGAGATCCAGTACTACGAATGACCTCGCCGATCACGGTTACGGAGGTCGTGACGCGCCGCGACTTCCGGCATTTCCTCGACGTTCCCCACCTCGTCTATCGAGACGATCCCAACTGGGTCGCGCCGCTGCACAGCGAGGTGCGAAAGGTCCTCGATCGCCGGCGCAATCCCTTCTTCGATCATGGCGAGGCCCGTTACTGGCTCGCCTGGCGCGGCGGCACGCCGGTCGGACGCATCAGCGCGCAAGTCAACCGGCTGCACCTGGAGACGCACCACGATGCCACCGGGAATTTCGGCTTTCTGGAAGCCGTGGACGACCCCGCCGTCTTCGAGGCGCTGCTCGGCACGGCCGAGGCCTGGATCAAGGCCCACGGACTCGCGCGAATCCTGGGGCCCTATAGCCTCTCGATGAACGACGAAATCGGGGTGCTCGTCTCGGGTTTCTCCGATCCGCCAGTGATCGCGATGACCCATGCGCCGCCCTACTACGGTCCGCGCCTCGAGGCGGCGGGCTACGCGAAGGCGAAGGACCTCTACGCGTTCCGCTTCGAGATCGACGAGGCGCGCAACAGGTCGATCGTGGAGCTGCTCCAGCACGCCGCGCGGATCAATCGGGAGGGACGCGTGCGCGTGCGGCACATCGACATGCGCCGCTTCGAGGCGGAGATGCGCGCCGGGATCGCCGTCTACAACGACGGCTGGAGCGCGAATTGGGGCTTCGTGCCGGTCACGCCTCGCGAGGTCACGCATCTGCTCGCCGCCCTCAAGCCGGTGATCAATCCGCTCGGCATCCTGCTAGGCGAGATCGATGGGCACATCATGGGCTTGTTCGTGGCCATTCCGGACCTGAACGAGCTGATCGCCGACCTCCACGGCAAGCTGTTGCCCTTTGGCTGGGCCAAGCTGCTGTGGCGGCTGCGTACTCGGACACCAAGAGGCGGACGGGTCATGCTCGCCGGACTCACCAGGTCATACCAGAACTCGGCGCTCGGCGCGGCAACGCTGCTCTGGATGTTCGCTGACATCTTCAAATCCGCGCGCGAGCTCGGCTATCGATATGTGGAATTTTCGTGGGTGCTGGAGGACAACGCGCGCTCGATCGCGCTTTGCGAGCGCTACGGCGGTCAGCTTTACAAGACCTATCGCATCTATCAGAAAGCGCTGACCTAGGCATGGCGGCGGGTCCGCTGCCTTGTTGCGTTCCAGCCGGTACCGAAGACGGCATCGCAAAGGCCCGGGCTGCCGAAACCGTCGCTGAAGCTCACGCTGCCGAGCCGGTGATGCTCCGCGTGGGCGTGGCTGCTCACCATTGCCGCCGGCAGCCCTCGCAGAAGTCGGCCGACCCGAGCCGAGAGTCCGGCGGCGGGCGTTGTGGCAGCGATGGAGAAATCGTAGCCGGAATGCTCGTAGAGACCGCCAACCATCCCCAGCGAGAGCACGAGCACCTGGAACAAGATATCGGCGCCGCCACCGATCAGGATCAACGGCAGCAGATAGGGCAAGACGATGTTGAGGACAAAATCGCCGACACTCATGTAGCAGGCGCCGATCGCGAGATCGGTCTCGATCGCGTGGTGCAGGCGGTGCCCCAGCCACGAGAAGCGCGGGTTGTGCAGCACCCACCGATGCCCCGTGTACTGCACGACGTCGTGACCGATGCCCATCAGCGCAAACCCGACGAGGAATCGGCCGACGCTCAGATGCGGCGCGCCCACAAAGGCGAGCCCGAGCATCTGACACAGGACCATGCAAGGCAGCAGGATGAAGCATTGATTGAGCAGGACGCGCGGCAGCGCGGCAGCATATCCAAAACGGCGGGCACGCCGCACCTTGAAGCGCCGCAATTTCCCGTGGCGATCGCACCACTCAAAGCCGAGCCCGAGCCCGTGAAAGACGACCATCGCGGCCGCCCAAGTGAGCACCGACAGCGGCAGCCAGAGCGGCAATTCAGGAAAGAGCGGCACCCGTCAGCTGTCCCGCACCGTGCGCCATTCCTCGGCGATCACCGCGACCGAGCTCCGGATCTGCTCGTCCGTGTGCATGCACGTGAGGAATAGCCTGAGGCGCGCCTCGTGCTCGTCCACCGCCGGGTGCAGGATCGGCTGCACGTGGATGCCGCGGCGGAACAGCCCCTGGGTCAGCCGGATGCAGCGCATGCTGTCGCCGACGATCACCGGCACGACGGAGTAGCCCTGGGCGGAGCCGGTCGGCAAACCGTGCTGTCGCGCCGCCTCGAGGAAGAGCTGGCCGCGCTGGCGAAGCCGTTGGACGCGCTCGGGCTCGGCCTGCATCACATTGATCGCCGCCACCGCCGCGGCAGCGTCGGCGGGAGACTGGCCGACGCTGAACATGAATCCCGCGGCGCCGTAACGCAGCGAGAACATCAGCGCCTCGCTGCCGGTGATGTAGCCGCCGCAGCTCGCGAGCGCCTTGCTCAGCGTCCCCATCCAGATATCGACGTCCTCGCCCTTGAGCCCGAAATGCTCGCGGATGCCGAAGCCGCGCTTGCCCATCACGCCGAGCGAGTGCGCCTCGTCCACCATCAGGAACACCTTGTGGCGGTCGCGCAGCTCGATGAAGGCCGGCAGATCCGGGTAGTCGCCGTCCATGCTGTAGATGCCCTCGACCACGATCAGCACGCGCTCGTAGTCGCGGCGGCGTTCCTGGAGCAGGCGATCGACCGCGCGCCAATCGTTGTGCGGAAAGGCGACGCGGCGTGCCCGCGACAGCTGCGCGCCGACGATGACGCTATTGTGAATCAGTTCGTCGTGCAGGATCAGGTCGTTGCGACCGAACAGATGCGAGATCGTCGCGACATTGGTGCCGTAGCCGCTGACGAACACCAGGCAATCCGGCGTGCCGTACATGGCCGCGATCTTCCGCTCGAGTTCACGGTGGAGCGGCCGCTCGCCTCCGACCATGCGGCTTCCCGACACCGAGGTACCGTAGCGCTCGACCGCCTGCGTGACCGCGGCGGTGACATCGGGGTGACCGGAGAGGCCTAGATAGTTGTAATGCGAGAACGTGATGTACTCGCGGCCCGCGATCACCGTGGTGTTGCGCGCGACGCCCTCGTGCATCCGGAAATACATGTCGCTGACGCCATACCGCTCCCCCAGCGGACGCATCGCGGTATAGAGCGGGTGATGGTCGAATCGATAGAAGGACTCGGGCAGGTTCGCATTCAGATCGCCCTTAGGCTCCGAGAGCGCGCCCGCTTCTCCCTCGGCGCCATTCAGTCGCCGTTGGCGCAGCAGCCACTTCGCGAGGTCGCGCTTTTCCTCGGGCGACAGCTGGGCGGCCATCGCCATGATGTCCGTCATCGAGCCGCGCTCCCCGTCCCCGGCCCTCGCCGCAGATTGGACATCGCGCTAGCCATGCCCGTCAGCAACCCGATACGCGGGATACGCCGGATAGATTTCGTCGCTGTCCATGCATCGGAACCGAAGCGGCTGCGCTCCCGGGAATAGCCGCCGACAGCTGTAACCTGACCCGCATTGGCAAGTCCACACCGAAGTCGTCGAGTTTCTTGAAAACAATGCCGCGCATGACACTAGCGCGAAAGCAGCACGCCGGCATCCCGAAGTGCCGTCACCAGGCCGGAATCGCCGAGATCAGGTCCCCCACGCCGCGCCATGCGCCTCATCCCTCGCAGGCCGCGGCCACACGCGAGCAATGCTACCGATTGCGCAACTTCTGTCAAAAGATGGGTGAGTTCGCAGGACCTTATGACACGGAAGTTAAGTCACGGGATCTCCGTGAAAGACCCGCCCTATCAACTCAAGGCGTCTGAAGCTGTGAGCGCCTGATCACCTCGGATGTGGAGAGTCATCACAAGATTGCCGTAGGCATCCGCGCGCACGGACGCGCTCGGTCCGATCACCGCGGTCGACTCCGCCTCCTCGATCAGCGCCGGTCCCTCGATGGGGGCAGCGTCCGGCCGCAGGCGATCTCGCGCAAAGACGGGAGTATCGACGAAGCCCGCGCACTCCTCGAAAAACGCCATGCGGCGCTCGATCAGCGCATCGCCCGGGCGCGAGCTTGCCTCGGCGAAATGCAGCTCCGATACCGCGGCGGATGCCGCGACCCGCAGGCGCCACGACACCGCCTCGACCGACAGCGTGTCGAGGCTGCGGCCAAATCGCCGCTCGTACTGGGCGTCGAACGCGCGCCGCCACGCCGCGGCATCGCGCCGCGCT
>Ga0209415_10012440_pt1 | contig 14174 bp, 9 predicted proteins | sample PeaSoiSIISIP2007_FD_187696 | JGI IMG/M metagenome (GOLD analysis project Ga0209415, IMG submission 187696) | Peat soil microbial communities from Weissenstadt, Germany - SII-SIP-2007 (SPAdes) (version 2) | ecosystem: Environmental > Terrestrial > Soil > Wetlands > Peat | place: Germany... | reverse complement strand
AAGGCTACGCGCTCACGGTGTCGTTCGACAAGGACAATCGCATCACTCACCTCGACGAGACGGTGACCATGTATCCGCCGCCGACGGCCGTCCATGCGATCCCGGCCTCGGTGCGTATGGCGATCAACAGCGCGCTCGCGAACGGCACACCGCTCGTGGTCAGCTATTGTGCGGAGGACGGGACGCCGTCGCTCTCGCTACGGGGCAGCGTCCAGGTGTACGGCGACCGCGAACTGGGCTTGTGGTCGCGCAACGCGAAGAGCGGGCTCGTCGAAACCGCGCGCAAGAAGCGACCCGTGAGTCTGCTTTACCGCAACAGTCCGCGCCGCATGACACTCACCATGATCGGCCATGCCGAGATCGCGGAGGGCGCCGTGCGCGACCGTATTTGGGCGCTATCACCCGAGGTCGAGAAGCGCCATGACCTCCCGCGCAACGGCGTCGCGATCCTGATCCGCATCGCGCGGCTGCAAGGCAACGCGCCCGGCGGACCGGTGTTGATGGTCGCGCCCGTCTAGCCGGCCGTCATTGCGTGGCGGCCGGCGATCAGGCCTTGGCACAATGCGCGCGCCAACCCGTGTTGGCTGAAACCGCCGGCCGACTCTCCGCCGCAATAGAGCCCGGGGATGACGCCACCGCGTACATCGATGACTTGGCAATTCGCGTTGATGCGCAAGCCGGCGCGCGAGTCGTGGATAACCGGCGTTGCCCATGCCGCGTAGAAGGGTGGGGTCTCAACCTTGTAGAGCGGTGTAGGCTTCCCAAAGTCAACGTCAACGCCGGTGGTGACGAAGGCATTGTACCGTGTCACCGTCTCTTGTACGTGATGTGCGGGCATCGGCGTGCGCTGATACGGCATCGCAATCGCGTTGGCGAGCTCCTCGAGGGTGTTCGCCCGAAAGAAGAATCCGGCCGCGGTATCGACGTGCGGTGGCTGCGGATCCCACGCTTCGCGGGCGACGGCCGCCGCATCGAAGATCGCCCAGATCGGACCGCCTCCGTTGCGGGTTTCACCGACTCCGGCCAATGCCGCGTTGAGCCAATTGTTGGGATCGTACGCGAGGTTTTCGGCGTTGCGGTAGCTGAGCGGTACGTAGGGGTCGACCGAGCCGTAGTTGTTCGCGGTGAAGTGCGGCCCGGTCTCATCGTAGAAGCGCCGGCCGAGCATGTTGACGAGGATGACGTTCTGCCAGTCCTTCACCCGCAGTCCGGACGCCCGGGCCTTGTGGAAGACCGGACTGCCCGGCATCCATTGCAGGTTGGTGTAGTTGTACTGGCAGCCGATGAGGCCCGGTTTCGTCACCGGCCATCCGAACTCGCCGGACTGATTCGTGAGGCCCCAGAGCGACGCGCCGACCACCATCGCGGCGAGTTCACCGCTGGCGTCCTGATCGGACCACGGCATCCCCGCCAGGCCGCAGTATTCTTCCGTGAGCCGCGGATCGAACATGCGCCGGAAGTCGAGGTTGCCCGTCGAGCCTCCCGTCGCGATGATGACGGCCTTGCGCGCCCGGATAGCGCGTTCATCGGCACCGCTCCGGACGCCGATCCCCAGAATGCGCCCCGCTGCCGGCGTCTCACGGTAGATCGACGTCATCCGGTGCTCGAGCATGATCTGCACGCCGGCGCGTCTCGCCGCAACTTCGAGCGGACGCATGAGCCCGTTCCCGGATGACGTGATGGCCGCAACGTCCGGGTCGACGGGCTGCCCGGTTTGGACCGTCGGCCAGGCCATAGCGGCGGCGTGCATCTCACGCGGAACGGAATTCCCGACGGCATTTCCGCCGCGCGCATCGGGCGCTTTATCGACGAAGACGACGCCGTGTGCGAGAAGCCACTCGAACGTCGCTGCGCTCTCGTCGGCGAACGCTCGCACGATCTCGCGATCGTTGTACCGGTAGTCGGGGAACCCGTTGGGCTCCACGATCGACCAGTCGGTCAGGTCGCGAAAGAGCAGGTCAGGCGAATCGTCGATCCCGTGCTTGTGCTGCACGCTGGTGCCGCCGCCGAGCGGGACGTTCCCGCCGCTCGTGATGGCGTGCCCCCCGATGTCGGCCTCGGCCTCGACGACGATGACCGATGCCCCGGCCTCCCGCGCAACGATCGCTGCCGGCAATCCGGTCGCACCGGCGCCGATCACGACGACGTCCGCTTCATCCTGCCACCGCATCCCAAACGAGTGTTACGTCGGCAGTAGGCGGTTCCTCGCCGCCGAGGACGTAATGGGACCCAAATGATCAAAGCTATCCGTATTCATCGCAACGGTGAGCCGGACGAAATGAAATGGGAAGATATCGAGCTTCCCCCGCCCGCCGCCGGCGAAGTCCGCGTGCGCCACACCGCAATTGCACTCAACTTCTCTGATGTCAACGTGCGCCGCGGCGGTTTTTACATCACGCCGCCGTCGGCATTTCCATTGATTCTCGGCAACGAAGCCGCCGGCGTGATCACCTCCGCCGGTGCCGGCATAAGCGACGTAAGACCCGGCGATCGCGTTGCGTATGTTGGGGTCGGCGGACCGTTCTACGAGAACACCGGGGCATACGCCGAAGAACGCAATGTGCCGGCCTCCTGCCTCATTAAACTGCCGGAAGGCATCAGCGAAAACCAGGCGGCGGCGCTCCTGCTGAAGGGCTTGACCGCGTCACTCGTCATCAATCGTATTTACAAACCGAAGAAGGACGATACGATTCTCGTTCACGCCGCGGCCAGCGGCGTCGGGCTCTTGCTTTGCCAGTGGGCGAAGCATCTTGGCGCCACCGTGCTCGGCACCGTCGGCACCCCCGGCAAGGCCAAGCTCGTCCTCGAACATGGTTGCGACCATGCAATTCTCTATCGCGATGTCGATTTTGTGGCGGCTGTGAAAGAGATCGTGCCCAAAGGCGTCCATGCGGTTTTTGATGGTGTCGGCAAAGACACGTTCATCCCGTCGTTCGACTGCACGCGGCCGTTCGGTATGTTGGTCAACTATGGCAACGCCTCGGGCCACGTCCCGCCGGTCGATCTGCTGCTCCTGGCCAAGAAGGGTTCGCTTTCCGTATGCCGTCCCGCGTATAGTACCCATGTCGCCGATCCGACGGACTATCGGGCTGCGTGCGACGAGCTTTTCGATCTCGTGAAGCGCGGCGTACTACGCGTCGAAACCGGGAGCCGATATGCCTTGCGCGATGCCGTCCAGGCGCATCGCGACCTCGAAGCACGGCGCACGGTAGGCTCAACCGTGCTGGTTCCCTGATCTTTCGAGGCGAGGAGCAGGGCCTCACCCGGAGAAGGCCGCGCGATGACGACAACGACAGTGGGCGCCCTCACCGGAAACGAACGGCGCGTCGAAGGCCGCGAGAAGGTCAGCGGTGAGGCGAAGTACGCAGCGGACATGCGCCGGGCCGGGATGCTGTGGGCGGCATTCGTGATCTCACCGCACGCGCACGCCCGGGTCGTGCGCATCGATACCGCGGCCGCCAAAGCGATGTCCGGCGTGCACGCGGTGCTGACCGCGGCGGACATCGGCGAGGTCCGGTTCGGGTCGGTGCTCGCGGACTGGCCGGTGCTCGCGTTCGAGCGGGTGCGCTTGGTCGGCGACTACGTCGCCGCCGTGGCGGCCGAAACCCGCGAACAGGCTGAGGCGGCGGCGGCGGCCGTCGACGTCGTCTACGAGGAGCTACCGCCGATCCTCGACACCGAAGCGGCGATCCGGGACGGCGCGCCGCTCGTCCACCAGAACGACGCGCAGTATTCGTACACCGCCGGCACCCGAGCGCCGCGTCCCTACCCCAACTTGCAAGGCTACGATCTGGTCGCGAAAGGCGACCCCGACGCGGGCTTCGCCGCCGCCGAGCATGTCTTCGAACACACCTACCGCACCCCGCGCTACCACCCCGGCTACATCGAGCCGCGCGCGGCGATGGTCTGGATCGATGAGGGCGGCGCGGTGCACGTCGTGTGCGCCAGCAAAGCCCCCTACTCGCACCGCGACATGATCGCGCGCACGATCGGGCTGCCCAAGGACAAGGTGATCGTCGAGCCGAGCTTCATCGGCGGCGACTTCGGACCCAAGGGCGTGATGGTCGACGACTTGCCGCTCTACTATCTCGCGCGCGCCACCGGCCGCGCCGTCAAGTACGTCCGCACGTACAGCGAGGACCTGCGCTCGGGCACGGTTCGCCACGCTTCGACGGTTCATGTCCGGCTCGGACTGACGGCCGGCGGAAAGATCGCGGCGCTCGATCTGCGCGTGCTCTACGACGGCGGCGCGTACGCGGCGGTGAAGTCGCTGCCGTGGCTGCTTCCCGGACGCGCGCCGAAGCTGCCCTACGCGATCCCCAACGCGCGCGTCGAACGCATGGCCGTCTACACGAACACGATTCCGACCGGCGCGGTGCGCGCTCCGGGCGACGTGCAGATCTTCTTCGCGATGGAGTCGGCCATGGATACGATCGCCGAGGAATTGCGGCTCGACCCGTTCGAGTTGCGGTTGCGCAACGCCGCGGTTCCCGGCGACACCGACCTGGACGGGGGGGCAATCGCGCGCCCGCGCCCGCGCGAGGTGCTCATGACGCTGCGCGAAGCGATGGGCTGGGACCGGCCGCCCCTGCCCGGGCGCGGCCGGGGCATCGCGTTGACCGCTCGGCACATCGCCGGCGGCAAGTCGAGCCTCGTCGCAACCGCGCATCCCGACGGTCGCATCGAGGTCGAGACCGGCGCCGTCGAGCCGGGGACCGGCGCGTTCACCGTCATCAGCCGCATCCTCGCCAACGAACTGGGCGTCGATCCGGCGCGCATCACCGTCGCGCGCGGCGACACGAACAGTGCACCGCACGATCCCGGCAGCGGCGGCAGCAAAGGAACCGTGATTCTCGGGCACGCCGCGCTAGACGCAGCGCACAAGCTGCGCGCCGCGCTCGCCGAACATCCAAACGAACGAGTGCGCGTCGTCGGTGAGACGCCGCAGCTCGCAAAGCCCGGGGATCCGGCGTGGCTCAACTACTGCGCCTACGGCGTCGAACTTTCGGTCGACTCCGAGACCGGAGCCGTCCACATCTACGACGTGGCGCTGGTCGTCGACGTCGGCGCGATCATCAACCCGATCGGGCACCGGGGGCAGCTCGAAGGCGCGTTCTCGATGGGGCTCGGGCACGCGCTCACCGAGGAGCTGTATCTCGAGGAGGGTCGCATCACGAACCCGACGCTCGCCGAGTACAAGCTGCCCTGCCAGCGCGACATGCCGCCGTTGCGCATCATCGAGCTCTCGCCGGACGGCGGGCCCGGACCCTACGGGGCGAGAGCCGGCGGCGAGTTCAACGTCGCGGGCGTCGCTCCGGCGATCGGAAACGCGATCGCCGCCGCGTGCGGCGTCCGGCTCGACACGCTGTCGTTCACCGCGGAACGCATCCTAAGCGGGTTAGTCGCGAATGTCTTGTAAGAGCATGCTCGTCGGAAGGTTGTAGCCGAGGTTCGCTTTCTTGGCGAGCTCGTACACCTTTCCGGCGACGGCGTAGAACTGTGCGCCCTGGAGATTGCCGCGCTCGGACCAGGTGATCTGATCGTCGGAGGTGCGGCCCTTCGCCTTGCCGCTGATGACGTCGGCGAGCGTGACGCGTTTCTCGGGCAAGGCAACGCCGAGAACCGTCCGCGAGCGATTGCGGCCCTCGCCCCCGAATTTCCGGACGTCCGGCCGTGCCTCCCAAGCGATGTACTCATCGTCGAGCGCGAGTTCGGGGTGGTGCATGGGGGCCGGAGCATCGCCGAATCGCAGATACACGTCGACGCGCTTCATCGTAGCCTCGTCGGGTTTGAGGCTACCGCCGATGAACACGATGTGCGAGCCCTTCTCGATCAGATTCGCCTCGAGGACCGGTACGACCGAATCGGTCAACGCGGCAACGATGCCGGCGCCCTTGTATACGTCCTCGGGACGATCGCAGACCTTGACTTCGATGGTGTGTTTGGCCGCCATCTCGCGACCGAACGCTTCGCGGTTTTCCTTGGTCGGGCTGTAGACCTGTAACTTTTTGATGGGGCGCACGCGCAGAAACGCCTCCATGTGCGTGCGCGACATGCCGCCCGAGCCCAGCATCCCGACCACCTCGGCGTCCTTGCGCGCCATGTACTTGACGCCGATACCGCCGTCGCCCGCAACGCGCATGTGCTGCAGGAAGCCATCATGGATGAAAGCCAGCGGCTCGCCGTTCTCGACCGAGGTCAAGAAGATTAGCCCGCAATAGCGGCCGGGTTCCATACAGTATTTTTCTTGCGTGAAGGCGCCTTGGTACTCGGTCTCATAGACCACGTCGGATTTCATGCGAACCGCGAAGTAGCCGCCCGTCGAACCGCCCTCCATCGAGCCGAACTGATAGTTCTTCTTGGGATCTCCGGTCGGGATGCGAATGTCGATCCGCGGGCGGCAGGTCGCTTCGCCGATCGACAGGTTGTGGTAGGACTCCTCGAGGGCGTCCATGGTCAGGCCGATCGTCAGCACCCTGGCGACATCGTCGTTATTGATGATCAATGTCATGTTCGGAAGTAGAGCTCCTCGGCCGGGAAGGCGCGGGTGAGGTAGCCGTATTTGGCCGCGACATCGATCACCGGTTGAATGATCGCCGGCTCGGTGCTCGTCGCGGAGTGGACGCGGGTCATCTTCTGAGTGATCGAGAGCGGGATCTTCGTGATCTCGGAGATCGTGGAGGCCGTCTCGGTGGGATGCGTGTTGGTATACGTAGCCGTGTTGTAGGTGACGCGCATGAAGCGCTCGACGGCGCCGGCATTCTTTTGGGCCCAATCCGGTTGCGCAAAGAACGCGCTCACCGCATACGACGGTGCGATGGCGCCCAAAATCGACAACAGCGCTTTTACGCTGCCGGTCTCCAGCGCGGCTTCCATCTGCGGCTCACCACAATAGCTGGCGGCGACGCGATGCGTGGCGGCGGCGGCACCCGCTGCCGAACCTGGTATCTCGACCCACTTGAGCGTGCTTGCGTCGCCGCCGTTTCTGTCGACCCAGACGCTCGTCCCCAACGTTGCGATATCGTTGAGCGCCGGTGTACCCAGAATCTTGCCGTTGAGGTCGGCGCCGGTCGCGAGCGTTGTGTCGGCCGCAAAGACGAGCCCCGCCCACGGATTCTTGTCCTCCCACAACGAGCTGTTGCCGACGATCGTGATCGGCAGCTTCTTGAGGTGGGCCAGCAGCAACGCGATGAGACTCCCCTTGCCGAGCTCGTAGGTGCCGGAGATCACAGCGGTCGCCGCGGCTGTTCCGCTCGTCATCGGGACGAACTGGACGTCCAGGCCGGCTTTCTGATACGAGCGGTTCTTGATCGCCCAAAAGACCGGTGTGAGATCGTCGGTCAGCGGAGCGCAGAGGTGGATTGTCTCCAGGGTCTGGGCACGCACGATCCGCGGCGCGGCGATCAACGCCGCCGTACCGGCAAGGATCTGCGAACGCGCGAGGTTGTTCATAGCGTTCGCATCCCGTTCGCTCTTTATCGAGGGTCCCCGCTCGTGCCCGAAGAAGGCATGGTGCGGTCACGATTTTGTGATGACTACAACAAGCAAAGCCAACCGTCTGTACCGCTCCCTCGAGGCATCCGTGAGTGCTCATGCGACGTTGCGTGCGGATGCTCCGGCGCTGCTTGCAACGGCGCGTACGACGTGTACGTATCGGCAATTGGCTGCGCATCTCGATCGTCTTGGCACGGCTCTTGCGGAATTGTTGCCGGCTGACAATTCCGTAATTGCAGTCGCTGCGGCGAACGGGCCGGAGCTGTTCACAGCCATCGTCGCTGCGATGTCCCGCGGTATCTGCGCACCGTTCGACCCGAGCCGGCCGCCTAGCGAAATCGACGCGTTTCTCGCCGATATCAGGCCTTCGCTCGTGCTTGCAGATGAGGCCGCGATCGTTCGGCATCGGGACGCGTTCGACCGGAACGGCGTCGGCATCGTGCGGATGATCGCTCCGCCTGCGGCGCCCGCCGGCGTCTTCGACGCACGCGCGGAAAAGCTGTATCAGCACCGCGAACGCGTCCCCGAGTATGGTGAGGACGTTGCATTACTCCTACGCACGTCAGGTACGACCGCGTTCTCCAAAATCGTACCGCACACCATGTCCCGGCTCATGCACATCTTCACCTCGATCGTCGATGCGCTGAACCTGCAGCCGGCGGACCGGTGCCTCAATGCGGCGCCGTTGCATCACGTGCACGGCATTTCGCACGTAATCGGCGCGTCACTGGTTGCCGGGGCGTCCGTCGTTTTCCCCTCGGAGATCGGCGCGGCAGCGCTGGTGGGCGGGCTGCGGACCTACAAGCCCACCTGGTATTCGTCATCGCCGACCGTGCATCGCGACGTGTTAGCATATGTTCGCCGCGAAGCGCAGCCGCTCGACTGCTCTCTGCGGTACATCCGAACGTTGGGGGCTCCGATCGATGTGCAGCTCCTTATCGATCTTGAAGCGGCCCTCGGGGCTCCCGTATTAAATGGCTATGGCTCGACAGAGGCGCCGTCAGACGCACTCAATCTGCCCCTGTCGAACAGACTTGGCTCGGTCGGGCGGCCGGTGGGTTGCGAAATCGCAATCTTCGACGGCGAAGTCGCCGTGCGCGGTGCCAACGTCGCGCCCGCGTATGCCGGCGGTGCGCGAGAACCGATTGCCGATCCGGTTTCGGGCTGGTATCGCACCGGCGATGCCGGGTACCTGGATGCCGACGGCTACCTCTACATCACGGGACGCCTGAACGAACTCATCAACGTCGGCGGTGAGAAAGTCGAGCCGGGCAACGTCGAGGCGGCCCTGCGCGCGCACCCCGCCGTCGCGGATGCGGTTGCCTTTCCGCTACCACATCCGACCCTCGGCCAGCACGTCGCCGCGGCCGTGGTCCCGCGCGCGAACACAACGTTGACCGAGAGGCAACTGATCGAGCACGCCGCGCAATTCCTACCGCGCCCGGCTGTCCCAAACGTCGTGCACCTGGTGTCGGCGATCCCACGCGACGGCAGCGGAAAAGTTCGCCGGCGTGAGCTAACAGCAACATTCGCTCGAGATTCACCAGTCGCGCAGCTCGATCCGAAACCCGCCGAAGACGATGCGCTACTCCATGCACTTTTGCGCATTTGGGAAGATGTTCTCGAGTATGCGCCGGTGGCACTTGACGAGAACTTTTTTGCGGCCGGCGGCGATTCGTTGCGAGCGATCCGCGTGATAACGAGGATCGAGGCAGACCTTGGCGTCACGATGTCCGCGGACACGCTATTATTCGCACCGACCATTCGGAAGCTTGCGCAAGCGGTGCTCGCCCAAGCGAAGAGTACGCACCGCAACCGGATCGTCGCGCTGCGCGCTACCGGTTCGCGTCCACCATTGTTTTTTTACGACAGCGACGTCAATGGCGGCGGCTTGTATGCTCGCTTCCTGCCGGCGGCGTTAGGCTCGGAACAACCGGTCTACCTCGTGCGCCCGAACGGCGCGCTGGGCGATGCGATTCCCGAAAGCATCGATGCGATGGCCGCTGCCGACGCCGTCATGATCGCAACTGCCGTGCCTTCGCAGACGTATCGCCTGGCCGGCTTCTGCGCCGGTGGCCTGGTTGCATTCGAAGTCGCGCGCTACCTAGAGAATGCCGGATCGACCGTCGACGTTGTCGCGCTCATTGCGAGTTCCAACCCGAATGTGTCATTGGAGCCGCTCTGGGCATTGACGTCGCACACGAGCAGGTTCCTTTCGCAACGTGGCACCGTGCGTGTTTACCGAACCGTACGCAGCATCGCCAACGCGCTGCGCACACGGTCTTACCCCGCCGAGATTTTGAACGCAATTTACGAGTTATGGCACCCGCCCGCCCCGCCGACACACGCCGACCGGATCTACAGCGATCGGCTCCTGCGCTATTTCCCGAAGCGCACGGCGCGTTCGATCGACTTGATTTGGCCCGACGACGATAAAGCGAAAATGTCGGGTGACCCTTCGATGGGATGGCGTCACGTTGCGCGCGTCCGACGCCACTCCGTTGGCGGCGATCATACGACCGTACTCACGGATCACCTCGGCGAACTCGGCGCGGTACTGCGCCGCATTTTCGACTCCGCGGACCGCGGCCAAATTAGCTCGACGGCAAAGAGTGAGCCGCAATCGTGAAGCTCAACCGAACGGAATTTCTCGGCGTCGGCAGCGCTGCGCCGGCGATCCTCGGTCATCCCGAGCTTGTCGAGGGACGGCCGGTCAAACCGATCGTCCTCGCCACGGCGAACGGCAATCAGTTCAAGAACGGGGGGGCACAGACGTGCGTCGAGCGGGCCTTCGACGGGATCGTGCGCGGTGAGGACGTGCTCGATGCGCTCATCGCCGGAGTGAACATCAACGAACTCGACCCGCTCGACGAGGGCGTCGGGTACGGCGGACTGCCGAACGCCGACGGGGTCGTACAGCTCGACTCGTGCTGCATGCACGGTCCCAAGCGCTGGGCCGGCGGCGTCGCGGCGATCGAAGGGGTGAAGACGCCGTCGCTCGTGTCGAAGGCCGTCATGGAACGGACCGACAACCACCTGCTCGCCGGTACGGGCGCGCAGCAGTTTGCCCGCGCGATGGGCTTCCCAATCGAAGCCGACCTGAACACCGGGCACTCCCGCGCGCTGTGGCTCGAATGGAAGCGCCGCACCGACCCCGATCATTACCTCGATCCGGCCAAGCGCGAGCGCATGAGTTCCGCCGCCGAGTCGATGATCCGTGACGGCTTGGTCGACATCCAGCACTATTGGGGCACGATCGTCTGCGCGGGGATCAACGCCGCCGGCGACGTCTGCGGGGTGAACTCATCGAGCGGTCTGGCCTGGAAAATCCCCGGTCGCACCGGCGACGCGGCGGTCTTGGGCGCCGGACTCTACGTCGACAACGACGTCGGCGCCGTCGGCTCGACCGGTCGCGGCGAATCGAACCTGTACACGCTCTCGTCGATGTACATCATCGAACGGATGCGCGCGGGGCGCGCGCCCAAGGACGCGGCGGTCGATGCGTTGCGCAGGGTCCGGGCGGCGACGACCGACAAGCGGCTCATCAACTCCCGCGGAACGCCGCGCTTCGGCCTCACGTTTTACATCCTGAGCAAATCCGGCGCGGTGGCCGGCGTCTCGTTCTACTCCGGCGGGAAGTTCGTCGTGCGCGACGCGGACGGGACGCGAACGATCGCGGTCGACAACCTCTTCCCGGGTCAGCCCTTCGACTAACGATAAATCAAGCGGTCGGCCGGAAAAGGATCGAATTTCCCGTACTTTGCGGTTACGTCGATCGCCGGTTGTATCGAAGACGCCGTTAGCGTATCCCCGAAGCGAGCGCGTTCCATCGCCATCACCGTTGCCGGGTCGATCTTGGTGTATTTCGCAAGAATTTCCGCGCTCTTCGCTTGATTCGCCTTTTGATTGGCCCAGGCGGCGGTTTCGCGCATCGCCGCGGCAAAGCGGCGCACGACATCCGGATGGTCCTTCGCCCATTGCGGGGTCGTAAACCACGCGCTTTGCAGAAATTGTTTCGCCACCGCATTGTGCGAGTAGCCCAGAATCCGCACATCTTTTTTCACCAGCGCGAGAAACGGCTCCGAGATGTAGGCAACGTCGATGCGGCCCGCCTCCAACGCGGCCGGCATCGCGGAATAGGGCATCTCGGTGAATTTCGCCGTCGTTGAATCGCCGCCGTTCTGATCGATCCAGGCGCGCGGACTATACTCTGCAAGCGTACCAAGACCGGGCACCGCGATGACTTTCCCGGCCAGGTCTTTGGCGCTTGCGATCGGCGAGCTCGCCGGCACGACGAGTCCCGCCACGGGAGCCGCCGAAGTCCAGATCGCCGCCGGCGCGATGGCGACGAACGGAATGCCTTTGAGGTACCCCTTCGCGAGCGTGACGACGTCGGAGTATCCGATATCGACCGCGTCGGTCGAAACCGCCGCTGCGATCGCGCTCCCGTTGGTGCCCGGTTCGATGTCAACGTCGAGACTTTGCCTCGCGAAAAAGCCCATATCTTTCGCGAAGAACACTTCGCCGGCGGAGTCGACCGGCGGCGTCAGGACTTTCACGCTGCTGCTGGTTTGCACTTGAGCAAGTACCGCGACGTTCGCAAGCAGCGTCAGGCTCAGAGCGGCTAGGAGTACTTTGGGAGACTTCAAGGTGCCCTCCCGGCGCGGTGCATGGCTGCTCGCGTAGGTAGCGCTCAGGTGAAGGCGGGTCCTTCGCGAGTTAACGAAGCCGTCTGCTGCGCGATGGCTACCGCCGCCGAAAGGACCACGCGCGTTGCGGTAGGATAACTACAGTCCAGCATTCTGTAGGGGAGCCGCGCGAGGAGAGTCCACATGTTGAGCGAGGCAGAGAACGAGGTCCTGACACGGATCGGTCCCGGAACGCGCATGGGCGCCCTGATGCGGCGCTACTGGCATCCGGTCGCCGGCGCCGACCAGATACGCGACCGCTGGACCAAGCGCATCACGATCCTCGGCGAGGACTTGGTGCTGTTTCGGGATCGTGGCGGCAAGCTCGGCCTGATCGCCGAGCAGTGCCCGCATCGGCGCGCCTCGTTTGCCTACGGCATCCCGACCGAAAACGGCATCCGCTGCCCCTACCACGGCTGGAAGTTCGACGGTGCGGGCCAGTGCCTCGAGCAGCCGAACGAAGCGGAAGGCTCGGCGTTCAAAGACAAGGTCACGACGCCGGCCTACCCGGTGCAAGAATTCGCCGGCCTGGTTTGGGCGTATATGGGTCCGCTGCCCGCACCGCTGATCCCCGCGCTCGACGGGCTCGTCGCACCGCGCGCGATTCGGATGTGCGGGGTAACGCGCGTCCGCTCGAATTGGCTGCAGATTCAGGAAAACTCGCTCGATCCGGTGCACACGGAGTGGCTGCACGGGCACCTCTATGAGTTCGTCAAGGAAAAGCAAGGCATCAAGACGTCGACCGCGTTTTCGCGGCATCACAAGAAAATTGCGTTCGATGAGTTCGAGTACGGCATCATCAAGCGGCGATTGATGGACGGGCAATCGGAAGACGCGTCCGACTGGACGACCGGTCATCCGATTCTCTTCCCGAACGTGCTGGCCGTCTCGAGCGGCGACTCGACGTATATGAACTACCTTTTCCAGTGGCGCGTGCCGATCGACGATACGACGACCGAGCATTACTGGTACAGCTCCTACACGTTCCCCGAAGGGACGGAGATCCCGCAGCACCTGCTCGATCGCGTCCCGCTGTTCCCGGCGCCGCAACGCAACGAAACCGGCGAGTACGATCTCGAATTCGTCTTCGGGCAAGATCCTATGGCGTGGGAATCGCAGGGACCCATCGCTCAACGCCATCTCGAGAAGTTGGGAACGACGGACGTGGGCGTCATCATGCTGCGCCAGATGCTGCAGCGCGAGCTTGGCAAGGTCGAACGTGGCGAAGACCCGATGTACGTCATCCGCGACCCGGCGAAGAACGTCTGCATCGACCTCCCCAAAGAAATGCACAAGGACATGAATGAAGACGGCTTCGAGTCGATGGTCCGTCGCAACATCAACGAGCACTCGCCGGTGCGCGACGAGCTCATCGAGGTCTACCGCCGCAGCCGTCGCATCCCGGCATTGGCGTAGCATCTTGCGTCGCGTCCTGGCGTTGGCCGCACTCCTGTGCGTCATCGCAGTGAGCGCGCCGGCTGCGTTGCCGCAGACGAACCCCTCGCCGATGATCCGGGTCGGCGCCGGTCCGGACGATCCATCCGTGCCGTTGCTGTACGCCGACAAAGCGGGGATCTACAAGAAGTACGGCCTGAACGTCGAGATCGTGAAGCTCGCGGGTGCAGCCGCCGTCGCGGCCGCCCTCGCCGGTGGCTCGCTCGAGATCGGCAAAGGCAGTCCGATGGGCGTGATCACCGCTTTCGCGAAGGGTTTGCCCTTCGTCGTCATCGGCGACATCGCGTTCTGGGACTCGGCGCGGCCGGATAACGGCCTCATTGTCGGTGCCGGCAGCTCGATCAAAGACGCGAAAGACTTGAACGGCAAGACACTCGCTTCGGTCTCGCTCTCCGACCTGAATAGCGTCGCGACGTTCGCCTGGCTTGAAGCGCGAGGCGTCGACCTGTCGACGATCAAGTGGACGGAGTTGCCGGCCTCGTCGGTGGCGGCCGCAATCGATCAGGGCCGTATTGTCGGCTCGACGCTCTACGAGCC
>Ga0209415_10012439_pt1 | contig 14174 bp, 17 predicted proteins | sample PeaSoiSIISIP2007_FD_187696 | JGI IMG/M metagenome (GOLD analysis project Ga0209415, IMG submission 187696) | Peat soil microbial communities from Weissenstadt, Germany - SII-SIP-2007 (SPAdes) (version 2) | ecosystem: Environmental > Terrestrial > Soil > Wetlands > Peat | place: Germany... | reverse complement strand
ATAAATCAATAAGGACAGCCCGGAGCCCCCGAAGCTGTCCTTGAACCCTCCCGGTTAGAAGGGCAACGTGATGATCTCAAGTTACCTGCGCGATGTTGCAAAATGATGGCGAAATCGTGAATATCTGATTAATTTGTTTCGCGCGGGCGCTGCTATAGTGGTCAGTCTCGTCGGTTGACATCTTCTCCTGCGGGAGCACTCGATGCCGTCCACAACGTCCCGAAAAGTCGAGCAGTCGCGCCGTTTGCAGCAACGTGCCGAGAGCATGATTCCTGGCGGTGTGAACTCGCCGGTGCGGGCGTTTGGTTCGGTGGGCGGCGATCCGCGGTTTATCGTGCGCGGAAAGGGCTCGCACATCTGGGATGCCGACGAAAATGAATACATTGACTACGTCGGCTCGTGGGGGCCGCTGATTCTGGGCCACGCTGCTCCGGACGTGCTCGATGCCATCGTCGGCGCCGCCTGCAATGGCACCAGTTTTGGCGCATCCACGCCTTCCGAAGCCGATCTTGCGGAGTTGGTGTTGGCGGCGTTTCCTTCCATGCAGAAGGTTCGTTTTGTAAGTTCCGGAACGGAAGCGACTATGTCGGCTATCCGTTTGGCGCGGGCTTATACCAAGCGCAAGTACATTATCAAATTCGAGGGTTGCTACCACGGGCATTCGGATTCGCTGCTGGTGAAGGCGGGGTCCGGGGTTGCGACGCTGGGCATTCCAGGATCGGCGGGCGTTCCCGAGGAGTTCATCCAATTCACGCTGGCCTTGCCGTTCAACGACGTCAAAGCGGTGGAATATGCCTTTCAGAAATTCAAGCATCAGATTGCGTGCGTGATTGTGGAACCGGTGGTGGGGAATATGGGATGTGTTCCTGGCGCGGACGACTATCTCGTGGCCCTGCGCTTGATTACGGAGCGCGAGAGGTCGGTGCTGATTTTTGATGAAGTGATGACCGGATTTCGCGTGGCTTTCGGGGGAGCGCAGGAACTTTACAACATTCGTCCGGACCTGACGACTTTGGGAAAGATCATTGGCGGAGGCTTGCCGGTCGGAGCTTATGGCGGGTCAAGCGAGATTATGAATCTGGTGGCGCCGCTGGGGCCGATGTATCAGGCAGGCACGCTTTCCGGCAATCCGCTGGCGATGGCGGCCGGGAGCGCAATGTTGAAGAATCTGCGCGATCACAAGGAGGAGATTTATCCGCGGCTCGAGAAGTTGAGTGGAGAGCTTGTCAAGGGGGTGGCCGCGGCCGCTAAAGATGCGGGCGTGCCGTTGTGCTACAACCGCGTGGGGTCGATGTTTACGTGGTTCTTTACGCCGGGGCCGGTGACGGATTGGGACTCGGCGTCGAAGTCGAATACGGAGGCGTTCGGCAAGTTTTTCCGCGCCATGCTTGATAGCGGTGTGTATCTGCCGCCGTCGCAATTCGAGGCCGCTTTCCTGGGTTCTACGCACACGGAGCAGGATGTGGAGCAGACGATTGCGGCGGCGAGGCAGGCGTTTGCGGCGACGAAGGGTTAAAGGCGATTTCACCACCCTTCGGCTTCGCTCAGGGCAGGCTCCGTCACAGAGACACAGAGAAATTCCAAATACTCTAGCGAACGGCTAGCTTTTCCATCATCTGCGAAATCGTTACGAATTCATATCCTTCAGACTTGCAGCGAAAGATCAGTTGGTCCGTTGCAATCACCGTTTGCGAGCGGTCTGCACCCATTTGCTTGTGCCCTCCGTCGTGCAGCAGGATTACATCGCCGCCCCGAATCTGTTTTGCTACCTTGCGCTCGATTGCTGCGGCTGGCGGGGCGTTCCAGTCGTAGCCCGTGACGTTCCACATAACGAGTTCGAGGCCGAGTTCGCGGGCCACGCGGGGGACCGCGGGGCGGCGCCCTCCGAACGGAGGGCGGAACAGATTGGAGAGTTTACCGATGGCGTCTTGCAGGGCGTCGCGGCATTGAATGAGCTCCTGCCGGATCTCGGCTTCGCTCTTGAAGATCAAAAGAGGATGGGTGAAGGTGTGGTTGCCGACGACATGCCCGGCCTGGACAATCTCGCGGGCAATTTGCGGCTGTTGCTGGATGTAGCGTCCGATCAGGAAAAAGGTGGCGTACACGTTGTGCTTCGCGAGGACTTCCAGCAAGCGCAGGGTGTGCGGGGCGTTGGGGCCGTCGTCGTAGGTGAGTGCGATCTGGCGCGAGCCGGGTGCCAGTCCGGTGAAGGTTTGTCCATACCATTGCGCCGTCGGGGCCATGGACTGGTAACCTGCGGCCCCAGCGGCTGCAGTGGCGGCACCGGTCAGTGCGAGGGCGAGCATGTGGGGATTGTATTGCATTGAGTAATTGGGCGATTGGGTGATTTGGAGATTGGATTTCTAGTCGCGGGCCTTTTTGAATTGCGAGGGCGGAGCTGAGGGTCGACGAGCTTCGCTCTGCCGGGACAGCCGAGGCGGCTGTCACCACATGAGGTGAAACCGCGAAATCGCAAAATTACTCTATTGCACAATCCTCCCTGTTAACTCTTCCCTCAATTGCCACTCGGCTCCATCCGAGCTATGCTGCAAGTTCCGAAATATTGCGAGCCCATGGCTAATCTCTTCGAGCTGCCCCGTTACATTGCAGTGGAAGGCCCCATCCGAGTCGGCAAAAGCACGCTGGCCCGCATTCTGGCCGAGCGGCTGAATGCGCAGCGCGTGATGGAACCTGAGTCGAATCCTTTTCTTGGCGCTTTTTATGAGGGCGAGCGGGGCGCGGCGTTTCAGGCTCAGTTTGCCTTTCTGGTGCGGCGGTTCGAGCAGTTGCAGGCGCTCGACCTGGGTCCGCGGTCGCAGAAGACGGTGGTTGCCGATTACATCATCGAAAAAGACAAGCTCTTCGCCTGCCTTAACCTTACCGATCAGGAGCTCGATACCTACAACCGCTATTACAATCACTTCCGAGAGCAGTTGCCTACGCCGGACCTTGTGATCTACCTGCAGGCCACGCCCGAAGTGCTGAAGAAACGCCTGAAGAAAAAAAATGCACCCGGGGAGCGCGCCGTCAGCGACGAGTATCTCGAGGAAGTGGTCAAGGCGTATGAACACTTCTTTTTTCACTACACGTCGTCGGACCTGCTGATCGTGAATACTTCAGACATTGATTTCGTTGACCGCAATGAGGATTTGCAGGAGCTGCTGCGCAAGGTGACCGAGCCGATCAAGGGGACGCAATACTTCTTGCCGTTGGGTGGGCAGGAAGCGGTAGGGGCCTAGTCTATCCGATGAGGTCTGGCGTAAGCCTTTTACTCTCTATCGCTTGAGGCAAGCCCGAAGCGATCATAAAATTATCGACGAAGCTTCCGTCCGCGTTTACAATACTTGCAGCATCCACGAAGATGCTTAGCAGGCTCTATCCGGCCGAGCCGGAGGGGCACTGGAGGATACGATGAGTCTCACCCCGATTGGCGGGCGTCCCGGCTTTCCCAGCTCGGACGAACCTCGCCAGAAGGTCACGACCGCTTCTCTGCGGGAACGAAAACTCCGCCACGAACCCATCACCTGCCTCACCGCCTACGATTACGCCACCGCGCGCCTGGTGGACGAAGCCGGCATTGAGATGATTCTGGTGGGTGATTCGCTTGCGCAAACCATTCTTGGCTACGACAACACGCTCTCGGTCACCATGGACGAGATGCTGCATCACGTGAAGGCGGTGCGGCGCGGCGTGAAGCATGCGCTGCTGCTGGCCGACATGCCTTACGGGTCTTATCAGGTTGACGGTAAGAGCGCTCTCGACAACGCTACGCGCTTTGTGAAAGAAGGCGGCGCGGAAGTGGTGAAGATCGAAGGCGGTGAAAAGCGTGCCGACCTGATTCGCCGCATCATTGATGCCGAGATTCCTGTTGCCGGCCATATTGGTCTGACGCCACAATCGGTGAACGTGATGGGCGGCTACAAGGTGCAAGGGAAAGATCTCAGTGGCATTGAGCAACTGATGCGTGATGGCGTCGCGCTCGACCGCGCGGGCGTGGCCTGCATTGTGCTGGAAGGGATTCCGCGCGAAGTGGCGGGGATGATCACCGCCGAGGTGGGAACGCCGACGATCGGCATTGGGGCTGGTCCGGAGTGCGACGGCCAGGTGCTGGTGTTCCACGATCTTCTCAACCTGACGTTTACGCCGCCGGCGAAGTTTGTGCGCCGCTACGGCGACGCGGCTGGGCTGATTGCCGGCGCGGTGCGGGCGTTTCGGACTGATGTGAAATCGCTGCAGTATCCGTCGGATGAGGAGTCTTACCATCTGCCGCGGGAGACGAAGGCCGGGCTGGACACCGTGCTGGCGCGGAAACGGGCCATGCGGCGGTAGGAAATACCTGGCCACGGATTTGCGCGGATCGCACGGATAAAGCAAGGTCGAGCGTCAAACATCATCGGCTGCGTTGGTGCTAGGCTTATGGTTGTTCGGGAGGTCGTTATGACTCACTTCTTGCCTGGGTTTTTCCTGCCGTTCTTTGGTTTTGGGTTTGTCATGTATTTTCTGCCTTCGATCCTTGCCTTTGCGCGCAATAAGCGAGACACAACTGGGATTGTGCTGCTGAACTTTTTTCTGGGCTGGACGATGATCGGATGGGTGGTCGCGCTGGTCTGGGCAGTGAAGACGGACGTTCCTGCGGTGGTGCGGTGAGTTTTTTCGCCGCCGCGCGCCACTGCCCGCGAACCGGTCTGGTATCTGCTTTGGTGATGAGCTTCGGGCTGGCCTGTTCGCAGCAGAACGCGCCACCGCCGCCGGATGCGGCTACTCTTCTGCAGGCTATCGCCGCTGCTGATCCCGCGAAGTATCCATCCCTGCAAGAAACCAGGCATTGGAGCAATCCATACCTGGTCATCCGTCCGGAGGCGGTAGGTTTGCTCACCAGCATCACCGCCAACGAAGAACAGATTCTGAAGCCGGAGGAAGTTTTGAACGCGCTGGCGCGCTTGCCAGCGTCCGCCTGGCCTTACGGGCGCGCAGTGGCGATCCTGGTGGACGAGAAGCCTACTGCTTCCGAAGCGGACAAGATCGCGATTCGACGAAACCGCGGCATTGTCGCGGGCGACCTCGAAGGAGCGCACGTTGCGATCAATTGGATCTCAACCCCCTGAAACAACCTTCCACGCAATGAGAATCTGCGAGACCATCGAAGACATGCGGGCGGCCTGCCGTGAGGCGCGGCGCCAGGGCCAGCGCCTGGGATTCGTGCCCACCATGGGGGCGCTGCATGAAGGGCACTTGTCGTTGGTGCGGGCGGCCCGGGTTTCTTGCGATATTGCGGCGGCTTCGATTTTTGTAAATCCCACGCAGTTTGGGCCGAACGAAGATCTGGCGAAATATCCGCGAGATTTTGAGCGCGACCGTGACTTGCTGGCGAAAGAAGGGGTGGAATTGCTTTTTGTTCCATCAGTTGAGGAAATGTATCCAGCGGGCGCGGTGACTTGGGTTACGGTGGAAGAGCTCAGCGGCAAGCTGGACGGGCGTTCGCGGCCCGGACATTTTCGCGGAGTTACCACGGTAGTAGCCAAGCTGTTTCACATTGTCGAACCGGACGCTGCCTTCTTCGGGCAGAAGGATGCAGCGCAGGTAGCCATTATTCGGCGCATGGTGCGCGACCTGATGTTTCCCGTGGAGATTGTCGCATGCCCGATTGTGCGCGAGGCAGACGGGCTGGCTATGAGCTCGCGCAACGCCTATCTCAACCCCGCGCAGAGACGACAGGCGCTGGTGTTGGATCGGGCGCTCATGCGGGTGAAGAGATCCCGGGAAGCCGGCGAAGGGGACGCGGCCAAGCTCGTAGCTGCGGGTCGGGAGGAAATTGCAGGAGAAAAATCAGTCCGGCTCGACTACTTCGAAATCGTAGATCCCGATAACCTGGAGCCAGTCAAGAACCTCGCCGGCCGTGCGGTGGTCGTGGTCGCGGCATTCATCGGTCCGACACGGCTTATCGACAACATCGTGCTTCCAAAATCTCCTGGCTAATGCTGCGGACGAACGTCGGTGGAAACGGCTGTCGCAGTGGCGGAAGAAGCGTAAGAGGAAGCCAGGCGCTGGCGCACCATGGTTTCGATTTGCGACCAAAGATGGGGATCGCATTCGCTCTGCATGTGGTCCGGAGTGAAAAAGCGGTCTGCCCAGGAGGCCCCGGGGCACTGGACTGGGTTCTTCTTGTAATCCACGAGGTAGTTTCCCAGGATCTCAGTTCTTGTGGGATCGGCGGCCGTGATCTGCCTCCGGCCATGGATGATGCCGTGCGGCTGATAAAAATTCACGGCTTCAGTGACATTGTCGGGGATGACCGAATCGTTCTGCCACACTTTGGCGACGCTATCTACCTGCACGGTAAGCAGAACGGGTATGCCTTCCCGGCGCAGGTCGCGGGCCAGTAACACTGCAGCGGCCGCACCCCAGCTGTGGCCGAAGAGAATGATGTGGGCGCGAGATTTTTCTTCGACGGAAAGAACACCATCACGATTGGTGTCCAGCAGGTGGAGGACAGCCTCGTAGGCCTGTTTCCTGCGTCGGTTCTCGAAAACTCGGACATAGGTATCTTTGGGTACAATTCGTTGGATCTGTTGCGCCAGCTGAACCGGGCCATGGTGCGGGTTGTCGTGACCGACGAAGCCACCGACGAAACCGATTACGATACTAGAAGCAGCCGCCGTCGGTTCGGACCGGAGAGGCGCGGCATCCTCCGCTCGAGAGGGTAGAGGCATAGTCGCAGCTAGAATCGTGAAGGTGACGACAGAAGCGCGAAATGAAGCGAACCGGCCCATGCAGGTTCCTATTTAGTCAGATGATTCGTTCCGTCCGGGGGATGCTGAAAAAACGGGTTGTTCGCTGCCAGCCGTGCTTTGCCGACCGTGCGGAACATTGGCCGGCGCAATTCAGCTAAATGCCTTGAGCAGAGCGGCTTTCGCGCATTTGACCCGACGGACAGTCTACACCCATTTGTCAAATCCCGGTCGTTTCTCAGCTTCTGACGGGCGTTTTTCGTCCGGAAACTAAGGCGTTTCCTGCGAGGATGTACCGCAGGGGCTGGTCGGCTGCTTTGCTGATGCCAATGCGGGGGGTGATTTGGATGTTTCTGGCAGGGAAGCCGTCGTCTCCAATCCACAGGCCGGAATCAGGGGAGGTGAGGTCGCAGCCGTTGTCGCGGGCGCGGGTGATGCCGAACGCTTCGGCCAGGCGGCCCGGGCCGCTGGTGAGGCGGGGGAGATCACGAGGCCCTTGCAGTGCGATTTTTCGAGCCCGCGCCATTTCCTCAATGCCCAGGAGCGGTTCGAGCGCGCGGAAAAGAACCGACCCGGCCTTGCCTTCGCGCTCGCACGAAACGTTGAGGCAATGGTGATTACCGTAGATGAAATAAACGTAGGCGTAGCCGGGAGGTCCGAACAGCACTGAGGTGCGTGCGGTGTTGCCGGCGGCGGCGTGGGCGGCGGGATCGTGCTCTCCGAGATAAGCTTCGACCTCGACGATGCGGGCCGCCAGACACAGCTTTCCGCTGTTTCGCACCAGCACCTTGCCGAGAAGTTCGCGAGCCACGCGCCGCGGACCGCGGCCAAAGAACGCGCGCCCCAGCGACTTCAGTGTTTGAATTTCTTAATCCTCCGCGCCTCGGTCACATTTTCGGGTCCATCGCTGAAACTGGTGCCAGGCGCAAACGCGAGCTTCTCGTACTTTTTCTTGTCGGTCTTGCGTATCGCGTCGTGCCACCCATCGTCCCAGCTGATGCGGACCTCATCGCCGACGATAGCCCAGGTTCCGTGGCTCGCCCCCAGCGACTTGCTGGCCTCTCCGTTGGTATCGAGTGTAATGAAGAAAGTCCCGTTGCTGCTGCCGGTCCCGGCCTCCCACTTGCCCAGAAAGTTCTCCGGTCCCACCGTGGAGTCGGCGGTGCCCTTGTATTCCACGCGCGCGACGTCCGCCATCAGATAGCTTTGCTGGTGGCCGTCCTTGAAGGTAATGACGATCGAGGTCTGATCGTTCTCCTTATCGGTATTGGGATTTGGATTGGTGCCATAGGCGCTGAGAACGAGTGTCCCAAGAATTGCAACTCCGATCAGGTTTCGCATGCTCCCCTCCTTGCGTGCGAAGTTAGAAGTCAGAATGCAGAAGTTAAAACCGTCTTTGTCTCCGCAATCTGTTTTCGCTTTTACTTCTGCATTCTGACTTCCCCTACGCCGCTCCCTCGGCTGATTCTTTCAGGTATGCCAGCACTTCTCCGGCGTGGCCTTCCGCCTTCACCTTGGGAAAGATGTGTTGGATCTTGCCATCTGGTCCGATGATAAATGTAGTCCGGACGATGCCCATGACCTTCTTGCCGTACATGTTCTTTTCCTGCAGCACCCCGAAGGCGTCGGCGACCTTCTTGTCGGCATCGGCGAGCAGGGAGAAGGGCAGCTGGAATTTCTCCTGAAACTTTTTCTGCGCTTTGGGCGTGTCGGGCGAGATGCCAAGTAACACGGCGCCGGTTTTCTGCATCTGTTTGAAGGTGTCGCGAAATTCGCAGGCCTCGATGGTGCAGCCGGGAGTGTCTGCGCGGGGATAGAAATACAGCACCACCACTTTGCCGCGCAGACCTTTCAGCGAGATTTCCTTTCCGTTCTCGTCCTGCAAAGTAAACTCGGGAGCCTTATCATTGACATTGATGCTCATGAGCGCCTCATTTCCAGGGAAGCCGGGGTTGAAGACGGCGTCCGCAGTCTCGGCCTCATCGAAGCCGAGGGCCGAACGACTTATGTCCAGAAGGTTCTTATACCGCAGATTGGGGTTCGCCGTCATCGTGGTTCTGGCGTTTTTCGCCGTGACGGTTCCGCGAGGCTCGGCGCAAGGAAGACCACAGCTCAAGCGCCCCGAGGACATTCCGCAGGAGAAACCTCCCGAACCTAAGAAGAAAAAGGTCAAAGGACCGCGGGCGGTGGGACTTTTGCAGTTTACGAGCAGCGGCAAGGCGACGCTAATCCCGATCGCAATTCTGGTCGATGGCAAGTTTTACGATGCCAGCGCGTATAAAGCTGATCCGGTGCCAATGGCGCTGGACTCCGGCACGGTCTATGAGGCTGAGCAGTCGGGGGACTCGCAGGGACTGTTTACAGTGAGTGGAGCGCTGCACAGCAAGAATCCGGGTGCTGCGCATGCGTGGGTGGGCGCGGGTTCTTACTTGCCGAATGGAACCGAGGCGGCAAAGGCCACGCGCAAAGCGGAAGACGTGCCTGTGGGGCTCGATAGCACTGACAGCGACGCACCGCCGCGTCTGACTCGAGGAAAAGCATCGAAGCCGGCGGCTCCTGCGTCTACTTCGGGTGCTCCGGCTTCCACTACTCCTAGCGGGACAGGATCGTCCGAAAAGCCTGCCACGCCCGCGCCCCCGGCGTCACCGCAACCGGCGGCGAGCGGTTCCGCTGGAAGTGCGTCGACTGCGCAGGATACGCAGAAACCAGCCGCTCCGGCAGCATCGGACAAGCCTGTGGATCAAAGTGTTAAGCCGCAAGCGCCGGTACCGACTGCCGGGACGACTTCACCAGGTCAGTCGTCGCCCGGGCAGTCGTCTTCCGGACAAACATCGCAAGGTCAGGCTTCGCCGAGTCAAGATGAAAACTACTATCGTCCCACGCTGCGACGAGGCAAGCCTACGCAGTCCGCGCCGGAAGAAGAAGAGCCTGCGCCGAAGGCCGGCAAACCTGATTTCGCGGCAAGCGCCGCCGCTCCCGGGCCCGGGCCGGTGCGACTTGTGCCGGCAATTTCTGATGGGGGTGGACCGGATCCGAAGTCGTACACGTTTTTCTGGAAGACAGGCGAAGAGGACGAGCGGCGCAATCAGATGATCGAGCTGGCGGGAGTTGAAGTTCGGGCTTACGCCAATGCGCTGGCCAGGAATCGGATTCCGGCCAAACCGCCTGCAAAGCCAGCTACCACGGGCCACAAGGCTCCGGCCAAGCCAATTCAGCCCGTGCTGGAGAACGTTCAGTTCCACGCCTTCGATGTGTGGACGAACAATCAGATCGTGATGATCCTGACCGCGGAAGCGCACTTTCCGCCTGCACCTGGGGCGACGGCAGTGCCGGAACAGTATTCGATTACGCTGGTGGCACGAACTGACATCTACGGCGATCTGCGCAAGCTGTATTCGGGAGTGACGGACAAGTTTCACCTCGACGTAACCCCGCGGCTGGAATTGATTGACACCGTGGATGCCGACGGAGATGGCCGGGGTGAGTTATTGTTTCGTGAAACCACGGACGCCGGCACCGGGTATGTAATCTATCGCGCGTCCGCAGACAAGCTCTTCAAGATGTTCGACAGCCTGGGCGAGTAGATTCGCGGCGGTTATTGTTTTCCCGAGCTAAGTCGGTTTGCGGGTAGCGCGTGTTGTCCGCGCGGCGGGTAAAGCAGGAGTCCGGTCACGCGCCCCTCGCCGTCGGTCTGAAACGTGACCCGAACCGGAAGCTCCGCAACGAAGAAGTTTTGCCGGCTTTCGGGGCGGAGGCGTAATTTCGGAAGGCCCCAGCCAGTGGGCAGTTGGATGGTCAGGAAGTCGTGGTCCCGACTGATGCTGAACGTCCCTTCGTCCTTCGCTTCGTACTGACCCGTGTAAAGATCGAGAGTCGCCGAATCAAGAGCGATCTCAATGTGTTGGATGACCGTCGGTTTCTCTAACGGAGCATCCTGCCGCAGCAGGTGACGCCCAATGTCGTCAACGCCTGCCAGTTGATTCGAGAGCACGACAACCCCGACGCGAGTTGCTGGATTCCAAGCCACGTAACTCGCATACCCCCAAGTGAAGCCGTCATGCATGACCAACTGCTCGTCACCCTTCCCAGTCACGACCCATCCCAGCGCTTGCTCGCTTCCATCGATCGGGCGGCGCGTGCTGAGCATCGCGGCCATACTCGAGGCCAACGGCGAAGGTTCGTAACCCATGGCCACGGAAAGGAAGGTCAGCAAGTCATTGACGGTTGAAACCAGCCCGCCGGCCGCCGGCATGGCACCATAGAGAGAAACCGAGGAAAAAGACGGCGATGGCTGCAAAACCGCATTGTGGCCGACCGCGAGGTTGGCCTTGAGTTTTGCGGAGAGGGTGATGGCAGTACTCTTCATCTTCAATGGAGCAACGACACGCGTCCGCAGAAGGCTCTCGTAATCCGTGCCGGCCCGTGCCGCGAGGGCTTGTCCCAGAAGCCAGTAACCGATGTTTGAGTAGTCCCACTCCGTGCCCGGGTCGCGTGTCAGTTGGTAGCGGGCGAGGAACCGGTAGAGCGGGGCTTCGGAATTGTTGGCTGTGGCTGAAGCGTTGAAAACGGGCAATTCGTCTGGCATGAACGGCAAACCTGAAGTATGAGTTGCCAGGTCCGCTAGCGTGATCGAGCGGCCATTCCGTTCTGGGATCTTGATGACAGCGGGCAGATACTTGGCGGCCGGGTCCGCGAGCGCGACTTCACCTTTTCGGACCATGTCAGCAAGCAAGAGAGCCGTAAACACTTTGCTGACAGAGCCAATCTCAAACAGAGTGTCGCCATCCAGCGGCCGCGGGTTTGCCTGGCTGAGATGGCCGTACGGGATAACCCTTCGACCTTGCGGTCGGATTACGCCGACAACGATGCCGATACCATCCTGGCGGCCGGCGAGAGTATCGACCCGTTCGGCGAGGATCTTGTGAATATCGGCATCAGACGGGAAAACCCTCGTAGCTGAGCTTGGCGTGGCCTGAGTTCCGGCGAGGGCGGTTGTTAAGCCGACAAATACCGCGACAGCAAACACAGCGCCTCGCATCGTGTGCACCTAGGTTTCGATGCCCACATGGCAGACGCGGCCGACCAGGTAGTCGGAGGCGGACTTGCCTTCTTCCATGGCCATGACTTCGATGGGAAAAGCCTGATTGTGGGGCCGCAGAATCAGGTGATTACCGGCAGTTTCCACGTATTTCACAGTGCAATTATCGTTCTTGAGCACAGCGTACATGTTGAACTCGCCTTTGCGATAAGGCTTGAGTGAGTTGTAATGGCGGTCGATCAGGAGTGTGGCTCCGGGCAGCAGGCGGGGGTACATGCTCATGCCTTCGCGGCTGTCTACCTTGATGAGCACAAAGCGCTCCCACTGCTGGCGATCCCCTTCGAGTTCCGGTTTCAGTTTCTTCAGGAAGTTTTTCTTGAATTTCAGGATTTCCTTGACGTTCATGCTGGTGATGAGGGGATGAGTGGCGGCTACGGTTCCGTCGGTGAGAAGGACGTTCTGGAACTCATCGTTGCTGGGAGGCAGGATGGAAGCGCGCTTGTTCACCTCGGAGGGGTCGAGCAGATCGAGCACGGAAAGATGCTGGACCGCCAGGACCCGGTCCATGCCCTCGAGGCTCAAGCCGCGCTTGCGATTGAGGAAGTTGGAGATGTGAGCCTGCTTAAAGCCGGTCTGTTGTGCCAGACGGAGGCCGGTCAGATCGCCTTCCTCAATGCGCTCCCAAAGAGTTTCGCGCAGGTTGTCTTGCAGCACTCGGAATTTCATGGCAGGGAGTATAGCACGGTGAGGTATAGCACTATGCTAAGCGAAGGGATTTCCACAGACTCTTTGGTCTAACAACCTTGACCACGATTATGCACTTGACACATCAGGCCATTTTATGCCATGATGGGGTCTGTAATCGGGAGTGCCCATCATGAACCTTTTAGACATCTACAAAGAACTCAACACCGAAGAAAAATGCCTCACATTCCTAGAGCATATGCGCTGGCCGGATGGAGTCAAGTGCCTTTCCTGTGAATCGCAGAGGATTTCTCGGATAACTTCCAGGGGCAAGCTCAACAAAAAGACAGGCCATCGCAGCCCCGACCGCGAACTGTACCAGTGCAACGAATGCCGCTTCCAATTCACCACCACCACGGGCACCGTCTACCATGACACCCACCTGCCCCTCAGCAAATGGTTCCTCGCCATTGCGCTGATTACCGAATCGAAAAAGGGCATCTCCGCGAATCAACTCAGCCGCGCTCTGGGTGTGCAATACCGCACCGCTTGGTATCTGGCGCACCGCATCCGCAAGGCCATGTTTGAAGCGAACCCGCCCAAGCTCAAAGGCACCGTGGAGATTGACGAAACCTACATCGGTGGCAAGCAGCGCGGACACCGCAGCAAGCTCAAGAACAAAGATGTAGTCATCGGCGTGCGAGAGCGCGGCGGCGAACTCCGGCTCGTGCAGACCCCAGACAACAAAGAGGACACAGTTTACCAAGTGATCGCGGACAACGTGGCGAAAGATGCGCAAGCGATCATGACCGACGAAAGCAGAATTTACAATTTCCGGAACACGCAATTCCACAAAGTCCGGCACGAGCGCATCCGGCACAAGGACAAAATCTACGTGTGCGGCGATGTCCACACGAACACAGTGGAGTCTGCCTTTTCGCTATTCAAGCGCGGCCTAACCGGAGCCTTCCACAAGGTCAGCTTAAAGCACCTGCAACGCTACTTGAATGAGTTCTCTTTCCGGTTCAACAATCGGAAAGCGGCGGACCTATTCGGGATGACGGTTCGACGGATGGCGCTGGCTGGGAATTTGCCTTATGCGAAACTCATAGAAGAGAATGCATTTACGCCATTTGTTAGGCGGTGATGAATTCAACGGCGTGCGGTGCTTGCTTGGGCGGATCGTCGCCTGTCTGCTCCGGCTCGACGTTCGGGACGCGGCGAAGGCCCATACGGAGGCTCAGTGGCAGCATTTTCAGCGCCATCTAGTCGGGTCTCTAGCCTTTTGACCATCCGATCCTGTTTTTCCTTCATCTGTAAATACTTCCCAACCCAAAAAACACAGAAGAAAAAAAATGCAGTCACGATCCAAGCCTGAATCGTCGTCATCGTCACAGCTCATCCCTCCCCTCTAGGATGATTCCCAAATACAGCAGCAATCCACCTATCAAAATGGCGAACAGAAGCACGTTTAAATTGATTCTGTTTTCGTGCGCAAGAGCATCTTCCAACGGCCACGTCACTGCCACCAGAACTGCTGCTTCGCGGAGAAAATCACCTACCAGTTGCGATTTTTCCTTGCGTTCTGCCATGAGACGGCTCACATTCAGGGGAAACCGTCTCTTGTACTACTGTCGAGCTTATTTGTAAAGCGGATATCGTGCCAGTTACCAGAGTGCAGCGCTGGGCGCGGCAAAACGACATGTTCTCTATCGGCTGGGGGG
>Ga0209415_10012437_pt1 | contig 14175 bp, 11 predicted proteins | sample PeaSoiSIISIP2007_FD_187696 | JGI IMG/M metagenome (GOLD analysis project Ga0209415, IMG submission 187696) | Peat soil microbial communities from Weissenstadt, Germany - SII-SIP-2007 (SPAdes) (version 2) | ecosystem: Environmental > Terrestrial > Soil > Wetlands > Peat | place: Germany... | reverse complement strand
CGGAGGGAGTGCGATGAGCCACGAGGGAGCAGTAGCGGGACGGAGATTGATCGGCTGTCTGCCGATCTGTCGCGTGATTGCACTTTTTTTGCTGCTGTCGGTTCCCGCCATGGCCGAGACCGTTCCGGAACGGCTCAACCGTTTTCGGACCGAGACGCTGACACCCGGCGTCGTCCTGGCGATCCTGCACTCCAGCGAGGATGCCCCCCGCGTTTACGCTTCGGGACTCGCTAACGTCGAGACTGGGACGCCGGTCACGGCGGAATCGGTGTTCCGCGTCGGGTCGGTAACCAAGGTCTTCATGGCCGTTCTGACCATGCAACTGGTCGAGCGGGGAGTCTTGTCCCTCGACGCAACGCTGGAAAAATACATTCCCGAACTACCCGACGCGGCACGGATTACCGTGCGCGATCTTCTGCAGCATAGCTCTGGATTGGCCGACTTTCTTAACATGGAGTCGTTCGCGCAGGCGCTGACGAAGCCGTGGTCGCCCCAGGAACTGCTGACCCTCATTGCCGGCGCGCCGCTCAAATTTCAGCCGGGCCAGCACTTCTCCTATTCCAACAGCAATTACCTGATTCTTGGCCTGCTGATCGAGCGGGCTGGCGGCATTCCCTATGCCGAGGCTCTCGCCCGTGACATCGCCGGACCGTTGGCGATGACCGCAACGCGGCCCGGCGACGACCGTAGCCTCGTGCCGGACAGGGTTGCCGGCTATGACGTCGATCATCAGGTCGACCCGCCCCGGTTGGTCAATCCGCGGATGATCAGCATCGTGCCGCCCGGTGCCAGCGGCGGGCTCATGTCGAGACCCTCCGACCTCGTTCGACTGGCTTGGCTGAGCCGTCTGTTGTCCGCCGACAGCCTGAAATTGATGGAAACTCCCGGACGTGTGGCAGAGGGACCGGGACCCCGGCTCCCGGCCAGAGCCGGCCAACCGGAGATCGCCGTGGATTATGGCCTCGGATTCGAACTGACGCGGATCGGGGCCATGGCGCGTCCCCTGGTGAGCAAGCTCGGGTCGATTCCGGGGTTCACCTGCTGGTTGGTTCTCGTGCCCGAACAAGGTCTGGCCCTGGCCGCTGCGGCCAATAACGAACAGGCCGCCATTCCGTTGTTGCGGGTCCTGGACGACATGGTTTCGGGCAGGGTTCAGCTTCCCGGACCCACACGGTAGCCACGCCGACGGCAAGGAACGCAGGTCTGACCCTCCGGATGGCTTAAAGCTGAATATTTATCACCGCTCGGTTGGGAGCATATCAACCTGACCGGCGATCAGAAACGCTCTACGGCCTGCGCTCGAAACGGGCGGCATCGGCGGGATCCAGACGAACCGTCATATGGGCCGAGATCTCGTCGTCGTCTCGCCCCACCACCTCGCCATGCTGATACAACCAGGCGATGGCGGCGCCGTCGGCCAAAGGAATGTCAAGGGACAGACTCTGTCGTTCCGCCGAAAGCGTCTTGTCGAGCAGCGCCAAAAAGGCGGCAAGACCGGCCCCGGTAACCGCCGACAACGGAACCGCGCGGGGATTGCGCTCAGCCTGGTTGGTCAATTCCTCGAACCTGTGCCCGTCCAGTAAATCGATCTTGTTCAAAGCCTCGACCAACCCGCGATCGACCACCTCGCCGATGCCCAATTCACGCAACACGCCCTCGACGTCGCTCCGCTGTACCTCGCTGTCGGGGTGGGCGACATCGCGCACATGGACGATCACGTCGGCTTCCAGCACCTCCTCCAAGGTGGCGCGGAAGGCGGCGACCAGTTCATGCGGCAAATCGGAAACGAAACCGACGGTATCCGACAAGATCACGGTGCGGCCCGACGGCAAGGACAGGGCGCGCATGGTCGGGTCCAGCGTGGCGAACAATTGATCCTTGGCCAACACGTCGGCCTTGGTCACGCTATTGAACAGCGTCGATTTTCCGGCGTTGGTATAACCGACCAGGGCGACGATCGGATAAGGCACGCGCTTGCGCGCTTCGCGGTGCAAGGCGCGGGTCCGTTTCACCTCGATCAGTTCTTTTTTCAACCGCGCGATGCGATCGCCGATCAAACGGCGATCCGCTTCGATCTGCGTCTCGCCGGGCCCGCCTAGGAACCCGAAACCGCCACGCTGCCGCTCCAAATGGGTCCAGGATCGCACCAGACGCGATCGCTGGTAGGACAACGCCGCCAATTCGACCTGAAGCCTGCCTTCGCGGGTTCGGGCACGGGCGCCGAAGATTTCCAGAATCAGACCGGTCCGATCGATGACCTTGGCATTCCAAGCCCGCTCGAGATTGCGTTGCTGGACCGGGGACAAATGCCCATCGACCACCACCAGCCCGACGCTTTTCTCGGCGATCAGCTCACCCAAACGCTCCACTGTGCCCTGACCAAGCAAGGTGGACGGCCTGGGTTTGCTCAATGGCACGCTTTCCGCAGCGACAATGGTGAGATCGATCGCTTCGGCCAAACCGACCGCTTCCGCCAAACGGGAGTCCGAGAGGCGGGCATCCGCCCCTCGTCCGGCTTCCGCCTGTCGCGGCGCCGGGTAGACCACCAAGGCACGGGACGGCGCGGTGTCACCGTTGCCGTCGCCGTCGCCGTCACGCCTTTCGTTGCTCACGCCTCTTCGATGACCTCGTCATCTTTGCCTGTCGGTTCGAACAAACTGATCGGCCCGCCCGGCATGATCGTGGAAATGGCGTGCTTGTAAACCAGTTGGGTATGGCCGTCACGACGCAGCAGCACTGAAAAATTATCGAACCATGTAACGATGCCCTGCAGCTTGACGCCATTGACCAGGAAAACCGTCACCGGTGTCTTGTTCTTGCGGATATAATTCAGGAAAACGTCCTGAACGTTTTGATTTTTTTCCGACGACATGTTTTTGGCTCTTTTCTTATTGCGGCGGGCCAAAAGGCCGGCCAGACTTGCCCCAATATCTTCGTTAGCATCAATTTGCAGATATGGGAACCCAAAGTTCACACGGCAATCGCGCGAACCCGATTGCCGTTTGTTTTTTGTCCCCCCTCCGTCGCCGGGCGGGTGCATCCGCCCCCTTGGCTTTCGCGCAAACGATTGCGCGGGCGCTCTCCGCGCCAACGCGTCGGCGATCGGTTGTAAAACCTGTCACGCGGTCTGACACCCTATTGTTTGCCAAAGTTCGCGACAAGGCCCGACAAAGCGGCGCAGTCCTCCAGCTGGAGGTGAAACGGATGGTCTGCGAATTCTCCAGGCCGCGGGCTCTCAGTTCTGAGCAAGATGGGCACGCATCCGCTATTGCCGGCGCAGTGCATATCCACCGCCGCATCGCCGACGAACCAAACCGGTTCCCCCGGAGCACAGCCCATGCTGGCAAACGCCAGTAAAACCGGGGCTACCGCCGGCTTGTCCTGCTCCGCGTCCGTGGCGCCGATCAGGCTGTCGAACAACCTGTCCCATCCCAGAACGGCGGCCTCCTGACGCAGATAGTTTCCGTTCTTGTTGCTCACCACACTCAACCGAACACCCCGTTCGACCAGGGATTCGAGCATCCTGGTCGCACCCGGCAAAGGTTTCAGATAATCGAGGTGAATGGCTTCGAAAGCGGCATAGAAGACGTCCCGCGCCTCTTGCCAACGCGCGCCGAACAAGGCGGGAAAGGAATCTCGGAGCGACAGGGCAACCCGCGACTTCATGTCGTCCATCGCCCATTCGGCATGCCCCATGGCCGACAGCGTGCGATTGATCGCCGCGTGAATGCAGCCCCAGCTGTCGACCAGCGTGTTGTCCCAGTCGAAAATGATCCCTTTGGGAGCGACCAGGGACGATGACGTCACGGCCTGTCCCCTCTTTTCACCGACGACAGCCGACATCCTCAGAAATACTCCAGGCGCACCGAAAACATTTTTTCGATTTTCCGCACGGCGTCGCTCTCGGCGAATAAGACGACACGATCGCCGCTTTGCACCACCGTGGTTCCGCGCGGACTGATCACCTTGCCTTGACGAACAATGGCGCCCAACAGGACGCCGTTGGGCAATTTGATCTCTTTGAGCGGTTTGCCGACCAAGGGCGAGGTTTCCATGGCATCGGCCTCAATCAGTTCGCCGAATCCTTCGTGAATGGAATGCACCGCATGAATACGGCCGCGCCGGACGTGATGCAAAATGTTCGATACGGTGATCGCTCGTGGACTGATCACCACATCGATTCCCAATGTGCTCATCAGCGGCGCATATTCGGTCTTGTTGACCAGGGCCATCACCCGTTTGGCGCCGTGCCGTTTGGCCAGCAACGCCGATAAGATATTGGTCTCGTCGTCATTGGTCACGGCGACGACGGTCTCGGCCGATCCGACGCTGGCCTCGTCGAGGATAGCCGTATCCAACACATCGCCATTCAGCACGACGCAATGCGGCAGACTTTTCGCCACGACCTCCGCCCGTTCGCGATCGAGTTCGATGACCTTGACCGTGCATCCCGACGATTCGCCGGTGATCTGCTGCGCCAGAAACTGGCCGATATTGCCGCCGCCGAAAATCACCATCCGGCGCGCTTCCGGCTCTTCATGACCGAACGCCGTCATGGCGCGCGCGATATGCTGGGTGTCGACCACGAACATCACTTCGTCGCCGGGCAACATCTGGTCTTCGGCCGCTGGCACAATGGCCCGACCTTGCCGAACAATGCCGACGACGACAATATTGAGATCGGGGAACAACACGGTCAATTGCCGCAAGGGCGTATTGACCAGCGGCGTATCCTCTGTGCAGCGGACGCCGATCAGATGCACCTTGTCGCCCGCCAGGGGAATCACCTCGATGGCGCCCGGAACCTGCAGGCGGCGGTTGATGGCGCGCGCCACTTCGATTTCCGGCGAGATGATGACGTCGATGGGCAGATGGTCAGGCCCGAACAAATTGGACCAGATCGGCTGCAAATAGTTCTGGCTGCGCACCCGGGCGATGGTGGTCGGCACATTGAACAGGGAATGAGCCACCTGACAGGCCACCATATTGACTTCGTCGACCGCGGTCACCGCGATGATCATATCCGCATCGGCGGCCCCGGCCTGCTCGAGGATGGGCGGATGGGAGGCGTGTCCAAGGACGCATTGGACGTCCAGCGTATCGCTCATCTTGCGAATCAGATCGGGGCGCTGGTCAATGACCGTGACGTCATTGTCCTCGTTCGACAAATAGCGCGCGATATTGAAGCCGACCTGGCCCGCGCCGCAGACGATGACTTTCATTGTCGCACCGTATTTTCCAAATTACCGTTTAAATGAAAACGTAAGGATCCCGTCAATTCCGCGGCTTTTCCTCGGAACTCACCCCAAGCGATTTCAGCTTGCGATGCAAGGCCGAACGCTCCATGCCGACGAAGGTGGCCGTCCGCGAGATATTGCCGCCGAACCGCGTGACTTGCGCCAACAGATATTCGCGTTCAAACACCTCGCGCGCCTCCCGCAAAGGCAGAGTCATGATTTCGCTCGATTTTTCCCAGCGCAACACAGCAGGCGTGATCGCCCCGATTTCCGGTGGCAGCATATCGGCGCGCATCGGGTCCCGGGACTCGCCCGGCGCCATGATCAACAGCCAGTCCATCACATTGCGCAATTGCCGCGCATTGCCGGGCCAGTCATAAGCCTGCAGGGCGGCCATAGCGTCCTCGGCGATCGGGCGCACGGCCAGACCGGCCATCTGCGCGGCTCGTTGCAGAAAATGATTGGCCAGCACCGGAATATCCTCGCGGCGCTCGCGCAGCGCCGGCAGGCGCAGCGGCACCACATTCAGCCGGTAATAGAGGTCTTCGCGGAATTTTCCGGCGGCGATTTCCGCCGGTAGATCGCGATTGGTCGTCGCCATCACCCGAACATCGACTTCGACCCTTTTGCCGCCGCCGACCCGTTCGAAGGTTTGCTCCTGCAAGACGCGGACGATCTTGCCTTGCGTCTCCAGCGGCATGTCCGCCACTTCATCCAGCACCATGGTCCCGCCATGCGCCTGTTCGAAGGTGCCGATCTTGCGTTCGCCTTCGGACATCGATTCGATGCCGAACAGTTCGGTTTCCATCCGTTCGGGATGCATGGCCGCGCAATTGACCACGACGAAGGGGCCGGAGGCGCGTTTCGACAAGCGATGCAGCAGCCGCGCCACCACCTCCTTGCCGACGCCGGCCGGTCCCGTCACCATGACCCGCGATCCGGTCGGCGCCACCCGTTCGATCGCTTGGCGCAAATGACTGATAGCCGGTGAATGACCCAGCAACTCTTCGTCGCCGCCGGCGCGTTGCTTGAGATCCTCGATCTCGCGGCGCAGCCGCGCCGATTCGATGGCCCGCTCGACAGCCAGCAACAAGCGATCCGACTGGAACGGTTTCTCGATAAATTCGTAGGCGCCCTGCTTGATGGCGCCGACCGCCGTCTCGATGGTGCCATGCCCGCTCATCATCACCACGGGAACGGAGGGATGATGACGCTTGATCTCGGCGAGAATACCCAAACCATCGAGCCGGCTGCCCTGCAGCCAGATATCGAGCAGCACCAGACTCGGGCGCCGGGCGCGGATCGCCTCCAGGGCGCTATCGCTGTCGGCGGCTTCGCGCGCCTGATAGCCCTCGTCCGCCAGCAAGCCGGCTACCAGGGATCGAATATCGGATTCGTCGTCAACGACGAGAATATCATGCGCCATGGGGAGCCACCGTGTCCGTCGCGCCGATGCGAGGTCCATCATCTTCGATGCGGAAGACCAGACTGACACGGGCGCCTCCCCCGTCCAAGTCCTCCAGCATCAGTTCACCACCATGGTCTTCCATGATTTTCTTAACGATAGCAAGACCCAATCCCGTTCCTTTCGTTCGCGTCGTGACATAAGGCTCGGCCAAACGGTCACGTTGTTCCACTGGCAACCCACGCCCATTGTCCTCCACCGACACGACAACGCAACCCAAACGTCGCTCCGCTTTGACGATGACCCGCCCCTGGGGAAGATCCGCCCCCTCCCGCCCCTGGATCGATTCCACCGCGTTTTTCAAAAGATTGGTCAAGGCTTGACCGATCTGGCGAATATCGCAGGGGATTTTGACCACCGTCTCGGGATAATCGCAGAGGAACGCGACCTGCGGATAGCCGGTGCGCGCCAGAAACACCGCCTGCGTGATGGTTTCCAACAAATCGTCTTGTTTCATCACGGGAGCGGGCATTCGGGCGAACGCCGAGAACTCGTCGACCATACGCCCGATATCACCGACCTGGCGAATGATGGTGTCGGTGCAATTCAGGAATGTTTCCGGATCCGTCTGAATCTGCTTCAGATATTTTCGCTTCAGCCGCTCCGCCGAAAGCTGGATCGGCGTCAGCGGGTTTTTGATTTCATGGGCGATCCGTCGCGCGACATCCGCCCAGGCGGCCTTGCGCTGCGCCGACAGCAGTTCGGTGATATCGTCGATGGTGACCACGAAGCCGGTGACGGTCCAATCGTCGCGTTCCGCGACGATTCGCACCAGCAAGGCCCTGGAACGGCCATTTCTCACCACTTTCAACTCGTCCTGAACCGATCGTTCGGGTCTTTTGCGGATCGTCAGGAAGAGCGGGCCGAGTTCGGGAACCAGCGATTCGAGGGAATGGCCGATCATCAGATCGGGTTCCATCGACAAATATTCGGCGGCGTAACGATTGGGCAATTCGACAAGACCATGACGGTCGATGCCGATGACACCCGCCGAAACGCCGGCCAGCACCGCCTCGGTGAAACGCCGCCGTTCGTCCAATTCGCGGTTGGCGTCCATCAGGTCGTGCCGCTGCGTCTCCAACTGGCCGATCATCCGGTTGAAGGCGCGACTCAACGCCCCCAATTCATCGACGGCCCCGTCATCGGCGACACGCGCCGCCAAATCGCCGGTGCGAACGCGTTCGGCGGCATTGATCAACCGAATGATGGGAGTCGCCATCTGGGTGGCCAGCGTCAGACCGATCCACATGGCGGCCAGCAGCAACAGCAAGGCCACCATCAGGAAGATCGCCGAAAAGGTGACTTCCAAACCAGACCTGGTCAATTCCAACTGCTTATATTCGGCGACGGCGCGATTGGTGCGATCCATATGCGCGATCACCGTGGGGTCGACCGGGCGTCCGACATACAGATAGGAATCGAGCAGGCTGCCTTCGAGCTTGACCAGCGCGCGGACCCGCTGATCGCCGGGATTGGTCAAAACCGCCACCTCTCCCGATCGCGCCCTCTCGATCGCCCACTGGGGAATGCCGTCGAGCGACAACTCCATCGAAAAAGCCAAGCCGGCGCGCGCCAGCACCTGCTTGTTGGCATCGAAGACGATGGCTTCGGACAGACCGCGAATCGCCGCCTGGGCACCGACCATTTGCGTCAAATGATAGGGATTGCGCAGAAGCGCCGGCCCTTCGCGGTTGATATCGTTGGCCATCGCCAAGGCATCACCGCCGATGACCTGCTGATGTTCCTCGAGATAGGCCTTGGCCACGGCCAGGGATTCATCGACGGCCGTGCTGACCCGTTTGTTGAACCATTGTTCAACGCCGAAATTGATCACCAGGGCTGAAAAGACCGCCACCAGGATCGCCGGCGTGATGGCCACCACCGAGAACAGGAGGACCAGGCGCACATGCAAGCGGGCCCCCGCCGTACCGGCCCGTCGTTCGGCCCACACTCTCAGCAGACGCCGCCCGACCAATGCCGCCAACAGCAGCATGAACACCAGATCGAGGGTGAGCATGGAAAAGACGGTTTGCGGATTGGGGCCCCGCAAAGGCCCGCCGCTGCTCAAAACGGCATAAGTGGCGATGCCCGAGGCGATCACCGCCAGGGTCAACGCGACGCCCAGTTTGCGGGCCAGCCCATGCCGCTGCCCCCACTGGCCAAGCCGATCAACCCATCGCCGTCCGTTTTTCATGATGATGTCGCCGCCGGTAGCGGTATCGAAAAAGTCAGAACAGAACCGTCATTCCCGCGAAGGCGGGAATCCATGTCGCAGCAAAATCTGTTTGTTGTCTCCTTGCGTAGCGTTTGACCACAGATGGATCCCCGCTTTCGCGGGGATGACGCGGTAAAACAAGTCGGCATGACTTTTTCGCACCTTGTCGAAACGCTATTTCAGACCCCTCACGACCTGGATATCGAGATCCTTGATCTTCTTGCGCAATGTATTGCGATTAAGCCCCAATACCTGTGCCGCCTTGATCTGATTGCCGCGCGTTGCTTCCAAAGCCAGCGTGATCAGCGGCCGTTCCACCTCGCGCAAGACGCGGTCATAGACGCCGGCCGCCGGCAATTCGTCGTTGTGAGCGGCAAAATACTCCCGTAAATGCCGCTCGACGGTCGCCGACAGCCCTTCGCTTTCCGGAACAGCCTGAGGCTCGCCAGCCGAAAGCGAGCCGGACAATTCGGCCTCGACCACCTCGATGCCGATCACCTCCTGGGAGTAAAGAGCGGCCAACCGACGCACCAGATTTTCCAATTCGCGCACATTGCCCGGCCAGCGATGACGCTTCAACCGTTCCATGGCCACGGAATCGATGGTTTTGGCCGGCAATCCCTCGGCGGCCGCCATATTCAGGAAATGGCGGACCAGTTCGGCGATATCTTCGGTTCGCTCGCGTAACGGCGGCAGCCTGATCGGCACCACATTCAGCCGATAGAACAGATCCTCGCGGAACAAACCTTGGCGAATCAACTGGGTCAGATCGCGATGGGTGGCCGCGACGATCCGCACATTGGCCTTGATCGGCGTGCGTCCACCGACGGTCGTATATTCGCCTTCCTGAAGCACGCGGAGCAAGCGGGTCTGCGCCTCCGGCGGCATGTCGCCGATCTCGTCGAGAAAGAGGGTGCCGCCCTCCGACTGTTCGAAGCGACCCGCGGCCCGCTGCGTGGCGCCGGTGAAAGCGCCCTTTTCGTGACCGAACAGTTCGCTTTCGATCAGTTCCCTGGGGATCGCCGCCATATTGATGGCGACAAAGGGACCGTTGCGCCGCTTGCCATAGTCATGCAGCGCACGCGCCACCAGTTCCTTGCCGGTTCCCGATTCGCCGGTGATCATCACCGACAGATCGGTTCCCATCAGACGTGCCAGCGTGCGGTAGATTTCCTGCATGGCCGGCGAGCGCCCGATCAGAGGCAACTCTTCTTCGCCGTCGCCGCTTTCGATCTCGGCCGAGGGCGCTTTCACCGCCGCCAGCGCCCTTTGCACGACGCTGACCAATTCGCGGATGTCGAACGGTTTGGGCAAATATTCGAAAGCGCCGCGTTGCGCCGCCTTCACCGCGGTCAATAGCGTGTTCTGCGCGCTCATCACGACGATCCGCAGATCCGGACGGATCTTCTTGATACGCGGCAGCAGATCGAGCCCGTTCTCATCGGGCATCACCACGTCGGTGATCACCAGATCGCCGTCGCCGTCGGACACCCATCGCCACAAGGTCGCGGCATTGCCGGTGGTCCGCACTTCATAACCGGCACGGCCCAGGGCTTGGCTCAAAACAGTGCGAATGCCGCGATCGTCGTCGGCAACCAAAATGGTTGAGGTGACCATCAGGCATCCTCCCCGTTCTGCACCATCGGCAGCATGATCCGGAACACCGTGCGGCGAGGCTGGCTGTCGAACTCGATCAAACCGCCGTGATCACCGATGATTTTGGCGACCAGCGCCAGGCCAAGGCCAGTACCGGTGGATTTGGTAGTAACAAAAGGATCGAACAAATGCGGCCTCAAATCATCGGGAATACCGTCGCCATTATCCTGGACGCTGACGACCAGCGGCAAATGCATGCGACTATCGCCACCCGGCACTGCCAAACGGATGCCATGTTGGAAAGACGTGGTCAGAACCACCTCGCCACCGTCGGAGGGCGCCGCTTCCGCCGCGTTCTTGACCAGATTGAGAAAGACCTGGATCAGTTGATCGCGGTTGCCGAGCACGGCCGGAAGCGAAGGATCGTAGTTTTCGACAAAGCGCAGATGCCTGGCGAAACCCGCCTGGGCGATCCGTCTCACATGCTCGAGAACGCGATGAATGTTGACGGCGCCGCGCTCGATCGGCCGTTTGTCGGAGAAAACTTCCATGCGATTGACCAAGGCGACGATACGATCCGCCTCGTCGCAAATCAGCCGCGTCAGCGTCCGATCCTCGGACGAGCAGCTCTGTTCAAGCAATTGCGCCGCGCCACGGATCCCCGACAGCGGATTTTTGACCTCATGGGCGAGAATCGCCGCCATCGCGGTGACGGAACGCGCCGAATTGCGATGGCTCAATTGATGGCCGATTTTCAGCGCGATGGATTGTTCGTGCATCGAGACAACCACCCAGCGGTTCATTTCGACCAGCGGTGAAATTTGGATATTCATGGTCCGATTGCCGGTCCGCACGCTGTCCAGCATCATGCCATATTCGGAAACATTGGTCGCTTCGAGGCGGGCCTGCCCGATCAGGGCGAACAAAGGACAGTCCGGCGGCAACAAGTCCGCCAGGGGCAGACCGCACAAATGGCTGGCGGAGGATTCGAACAGTTGTTCGGTGGCGGCATTGACCTGTTGGATGACATCGTCTTCGCTCAACACGATGATCGCCGCGGTCAGGGCGTTCATCACCGTGGTGGGATCGATCTGCGCGGCCGAACGGCGCCCCAGGAAAGCGAGCTTCCGGGTCATGCCGCAAGCCGTTGCAACAGCGGATTGTAAAAATCGGCAATCATCCGCCGCACCACATTCGCCTCCAAAGACTGATTGACCGCCGCTCGGAACTCGGCCGATCCGGGGAGTCCCTTGGTGTACCAGGCCACATGCTTGCGCCCCAGCCGACAGCCGGTTTCCTGGCCATAATGTTCGATCATCGAATCGAAATGTTCGAGCAGAATAGCCAATTGCCGGTCCAACGACGGATCGTCCTGACGTTCGCCGGTCTTCAGAAAATGCGCCACCTGCCCGGGAAACCAGGGGCGGCCATAACTTCCGCGGCCGATCATCACGCCGTCGGCGCCGGACTGCGCCAACAAGGCTTGCGCGTCGTCGATCGACGTCACGTCGCCGTTTCCGATCACCGGAATACGCACGGCCTCTTTCACCTGCCGAATGAACCGCCAATCGGCGGACCCGTTGTAAAGCTGGCTGCGCGTGCGTCCGTGCACGGTCACCAATTGAATTCCGGCCTCTTCGGCGATCTTCGCCAGCCGCGGGGCATTGCGGTTGCTGTCGTCCCATCCGGTTCGCATCTTCAGCGTCACCGGCACCTTCACCGCCTTGACCACGGCCTCGCAAATGCGCCCGGCCAGCGACTCATCCTTCATCAAGGCCGATCCCGCGTCGCCGTTGACCACCTTTTTGACCGGGCAACCCATATTGATATCGATCATGGCGGCGCCGCGGTCTTCGTTCAGCCGAGCGGCCTCGGCCATCACCTCGGGTTCACAGCCGGCCAATTGCACGGCCATGGGAAATTCGTCGGCGCAACAAGACGACATCTTCATGGTTTGCCGATTGGCACGGATCATCGCTTGGCTGGCGATCATTTCCGAGACGACCAATCCGGCGCCGCACCGCTTGACCAGGCGCCGGAACGGCATATCGCTCACACCGGACATCGGGGCCAACACAACCGGATTATCGAGAGAAAGAGGACCAATCCTGAGGATCATAGACACAAACAATTCATAAAAGGATTTTGCATAATAATTATGCAACCCCTGCACCGCAATGCCAAAAATTCACGCATCTGCTAGCAAAAACCGGCAATAGCCTAATTCGGCAGCACTTGATGCACAAATTTCATCCCGAAATAGCCCAAGACAACGAACGAATAGGCCAGCAAAACCACCCGTGCGGCGATTTGCCCCCGCACGCCGCACACCCGTCGTCCAACCAAAAGCAGACCGATGATGACAAAGGAGATCAGCGAAAACAGGCTCTTATGGTCGAAGGTGAACGCGCTGCCGGTGTCAATCCGCTTCATCGCCATCCCGGAGGCCACGCCAAGCCCGAGAACCAGCTCGGACAGGATCAACAGCCGCTCGAAGAGACGTTCGCTTTCGGAAACAGCCGGCAGGAATCGCGACAATCGAGTCGGGCGCTTGATTTTCAAAGCCCTCGCCTGCAGAAAAGACGCCAAAGCGGCGGTCGCGGCGACGGTGAGCACGGCCAAGGTTGCCATCGAAACCAGAATATGCAGGTCAAGCCAAGCGGCCGGCGCGGTTTCCCGGAGCGGCTCGGCCGGGGCAAAGGCGAACAGCGCCGCCAAGATACCCAACAAAATCATATAGGGCACCAAGAGTGGCGTCAGCCGCCACGCTTGCCGATTGAGCACGGCGATCAGCCCGAAAACGGCCATGCTCCCGGCGATCCCGGCCCATAAATCGGCCGATAGATTGGTTTGCCAGCCGCCCTTCAACTGCGCCAAGGCCCAGGCCAGAGGACCGGCGATGGCAAGAATGAGGGCGGTCCAAAAGGACATGTCACGACCGGCATTCCGCCGCAAAGGCAGCAAGGCGACCGGTACCAAGGCGAGCAGCGCCGCCAAATTCCAAGCGATAACATTCAGCATGGCACCGACTATAACGTCGGTTGCGGCAGAGGCAAAGGGGACGGATTCATTTCGATCGCCAACGGTGTGTCATGGAGCCACAGATAAACGCAGATGAGCACAGATAAGGCGTGTGCCGCAGGCGTTTTTCATGTCCTTTCACGCCCATGGCGCAGGGAGCGGAAAGAGAATCGATCTGCGTTCATCTGCGTTCATCTGTGGCCGAAGCCCTTAGACCCCCGCTCCTCGATCTCCCCCATTTACAACCGGTCCCTCTCCCGAATAGTCTCCCCTCGCACTTTGCAATGAACGGGAGCGCAGACATGACGCGTTGTGTGGCTTTGGTGGTGGCGGCCGGACGGGGAAGCCGTTTTGGAGGCGAAATCCCAAAGCAATGGCGCGATCTCGGCGGCCGGCCGGTCCTCCGCCACAGCTTGGCGATTTTCGCCGCCCACCCGTCGGTCGATGCGGTCCGCGTCGTCATCCATCCCGACGATCGCACGCTTTTTGACGCCGCCGCCGACGGCTTAGGCCTCGGCCTGCCCATCTTGGGCGGGGCGACGCGTCAGGACTCGGTGCGCCTCGGACTGGAGGGACTGGCCGATCTCAATCCCGATCTCGTCCTGATCCATGATGGAGCGCGGCCGTTCATCGACGGCGGC
>Ga0209415_10012436_pt1 | contig 14176 bp, 11 predicted proteins | sample PeaSoiSIISIP2007_FD_187696 | JGI IMG/M metagenome (GOLD analysis project Ga0209415, IMG submission 187696) | Peat soil microbial communities from Weissenstadt, Germany - SII-SIP-2007 (SPAdes) (version 2) | ecosystem: Environmental > Terrestrial > Soil > Wetlands > Peat | place: Germany... | reverse complement strand
CTGCTTTCGCCGCTGGGGGCCTTCCTGATGCCGAGGCTGGGCATCAGCGCCCGGCAGTTCGGACTCGTGGTTTCCGCCTACGCCTTCAGCGCGAGCGTCTCCGGCATCCTGGCCGCCGGCTTCGCCGACCGTTTCGACAGGAAACGACTGCTCCTGTTCTTCTACACCGGCTTCGTCCTGGGGACGGTGCTGTGCGGGGTGGCCACCTCCTACGAGTTCCTGCTGGGAGCCCGGATCGTCACGGGATTGTTCGGAGGGGTGATCGGGTCCATCAGCATGGCCATCGTCGCCGACCTCTTCCCCCTCCAGGCCCGCGGCCGGGTGATGGGCTTCGTGCAGAGCGCCTTCTCCGCGAGCCAGGTGATGGGCATCCCCGTCGGGCTGTTCCTGGCCAACCACTTCGGGTGGCACGCGCCGTTCCTGATGGTGGCCGGAGTCGCGACCACCGTGGGGATCGTGATCGCCCTGCGCCTGAAGCCGGTGACCGCCCACCTTGAGGCCGCGCGCGGTCGGCATCCCTTGCGCCACCTCCTGCGCACCGCCACCAACCGCCGGTATCTGATCGGGTTCAGCGCGACCATGCTGGTGGCCACAGGTGGATTCATGCTCCAGCCCTTCGCCAGCACCTTCTCCGTCAACAACCTGGGCGTCCCCCTGGCCGTCCTCCCCATGGTCTACATGATCACCGGCGCCACGGCGATGGTCGCCGGACCGCTCATCGGCCGATTCTCCGACTCCTTCGGCAAATATCGGACCCTGATCCTGGCCACCTTCGGCGGCTGCGTCGTGGTTGGCTGGTACACCGGCCTGGGACCCAGTCCACTTTGGCTCGTGATCGTCGCCAACTGCCTGAGCTTCATCACCATCTCGGGCCGTCAGGTCTGCACCATGGCCCTCATCTCCGCCGTGCCCGCGCTCCCCGACCGGGGCGCCTACATGTCGGTGAGTTCCTCCATGCAGCAGCTCGCGGGAGGGGTCTCCTCGTTCGTCGCCGGGTTGATCGTGGTGCAGACGCCCTCGGGACGCCTGGACCACTACCACGCGCTGGGATGGGTGGTGGTCTCCGCCATGCTGGTGACCCTCGCCATGATGTACAACGTGAACCGGCTGGTCCACCACCCGGAGCCGGAACCCGCGGTCCCGGCCGGCACGTGAACGGTCGGACCCCGGTATCCGGGATCCGGTCGGTCCAGCCGCGGATTTCTTCCTTTGCCGCGGACGTCGACCGACGCCAAGGAGAGACCATGGGCGGCATCCGCAAGATCGACGAGTTCCTGCTCCTCCTCCACCGGGGCGAGGTCCCTCCTCATCTGGAGCAGGTCGCACGGGAATTGGCCGCGAGCTCCGAGGGCCGTTCGCGGATGGTGGAACTCGTCGCGATGGAAGAGGAAGTCGTTCGTTCCTTCCCACCCGACGAGGTGATGGCGGAGCTCCGACGCCGATTGGGGGATTCACCGGCTCCCGGTGCCATTCCCGAGAACCGGCAGACGAATTGGTGGATCGTGGGGGTGGTGCTGGCCGTCATCGTCGGTGGCTTGGCGGTGGGCATCAGCCTCCTCATTCCGAGCCTTCCCAAGGACACGAACATCATCTCCACCTTCGGCCTGGCTCCGCCCATCGCCCCCCATCCCGACGCCGTGGCGAAGGACAGTCTCCCGGGGCGCTGAGTCTCGCCAGCCGGCCTCAGACCCGGTGCTTGAGGACCGTGTCGCGCGCGGTGGCGGCGTGGTTGGGGAAGTCCAGGGAGCTGTGGAGGCCCCGGCTCTCCCGGCGGCGCAACGCGCACTCCGTGATCAGCCGGGCGACGCGGGCCGCGTTTCGCAGTTCCAGGAGACTCGGGGTGATCACGGTGCGCTTGTAGAAGTCCTCCACCTCGTCGCGGATCAGACGAAGGTGGGTGGCGGCCCTCTGGAGACGGTCGGTGGTCCGCACGATCCCCACGAAGTCCCACATGGTGCGCCGCACGGTCTCGTGGAGATGGCGGATGACCACCTCCTCGCGGTGGACCTGGGTCCCCTTGCGGTCCCAGCGCCGAACCAGTGAAGCGGGAATCGGCGAGGCGGCCACCCTCATGGAGTGCTCCGCGGCCCGCCTGGAAAACACCACCGCCTCCAGCAAGGAGTTGGAGGCCAGGCGATTGGCCCCGTGGACACCGGTGTGGGCGCACTCGCCGCAGGCATAGAGCCCGCGGATGCTGGTGCGTCCGTGCAGGTCGGTCTGGATTCCCCCGCACAGGTAGTGGGCCGAGGGGGTCACGGGGATGGGTTCCCTCTCCATTCGGATGCCGGCCTCCAGGCAACGCGCCCGGATGTTGGGGAATTTGGTCCGGGCATGGGAACCCAGGGAGGTGGCGTCCAGGTAGACGCAGGGATCGCCCAGCGCCTTCATCCTGCGGTCGATGGCGCGGCTCACGATGTCGCGCGGTGCCAGGTCCTTCAGGGGGTGTTCCTTCTCCATGAACCTCTCCCCGCGGCTGTCCACCAGGAAGGCTCCGGCTCCCCTCACCGCCTCGGAGATCAGGAAGGCCCCCCGCATGGGATCGAACAGCGCCGTCGGATGGAACTGCAGGAACTCCATGTTGGCCACCCGCGCCCCTGCGCGCCAAGCCATGGCGATTCCGTCGCCCGTGGACACGCTGGGGTTCGTCGTGTGTTCGTACACCTGGCCCACCCCCCCCGTGCAGACCACCGTGCGCGAGGCCAGCCAGGTTTCGATGCGGCCGGTGTCGCGGTCCAGGGCGTAGGCTCCGTGGCAGGTGAGGACGTCGTCGTGGGGGGACGTCAGGAAGTGCTGGGTCACCAGCTCCAGGGCGAACCGGCGCTCCAGGATCTGGATGTTGGGGTGGGCGCGGGCGGCGTCCAGCAGGGCCCGCTCGATCTCGGCTCCGGTGATGTCACCGGCGTGGAGGATGCGCGCCTTGTGGTGTCCGCCCTCCCTGTGCAGGTCGAAATCGCTCCCCCGACCGCCCAATCGGGTGAACCGAACGCCCCAATCGATGAGTTCGCGAACGGCGCTGGGCCCCTCCTGCACCAGGGTCTCCACCACGTCGCGATGGCACAGTCCGTCCCCGGCCACCAAGGTGTCCTGGACATGGGAGGCGAAGTCGTCGTCGTCGGACATGACCGACGCGATCCCCCCCTGCGCCCAGCGGGTGCCCGTTTCGTCGGCGTTTCCCTTGGTGAGCACCACAACCGTACCGGACTCGGCGACGCGGAGCGCGTAGGTGAGGCCCGCGATGCCGCTCCCGACGACCAGGAAATCGACCCGATGTATGGTTGCGGCCGTGGAAAGCTCCCGTCCTGCTGAAAACTAGGAGCGTTGAAAATTAAACCATGACGCCTTGCACGCACACCGGTGCCGAATCGACGGACGGAAGACTAGGTTATTCGAGGAGGAGATCCCAATGCGCCTGAATCCAACCATCCGGAGTCTTCTGGTCGTGCTCTCCGCGGGAGCCGCCGCATCCGCGCAAGTGAACATCCTGGCCGCATCCGAGTACCAGCCGGCCCTCGAGGTGTTGCGCAAGGCGTTCACCGCCCAGACCGGCATCCCCACACATGCCACCTACGGGAGCTCCGGCGCCCTGGCGGAAAAAGCCAAGGCCATGGGCACCGACATCTTCCTGTCCTCCGACAAATCCTGGGCCGACGTCCTGGCCAACAGCCCCCGCTCGGAAGGCCCCGCGCTGGTCATCGCCACCGCTCCGGTCTGCATCTGGATCCGCGGAAGCGGCCTGGAGCCGGATCCTCGGCTCGGGCATCTCCTGCGCGAGACCCCGGGCCGCATCGCCCTGTCGGACACCGTCGATTCCCCGGATGGAAAGGCGGCCGTGCAGGCCATGCACAACCTGGCCGCCTGGCCGGAAATCCGCAAACGGATCCTCATGCTCCCGGACGCGGCCGTGGTGGGCGATTCCCTCGCCGTTCCGATCGCGCAGCCGGAACCGGAACCGGCCAAGACGGACACCGCCAAGGACACGGTCAAGGCCGGAATCCAGACGGCGGCCAAGGATACCGGCAAGGACACGTCCAAGGTCGCCGTGAAACCCGCGAAGCCGGCTCCCAAGAAGGGCCCGAATTCCCAGCATCTCACGGACGCCTTCCTCCCCCAGCCCCTCCTCTGGGGAACACCCATCGCCGGCACCGGCCGCTGGGTGCCGGTCGACTCCTCCTTGGTTCCGCCCCTCTACCCCTCCGTGGTGGTGCTGAAGTCCATCAATCCCAGCCGCGGCGACGCCACCAAGGCGTTCCTGAAGTTCATCCAATCTCCGCGCGGAGTGTCCATCCTTCGCTCCAGGGGATTCCTGCCGCCGCCGGGATAGCCACGCTCGTTTACCTTTCCGGGTCCATGAGCAAGTCATCGCTCGCCCTCCTGGCCACAGTCCTTCTCGCAGCGTGCCAATCCGACCACAAGAAGGGCGATGGACCTGCGGCGGACCAAGGCCTCGAGATCGGGACGCCGGGTGGGAAGATGGTTCTCGCCTCCGAGGGCGGACCGAAGACGTTCAACCCCATCGTGGAGAACGAAAGCTCGTCCAGCGATTTCGTGGGATTGATCTTTTCCGGACTGACCGATGCCGACGCGCACACCGGCCTCCCCAAGCCGGGCTTGGCCCAGAGCTGGACGGTGGATTCCACCGGCAGGATCTTCACCTTCCACCTGCGCCCCGGCTTGAAATTCAACGACGGCTCGCCCCTCACGGCGGACGACGTGGTGTTCACCTGGACCAAACTCGTGTTCGACACCGCGGTCCAGTGCGCGATGCGCGACATCCTGGCCGTGGACGGCAAGCTCCCCGAGGTCCGGGCCCTGGATCCTCTCACCGTGGAATTCCGCCTTCCGACGGTGTTCGGCCCCTTCGTTTCGGCGGTCGGTGGCGTACCGATCCTCTCGAAGGCGCGGCTGTCCGGACACACGGGACACGCCTTCAATTCCACCTACGGCATCGACACCCCACCCGATTCCCTGGTGGGAACAGGACCCTTCAAACTCGCGCGCTACGAGGGCGGAAGCCGCGGCGTGTTCGTCCGCAACCCCTTCTACTGGAAGAAAGACGCGAAGGGACAAGCTCTGCCCTACTTGGACACCATCCTGATCACGGTGGTGCAGGACCAGAAATCCGAGGTGCTGAAATTCAAGGCCGGGGAGATCGACGAACTGGACGTGGTGCCCCAGGACTTCCCCGTGATCAAGCCCCTGGAGGAAGAGGGCAAGTTCACCGTGCGCAAGCTGGGCCCCACCCTGGCCCAGCTCTTCCTGGTCTTCAACCAGAACATGGACAAGGACCCGGAGGGGAAGCCCTACGTGGATCCCGTCAAGCTCGCCTGGTTCCGGGACCTCCACTTCCGCCGGGCGGTCAGCTGGGCCATCGACCGCAAGGCCATCCGCGACATCGTCTGGAACGGCCTGGGGTCGGACGCCAACGGGCCCTTTTCCCCCAGTTCCGGGTACTGGTGGAATTCCAAGCTGCCCCCGCTCGTGCGGAACCTCGACAGCGCCCGCGCCGAGCTCGCCGCCGGCGGGTACGTGAAGGGTCCCGACGGCGTGCTCCGCGACGCGAAAGGGAACCCGATCAAGTTCACTCTCCTGACCAACGCGGAGAACCAATCCCGGATCGAGACCGCGGGCCTGGTCCGCAAGGACCTGACCTCGTTGGGGATGGACGTGGTGTTCACCCAAGTGGAGTTCAATGCGCTGGTCAGCCGCCTGGACGCCACCTACGACTGGGACGTGGTCATGCTCGGGCTCACCGGCGGGTCGGAGCCGCACTTCGGAGCCAACGTCTGGATCAGTTCCGGGCGCACCCACGAGTGGTACCCCCGCCAGAAGACGCCCTCCACTCCTTGGGAAAGGGAGCTGGACAGCCTGGTTTCGGCGGGAGTCCGCAGCGTGGACACGGCGGTGCGCAAGCGCGCCTACGACCGACTCCAGGCCGTGGTGCGCGAGGAGCAGCCCATGGTGTACCTTGGCCACCCCGAGTACATGACGGCGGTGCGAAACCGGTTCGGGAACGTGGACCCCACGCCCCTGGGCGGCGCGCTGCACGACATCGAAGAGATCTACGTCAAGAAGTGATGCCGGGTCCGCTCCGTTGAAGCTCTTCGTCCTGCGACGCGTCCTGGCGATGATCCCCATGCTCCTCGGGGTCTCCCTCCTGTCCTTCCTGCTCCTCCAACTCTCCCCCGGCGATCCCCTGTCCGCCCAGCGCGGGAACCCGCAGGTGCCCGACGCCCTCATCCACCGCATCGAGACCGAGTACGGCTTCGACAAGCCCGTGCCCGAACAGTATCTGCTCTGGCTCTCGCGGACCCTGCACGGCGATCTGGGCTATTCCTTCAAGTACAAGCGACCCGTGGCCGACGTCATCCGCGAACGCGTGGGTGCCACCTTGCTTCTCGCCGTGTTCTCCAGCCTCCTCTCCTGGCTCCTGGCCGTGCCCCTGGGGGTGTGGGCCGCGCTGCGGCGGGGACAGTGGCCGGACCGACTGGTCTCCTTGACGGCTTTCGTCGGGATGAGCCTGCCCAGCTTCTTCCTGGCCCTCCTGCTCCTGTTCGCGGCGTCCGTGGCGCCTCCCATCCCCGGGTTCGGCCGATTCCCCATCGGGGGGCTGGTGTCGCCGGAATTCGACCAGTTCGGACTTTGGGAAAGGATCGGGGACGTCCTTCGGCATCTTTTGATCCCCGGACTCGTGCTTGCCGTGGGAGGGGTGGCCGGGCTGCAGCGCGTGTGCCGGGGCTCCATGCTGGAGACCTTGCGACAACCCTACGTGCTCGCCGCCCGCGCCCGCGGACTGCCCCAGCGCTCCGTGCTCTGGCGCCACGCCTTCCGCAACGCGGCCAACCCCCTCATCACCCTCCTGGGTTTCGAGTTCTCCGCCCTGCTTTCCGGCGCGGCCTTCACGGAAATCATCACCAGTTGGCCGGGTCTCGGGCTGGTGGCGCTGGAGGCCGTGCGCGCCAAGGACCTCTTCCTGGTCATGGCCACGGTGCTCATGGGCTCCTTCCTGCTTTTGGCCGGCAACCTGCTTTCCGACCTCCTGCACGCCTGGAACGATCCCCGGGTGAAACTCTCGTGAACCACGCCCTGCGACGCTTCGAATCGGTGCTCTCCGCCAACACCCCCGCCCGCGTGTCCTTCTGGGTCCTCGTCGCGCTCTACCTGGCGGCGATCTTCGCCCCGTGGCTCGCCCCCTACGCCGGAGACGACGAATCCCGGGCCTGTTCCTGGGCGCCGCCCTCGACCATCCACCTGCGCGAACTGGACGGATCCTGGCACGCCCCGTTCGTGCGCGCCGTCTCGTACTCATTCGACGACGACGCCCGCCGGGTGTGGACCGAGGATTCCTCGTGCCGGTTCCCCATACGGTTCCTCGTCCACGGGCGCCTGTTGGGATTGGACCATCCGGTGGTTTCCCCGGTTGTTGGTAGAGACGCCCCGACGGGCCGTCTCTACCAACAACCGGGGCGTCCGTACGAACCGGCGGGGCGTCTCTACCTGTTGGGGGCCGACGCGCGCGGTCGCGATCTGTTCTCCCGGATCCTGTACGGCTCGCGCGTCTCCCTGACCATCGGCGTGGTGGGCGTGGCCATCTCCACCCTGATCGCCCTGGTGGTGGGCGGCATCGCCGGATTCGCGGGGGGATGGGTCGACGGCGCCCTGATGCGCCTGTGCGAAGTGGTCATGCTGGTCCCGGCCTTCTACCTCCTCATGCTCCTGCGCGCCGCGCTCCCCCTGGACTGGGATTCCCGGCTGGTGTACTTCTACATCATCCTCATCCTCTCCTTCCTGGGTTGGGCCGGACTCGCGCGCATCCTCCGGGGCATGATCCAATCGCTTCGGCAATCCGACTTCATCGCCGCGTCGCGGGCGCTGGGACTCTCCCCTTGGCGGAACCTCTGGCGGCACGCCCTCCCCCAGACCTTCGGCTTCCTCTCGGTGCAGGCGACGCTCTCCATCCCCGGCTACATCGTGGCGGAATCGGGACTGTCGCTCCTGGGACTGGGCATCCAGGACCCGCAGACCAGCTGGGGCAACCTCCTGGAGGAATCGATGTCCATCGCCGAAATCCGACTGCACCCATGGTCCCTCCTGCCCGGCTTGTTCCTCTTCGCCGCCGTGCTTTCCTGGAACCTCCTCGGCGACGCGCTCCGCGACACCTTCGACCCCCGGAGCCTGTCTTGAGCGCCCTGCTGACCGTGGATCGGCTGGGAGTCTCCTTCGCGACCCCCGACGGGCCGCTCCATGCCGTGGACGGGATTTCGTTCTCGCTGGAACGCGGGGCGGTCCTGGGACTGGTGGGCGAATCCGGATGCGGGAAATCGGCCACCGCTTCGGCGCTCTGCGGACTGCTGCCTCCGGGGGCGCGCACGGCGGGATCGGCGCGGTTGTCGGGACAGGAATTGACCTCGCTCTCCGAGCCGGGCTGGCGGTCCATCCGCGGCCGCAGGATCTCCATGGTCTTCCAGGATCCGATGTCGTCGCTGAACCCGCTGCTTTCCGTGGGGGAGCATCTGGTCGAGACCCTGCGGACCCACCAGGACCTCTCCCGCGCCGCCGCCCGGACCGCCGCCGTCGAGTGGTTGCGCCGGGTGGGGATACCGGATCCCGAGGCGCGACTGGCCAGCTGCCCGCACGAGCTGTCCGGAGGCATGCGGCAGCGGGTGATGATCGCCCTCGCCCTCTGCCCCGGACCCGACCTGCTGGTGGCGGACGAACCCACCACCGCGCTGGACGTGACCATCCAGGCCCAGATCCTGGATCTCCTCGCCTCGCTTCGGAGGGAACTCGGCATGGCGATGATCTTCATCACGCACGATCTGGGCGTGGTGGAGCGGGTCGCCGACCGCATCGCCGTCATGTACGCGGGAAGGATCGCCGAGGAGGGCCCGGCGGAAATGATCCTGGCCGCACCCCGCCACCCCTACACGCGCGGTCTGTTGGACTCGGTCCCCGGATTCCGTCCCCGCACCGGGCGGCTCCCCTCCATTCCGGGAACGGTCCCTTCTCCCCGCGACTGGCCTTCCGGATGCCGCTTCCATCCGCGCTGCCCCGATGCGGACTCGACCTGCCGCGAAAGCGCCCCGGACGCCCCCGGAAGCGACGGCGGGGCCGCCTGTTTCCATCCGGTGGGTTCCCCGTGAGTCTGCTGGAAGTCCGCGACCTGTCGGTTCGATTCTCCCTCCGCAAGGGGGCGTTCTCCCGCAGCCGCTCCTGGCTCCAGGCGGTCGACGGAGCCAGCCTGGACGTGGAGGCCGGGCGCACCCTGGGATTGGTGGGCGAGTCCGGTTGCGGGAAGAGCACCACCGCCCGCGCCATCCTGCGCCTGGTGGAGCCGGACGCGGGAACCGTGGTCCTGGACGGGCAGGATGTCCGCGCCCTGGACGGCGCCGCGCTGCGGCGATTCCGCCGCCGGATGCAGGTGGTCTTCCAGGACCCGATGTCGTCCCTGGACCCGCGCCGCACCGCGTTCCAGGCCGTATCGGAAGGACTGGAAGTCCACGGAATCTGTCCGCCCTCCCTCCGTCGGGAGCGCGTGGCGGAGCTCTTTCGGCGCGTGGGCCTCTCCGGCGAGCACCTGGACCGGCACCCCCACGAATTCTCCGGAGGGCAGAGACAGCGGATCGGCATCGCGCGCGCGCTGGCGGTGGAGCCGCGGCTTCTCATCCTGGACGAACCGGTCTCGGCCCTGGACGTATCGGTGCAGGCCCAGGTGCTGAACCTCCTGGAAGACCTCCGGGACGAGCGCGGGATGGGTTATCTGTTCGTGGCCCACGACATGGGCGTGGTACGCCACTTCTGCGATCGTCTGGCCGTCATGTATCTGGGACGCATCGTGGAGGAAGGTCCCGCGGAGGAGGTCTGCCGGTCTCCGCTCCATCCCTACACCCGGCTTCTCATCGACTCCGTCCCCGCGCTGGGCGCACGACGGCGATCCATCTCCGTCGCGTCCGGGGAACTTCCTTCCCCCATCGCGCCTCCCTCCGGCTGCCCGTTCCACCCCAGGTGCCCCATCGCGGTGGGGGAATGCTCCTCGGTCCGCCCGGAACTCGAGGTGGTGGACGGAAACCGTCGGATTGCGTGCCCGAGGACCGGCTCCTAGTTGGTCTGGCCCGGCTTGAACTTCGTTCCCTGCTTCAGGACCAGGATGGTCACGCGCCGGTTCTCCGGAGCGTAGGGATCGTCGGGCTTGGCGAGTTCGGTGTTTCCGTAGCCCACCACCGCGCTGAACCGCCCCGCGTCGATCCCGTCGGTCGTGATCCGGTCCCGCACGGTGTTGGCGCGGTCGGCGGAGAGCTGCCAGTTGGAATATCCGCCCGTCGAGTACGCGTAGCTGTCGGTGTGCCCGCCGATCACCATCTTGTTGGGAAGGCCCCTGAGCGCGCGGGCGAGATGGGTGAGGGGATCGATCATGCGCGGATTCAATTTCGCGGAGCCCAGCTCGAAGGTCCCGAGTCCCTGCGCGTCGGAGATCTCGATCTCCAGTCCCTGGTCGGTCATCTTGGTCTTGAACTGCTTGCCCAGGGAGGCGAGCAGGGAATCGGAGTTGAGCACCGAGTCCAGGGCGGCCATCTTGTCGCTCTCCTCGTCCTTCCTGACGCCTTCCGCGTCGCCTTCCGATCCGGAACTCTTCGACCGGACGGTCCCCCCCATGTCCAAGGGCGACGACGATCCGGCCCGGAAGATGGTGGGATTGCGGAAATACTGGGCGATCGCCTCCTTCTGGCTGGCGGAGGTGCTCGAGATGATCCACAGCACGAGGAACAGGGCGAACATCGAGGTCATGAAGTCCGCGAAGGCCACCTTCCACGCTCCGCCATGCGGCGGATGGCCGTGGTTCTTCTTCCTTCGGACGGGCTGAACGCCCTTGTCGGCGTCCTTCTCCGCCATCTCAGCCCTTCTTGGCCGCGGCGTTCAGCGCGTCGAGATCGGGTCGGAAGTTGTGGAACAGGGACTTGCGGGCCACCTCGATGGCGACCATGGGGGCCAGCCCCTGGCTGAAGGCCCGGAATCCGCTGGCCAGGCAGGAGAGGTACATCTCCTCCTCCATGTTCACGGTCTCCAGCTTCTGCGCCATCGGATTGACGAATCCGTACGCCGAAAGCACGCCGAGCATGGTCCCCACCAGCGCGGCCCCGATGTGGTGGCCCAGTTCCGCGGGTGGGCCGTCGAGCTTTCCCATGGTGATGATGATGCCCAGCACCGCGGCCACGATGCCCAGGCCGGGGAAGGCGTCGGCGATGCGCGCGAGCACCTGCGGGACCTGCTTGATCTCCTTCTCGTGGGTTTCCATGTCGGTCTCGATCGAGATGTCGATGGCTCCCGCGTCGATGCCGTTGACGAGCTGGCGCAAGGCGTCGCAGTAGAAGTCCACCGCCTCGTGGTTGGACAGGAACTTGGGGTACTTCTTGAACACGGAGCTGCCGTCGGGAACCGACACGTCCTGTTCGATGGACAGGATCCCTTCCTTGCGGACCTTGTTGTAGAGTTCGTACTGCATCACCAGGATGTCCATGAAATCCTGGCCGGTGAAGCCGTTGGCGAAGATCTTCCCCACCTTCTTGCCCAGCGCGGAAAGCACGTACGACGGGGTGGCGATGAGCATCCCGCCGATGGCCGCACCGCCCAGGACGAGGAATTCGGAAGGCTGGATCAGGGTCAGCAGGTTGCCGCCGGCCAGGATGAAACCGCCGAACACACCGGCAAGGACGACCACGAAGCCTATGATGGAGAACATCCCCTCCAGGGTCCCATTCGCGACCCCGATCCGTCAACGCCGAATCGCCCGCGCAGGCGCGAAAACGGCGAGCCGCGGATAGCGACTCGCCGACGTCCGAGCGAACTTCCGGGTCAGTTCCGTTCGAGCCAGTTTGTGAGGATGGCGGTGGCCAGGAACGGGGAGCCGGGGGGCATGTTGCTCAGGTCGTTGAACCGGGTGTCGTAACCCCAGACCCTGTTCGGCACGCTGTAGTAAGAGGTGCTGTAGACCGGGCTCCCCGTCGCCAGTTCCGGAGTCTGAGCCTGCCACATGCACACGTAGCTGCCGAGGAAGGTCACGGTTCGGCCGGACCACTGTTCGAGGAACCGAAGGCTGTTGTGCCATCCGCCTTCGTAGCACGCTTCGAATCCGGCGTCGGAGGTGTTGATGGGTGGAAAGCAGTTCGCCGAACTCTGCTTGTTGCCGGTGATGATCGCGGCGTTGATCCGGATGTTCGCCGTCAAGGCGCCCCCCGTTGGGGTTCGGGCGTAGTCGCCCTGCCCGCACCCGCTGCAGGCGAGCCAATTCGCGTCCGACCAGGGCCTTTCCAGGGAGCTGTTCGCCGCGGTGACGCCGCCCGATCCGATCTTGGCGGTGTCCCAGGTCATCCACTGGCTGGAGAGGACGGTGACGGCGTCGGAGGCGATCTGGGCGTTCACGTACTTGGTGGTGTCGCCCGAGCTGTTCTGGACGTTGAAGTTGCCCATCACGTACACGGGTTTGCCGCAGGCGATGGTCATGTTCCGCGGAAGCCAGGTGGCGTTCTTGATCCGGAACGCGTTCAGGACCGCGTGGGTGTCGGCGGGGATGGTCTTCACCTTGGTGGTCGTGGTGTCGTCCAGGTAGAAGATGCTGTCCTTGTTGGTGGAGGCGGCGAGCACCGAGACGTCGAAGTCCCAGACCTTCACCCACCTCTGCTCGCGGCGATCGTAGAACACGCGGGGACCGGTGATCCAAGCGGGTTTGGCGGGAATCGTGGAACTCAGCACAACCCACCTGGCGGCGGACGAACACCGCGTCGGGTCGGCTTCCATCCAGTCGAACTTCTGTCTTCTCAGGGCCGGCGGATCGTTGACGGAATCGCGCAGACCCAGGATGCTCCGGGCCGATCCCACCCCGATGGGCAGGATCAGGGGAGACTGCTGGAAGGCGGCGTTGCTCACCCCGGCGATCCTGGGCGGCTGGCTGTTGGAGGCCGAGGTCATCGCCGTCAGGGTCTGGGTCAGCGACGGAGCGAAGACCGCCGAGGTGTCGGGGGTGAGCTGGTAGTCCACCACGCCCGAGGTGCCGGACTTCTGCCACTGGTAGATGTTTCCCACCGCCGTGATGGGTCCTTGGAAGGCCAGGACCGTGGCACCGCGGAAATACGCGCTGCTGTTGGTGTGCACCCTTCCCATCACCGTCATGTTGGAACCCGGGGTGATTTCCAGCGGCCCGTCGTAGAAGACCCCGAACTGGTAGATGGGAACCTGGTACAAGGCGACATCGGCGACGATCTTCGCCTTGGCCCCCCCCGATTTGCCCGAGGCGGCGATCTGGAGGGGAATCTGGTTTCCGCGCATCCCGTTCATGGGACTGTTCTTCTCCAGGATCTCCGCCTGCCCGAGGTTGTTGCCGGAACTCACGCTCGCCGTCCCGTTGTCGCCCGCCTCCGAGAGGTCGAGGGTGGTGCCCGCGATGCTTCCCCCGAAGAAGTTTCCCGCCTGGTACACGGCGTTGGCGATGGATGTCGAGATGGAGGACTCCGCCGCGTATCGCGCCTTGATCTTGGTCTTGGCGTCCACCGAGGCCGACATGACGCTTCCCGACAGTCCGATCATGGACATCCCCACCGCCAGGATCACCACCGACAGCGCCAGCACCAGCATCATCGCCACCCCGGAACGGGCGGCGGCACCGATCTTGGATCTCATGGAGGACCTCACTGGTTCACCAGCGTGGAGGAGTTGCGCAAGGTCACTTCGGACTGCACGGTCTGGTAGTGGCGTCCCAGGCTGGACGGATCGACCCGCAACAGCACCGGATCCGCGTGGCGCGTGCGCACCCGCAGGCGCACCTTGGCCATGACGATGGTCCCGCCGCCCGTCGCCGTCAGGCTGTCGGCCCAGACGCCGTTCGGATCCTGGTACTGCAGGTGCAGGGAATCGACCCCCACCGCGTAGGCCGCCTGGGGATTGCGGTCGACCTGACGGAAGACGGTGTCGTTCGACATCCAGTAGACCACGGAATCCATCGCGTAGACCAGGGAATTGGCGCTCGTTTGGACGGAATTCGTCCAATTCCATCCCGAGGCGAACCATGTCCCGTCGGCGATCACGAATGGCGGACTGATCGCCGTCCCGTTGACGGTGACGGCGCTCCCCGAGGCCACCAGCTTGAGGATCTTGAGGACGATCATGGTGTCCTTGCTGGGTGCCGTCC
>Ga0209415_10012432_pt1 | contig 14179 bp, 11 predicted proteins | sample PeaSoiSIISIP2007_FD_187696 | JGI IMG/M metagenome (GOLD analysis project Ga0209415, IMG submission 187696) | Peat soil microbial communities from Weissenstadt, Germany - SII-SIP-2007 (SPAdes) (version 2) | ecosystem: Environmental > Terrestrial > Soil > Wetlands > Peat | place: Germany... | reverse complement strand
TTCGGTGCCTGGCTGCGGATCGTCGCAAACTCGGCGTTGAATGACTGCATACGGAGGAGAGCCAGCTATTGGAATTTGCGGCGGCGCAACGCGGCTGAACCTGAGATTCCCCCTGACGCCGCCGACGAGGAGCGCCTCGTTGCTGCGCTCGACGCGTCCATGCAACAGATCGATCCGGAGGACAGAGCCATACTGCAGGCCAAATACTTCAAGGGCGAGGATGTGAAGGACATAGCGCAGCAGCGGGGAATATCACCAAAGGCCGCCGAGTCTCGCCTCACCCGCGCCAGGGCCGAACTGCGGCGGCTATTGGAGGCGGCCCTAAATGACCATGAGCAGGAAACCTGATCCAAAGAGTCGGCTGATTGCCGAGCTTTTCCACGACGATTGGGTGAACGGAAGCACGAGTCGCCTGGCGTTGGAGGCGGCGTCGCACGTCCGCCGCCGCCGATCGCTCCGCAGGGCATTCATGGCCGCGGCTCTCACTCCTTGCGCATTGTATGTTGCCTTCCTCGTGGCGCGATTCGGTGACTTGTCTGGAGTCAAGGCAATCGCACAGGCACCCCCCGAGAGGGCGGTGGGAGCGCCGGCCGGCCCAGGCCATAAGGGCTATGAAATCATTTCCGACGACGAGTTGATCGCAGATCTCCGTGACCGTCCACTCTTGGTACTGGGAAGTCTAGAAACCGGAAGGCAATTGGTCCTGATTCAACCGGTCCATGTGAGACGCTTACGCCAATCGGATTGATCCGGCTCTCGCCTCCTCCTCGTCGTGTTCCATAAAGGACCCGTTTCGAAACATCGGGAAATAGTGGGCGAAATTATCTTCCCTTAACATTCGATAGGACTGTGGCTTCCCCTCTGGTGTCAAGGGGACTTGTTGATCCAAGAAGGATCCAACGCTCGCGCAACAAGCGCCAAGTTCGGAGCTACGGTGCGTGGGGAGTTATCCGTATCCTATACCCCCTGATTCCGCCCGCCTTTCCCGAACCTAGCGGCCCATAGCTCATTCGGATGCGGCAATACTACAAAGCTTCCTTGTACGTTAGTTGTGCTCGCTAGTCTCCCAGCTGGATAGGACAAATCTGAGTCTGGCACAGTGCTGTTCGCACCAATCTGAATCCTTGGCCTTGCGCGCACCGACCACGGCCGCGGCCTCATTGGGAGTCTTGAACGTGCCGACCGCGCACCAATCTGCCGCAGTCCTTTCCTTCAAGATCCAAGATTCTTTGTTCGATGGCTCGATCGTCCATTCAGCATTGGCCGCATTCATGTGGTATTTCATGGGATTGGGTTCCACGAGTTGCTGGTGCCTCATCGGCGAGGGGTTGGCCAAATACGCATGATCTCGAATCGTTCCAGACTTTGCGCCGAACGTCGCGAAATGCTAGACGACGTGGTCTGAGACGGGTGGCGGCTGGTGTTCAATGCATCGATTGTCAAACGGCAACGGCGATCGGCCGGCCTCGGCGACGATTCGCAGCCACAGGCAACGGGTTGGCTGATTGCGGGATGACGGAGATCTCCTCGGGTGATAACAGCAGATAGCATCCGCAATTTTCGCAGAGATGGGCGGCCTTGGTCTCCGCCAGACTCGCAACCGTGGCGGCCGGAATGCGGAGGTGGCATTCGCCGCAAACGCCGTGGCTCACAAAGGCGACGCAGTTTCGGTCGCTTTCCAGCGTTCGCAGATAATGGGCCAGGATCTGCGCCGGAATCTCGTTGCGCAGACGGCTAAGGATCACCTGTTGTTCGGCGTCATCCCAGTTTCCCCGACGGAGCAAGGGCTGGGCCTTTAATAGGCTTTCGATAAAATGTTTCATATTCAACGGATCCGTCGCGGATTATAAGCGGACCGCAAACTATCTGCGGTCCGCCCGTTGTGGTTGGCGCCCGTGTTACGGGCGAATTCGTCAGTGATTAGATACTAGCGGTGTGGATGTCGGCACGGGCGCCGACGATTTCTTTCCTGAACGGGCCTTCCGTGAATTCAATGCACCGGGGACCGGCTGCGAAGCGACCGGGGCTGGAGCGGCCGGTGTCGGCATGCTGGAGGCGGGAGCCGGAACCGGCGTTTGAAACGGCGCAGGAGCGCTGGGAGTTTGATCGAGGCTCATGGTATTCTCTTTTTCAGTTAATATTTTGTGTGAGCATTCGGAACGAATGCGCCTGATTGAGTGCATGACTTGTGCCACAGACGGTATAAATGGCATATCTTATTAACTATAAATTGGTAACATAATTTCCAAGCCAGAGATCCTCAGTCGCCGAAGCCCTGGGCCCGAGCCTTTGTGCAAATATTGCACGCGGCGAGGCGGGTTTGTGCAATGCGCAGATGCCTACGATTCCAGCAGACCGTATTTCTTAAGCTTGTACTGGAGGGCTCGCCGGCTGATTCCGAGCAGGCGCGCAGCCTCGTCCCGATTCGACGTCACATGGGTAAGCGTCTGGCGAATCAGCAGCTTTTCGGCATCAGAAATACTCATTCCCGGCGTGACGGCGAAACCCGGGGCGCTCCGGTCGTGCGCCTGCAGGAAATCAGGCAGGTCTCCCACCTCGATTGTGGAATTGCCGCAGGTCACCACCAGGCGCTCGACGACATTGCGGAGCTGGCGAATGTTGCCCGGCCAAGGAAACCTTTGGAACAGCTGCATTGCCTCGGCAGACAGACGCTTGCCACGGCGCCGGTGCTTCGCGCCGAAGTGGCTGAGGAAATTGTCAACCAAGAGCGGGATGTCCTCGGCGCGCTCGCGCAGCGGAGGGATCGTGATCGGGACTATTTGCAAACGGTAAAAAAGGTCCTCGCGGAATTTTCCGGCTGCAACCGCGTCCTGCAGCTTCTTGTTCGTGGCGGCAATGAGCCGCACGTTCACGCGCACGAGAGACGTGCCGCCGACCATGCGAAACGCCCCGTCTTCGAGGACGCGCAGAAGGTCCCCCTGCCCCTTCGGGGCAAGGTCGCCGATCTCGTCTAGAAACAGGGTCCCTCCGTCTGCCAATTGGAATCGGCCCGGCTTGTCAGCCAGCGCCCCAGTGAACGCGCCCTTCATATGGCCGAACAGCTCGGCCTCGAGGAGCGACTCGGGAAGAGCCGCACAATTGACGAAGATGAAGGGTCTACTGGCCCGCGAGCTATGCGCGTGAATCATCTTCGCGACCAACTCCTTGCCTGTGCCGCTCTCGCCCTCGATCAGCACGGTGACGTCGCTGCGGGCGACCTCCTCGGCGATTTGCGCAACCTTTCGGACCGCCTCGCTGTTGCCGAGCATGAGGCCCGGCTCGGTGTGTTTCTTCAGGCGAAGCCGCAGCTCGCTGTTCTCAGCGACAACCGACTGCACTTCCAGCGCCCTCACCACCAACGCTCGCAGGCGGCGCATGTCGAGCGGCTTGGTCAGGTAGTCGTAGGCGCCCTCCTTCATGGCCTCGACCGCGCTTTCCACAGTGCCATAGGCCGTCATGAGGATGATCTGTGTGTCGCGACTCCTTTGTCGGGTGGCCTTGAGCAAATCCAGGCCGCCGGCGCCCGGCATCCGAATGTCGCTTAGGACCAGGTTGTAGAGGCGCTCTCCCATCATGCGGAGCGCTGATGGAGCGTCGTGGGCGGCATCAACCGAATAGCCCTCGCGCCGCAGAGCCTCTTGAACGCCCGCGCAAAGCACGCGCTCGTCGTCCACGACCAGGATGTTCGCGCTCGCTCCGCTCATGGCGGTGTGCCCCCCTGCCCCGCAGGAAGGCGCAGCGTGAAGACCGCGCCTCCCCCAGGCGCGTCGCTCACGCCCACCATCCCGCCATGCGCAGCTGCTATCTGCTGCACGATCCAAAGCCCCATCCCGCTTCCCTCTGCCTTGGTGGTGAAGAACGGCTCAAAGATCGCGGAGCGCTTTTCGACGGGCACCCCTGCGCCGTTGTCGGTCACCACGAAGACAACTGACGAACCGTCGGCGCCCGTCTGCACCGAGACTCTTCCGTTTCGTTCGACAGCCTGCACAGCGTTGATCACGAGGTTCACCAGGGCCTGCGTGAGCTGCACCATATCCGCCTGCACGGTCGGCGGCGGCGAGGCGATCTCGCTGTCAATTTCAACCCCTCGCGCTGCGGCTTCCGGCCGCAAGAGCTCACAGACATGCCTCACAACTGCGCCCACGTCGACAGGCTGGAGGTTGGCGGACGACGACCCTGCCAGGTTGAGGTACTGTTGGACTATGCCGTCCAAGCGCTGCAATTCGCCCCGGATGATCTTCAGCCGATTGGAGAGCCCTTCGTGGGCCGGGGCCGAAAGCCGGGAGAGGTCTTCCTCGAGGAGCTGCACGTGAATGTCCAGAGAACTCAAGGGATTGCGGATCTCATGCGCCAAGCGCGCGAGCAGTCGTGTAATGAGGCGCTGTCTCTCCTCAGCGCCGGGCTGGGCCGCCTCGGGAATCGGTGCCAACTCAGAAGTGTTGTCCACGTCTTTAAGGTTAGCCGAGATTCCCTGCTTAAGGCCAGTTCGTTAGCCTTGGGCAGTCTTGGTTAATCGACAGGTTCATCGCGAGACTCGTTGAGGCTTTCATTGCACTGCTAACACAATCCGCGACAACGAGCCTCCGTGTCGACTTGCCAACTCCCTCTATGAATCCGATTTCGGTCGCGTGGGATAGCACGATCACCGTATTAAAAATCCACCCTTTATCGAACACAGCATTCCTCTACAGATTCGCTTAGCAGGGCCTTGAAATCCGGGATTGGCGACCAGCCGTTAAGGCAACCACCCTAACGCGCAAAACCCGCTTCCTGCTGCCCATCTGCCACCTAACCAATCTGAGCCTACGGCCGTTCGAGTCCGGGATGGTGGAGCGCCTGTTGGTTTAGCACGAACGAAAGGGTGCTCAACTTTTTCTGCGAACAATGTTTCGAGGTGCTAAACTGCAACGAAACTGGGTGTTAGCCTTAAGAGTGGCGTTAACGCCCAAGCGACGATCGCAGCGACAAGAGCTGTTTGGCCATTTGAGCATCTGCGGATTTCAAGCCGTGGCTGATCAGTGATTTGGCTTCGGCCGTGTAGCCCCATTTCGCGTACGCCTTGGCGGCCGAAAAGCATAGAGAAGAATCCAACGGATATAAGCGCATCCCTTCGCGAAGCACGTCGAGATTGGCAGCCAGGGGCTTCGTGAGACTCTGCTCCCAAGCCTCTGCGATCAGCCGATATCCTGAGACATCAAGCCGCGATTTGCTCCGTGCAGCGAGAAGAGGCTTTAGCACATGCTCCGTCTGCTCAGCAGTAAATTGTCGTCCTGCGGCTGTGGGATGCGCCAGTGCGTCAGCAAAGTAAATCTGAGCCAAGTCGACATAGGCGGCCGGCCGAACGACCGCGGCCTTTACCGCGGTCTCAAGGAACTCGCGCGCCTTCGCCACATTGCCAGTGTCGTGTTCATACATCCCATAGACGGCGAGCAGCCTCGGATCGTGGATTCGGTCCGCAGTGACGACGAACGATTTCATGACGACCGCCGGACCGGCGGCGCCACTGGAGGGAATTGCCGTGGAAGGCTCGCCTTTGCCGGACGGGTCGACATCGGGTGGAAGGCCGTTGTCCTCACGATAGGCTCGCTCCAGAACTCGGCCGGCCAAATGGAGATATTCCTTGCTCAGCTCGGGATCCCTAACGCGAAGCATATTACCCTGCATCCTCTGCCAGTCACCGAGGATTCTTCCAATCTCATCCGTGGTGGCTTCCCGAGTTACAGGGAAGGGATGCGGCGGAGGCCAATCCATCCCAGATGCGAAATCCAGCTTCCCGAGCGGATCCTGGAAGTCCACGCTGAAAGGGTCATTAACAGCTACACGGAGGTATCGGCTTAGTCGGGACTGCATCTCCGCATAGCCGAAGCCAAAGCATTCGCGGAACACAGCCTCAGTCACTGGTTCGACCCGCGAGCGCTCTAGGAATGTCGCGAACGCTCGGACATGTTTCTTGTCTTCTCCCAACTTTTCAAAAATACCCCATCTCACAAACAAAGCCGCGTCAGCCATCCAGATTGGAGAAGGATCGGCCTCATCCTGTCTTCTCACGCGGAAAAGCTGATCAATTGAAGGGAGGACGGGCAGGCTCTTGGCCTTTCTCGCCGCAGCGAGGATGGCGTTGGTGTCGGCGCTAGAAACCCATAAGGCGGCTGCCACCCGAAAGAAACCAGGCATCATACCACTATGGTTACTGCCCATCGGCCATACGCGAAGAAGCCCGCACGGCAGACCGGCAAGGCCGTCTATGTACCAGAGCGGCGGCGCAGGAGCGCACTGTTGCAGCCGAAAGGCCAATCCAGAGGAATCCGGGAGGGAAAGGCCGCCTCCTTGATCCTGACCGACCATCCACCTCATCCCCCATCGGTTTTGTACGCAGCAGTAGGTGTCCGAATCGGAGGCAACCATGCTGCCCTGTACCAAATAACGGTCAGTAGGTGGCCCTCTTTCGTTCTGGTAGGCTGTCCCAAACCCTGGGTCCGCCCAGAACCCGAACCTCGAGATCCCGAGCCCCGTAGTGCGCGGCCGATTGATTGCGAAATTGTCGAGATCCGCCGGCATTCCGAAATCGGGCGGATCGAGCTGACGTCCAGGCTCCGGAAGCAACCGCCGAACCACGTTCGCGTTGGTCTCCTCGTTGACAAGAATGAGAGTCATTGGGATAACCGGCGAAGCCCAGTAGGCGGCGGGAACGAACTGCTTCTCCATTGCAAGTTCGTTCATGATTCGCCCCGCCACCATTTGGGTTTCCGAGGGGTCGCAATGCGAGAGGATCTCGTAGCCAGGGAATTCCACGTACAGCCACGGGTGCTTGTCGATCCGCGATGCTCTGACGATGAACTGCTTCATGACGACGTCGTCGTCGGAGGGCGGCATGGCGGCTGAATTGCCTCCGTCGTCCGCCCGGCCGGCAAGTGGGAATGCCATTGCCGCACAGAGCCCCAGAGCGAAAGCGAAGCCAAATTTGAGCCCACACCGTAAATCCGTAACGTGCCGAGACACCGACCGCTGACGAGCGCTCATGTCATTCTTGGGATCATACTAACGGCTCAAGCTGTATGAAGGATCATATTGCGCTTGCTCATCTGCGGAGACCGTTGTGTTAACTTGGTCTAGCACACCATCAGGCCTGACGTAATCCCTCCGAAAAGGGTTCCGAATCATTGGAGGCGTAGTTAAAGAGGCGAAGCTGTAATAGAACCGTTGGTGTGGCGTGAATCGATGGTCGACCACTTAAAGGCCCAAACCATGGTCGCAGCGCTTTTTGAACTGTTCCAAAAAGGACCGGTTTCGAAGCACCGACATTACCGCATGTAATGGTTGAAGGGAAACTCGCTTTTGCGTCTTGTGTCTTCGGCGGTCGAACTCTGCGCGAAAGCCGCGTCGTTGCACATGTCCCAGTATTGGAACGGCCCCGTCCCATTCTCGCCTCAACGTTCTTTCAAGAACGGTTTAGTAATTCTGTAAGAAATTAAATCGTAACCGATTACAAATATCGATTACTTTGGAATGCCTATTGCTAATATAGATAGCGCTGCCGTCATTCCATGCTCTCCGACCTGCGCTTCGCCCTGAGGTCCCTGGCGAAAACCCCCGGGTTCACGCTCATCGCCGCCTTCACCCTCGCCGTCGGAATCGGCGCGGCCACCGCGATGTTCGGCGTCCTGCGCGCCCTCGTGGTGGAGCCGTTCAGCTACCCGAACGCGGACCAGGTGATCCAAGTCTGGTCCAACGAGGGCCAGCCCCTGTCCACGCCGGATTATTTCGACATGCGCGACCAGGCCACCTCCTTCTCGGAATTCGGCGCGTACAACCGCCGGGATGCGAACCTGGGCGGCGAGAAGGCGCAGGCGGTCAGCAGCGTCAACTGCACCTCCGGAGTGCTCCGCGCATTTGGAGTGCCTCCGGCCCTCGGCCGCTGGTTCGCGCCCGCCGACGAGGTCCCTGGTGCGCCCCCCGTGGCCATCGTGAGCGACGGCCTCTGGAAGCAGGCGTTCGCGGGCGACCCCGGTCTTGTGGGCCGGACGGTCCGACTGGACGGGGCGGACACGACCGTGGTCGGCATCATGCCCGCGGGCTTCGAATTCGCCTCTCCGTGGATGCGCTCCGACACGTGCCAGGTCTGGCTGTCGCTGAAGATCGAGGGCGACAACGGCGGCCGGGGAAGCCACTGGCTCTTCGGCGTCGGCCGCCTGAAGGACGGCGTCGCGTTTGCGGCCGCGAACGCCGAGATAAAGTCAATCGGCTCGCGCCTGAAGGCGCTCTACCCCGACACCAACGCGACCAAGCCCTTCTTCATCCGGCCGCTCAGGGAGGAGATGAGCCGCTTCATCGCCCCCTCAGTCTGGATGCTCTTCTGCGCCGTCGTCCTCGTGACGCTAGTGGCCTGCGCCAACGTCGCCAGCATGCTCCTCGCCCGCGGCGCACGCCGCCAGGGCGAGTTCGGGATCCGCGTCGCGATGGGTGCCTCGGGCGCACGGATTCTCAGGCTGGTCCTTACCGAGAGCCTAATCCTAGCAATCTGGGGAGCCGTCGCCGGCATTCTTCTCGCGGCCTACGGCATCCGCATCGTGGCGGCCGTCGCCCCGACCACAGATACGCGCAGGGCAGCCATGGTGCTCGACTTCCGTATCCTCGCTTTGTTGCCGCTGCCACCGTTCTGACCGCGCTTCTTGTGGGCCTTCCGCCCGCCCTCGCGTCCCTTAGGCTCTCCGTCGCGGACCTGATACGCGGAGACGGCCGGAGCGTCGCCGGCTCCAGGACCCGCCACAACCTGCTCCGCGGCCTCATCATCGCGCAGGTAGCCATAGCATTCACCCTCGCCAACGCCGCCGCGCTCTTCTCCGAAAGCTACATGAAGCTGCTCACGGCAAACGAGGGTCTCGCGACCGAGCACGTGCTCTCGGCCGAGGTGAACCTGCAGGGAAGCAAATACGATAAGGCCGAGGTGCGCACGCGCTTCACGATCCAGCTGGCTGAGCACGCGGCCGCGCTGCCCGGCGTCGCCGCAGCCGGGACCACGACGAAGCTCCCGCTCGAGGGCGGCAGCAACATGAACATCCTCGTCAACGACGAGGCGTTCAATTCCTCGGCCCAGCGCACGCTGGCGGAGATTGCCGCCGCCACGCCGGGGTACTTCGACGCCGCCGGAATCAGGATGCTCCGCGGGCGCACGCTCGGAATCGAGGATGCCGGCGAGGACGCCATTGGTGTCGTGGTGAACCGCGCCCTCGCCGAGAAGTGCTGGCCGGGACAGGACCCGATCGGCAAGATCATTCGGCCGGACACGCCGAATCCGTATTTCCACGCCCGCGTGGTCGGGGTCGCCGAGAGCGTGAGGCAGTGGGGTGCGACAGGGGATCCAATACCCGAGATGTACTGGACGCCCGACAGGGCATGGGGTCAGAGGATCTTCCTATTGGTGCGGTCGGCCCATCCGGCTGCGCAGCTTGCGCCGCTGCTGCGACGCGAGATTGCGACGATGGACCCGGATCTTCCGCTGGCCCACGTCCGCACCCTGAGGGACGTGGTCCATGAGGCCACGCAGGCAGAGCGCCTCGTTGCCGGAGTCGTCGACTTCTTCATGGCCGCGGCGCTCGGGCTGGTGGCCGTCGGCCTTTATGGCACCCTTTCGTACCACGTGCTTCAGCGCACCCGCGAGATTGGTGTGCGGCTGGCCGTTGGGGCGGAACGCCGCATCATCCTGAGGCTGGTTTTCAAGCAGGGCTTCGGCTGGGTGCTCATTGGGCTCGCCGCCGGAATCGCGGGCTCGCTCGCCCTGGCCTCCGTGCTTCGCTCCCTGCTTTGGGGGGTTGACTCGCTCAGCGCGCTTTCGCTGCTAGCTGGGACGGTCGCGGTCGGGGCGGCCGCCACTCTGGCCTGCTGGCTGCCGGCGTGGCGCGCGGCTAGGGTCGACCCAATTGAAGCCCTTCGAGCGGACTGAGAACGCATCGGAACCGATCATGAGCTGGAGCAGCTGAAAGGATCTGGAAAGCCGTACTGAAGGAGTGTTCGAAAAGACCCGTTTGTTGACAGTTAGGCAAATCGGCGTCCTCCGCCCCGAGCTACTGAATCTCGACAAACGTCCCATAGATCGTGTTCTTGGCGCTCTTGTCGGAGTACGGAATCTGATGCCAGCCGTACGGCACGCTGTCGTAGACGACGAGCAGCTTGCCTGGCTCCACCTCGATTACGTCTGAATAGCATGTGCTCTTTCCCCTAAACACCTCGGTCGCGTGGGACCAACTCTCGCCGCGCCCATCCGCGTCGAAGAAGATGGCGACTGGTCCGGGCCGGCCAGTGGTGCAGACCAGGATGCCGTTGCTCAGCCTCCGGAGATGCGGCGCGACTCCCTTGAAGCCAATCGACACGGGCTGAGTCCATGTCTTGCCGTCGTCCGACGACCAACTCCGCCCCATAAAAGCGTTTCCGCCTGTCCGGAAGATTGCGTAAAGGCGCTGATCGGCCAACCGAACGATGGCTGCCTCGTTAGGTCCTTCATCCCCCATCCAGCTCGTAGGCTTTTCAGCGGCTGCCAATCCGGCGATCACGCCGAATTCGTCCCATGTCCTTCCGTGGTCCTTTGATCGAACCAGAAGCAATTGCTGCCGCCCGTCTTTTTCCGCCTTGCAGTACACGGTTGTTAGCAAATCTCCGTTCAGACCGTCGACGATCGCTCCCCACGGAGTGACCTCGGGTGCCGCCTCCAGTTTGGAGGTATCTCTGGTACCGAGATCGAATAGCATCATCGGCTCCAGCTGAACCGGTGCACGAAGCCGCAGAGCGGCGTCCCTGATCTGGGTATATTCCATCCCTCCGCGCGAGTATCTTGTGACGGCAATATGAAATTCCCGCGTTTGCCCGGGCGGATACGCAATAGGAGAACCATAGCCGGCACTAAGCGACAGAAGGGTGCCGTCAGGCGGCGGCTCTTGCGTGTAAGCGGCATCCACATTGGCTCCCGCGCCCATGGTGTATCGCTGGCTCCAGGTATGTCCCCCATCTCCCGAAATGCAATAGGCACAGAACTCTCCCTCCGGGTGCACCTCGTCCGGGCTCATCCTTATCGTGACCAGAATTTCGCCTGTGGAAAAGCGATGGACTGTAGGATACCAACAGTACCGTTTCGAACTGGTAATCTCGATCGTCTTGCCGACAGTGACCGTCATCCCGCGGGCCGGACTGCCAAACGCCGATAGCATGAGCATGAGCCATGGCGCGCAAAAGCTGCGGCAGATAAGCGCCGTGGTGGCGGAGTGCATATTTTTCCGTTTCATTATAATCGGAAGGAACCCGGATTTGCCGGAACGGCGTCTATCGGAAGCCGGAGCGGGAGTAAATGTTCTTCCCGGGCCACCCGACGAACAATGCTACCTCGCTCCCACGGGGAACGGAGGTAAAGCCCGGCGACGGACTTTCATCCCCGGCGTTACGTCCATGCGCCCGCTTCCACGATAACACCTGCCGAGCCCCAAGCCCAAAAGTGCCCGGAACCTTCCTGGCGACGGTTCCTTTTCCCTACAAAGCGGTGGCTCGCAGCAGCCGTTTCCGGGTTATGGAAAGAGGCTCAACCGGCCTACGAAGTCACTGAATTCTCCTACGAAAACGCTCTGCTTTGCAGCCGTGCCGCCGGTCCCCTGCGAATTCAGTGCGTCGCTCATAGATTCCGTGTCGACTGATCACGTGGTCACCTCGTCGGGATCCATTAGAGAAAACCCTTTGAGACGGGTAGTTGCGCGGAGGGCCAGCCCCTAGCGGGAATCGCTCCAGATGGTGGCCCATCTCCTCGGGTTATGGTTCATAACATCTGCGAGAGTCCCAGGGGAGATTGAAGCCAATTTCGGCTCGCTACTTCACCACCTGTCGGCTCATCACTCACTGAGTCCGCCCGCCCGAGGACGGCCTGAAGCCCGACCCAATTTCTAGCCCAAACCCAGCCCCGTCATGCACATTCGAAGCCTATGCCTCGCCCTGATTGTCGGGTATAGACTGTGCGGGAATTGCATGGCGGAGGAGAAAAAATATATCCCGCCGATCAATCCGAAGGCCACCCCCGCCACGGTAAACCTTTATGACTTTCTCCAGGACATCCAGGGAAAGTTCACGCTATCCGGGCAGCACAATTTCGTGGGCAAGGGCTCGGCCTTCACTGAGCAGCTGGAGGTACTGACCGGGAAATCGCCCGTGGTCTGGGGTTCCGATTTCAGCTTCACGGTCAAGGGGGACAATGCCATGCATTTCCAGCACGCCGGGCCGGCAAACCTGCCCACAATCGATGTGGAGAAGGTACGGGCGATCATGGCGGAGAGGAAAAAGAATGGCCTGCAGGGACCACCGCCCCCGGACGCGTTTCCCAAGCCGGAGTTTCTAGACATCACGCTGGCCCAGGCGAGGGCGAAGACGATCGAGGAGATAAGAGCCCGCCATGCGAAGGGGCACATCATCACGCTGATGTGGCACGAATGCTTCCCGACCGATGGTACCCCGTGCCGTGGTGAATCCGTCTGGGCCGAGGGGCACCTGCCGACTGATGCGCAATGGGATGCGCTGGTGACCGACGGCACGGCTCTAAACGAGGCTTGGAAGAAAAGCGTGGACGAGGTCGCAGGCTATCTCGAGGAGCTTCAGGAAGCCAACATCCCGGTGCTGTGGCGGCCCTACCACGAAATGAACGGGGAATGGTTCTGGTGGGGTCACAAGAAGGGGGAGCAGGGTTTCAGGCGACTCTGGGTCATGATGTACGACCGTTTCACGACGGTTCATAAATTGAACAACCTCGTCTGGGTGTGGGATGCGAATGCGCCCCGCGGTGTCCCCGGAGAGCGGGGCATTCCATACGAGGACTGCTTCCCCGGGGTCGAATACGTCGATGTCCTGGCCTCCGACATCTATCGCAACGACTTCAAGCCTTCGCACTACGACCAGCTGCTGGCCTTGGGCAAGGGCAAGCCGGTCGCCCTCGGCGAGGTGGGAGAGCTGCCGTCGCTCGAAATACTGCAGCAGCAGCCGAGGTGGACCTGGTTCATGTCCTGGGGCTGGATCCTCTTCCTCGCGAACGAGCCCGATAGGATCAAGGCGATCTACAATTCCGAGCGCGTGCTAACCCTTGACAGAATTTCGGTGGATAAGAACGGAGCGTATTCGGTGAGGTAAGCAGATCGAAACTCCGGGTCCGGGAGCCATGCCCCAGTGTGATTCGCTCGCATCGCGCCGGGGTGAATGAGCGGTGCCGAATTGATGGGTTGCTCCGAACCGCAGGCCACAACGCAGCAGTCCGCAGCGTCGATTTTGGCTTGCTGAGATTCTGTTTTCACGTTGTGTGCGCCGAGATGAGCGACGATGCCTAGCTCGGTTACGAGCGAATCCCGTGTCCCCCGCATGGAGAAGATGGAGCCTGGTTTTGCTTGCCTCCGCAGCGATGGCCGGCTGCACAGACCTCGAATTCGTCTCGGAGCATCCTGTCGAAAATCAGATTCCACCGCTGAAGGCCGGCGTCTACAGCATCAATGCGGTCGACGTTCGCCCCGTGGCCACCCGTGATGTCGAGCCCGATTATCCTTTCAAACTTGAGTCGATCCTGACCGGGAAAGCCGTTGTCGTGTTTACCGTTCGCGCCGACGGCAAGGTAGCTGATACGTCGGTTGTGGAGGCGGATGACGTCTTATTTGCCGAAGCTGCGGTCGCGGCAGTTCGGAAATGGCGGTTTCGTCCGGCTCAGGTAAAGGGCGCAGCGGTTGATTGCAGGATGACCTTGCCTTTCGTCTTTGTCTCGCCGTACGCCAATTATTCGCCGGACGAGTCGGTGCCCGGTCCCCCGAATGGGACCCCGCCAGCCGGCTCTCACCAAGGGACGATAGAACCTCGCTAAGCGGGAGGCAGCTGTGGATCCCCTCGCGGCACTGAGAGTGAAACAGCGACAGCCAGCAATGCCGGAAGAGGCATTGCGTTCACAATCCAGGCCGAGAGGCAGGTGTTCTAAACGGGTCCACTAAGGAACACTAACGACGTTATCACACTTTGGGATCCCCAATGCGCGGGTGCGGCGGAGGCTTGGCGCCTACAAAAGCCTCAGCATCTCTTCTAACTTCGCGTCGAGTTTGGGCGCGCGACCTTGGTTCGCAACGAATTCCTTCTCGAATAGGCCCAGCCTTAAAGCGTCAGTTCGTCCCAACACTGATCCATC
>Ga0209415_10012430_pt1 | contig 14183 bp, 9 predicted proteins | sample PeaSoiSIISIP2007_FD_187696 | JGI IMG/M metagenome (GOLD analysis project Ga0209415, IMG submission 187696) | Peat soil microbial communities from Weissenstadt, Germany - SII-SIP-2007 (SPAdes) (version 2) | ecosystem: Environmental > Terrestrial > Soil > Wetlands > Peat | place: Germany... | reverse complement strand
GGCTTCCCCGAAAGCCACGCTGCGAGCTTTGCCCTCCTCGTCTATGTCTCGGCCTGGATCAAGTGCTTTTACCCCGAGGTTTTCGCCTGCGCGCTGTTGAACAGCCAGCCGATGGGGTTCTACGCGCCGGCCCAGATCGTCCGCGATGCGAGAGAGCATGGCGTCCCGGCGCGCCCGGTCGATGTGAATTTCAGCGACTGGGACTGCACGCTGGAGCCCCTCGCCGATCAACCCTCTCCAGAGCCGTTTTTACCCGTCATGGCCGGGCTTGACCCGGCCATCCACGAAAATAAGCACGTGGATCCCCGGGCCAAGCCCGGGGATGACGAGAATGGGGATGACGAAAATAAAGAGGTGCAGAGCAAAGGCCGCAGGAAGGCCCTGCGCCTCGGGCTGCGTCAAGTGAAGGGCCTGGCCGAGGCCGATGCCGGGCGGCTCGTCGCGGCGCGCGGCTGCGGCTATCGCGACGCCGGCGATTTGTGGCGCAAGAGCGAACTTGGCCGCGCCGCATTGGAACGCCTCGCCGCGGCCGATGCGCTGCGCTCGCTGGATCTCGACCGCCGCCACGGGCTGTGGGCGGTGAAGGCGCTCGGCGACCAGCCGCTGCCGCTGTTCGCACAAAAAGGACTCTCTCCTCCCACTAAAAAATACCCCCTCGCCCCCACCGCGGGAGAGGGTTTCACTAAAGCGAGCGAAGCCCGCGCGGCGGCGCTGTTGCCGCAAATGCCGTTGGGCGAGCATGTCGTCGAGGATTACGCGACGACGGGCCTGACGATAAAGCGCCACCCGCTCGCCTTCCTGCGCACCGAACTCGCGCGCGACGGCCTCGTCGCCGCCGCCGACCTCGCGAGGATGCCGGTCGATCACCGCCTCGCGATCGCCGGGCTTGTGTTGATCCGCCAGCGCCCTGGCAGCGCCAACGGCGTCGTCTTCATCACGCTCGAAGATGAGACCGGCATCGCCAACCTGATCGTCTGGCCAGCGGTCCTCGAACGCTTCCGCCGCGCTGCGCTCGGTGCGACGCTCCTCTATTGCCGCGGCCGCCTGCAGCGCGAGGAGAGCGTCATCCACATCGTCGCCGAGGATCTGCGCGATTGGACCGCCCGCCTCAACACGCTGTGCGAGCGCACCGGCGACGAACCGGCCCCGCCGCCCGCCAAGCCGCAATTCGCGCCGCGCCAAAGGATCCCCGGCTACGATTCGCATGACCTCGTGATCCCGAGTCGCGACTTCCGTTAGCTTGCAACCGCCGCTCCCGCCGCCAAGCTTTAAGCGCATGGATCTCATCGTCCCTCCGCCCCCGCCCGAAACCCCGCTGCGGGCGGCGATCCGCGACGCCCATCGCCGCGACGAGACCACCGCAGATACGCGCATCCTCGCCGCCGCCGACATCCCCGCCCCCGCCCGCGACCGGATCGAGGCGACCGCGCGCCGGCTCGTCGTCGCGGTGCGCCGCGAGCGTCAGGGCAAAGGCGGGCTCGACGCTTTTCTCCAGGAATACGCGCTGTCTTCGCCCGAGGGGGTGGCGCTGATGTGCCTCGCCGAGGCGCTGTTGCGCATCCCCGATTCGGAGACCGTCGACCGATTGATCCGCGACAAGATCGCCGCGGCCGATTGGCAGCGCCATCTCGGCCATTCCGGGTCGCTCTTCGTCAACGCCTCGACCTGGGCCTTGATGCTGACCGGACGCCTGTTGCGCGATCATGGCGAAGCTGATTTCGCCAGCATTCTGCGCCGATTTACGGCGCGTTCGAGTGAGCCCGTGTGGCGCCAGGCGGTGAGCGCGGCGATGCGCATCATGGCCGATCAGTTCATCATGGGGCGCACGATCGCGGATGCCCTGGCGCGGGCGCACGAGGACGAGGGCCACGGCTACCGCCATTCCTTCGACATGCTCGGGGAGTCGGCACGCACGATGGCCGATGCCGAGCGCTACCATGCCGCCTATCGGCACGCGATCGCCGCCATCGGCGCGGCGGCGGCCGGCCGGCCGATCGAATCGGCGCCCGGGCTCTCGGTCAAATTGTCGGCATTGCATCCGCGCTACGAGATGGCGCAGCACGACCGGGTCATGGGCGAACTGCTGCCCTCGGTCCTCGACCTGGCGCGGGGTGCCCGCGCTGTCGGCATCGGCTTTACGATCGATGCCGAGGAAACCGACCGGCTCGAATTATCGCTCGACCTGGTCGAGGCGTTGGCGCTCGCTCCCGAGCTTGCCGGCTGGGACGGGCTCGGCCTCGCGGTCCAGGCCTACCAGAAGCGGGCGCTCCCGGTCGTCGATTGGCTCGCCGACCTCGCTGGGCGGGCGCGGCGCCGGCTGATGGTGCGCCTCGTCAAGGGCGCCTATTGGGATAGCGAAATCAAGCGGGCCCAGGAGCGCGGCCTCGCCGGCTATCCGGTATTCACCCGCAAGGTGGCGACCGACGTCTCCTATCTCGCCTGCGCCAAACGGATGTTCGCCGCCGGCAGCGCCTTTTATCCGCAATTCGCGACGCACAACGCCCACACCCTGGCCGCGATCCTCGAACTGGCCGGGCCCCGGACCGATTGGGAGTTCCAGCGCCTGCACGGCATGGGCGAGGCGCTTTACGGTGAAATCGTCGGCGCCGCCAAGCTGAACCGCCCGTGCCGGGTCTATGCGCCGGTCGGGAGCCACGAGGATCTGCTCGCGTATCTGGTGCGCCGGCTCCTGGAAAACGGCGCCAACACTTCGTTCGTCAACCGTATTGTCGATGAGGCCGAACCGATCGACGACATCGTCGCCGACCCGATCGCGCGGCTGGCGCAATTGAAGGAGAAGCCGCATCCGCGGATCCCGGCGCCGCGCGACCTCTTCCAGCCAGTGCGGCGCAATTCAACCGGGCTCGATCTCGCCGATCCGCGCGACCTCGCGGGTCTCCGGGAGGGCCTTGCCGAGGCTCTGAAGCGGCAGTGGCACGCGGGGCCGATCGTCGGCGGGATTGAGCGGGCCGGGGCGGGCGACCCGATCTCCGACCCCAGCGACCGCCGGCGCCGGATCGGGACCGTGGCGAACGCATCGCCCGACGCGGTCGAAGAGGCGATCGCCCGGGCCGCCCGCGCGGCGCCGTCGTGGGACCAAACCCCGGCCGATTCGCGCGCGGCCGCGCTGGAGCGCGCCGCCGATTGCTACGAGCGCGACCGCGCCCATCTGATGGCGCTGATCATCCGCGAGGGCGGCCGCTCGATCCCGGCGGCGCTGTCGGAAATCCGCGAAGCCGCGGATTTCCTGCGCTATTACGCCGCCCGCGCCCGCGCCGATTTCGCTCGGCCCGAGCCGCTTCCCGGCCCGACCGGCGAGCGCAACGAGATCGCCCTGCACGGTAGGGGCGTCTTTGCCTGCATTTCGCCGTGGAATTTCCCGCTATCGATCTTCACCGGGCAGATCGCCGGCGCGCTCGCTTCCGGCAATGCGGCCGTCGCCAAGCCGGCCGAACAGACGCCGCTCATTGCCGCCGCCGCGGTGCGCCTCCTCTTGAGCGCCGGGATCCCGGCGGATGTGCTGCATCTGTTGCCCGGCCCTGGCGAGATCATCGGCGGCGCGCTCGTCGCCGATTCGCGAATCGCCGGCGTCGCCTTTACCGGCTCGACCGAGACGGCGCGCGTGATCAACCTCGGGCTGGCCCGGCGCCGCGGGCCAATTGTCCCGTTGATTGCGGAAACCGGCGGCCAGAACGCGATGATCGTCGATTCGTCGGCGCTCGCCGAACAGGTCGTGGCCGATGTCGTGATCTCGGCTTTCGACAGCGCCGGCCAGCGCTGCTCGTCGCTGCGCCTCTTATATCTCCAGGAAGACATCGCCGAGCGGGTCCTGACGATGCTGGCGGGCGCGATGGCCGAGCTCCGGATCGGCGACCCGGCGCTCATTGCGACCGATATCGGCCCGGTTATCGATGATTCGGCGCGCCAGGCCCTGGAGGACCACGCGGCGCGCATGGCTCGCGAAGGCCGCCTCATAACCCAATGCCGGATGCCCCCGGAAGCCGGGCACGGCAGCTTTTTCGCGCCGCGTGTTTTCGAGATCGACCGGGCGAGCCGGCTCACCGGTGAGGTGTTCGGGCCGATCCTGCATGTGATCCGCTGGCCGGCCGACCGGCTTGATGCGGTGCTCGATGAGATCGCCGCGACCGGCTACGCCCTGACATCGGGGATCCACAGCCGGATTGACGATACCGCCCGCCACATCCTCGGACGGCTCGGGGTCGGCAACAGCTATGTCAACCGCAACATGATCGGCGCCGTCGTCGGGGCGCAGCCGTTCGGCGGCGAACGCTTGAGCGGCACCGGGCCGAAGGCTGGTGGACCGCGCTATCTCCATCGCTTTGCTACCGAGCGGACGGTGTCGGTCGACACCACCGCCTCTGGAGGCAACGCCAACCTTCTGTCGCTCGGCGACGCACCAGGCTGACAGATCGAGGATGCACCGCTGCGCGCATTCTGTGCCGGCGAATCGCCAGTTTGGGTTTACATTTGTACCGGCCGTCCGCTAAATTGGCGCTAGCCGAGTGCGGATTTCACCCGATGACCCGGCCGTCACGATTCTCCGCGCGGATGTCGCGATGACCCAAGGAATCATTGGGTGTTGCGCAAATGTCTCGTCGGCGTCGGTGCGAATCTGCTGGCTTGCGGGCAAACCGTTGCACGAATGTCGCTATCTCGGGCGTTCTGCGCCGTGGGCCCGATTGTCGGCGTTGGCGAGCTAAAAACCCATTGCCATCGGAAAAGTGGATGGTAAACATGGGTGCAATGGCGGTAGCGCAGCCATCGTCATAACTGTATTCGCGTGCGGAGGTATGGGATGAGAAATCGCTATCTACTAGGTGCCGGTGTCGCGGTCGCCATGGCGTTTAGCTGGGCGAGCGCGCAGGCACAGCTGTTTGGCGGGGGGCCAGGCGCCTGGTATTTCGGCGGCGAGAGTGGCTGGACTATGCTCGAAGACCAGTCCGGCACGCTCACATCGACGGGCACGCCCGTCGGGGCTCCTCCGGCCGGGCACGCGACACTGACACAGCGCTTCAACGACGGCTTCAATGCGGGCGCCCGCGCCGGCTATGAATGGGGCCCGTGGCGTCTCGAAGAAGAATTCCGCTATATGGACAATGGGCTGAGCAGCGTGTCTATCAGCGGCGAGACGGTGCCGAATTTTCAGACGCCCGGGTCAACCTCCCGTGTCCGAGGAGAGCGAGCCGCTTATGCGTTCATGAGCAACGCCATCTATGACTTTAACGTCGGCTGGCCGCTCACCCCGCATCTCGGCGCCGGTATCGGCGCGGTTACGCTGCATGACAGCATCAGCTTCCGCTCCGGTTCGGCTCTTGCTCCTCCGGGTGGCAGGCACATCTCGTCGAGTTCCAGCCTCGAGTTCGGCTATCAGGCGATCGCCGGGGTGCGTTACAACATCAACCCGTCATTGGCCTTCGACCTCGACTATCGCTACCTGGCGACGACCGATCCGACCTTCCACTCGGTGTTCGGACCCTACGGCTCCGGGTACAGCACGCACAGCCTCATGGCCAGCCTGAGCGTGTTGTTCGGTGCCCCGCCGCCGGTCGCGGCGCCGCCGATGCCGCCAGCGCCGCCGATGGTCGCGCGCAAGGTGTTCCTGGTGTTCTTCGATTGGGATCGCGACACGATCACGCCTGAAGGCATGCAGATCGTGCAGCAGGCGGCCGCGGCGTTTCGCGCCGGTGGTCCGGTCACGATCCAGGTTACCGGTTATACCGACCGGTCCGGGTCGCCCGGTTACAATCAGCGGCTCTCCGAGCGGCGCGCCAACAACGTCGCCAACGCGATGGTCAGGCTCGGCGTGCCGCGCAGCCAGATGGCGGTCAGCGGTCGCGGCGAGAACGACAACCGCGTGCCGACCGCACCCGGTGTGCGCGAGCCGCAGAACCGCCGCGTCGAAATCGTCTTCCCGTAGGCAGTCTTCTCACGGGCAAACGCCGGGGCTCCATAAAGGCCCCGGCCCGGCCTCACCGCCGCGCCCCGCGCGGCGGTTTTTCTTTGCCCCGCCTGCCGGGCTGCTTCCGTTCGGATCGGCGCCGCTCTAGGATCGTCGGCCGCCCGCTGCACGACAGGTCGCCATGCCCGATTCTCCCGCGATGCCGCTCTCCCGCTTCACGGTGCTCGACCTGACCCGGGTTCGCGCCGGCCCCACTGCGGTGCGCCAGCTTGCCGATTGGGGCGCCCGGGTCATCAAGATCGAGACGCCGCCCGAGCCAGGCGCGGGCGAGGCGATGGGCGGACCGCGTCACGGACCCGATTTCCAGAACCTGCATCGCAACAAGCGCGCTCTGACGCTCGATCTCAAATCGCCCGACGGGATCGAGATCTTCCGCAAGCTGGTCGCCCGCGCCGATGTCCTCGTCGAGAATTATCGCCCCGATGTCAAAACCCGGCTCGGCATCGACTACCCCGCGCTGCGCCAACTCAACCCGCGCCTCGTCTACGCCAGCATTTCGGGTTTTGGCCAAAGCGGGCCCTACCGCGAGCGCCCCGGTTTCGACCAGATCGCACAAGGCATGGGCGGCCTGATGTCGATCACTGGCCTGCCCGGCCAGGGGCCCGTCCGGGTCGGCATCCCCATCGCCGATCTGTCGGCCGGGATTTTCTGCGCTCTCGGCATTCTGGTCGCTCTCCTGGAGCGCGAGGTGTCGGGCGAAGGACAGTATGTCGAGAGTTCGCTCCTCGCCGCGCAGATCGCGATGCTCGACTTCCAGGCGGCGCGCTGGCTGATCGCGGGCGAGATCCCCGAGCAGGCCGGCAACGACCACCCGACCAGCATTCCAACCGGCGTCTTTAAGACGAAGGACGGTCATATCAACATCGCCTCGGCCGGCGACGAGATCTTCCGCCGGCTGTGCCGGGCGCTCGACCGTCCCGATCTCGCGGACCACCCGGATTACCGGACCGGCCGGCTGCGCTCGCAGCATCGCCAGGCGCTCAACGCGGCGATCGAGGCAATCACCGGCGAGCGCGGTAGCGCCGAATGGATCGACCGCTTCAACGAGGCCGGCGTACCGGCGGGCCCGATCTACGCGATCAACGAGGTCTTCGAGGACCCGCAGGTCAGGCATCTCGGCATTGCCCAGGCCGTCGACCATCCGACGCTGGGGCGAATCGAACTGGTTGGCCAGGCGGTGTCCTTGAGCCGCACGCCAAGCCGGCTCGAGACCGCCAGCCCCGACCTTGGCGAACACACCGATTCTATCCTGCGCGAGCTCGGCTATGGCGAGCGCGAGATCGCCGGCCTGCGCGACCGCGGCATCGTCTGAGCAGCCGGGCCCGCGCCGGACACGCTAATCGTGCGCCGCTGCGCGCCGGTCGAAACGCTGCTGCAGCGCATCGCCGAACAGGTTGGCGGCGATCACGGTGAGGAAAATCATCGCCCCGGGATAGAGCGCCAAGAACGGCGCCGAGGTGATCAGCTCCTGCGCGTTACTCAGCATCGTCCCCCAGCTAGCGAGCGGCGGCTGGATGCCGAGGCCGAGAAAGCTCAACACCGATTCGAGGAGGATGACGTCTCCGACGCTCAACGTCGTCGCGACGATCAGCGGCGCCAATACGTTGGGCAGGATGTGTGTCCATAAAATATGCGGAATGCCGGCGCCGAGGCTGGTCGCCGCGCGCACGAAATCGCGGTTGCGGGTGACAAGGGTGGCGCCGCGCACCAACCGCGCCGCCGTTGTCCAGCTGACCAGGACCGCCAGCACGACGATGCGAATGAGGTTGATGTCGTCAGATTGCGCGAGGACGGCAGGCACGCCGAGCTTCCGGAGATCGAGCGCGGCCAGGACGATCAGCAGCGGTAACAGCGGCAGCGCGATGATCCCGTCGGTCAGCCGCATCATCACGCGGTCGGTCCAGCCGCCGAGATAGCCTGCGACCAGCCCCGCGAGCGTGCCAAACGCCGCCGCAGCCAGCGCCGCCGCGATCCCGATGGTCAGCGAGACCCGGCCGCCGGCCAGGAGCCGCATCAGAACGTCGCGCCCCAATTCGTCGGTGCCGAGCGGGTGCATCAGCGAGGGGCCGGCCAGGCGGTCCACGAGATCGACCGCGTTCAGATCGATCCCGAGCGCGGCGCCGAGCGGCGGTCCGGCAAAGGAGACAACGGCGATCGCCGCCAGCAGCAGCAGCGGCCCCCTCACCGATAGGTGACCCGCGGGTCGAGCCAGCCATAGGCGAGATCGGCGGCAAGATTGGCCAGCAACGTCGTCACCGTCGCGAGCAACAGCGCCGCCAACGCCAGATTGTAGTCGTTGCCCATCACCGCATCGAAGATCAGCTTGCCCATGCCGGGATAGGCAAACATCGTTTCGGTGACGAGCGCGCCCGAGACCAGCCCACCGAACGACAACGCCAGGATCGTCGTCACCGGGATCATCGCGCTGCGCAGCGCATGATGGAGGATGATTCGCGCCTCGCTCGCCCCCTTGGCCCGGGCGGTGCGGATGTGGTCCTGGGCCAGCGCCTCCTTCATCGCGGCGCGAACATAGCGGGTATAGCCGCCGACGCTCGCCAGGGTGAGCGTCGCGACCGGCAGCACCAGATGCGCCAGTCGGTCGCCCAGATTGCTCATGCCGGCCGTAGCGATGCCGCTCGCCGGCAGCCAACCGAGCCCGGCGGCAAATATGAGGATCAGCATGAGGGCGAGCCAGAAGGTCGGCATCGAGACGCCGGCAAAAGAGAAGAGGTTGATTGCGGCGTCGAAGCGGGAATGGGGACGCCGGGCGGCCGCGGTGCCGAGGCCCAGCGCGAGCGCCAGCGCCAGGACGAAGCTCGACCCCATCAGTAAGAGCGAATTGGCGAGCCGCGGCAGCAGCGCCGACCACACCGGAGCCGCAAACAGCCGCGAATACCCGAGATCACCGGAGAGCGCCTGCCCGGCCCAGGCGAGGTATCGGGCAAAGAGCGGCTGGTCCACTCCATACACCGCCTTGAGTCGCGCTACATCGGCGGCACTCATGCGCGGGTCGGCCTGGCGCATCAAATCAATGGGGTCGCCCGGCATCAACCCGATCAAGGCATAAATGACGAACGACATCAGCACCACGACCGCGGCGATCTCGACCAGCCGAATGGCGGTGAAACGGATCATCGGGTCACGGCTGCGCGGTCCAGTCGGTGATCCATAATGTCGAAGGGTACTGATTGCCGGTCGGGCCGACGCCCTTCAGCCATTTCGGCAAAATGAACGTGTCCGAACGGAAATAGAGCGGCAGCGAGGGCAGTTCTGTCGCGTAAAGCTTCTGCACCGCGGCCCACAGCGTCTTGCGCTTCATTGGATCGAGCTCGATTTCGAGCGCGTCGATCAGCCGGTCCATCTCGGGGCTCTTGAACCCGGAGGCGTTCTGACCGGCAAAGCCGTTTGATGCGTCCGGAATCTCGCTCGAATAAAGAGTCGAGCGCGGCACGTCCTCCGGCGCGCTGATCCAGGCGTACATCGCCATGTCGAATTGGCGATGCGGCACGGTCTCGCCGAACAGCACCCGTGCCGGTTCGTTCTTGATGCGGATATCGACGCCGATCTTGCGCCACTGGCTCTGCAAGACCTGCTCGACCAGCTCGCGGGTGCGATTGCCGGCCGTCGTCATCAATTCGAGCAAGAGGGTGTCGCCTTGAGCGTTGCGGCGGAGGCCGCCCCCTTGGGCCCGCCAGCCCGCTTCATCCAACAGCGCCGCCGCGCGGGCCGGATCATAATGGTAGCGCGGCGTCCCGGCGCTATACCCGGCATCGAGCGGATTGACGAAACTGTCGGCCACTTTCTGGCGGCCAGCGAACAGCGAGGTACTGATCGCCTCGCGGTCAAGCCCCATGATCAGGGCCTGGCGGACGCGCCGGTCGGCGAGGGCCGGCCGCTCGAGATTGAGATCGATATGCTCAAAAACGAGGCCCGGCTTAAAGATCATCTGAAAACCCTCACCATGCCGCTTCTCAAAGGCGAGCGCCTCGTCGAGCGACAGGCCGAGTTCGCCCGCCACCATGTCGATCGTACCCGACAGCAGATTGGCTTCGAGCGCCGCGGTGTTCTCGATCGCGCGCACGGTGATCCGCTTGAAATGCCCGGGTGGCCCCGCCCAATGCGGATTAGGCTCGAAGAGGATGTGCGAACCGGCGACCACTTCGCTCACCCGGTAAGGCCCGTTATAGAGCCCCGGATTGGTCGGATCGGCGTTGTAGCGCGTGCGCACCCGGTATTGCGCCGGCTCCTTGAACGCCGCGCGCTCGATATGCGCCGGCAACAGCACGAAATCGTTGATCGCGGCATAGTCGAAGGTCAGCTTGTCGACATGCAGAGTGAAGGTCTTGTCGTCCTTCACATCGATGCCGGTGATGCGGCGATAGAGTTCGGCGTTGCCAATCGCACTCTCCGGGTGGCGGCCAACCTCGTAGGTAAACAGCACATCGGCGGTCGTCACCGGGACGCCATCGCCCCAAGTCGCCTCGGGGCGGATTGTATAGGTAATGTCGATCCCCTTCTTGCCGTCCGCGAGATCGACCGGAACCGCCAGCCCATTCTCGATCGACGGCAGGGTGACGCATAAGAGGCAAACGAGGCGCCAATCGGCGTCATAGACGGTGAACGGCCGCAGCGCCATCCCGAGCACATAGCTCTTGGCCGCCATCGCATCGATATTCGGATTGAGCGTCGAGGGGAACTGGGTGATTCCGATCGTCAGCGACTCGCGTTCCTCGCCCATCGCCGGTGCGGACAGGAGCCCGGCGACGGTGAGCGCCGGCAGCCAGCGGCGCCACCACCCCCTCCACGTCCCCGTGTAGCGGAAAACATTGATCAATCGCACGCAAAGTGTCCCAAGTGCTTGAAAGCGGACGGTCCCGGTCATATTATCCGCTGCCGGCGAGGTCGGATACGCGACACCGAAAGTTGCGTGTCCGCGGGAACGAAACAACAAGCAGGTTGTTTTCGGCCCGAGGCCCGCAAGGGTCGCCCTCGGGTAGAGCAGCCGTTGCAGCGTTTCTTTCAATCCAGAACTGCCACAGAGGACAGAGGCATGAAGCATCTCTTGAATGGCGTCGCGATCGCTGCGGCCCTTGCGATCGCCGCCCCGGCGTGGGCGCAAGCTCCAGCCGCCCCAGCCACTCCCAGCGCCGCCGCACCGATGGCACCGATGGCACCGATGGCGGGTAAACAGCGACATAAGCGTGTGATGCACCGCCGCATGGCCCGGCGCGCCGCCCCCGCCGAGAGCACGACGGACCAGCTCAACCGCGAGGAACTGGCTCGCATCCAAGGCGGTGGCGGGGCCTCGGCATCGCCGCCGTTGTCTTCGGCGAGCCCATACGGCAAGGGTGGGACCCCGAAATAAGATCGCCATAGCGGCGCGTTGCAAGGGGGCCAGCCGGCCCCCTTGCCGATTGTGAGCCGAGGATGCGCGGGCCGCCGGAACTCGCCGGCTATGTCACCGACATCCCCTATGTCGCCGACTTCAAGCCGATGCTGGCGCCGGCTTGGCTTGATTTCGTCGCCCTTCTTGGCGGAACGAGGCCGCCGGCGCGCCGCGGCGGCTTTGCCTGGTGCGATCTCGGCTGTGGACAGGGCGTAACCGCTGCGATCCTTGCCGCCACGCACCCCTCCGGCACCTTCCACGGCATCGACGCGATGCCGGTGCATGTCGATCACGCGGTGGGGTTGGCGACAGACGCCGGAGCCGCCAACGCGCATTTCCACACTGCCGATTTTGCCGGCGCGTTCGACATTGCTCTGCCGCGCTTCGATTACATTGTCGCGCACGGGGTCTACAGCTGGGTAGGCGCCGAGGTTCGGGCACAGCTGCGGCGTTTCATCGACCACCGGCTGGCCCCGGGCGGGCTCGTCTATGTCAGCTACAATGCGCTGCCCGGCTGGACCCGCGATTTGCCGTTTCAGCACCTGGTACGCGCGCTTGCCAGGGGCCCGCACGGCGACAGCGCCGCCCGCTTTGCCGCCGCATCCCAATTGATCGACCGTCTCGCCCAAAGCGGCGCCGCGGCGCTGGCATCGAGCTACATCGTCCGCGAGCTGCGCGAGCGCCCCGACGAATACCGGCCGGGCTATGTGGTCCACGAATTCCTGCATGCCGGCTGGCAGCCGCTTTATGTCACCGAGGTGCGCCGCGACATGGCCGAGATCGGGCTGGCGCCCATAGGATCGGCGATCCTCTTCGAGAATTTCGATGGTTGGGTCCTCGGCCGGCGCGCCCGCGCGCTCCTCGACGAGATCACCGACCCCGATCTACGCGAGCTGGTGCGCGATTTCGCTATCGACCAGCGGTTTCGTTGCGATGTGTTCGCGCGCGATGCCGGAGAGCTCGACGACATCGAGCAGCGTCGCCTGCTGTTCGCCGCCGGTTTCGCATTGGCCCGGCCGCCCGCCTCGATCACCTATCGGGCCTCGACCCCGGCCGGGCAGCTCGATTACGCCAACCCGGCGGCGCGGGCGGTTGTCGGTGCGCTCGTCGCCGGCGCGCGCAACCTTGGCGACATCCCCGCGGAGACAGCGCCGCCACAGGATCTTCTGGCGAATGCCCTGGCACTGTGCGCGGCTGGCGATTTGCGGCCGGTCGAGACCGGGCGGATCCCGGTCGAGGCGCTCAACCGGGCGCTCCGCCGCCGTCCCACCGCCACACACGAGACCCCGCTGATCGCACTCCCCTGCGGCACCGCGCTCGAACTCGACCGTCATTTCCTTGGCCACTTGGGCGGGGAGATGAACCGGGCGCGGCGCGATTTCCTGGCGCTGCACGGCGTGTGAGGCGCGCGGGTCTAGCCGGCGGCGATGCGACGGCGATCCTGGCGCGCCATCACCCAAAAGGCGAGCGCCACGGTCGCGCAGACGACAATGAGGAACACGCTCGCCAGCGCGTTGATCTCCGGGGTCACCCCGATGCGCACGCTCGAATAGACCGCCATCGGCAGGGTCGTCGCCGACGGCCCCGAGACAAAGCTCGCGACGACCAAATCGTCGAGCGACAGGGTGAAGGCCAGAAGCCACCCGGAGACCAGCGCCGGGCGGATCCCCGGCAAGGTGATTTGCCACAAGACGGTGAACGGCTGCGCCCCGAGATCGAGCGCGGCTTCTTCGACGGTGCGGTCGAAATTCGCCAACTGAGCGCGCACCAGGACCGCGACATAACACGAGGTAAAGGTCGCGTGCGCGATCGTCACGGTAAGAATGCCGCGGCTCGCCGGGAAGCCGAACCAGCCTTGCGCCGCGACAAACAGCAATAACAGCGAGAGGCCGAGGATCACCTCGGGCACCACGAGCGGCGCCATCAGCATGAAGCCGAACAGAAACCGTCCGCGAAACCGCGCGAACCGGTTCATCGTGAGGCCCGCACAGGTCCCCAGCACCAGCGCGATCGTGGCCGACATCACGCCGATCTCAAGGCTGGTCAGCGCGGCGGCGCGGAACTTGTCGTCCTCCAAGAGCGCGCCATACCAGCGCGTCGACAACCCGCCCCAGATCGTCACCAGCCGCGAGGCGTTGAACGAATAGAGGACGAGAACACCGATCGGCAGATAGAGAAAACCGAACCCGAGCGCGAGCGCGCCAAGGCGAAGAACGCTGCCGCCGCGGCCCGGCATCACACCGCCTCGGCCCGCCCGGCGAGGCGCTGCGCGATGAGAAGCGGCAGGGTCAACACCAGAACCAGCGCCACCGCGATGGCGGATGCGGCCGGCCAATCGACATTGTCGAAAAACTCCTGCCACAACAGCTTGCCGATCATCAGCGTATCGGGGCCGCCCAGGAGGTCGGGGACGACGAACTCGCCGACCGCGGGAACAAAAACCAGCAGCATGCCGGCGGCGATCCCGGGCAAGGTCAGCGGCAAGATGACGCCGACGAACACGCGCCACGGCGGCGCGCCGAGGTCGGCGGCGGCTTCGAGGAGGCTTTCGTCGAGCCGCGAAAGGGCGCCGTAAAGCGGCAGGACCATGAACGGGAGATAGGAATAGACGAGCCCGAGCTCGACCGAGAACCCGTTGTAGATCAGCGGCACCGGCGCCTCGACAAGCCCCGAGGCGAGGAGCACCCGGTTGACGGGGCCGCTTGGCTGCAACAGCGCGATCCAGGCATAAACCCGGATCAGAAAGCTCGTCCAGAACGGCAGGATGACCAAAAACAACAACAGGTTGCGCCAGATTCCCGGGGTGCGGGCGATGGC
>Ga0209415_10012429_pt1 | contig 14183 bp, 10 predicted proteins | sample PeaSoiSIISIP2007_FD_187696 | JGI IMG/M metagenome (GOLD analysis project Ga0209415, IMG submission 187696) | Peat soil microbial communities from Weissenstadt, Germany - SII-SIP-2007 (SPAdes) (version 2) | ecosystem: Environmental > Terrestrial > Soil > Wetlands > Peat | place: Germany... | reverse complement strand
AAGTGCACGCCCAAGACGTGCGCAACACTGGGCATCAACTGCGGCCCCGCCGGCGACGGCTGCGGCGGTCAGCTGAGCTGCGGAACGTGCACGGCGCCCGAGACGTGCGGCGGCGGCGCCACCCCGAGCGCGTGCGGGGGGAGCTCCGGCTGCTCGCCGAGGACGTGCGCCGCGCTGAACGTCAACTGCGGCCCCGCGGGTGACGGCTGCGGCGGTGAGCTCAACTGCGGAGCCTGCACGGCACCGCAGACGTGTGGGGGCGGCGGCACTCCGGGCGTATGCGGTGGGTCGAACGACTGCGTGCCGACGACGTGCGCGGCGCTGGGGCTCAACTGCGGCCCCGCCGGCGACGGCTGCGGCGGTCTCCTCGAGTGCGGCTCGACCTGCCCCGCGGGCGAGATCTGCGGCGGCGGGACGGTGTCCACCCCCGGCAAGCCCGGAGTCTGCGGCCCCGCGGGCGGCGGCTCGGGCTCGTGCACGGGCCTCTGCATGCAACAGGTGAGCTGCCCCGCGAGCGGCGTCACGACGACCATCAGCGGGACGGTCTACGCGCCGAACGGCACCGACCCGCTCTACAACGCGCTCGTCTACGTGCCGAACGGCGGCGCGGCGCCGACCTACGGCGTGACGGCGTTCCCGGCAGGCGTCCACTGCGACCAGTGCGGGACGGAGGTGAGCGGATCGCCCCTCGTTAGCACGAACTCGGCGCCCGACGGCACCTTCACGCTCACGAACGTCCCCGTCGGCGCGAACATCCCGCTCGTGATCCAGCTCGGTCGCTGGCGCAGGAAGATCACGATTCCTGCGGTCGCTTCGTGCGTGAACACCGCGCTCACGCTGGCGCAGACGTCGCTCCCGTCGGAGGAGGCCCAGTTCGATCCGGCGGACAACATCCCGCTCATGGCCTTCTCGACGGGCTACATCGACGCGCTCGAGTGCGTGCTCCTCAAGATCGGTGTCAACCAGAACCAGTTCAGCGACCCCGCCGCGCAGGGCGGAACCGGACGCGTCCGACTCTACAAGGGGGAGGGCGGTCCCGGCGCGGAGTACTCGGCGAACACGCCGGTCGCGACCCAGCTCTGGGGCGGCGCGACGCCCGACATCAACCAGTACGACATGGTGTTCTTCCCTTGCCAGGGCGGCGAGTACACGAAGAGCGCCGCCCAGCAGGCCGCCGTCATCAACTACACCACCTCGGGTGGGCGCGTCTTCGGCACCCACTACAGCTACGTTTGGCTCATCGATCCCACGCCGAACACCGTGACCAACCCGTTCCTGGCCACGGCCGCGTGGCAACCGAACGAGAATCTGAACGTCCCGAACCAGACGGGCTACATCAACACGTCGTTCCAGCGCGGCCAGGCGCTGGCGCAGTGGCTCCAGATCGTCGGCGCGTCGACGACCTACTCGCAGATGCCCCTCAACACGCTTCGCCAGGACTTCAACAACGTCGTGGCGCCGTCGCTGCTCTGGGTCTCGCTCGGCGGGACGCCGATCCCCCCGGGCACGATCCCGATGCACTACACGTTCGACACGCCCATCGGCGATCCGCCGGCGCAGCAGTGCGGGCGCGTGCTCTTCGACGACTTCCACGTCGAGAATGCCAACACTCCGGCGGGCGAGCCTTTCCCGAACGAGTGCCCGGCAGGGGCGATGACCGCGCAAGAGAAGATGCTCGAGTTCATGATCTTCGATCTCTCCTCATGCATCATCCCGACGGTCTCCACGCCCCCCACCTGCACGCCGGCGACGTGCATGTCGCTCGGCTACAACTGCGGCCCCGCGGGTGACGGCTGCGGCAACCAGCTCAACTGCGGCACATGCCTCGCGCCGGAGACGTGCGGCGGTGGCGGGATGCCGAGCGTCTGCGGCGGGACGGCGTGCACCCCCGAGACGTGCGCGGGCGAAGGAATCCAGTGCGGGCCGACTGGCGACGGCTGCGGGAACCTCCTCCAGTGCGGCAACTGCCCGAACGGTCAGTCCTGCGGCGGCGGCGGGGTCCCCGGCAAGTGCGGCACCCCCCCCACGTGCACCCCGATCACCTGCGCCGCGCAGGGGCTCCAGTGCGGTCCGGCGGGCAACGGCTGCGGCGGGCTCCTCGAGTGCGGCAGCTGCCCGCCCGGCGAGGCGTGCGGCGGAGCCGGCGTCCCCGGCAAGTGCGGCGCTCCCGACGCGAGCACGTGCAATCCCCTCACGTGCGCGAGCCAGAACATCTCGTGCGGCCCGGCCGGCGACGGTTGCGGCAATCAGCTCAACTGCGGCACGTGCACGCCGCCCCAGACCTGCGGCGGCGGGGGGACACCTGGCCAGTGCGGCGCTCCGGCGTGCACGCCGACCACCTGCGCCGCGCAAAACCTCCAGTGCGGCCCGGCTGGCGACGGCTGCGGCGGCGTCCTCCAATGCGGCACCTGCCCGCCGAACGAGTCCTGCGGCGGAGGCGGTACACCCGGCGTGTGCGGCTCGACCTGCGTCCCGACGACGTGCGCCGCGCTCAAGATCGCCTGCGGTCCGGCCGGTGACGGCTGCGGCGGCCTCCTCCAGTGCGGGACGTGCACAGCGCCCGACACGTGCGGAGGCGGCGGAATCTCCGGCCAGTGCGGCACGATGACCATTAAGTAGAGAGACCGCTCGCGGGACCGTCGACAGAGCTCGTTCCTCCGTCGACGGAGCGACCGGTTCCTCGTCGATCGACGAAATCGTCCTGTCCGACGCCGAACGCTACGACGCCGCGAGGACGTTGGCCACCGTGAGGAGCGTCCCCATGTCATCGGCCCCCTGAGCGAGCTCGGGGAGCGCGATCGCCGTCGCGTTCTCGCCCGCGCGCGTCTCGAGGTCGCGCAGGAGCGCGAGATCGCGGTCGGCCCACTCGAGCTCCAGCTTCGCCATCGCCTGGAGCTTCTCCATCCCACGGCGGAGCGCGACCGTCGCCCCCGCGCTCCCATCGACCATCGACAGGTCGGGGAGCGGCTTCTGCACGTTGAGCGCCCGGCTGCGATTGAGCACGAAGCCGCGGAATGGGAGCCCGAGCTCCCGCGTCTTGTCCTGGAAGAAGTGAGCCTCCGCGAGGGTGGTCGGCGCGGGCGACGAGACGAGCAAAAACGCGACGTCGGGGCCGCTGAGGAACGCCCGCATCGTGTTGACGTCGACGCTGAGCGCCTGGAAGATTCCGGCGAACATCGCGACGAACGCCACGAACTCCGACGCGAACTCGTCGCCGAATACCGCGCCGAGCACGCGCTCGATGACCTTCGACGCGGCACGCGCGACGAGGCTGTCGGACCGCGGCATGAACGCGCTGATCGCCCGGGTGTCGATCAGCCGGGAGAGCCGCCTTGGGGCCTCGAGGAAGTCGAGCGCGTGCCGCGACGGCGGAGTGTCGAGGACGACGAGATCGTAGTGCCCCGCGATGACGAGCCGGTGGAGCGCTTCCATCGCCGTGTACTCGTGCATGCCTGCGACCATGCTGCTGATTTGCTGGTAGAGGCGGTTTCCGAGCACGCGCTCTGCCTCTTCGGGCGATTTTACGAGCCTCCGCACGGCGCTGTCGGCGACGAGCTTGTGGTCGAGCATCCACGCGTCGAGGGTGGCGGGCGCGGAGATTCCCGCGAGGGCTTGCCGCTCCTTCGGAACCGCGACCGGTTCGGGTGGATTCCGAGAGACGCCGAGCGTCTCGGCAAGGCGCTTCGACGGGTCAATCGTGAGGACGAGGACGCGGCGTCCGGCCCGAGCGGCCGCCAGCGAGAGCGCCGCCGCGGTCGTGGTCTTGCCGACCCCCCCCGCGCCGCAGCACACGATGATGCGCTTCTGGCGGAGGAGGTCTCCGACCCGCGTGACGTCGCGCCGCGACTTGGGTGCGGTGCTCTTGCTCATGGTCGCATGCTCGGGCGGACGCGCCGGGCGCGCTCGATCTCTTCGGAGAGCGCCATGATGAGACCGTCGTGAGGCAGCTCGGGGAGCGAGAATACTGCGTAACGGGTACCGGCGCGGAGCCGCGCGATCTCGCGCGACGCGAGCTCGGGCCGGCGGAAGCCCTCGCCGCCGAGGACGTCGTGCTCGGTGAGGAACGGCCGGAGCGCGGCGCGCTCGGCGGACGTGAACGGGTCGATCGGGACGCGGTTGACGAGCACGCCTCCTACCGGAATCGCGGTGCTCGTCAGCCCGTCGAGCAGCTCCAGCGCCTCGCTGACAGGGAGCGTCTCGGGGAGCGTGACGACCCACGCCGCGGCCCGCTCGGGGTCGTTCAGGTAGCTCTGGCCTTCGCGCAGCGCCGTCGCGATCGGGCCGCGGGGCATCAGGCGAAGCAGGACGTCGGGGAGCCCGGTGAGCGAGAGCGTGTGGCCGGTCGCTGGCATGTCCACGAGGATGAGCGGGTGCTCGAGCTCGTGCTCGCTGCGCATCTTGCGGAGGTAGCCGAGGAGCTGAAAGAACACGCCCATCTCGCGGAACGAGGGGCCGGCGGAGAGCAAGCGTCGGAGCGCGTCGGAGCCGAGCGCGGCCCGCGCCAGCGTGGCGGAGTGGAGCGCGGTGCGCAGGAAGAGCTCCTGACCGGTGCGCGCCAAGAGGACCACGCCGAAGATGTCCGTGTCGAGCTCCTCGCAGTGGATGGGCAGGCGGTCGCGACCGAAGTACCGCGCCAGCGGGCTGTAGTCCTTCGGGTCATCGCCGATCTCGCAGACGAGCGATCGGACGCCGCGCCGCTGCGCCGAGTGCGCGAGGGCCGCCGTCACAGCGGAGCGTCCGACGCCACCCTTCCCGGTGATGAGAACTACCCGCTTCTTGAACAACGAGTCCAGGGGCATCCCGCTCCAGCGGGGGAACCTATCATCGCCGTCCGTGTTTCGTAAGGCGAGAACGGCCGGCGCGTCACGCGCGCGGCGCGAGGACGCCCAGCGCCACGAGCTTCTCCTCCGGCCCCGCGCGAAAACGTTCGATCTCGCGCGCCATGATGCGCGCGAGCTCGTCGCCGTCCTTGATCTTCCGGTCGCCCAGCACGAGCGGCATGGTTCGCGCGCGCGCGAACGCGCGGACGGCATCCGCGTACTCCGAAGGTGCGAGCTCGCGGTCGGTGACGAGCCGGATCGCGAGCGCGTCGAGGAGCGAGATGTGCACGCCCGCGCCCGTCACGTTCGAGGCGAGGACGAGCGGCCCGTCGTCCGCGAGGGCCTCCTCGAGGGCGAGCCGGTTGTACGCGTCCGGCAAGTCGAAGCCGCGGGTCGTCGCGGCGGCGCGCGGTGGAGGTGCGCGCATGGGCACGACCTGTCCGCCGAGAACGAGGTTTCGCAAGCCGTCGCCGATGCGGAGCTGCCCGACCTGCGCGAGCTCGGGCACGAGCGCGAGCTCCATCGCCGTGCACGGGCGGGCGGCGATCCGCGCGAGGATCGCGTCGTAGATGGGCCCGGCGTACTCGAGCGTGTACGACGCGACGCGCACTTCGCGCTTCACGTGAGCGAGCGGCGCCAGCGTGCCGAACGACGTCCCTTCGAAGTAGTAGCGCGTCTCGCTCGCCGACCGCGCGATGCTCCCCTTCACGAACACGTCGTTGCGGAACATCTCGTTGTTGGCGAAGTCCTTCAGCCCCTCGAGGGTGACGCGGTCAGTGACGGTCTCCGCGAGCTTCTTGAGCGAAGGTGGGATGGCGAGCTCGCGCACATTGGCGTGGAGCGGCACCTGACCGAGGTACGAGAGCCCGCGCGCGCCGAGGATGCGCGCGACGTCGACGAAATACATGGGCGCCCAGTCGTCGTGGAAGTACTCGTGGACGACGTACCCGAGCCCCCCCTTCTGCATGAGCGCGAGCATCGACTTCGCCGTCGGGTGGCTCGTGAAGTACGCGGCCCCCGAGTCGCACAGCCGCTGCGCGCGGGCGACGGCCTCCCGCGCGCGCTCGAGCGTGGACATCGACCCTGGCGGGACGAGATCTCGGAGCAGACGTCGGAGCGGCTCGACCGCGGCCCATCCGGGGAGCGCGTTGTAGCTCATGTAGAAGAGCCCGCCCGGCTTGAGGCGCGCGCGAACGAAGGCGAGCAGAGCCTCTCGCTTCGCGGCGCTCACCCACGTCCAGACGCCGTGGGCGGCGATGAAATCGAACAAGGGGAGGTCGTCGCGGAGGGGGCCCTCGATATCCTGCTGGACGAAGCGCACGTTCGCGACCGCGCCGCGCGCCGCCCGCTCGCGACCGCGGCGGATCGCCTCTTCGCTCAGGTCGAGCCCCACGAATCGCGCGGACGGGTTCGCAGCGGCCATCGCCGTGAGCGTGTCGCCTGCCGCGCAGCCGAGCTCGCAGTAGTCGAAATCGTCGTCCGGCGGGACGGGATGCCCGTTGATCGCGGCGACCAGCCGGAGCGTCGGCGGCGCGATCTGCGGGACGAAGGTGCGAGGGTAGGCGACGTCCGTCACGTAGCCCGTCGGCGCGACGACCGTGGCGTTGGCGACATCGGAGCTCATGACGGCCCCGCATTCCTACGCGATTTCATCGAAAATGACTTGCACGTGACTGGCAGTCCCACGCGGGAAACCCCACACTAAGCTGTGGGCTCGCTTCGTCCGATGTCTCCGCTGTCCGAGAGTTTGCTCGTCTTCTCCGATGTCCACCTGGGGAGCGATCTTAACGACTGCACCCAGAACGTCACCCATCGTTCGGCGTCGATTGACCGTGATCTCGTGCAGTTCCTGGCGCACTACCGGCGCCAGAAGCCCGGGGGCGACCGCTGGCGGATCGTCATCGCGGGCGACTTCATCGACTTCATCGGGATGACGATCGCCGTGCCGTCCGTACCGGCGGCGCTCTCGACGGCTCCGAACGACGAAGAGCGCGCCCACGGCCTCGGGAGCTCCGCGGACCACGCGCGGCTCAAGCTCGGTCGCGTCGCGGTGCGGCATGCCGACGTCTTCGCGGAGATCGCGGGATTCATTGCCGACGGACACGCGCTGACGGTCGTGCACGGAAACCACGACATCGAGTTCTACTGGGACGCGGTGAAGGACGACTTCCGGGCCCTCCTCGAAGCCCACGCCCGGGCGACGCGCCCGGAGATCGACGCAGCAGCCTTTCAGGAGCGGGTCGAGTTCAGCCCGTGGTTCTTCTACCGTGAGGGGGTCGCGTACATCGAGCACGGCCATCAGTACGACCCGTTCTGCTCGACCGAGCACATCATGGCGCCCCTCTCGCCGCTCGACCCGCGGCGGATCGCCCGCGGGTTCACGGAGATCTTCCTCCGTTACGTGGTCCGGCCGACGCGGGGAATGCGAGAGCACGGGCACGAGAAGCGAGGGATGGTCGACTACATCACCTTCGCCGCGCGGCTCGGGTTCACGGGGCTCATCGGGCTCGGGACTCGGTTCGCCATCGCTGTGCAGGAGCTCTTCCGCCTGCGCCACGCCTACTTTGCCGAGGCCGGCGAGGTCCTCCGCGCGGAGCACGACCGGCGGGTCGCGCTCCTCTCGGAGGCGACGCGCATCGGGATGGACCGGCTGCGCGCCCTCCTCTCCTTGCAGGCGCCCCCGATCACGCGGTCCGTCCGGGGCATCCTCGCGAGCGTCCTCCTCGACCGCCTGGCCTTGAACCTCGGCACCCTGCTCGCGGTCATCATCCTGGCGCTCGTCGGCGCGTACCACGGGCACGCGCTCTACGGTCTGCTCGTCGTCCTGGCGGCCTGGGGCGTGTTTCATCGTCACCTCTCTTCGCAGCGGACGGTCGACCCGGCCGAGCAGCTCGTCGCCAAGGCTTCGCAGCTCGCGAAGCTCTTCCCCGCCGCGTTCGTCGTCATGGGACACACCCACATCCCCGTCCATACGCCCGCGGGCCAGGCCACCTACATCAACCTAGGGTCCTGGGCCGAGGACGAGGCGCAGGGGGAACCCGAAGACAGCGCTCCGAGAGCCACGCGCACCCACCTCGTCATCACGTCGGGAGCGACTCGACCCGAAGCCGCGCTCTTCGTCTGGGAGTCGGCGACCGGCCCTCGCAAGTACGAGATTCCGCCCCCATCGAACCTTTCGTAGCCGTCCGCGGGACCCGCGCGACAACCCGCAGATCGAAGCGGGACGTCGCCCGTACATCGAGCCATGAGCTCCTCCCGCCCTTTCCTGACCGCGTTGATGACGAGCGCCGCCCTCGGCGCAGCCTGCACCCCTTCGAGCAGCGCTGCCCGCCAACCCACGTCGAACCCCGACTCGGCATCCGAAGCTCCTCGGCCAATCGCCGACCCGCCCGCGCCGCTCGCGGACGACGACGTCGACCCCGCCGGGGCGCGCGTGGAGCCGCGGGTCGCTCCGGCATCGCCGCCCGTAATAGCGCGTCCGATCCTAATGCCGCGCCCGTCGGGGCCGTTCCACGTGCGCGTCGTGGACGAGGCGAATCGCAACCTGCCGACGTACTTCAACGGCGGACGCACGTACGTGATGGGGACGATCGGCTCGCGCTACTCGATCGTCGTGTCGAACCCGACCTCTCAGCGCGTCGAAGCGGTGGTGTCGGTGGACGGCCTCGATGCCATGGATGGGCAGCCTGCCAACTACGTCGAGAAGCGCGGGTACATCGTCGCGCCCTACGGCAGCTTCACCATCGACGGCTTCCGCACCTCGTACGACCAGGTCGCCGCCTTCCGCTTCTCCTCCGTGCAGGACTCCTACGCGGGCCGCCTCGGCCAGCCCCGCGACGTGGGCGTCATCGGCGTCGCATTCTTCGCCGAGCGCGCGCCGGTTCTCGCGCGCCGCGAGCCCCCTCCCCCGCCGGCCGAGGACCTTGGCGATAGGCACTACGGTCCCGCTCCGTCGAAAGCGATGCCGCGCCCCGCGAGCCCGCCGACCGCGGACAACTCGACGCCGGCCCCTTCGGCCATCGGCCCCACCGGCGGTGGCGGCGCCGGCCGAAGCGCCGCGGCACCGTCGGCGCAGGAGCAGCGGCTCGAGGCGCGCCGCGGGCTGGGCACGGAGTTCGGCGAGGCGCGTGACTCGCACGTCTACACGACCGAATTCGAACGCGCGAACGCGGGCACACCGAGCCAGATCGTCGCCATCCGGTACAACGACCGCGCGGGTCTCCTCGCGCTCGGCATCCGGATCCCGCCCGTCTATCCCACGACGGACCTCGCCGTCCGTGAGACGGCCGAGCCTTTCAGGACGAACCGGTTCGCGCAGCCCCCTCCGTGACGGCAGACCTCCAGATGGGGTAAGGTTGAGTGCATGCCCAAGCCCTCGATCGCCCGCCATATCGTCACGACCGCACTCGCGTTCACGCTCCTCGCCCCCGTCGCATGCGGACGCGAGCGAAAGCTCAAGGAGTGCGCCGAGCGGTGCGACGTCGCGAATCGAGAGTGCGAGCACCGCCACGACCGCGAGTGCGGAGAGCGCATGAAGCGGTGCGCGGAGGCTTGCGAGCGCATCTAGGAGGACGGCGGCACGCCGCGGGGGGTGGTTGCGCCGCCCGACGGTGGCTCACTCTGGCGCAACTCCCGTCCGCGGAACGGGCGGATCCTGCCCATTCCTCGCGGCACGGGCCGTGCTCTACCGACCATCCATGAAGACGCTCACGCTCGTCGCGATGGTCACGTGGTCGGTTGCAGCCTGCGGGGGCCAGGTCGATGGCGTCGATCCAGCCGGCGACGGCAGCGGGAGCGAGAGCAGCTCCAGCGAAGGGACCGGCACGGGGACCGGCTACGGCACGGGGACCGGCTACGGCACGGGGACCGGCTACGGCACGGGGACCGGCTACGGCACGGGGACCGGGAGCTACGGAACCGGTTACGGAAGCGGGACGGGGAGCTCGGCGTGCGGGACGCCTCCGCCCGGTGTCGCATGCGGATTACCGGCCGGTTGCACCGGCGGCCTCGTGTGCTCCGCGGGGGCGTGGGTCTGCGAGACATTCTCATGCGAGCCGTTCGACGCGGGGCTCTGCGTGGGCGAGGCCCCGTATTGCGTGGATGGCTGCGGCAACTCCGAGCCGTCGTACTGCGACGGCGAGGGGAACTGGGCGTGCCCGCCCACGCCTCCCTGCGTGGGGATCGACGCGGGCTTCGGCGAAAGCGATGCCGGCATCGGTGAGGCCGACGCGGGCGTAATCGGCGTGCTCCCGCCTTGATCCATAGGCGATGACCGGATCCCGAAGCGGCGCGGAGCTCGCGGGCCGTAGTAAGACTCCCCGTCGTGACCCGAACGACGCTGCCTTCGCATCTCGCCCTCGCGCTCCTGCCACTCGTGGCCTGCAGAACGGCGCCCCCTACGACGACGGACTCGCCTTCGGCTCTGGCGGCAACGTCAGCGGCGGTCGTCGAACCGCAGCCGCGAATCGACGCGACGCCGCTCGCGACACGGACGACGCTTTCGGCGACCCGGGTGGCGACGGACCACGGCGTCGTGCTCGTCAAGGTCGACCATGCGGACGCGGCCGCCGATGACGCGCTGCCCCTCGTCACGATCACCCGCGCCGAGCTGCTCGTCGGAACCGACGTCGTGGCGCAGGTCCAGCCAGGGCCGCTCGGGTTCGACGCGACGATCAAGCGCGCAGGGAATTGGCGCGCGTTGCAGCTCCTGCCGCTCGAGGCAGCCCTCACGCCGATCCACGCAGCCGCGCCGTCGGGCCACACTCTGCGGCTCCTCATCGACGCCGGCACCTCCTATCGGTCGGCGCTCGAGGTCCTCTTCACCGCCGCGCAAGCCGGCTTCACGTCGTTCGCGTTCGTGGTGTCGACCGAGGGCGGCGAACGCTCGCTCCCGGCGAGCACGCCGACGCGCGGCGAACGGGAAGTCGCGAACGCGGGCGGGGGGCCTCCGGCCGCGTCGTTCGTCCTGGAGCCGACCGGCGTCGCGGTCTCCGTCGGCGGAGTCGCGCTCGGCTCCGGGTGCACCAAGGATGGGAAGGGGGTCGCCGTCCCGGCGCGCGCGGGCAAGCTCGACGCGACCGCGATCGCGGCGTGCGCCGCGCGCGTCAAGGCCAGCACGCCGCTCGGTTCGCAGATGACGGTCGCCGAGGTGAGCGCGAGCGCCTCGCTCGATGCGCAGACGGTCCTCACCGCGGTGGGCGCGCTGCTCCCGAGCCTGCGCACGGTCCACTTCGGGCTCCTCTCGCAGTGAGCGAGCCCGCCTGACGGCCAGAGCGCCCTACTTCGCGGCGACGATCGTGACGACGACCTGCCTCGCGTGCGGGGCGCGACGGTGCTCCCAGAGGTACACCGCCTGCCAAGTCCCGAGGAGAAGCTCGCCGTCCGCAATGGGGACGGTCTCGCTCGTCCGCGTCACCGCGCCGCGCAGATGCGCGGGCATGTCGTCCGGACCCTCGTCATCGTGTTCATAGGCGGCCGAGTCCTCGGGCGCGAGCCTCTCCATCCATCGCGCGAGATCGCGGAGGACCTTCGGGTCCGCGTTCTCCTGAATCACGAGCGACGCGCTCGTGTGGCGGACGAAGACGCTGCAGAGGCCGGTCCGCGCCCCGGACTCCCGCACGAGCTTCCGGAGCTCGGCCGTGACGTCGTAGAACCCGGGGCCCTTCGTTTGCACGAGCACGACCCGCGACTCGCAATTCATGGTGCGTCAGGCTAGCGCCTCTGCGGTAGTCTGGGACGCATGAAACTGCTTTCCGGGAGACCTCTCGATGCGCTGACCGTCCTGCTCGCCGCGACGTTTGCCGTCGCCGCCCTGACGGGGTGCGGCTCGGGCTCCAGCGAGTCGACGGTGGACAGCGGCGGCGGCCACGAAGCCTCCTCGGGTCACGACGCCGGGAAGCCCCACGACGCGTCCACGAAACACGACAGCGGCACGATCCCGGACGCGAGGCCCCCCTCACTCGACGGCTGGAGCGTGCCAACGGGGTGCAATCCGCTCGCGGTGACGAACGAGTGCTTACTCCCCTACCCGAGCGACTTCATGACGGCCGCCGACCCGACGACCCCGACGGGCCTCCGCATCGCGATCCCGCCGCACGCGCTCGTCGTGCCGGACGCCGCAGTCCCCATCGACATGACGCCATTCAATCGCTGGGACGGCGCGCCGACCTCCGAGCCGATCCTGGTCCACTTCGGCGTGGACGTCGACGCGTCGTTCCTCGCCGACGACAAGCACAACGCCAGCTCCGTCAGCGCGACGAGCCCCATCGCGTTGATCGACGAGGCCACCGGCGAGCGCATTCCGTTCCTCTCCGAGATGGACGCCAACTACCCGAGCCAGACCACACGGCACGCGCTCATCATTCGCCCGCTCCAGCCGCTCGCGTTCGGGACGAAGTACGTCGTCGCGCTCACGAATGCGCTCCGCGACACGAGCGGGAAACCGCTCCCGGAATCGAAGGGCTTCATCGCGCTGCGCGACAAGATTCCCACGAGCGACGCGACGATCGAGGGGGCACGGAGCCGCTTCGAGGCGCTCTTCACGTTCGTGGCGGCGCACGGATACGCCCGCGATTCGCTCGCGCTCGCCTGGGACTACACGACCGCCAGCAACCACGCGGTCATCGGACCGATCACGACGATGCGCGAGAGGGTCTTCGCGGCCACGACCGTGGAGGGTCCGCCGCTCCCCGACGGTGGCGCCGACGCGGCGAAGGACGGCTCGACCGACGCGGGGATCGCGGTGAACCCGGACGCGGGCGACACGATCAGTTACGAGATCACGAGCGTCACCGCCTCTCCGTACGTGGCGGGGGCGAACATCATCGAGGGAACGTTCACGCCGCCGAACTACCTGAAGGCCGACAACACGATCCTCTATGACGGGAACAACGTCCCGGTGCTCCAGACGACGATCCCCGCGCCGTCGTACCCGTTCACGATGATCGTCCCGCCGCTCGGCGCGACCCAGAGCCTCTCGCTCGTGGTCTTCGGGCACGGCATCTTCGGCTCGGGCCGCGACTACCTCACGACCAGCTACGGCAAGGACGTCCAGCCGCTGACACAGTCGCTCGGCGGCGTCGTCATCGCGACGGACTGGATCGGGCTCTCGAGCAACGACTTCAACATCATCCTGAACAACGTCCCGCAGAACCTGAACAACATCGGCATCGTGACGGACCGGCTGCTCCAGGCCATCGTCAACAACCTGTCGCTCATCGAGCTGTCACTCGGTGCGCTCCAGGCCGACCCGCGCGTGAAGCTCTCCTCCGCCCAGCCACTGCTCGACCCATCCCGGGTGTACTACTACGGCGTCAGCCTCGGCGGCGTCGAGGGGTCGTCCTTCATCTCCGTCTCGCGCAACATCACGCGCGCCGCCGTCGCCGTACCGGGCGCGTCCTGGTCGAACCTCCTCGCGCGATCCGTCGACTACCAGCAGTTCGAGGTCGTCATCCAGGCGACCTACCCGGATCCGCTGCTCCAGCAGGAGTTCATCGCGCTGCTCCAGGCACGCTTCGATCCGGCCGACCCGATCAACCTGGCGACGCTGTTCCAGACGAACCCTCTCCCCAACAGCCCCGCGAGCCGCACCGCCGTTCTCCAGGAGTCGATCGGCGACTGCCAGGTGCCGAACCTCACGACGGAGCTGCTCGCGCGCGCCTACGGCGCCCTCCAGATCACGCCGGACATCGTCCCGATCTACGGGCTCTCGACGGTGACGACGCCCACGACCAAGGCCTCCGTCGCCCAGTTCGAGATCCTGAGCGACATCGCGAAGTATGTCCCGCCGACGACGAACGTCACGCCCACGATGGACAACAACGCCCACTCCGACATGCCGTTCGAGGGCCCGGCGCTCGTGCAGGTGGTCGACCTCCTCTCGAACGGGACGATCGTCCAGAACTGCCCCGACGCCGGGCCGTGCGTGCTCCCTTGATCGGGGCCGGCGTTGCCCGGGGCCCCGCGCGCGCTTAACCTTGGGGGGATCCCATGAAGCCACGCATCCTCCTTCCGGTTCTGCCGCTCCTCTTGTCGTCCGCCTGCTTCGTGCGGGGCGGCGGCGGCCTCTTCTTCGCGGTCGCCGAGACCGCGATCGTCACGGCCGCGATCGTGAGCATGACCGCGCCTCCCGAGCCGCGCGTGGTCATCATTCCCGAGCCGAGGCCGGGCTACGTCTGGCAGCCCGGCTACTGGACGATCGAAAACGGCAACTGGCTGTGGATCGACGGCGCCTGGGTCACGGTTCAGCCGGGGGCCGCGTGGTCGCCCGCCCACTGGGAGCACGCGGCCGACGGCTCGTGGCAGCTCATGCCGGCACATTGGATCGCGGCGGGCAGCGCACCGCCTCCTGCGACCAAAGACTCG
>Ga0209415_10012427_pt1 | contig 14185 bp, 12 predicted proteins | sample PeaSoiSIISIP2007_FD_187696 | JGI IMG/M metagenome (GOLD analysis project Ga0209415, IMG submission 187696) | Peat soil microbial communities from Weissenstadt, Germany - SII-SIP-2007 (SPAdes) (version 2) | ecosystem: Environmental > Terrestrial > Soil > Wetlands > Peat | place: Germany... | reverse complement strand
GACCTGATGCCCTACGTCGCCGAGAATGCCGACGGGGTGAAGCGCTGGACCGACAACAGCGGCGCCGAGTACGGGCTATGCGGCGGCGTCGGTGCAACCGGCACGCCGTGGGTCCCGGGCAAGCAACTACGCGCCGACAAGATGGCCGAAGCCGGGCTCTACAAGGATTATTTCGAAAAGGGGCTGCGCCGACCCGGCGATCCGCACCTGCGGGTCAAGGACATGGACCGCGACGGCGTCGACGCCGAAGTGATCTACGGCATCCTCGCCGCCTGCGCCAAGATGAAAGACCCCGAAGGGGCCGACGAGATGCTGCGCATCTACAACGACTTCATGCACGATTTCTCCAGCACCTATCCCGATCGGATGATCGGTCTGGCGTGCCTGCCCTATAGCAACATCGAAGGCGCCGCCCGTGAAGTCCGCCGCGTCGCCAAAAAGGGCATGAAGGGCGTCGAATTGTCGTGCTCGTGGCACATGACGCCGATGTGGCACCCGATGTGGGACCCGCTCTGGGAGGCGGTCAACGAGACGCAGCTGCCGCTGCACTTCCACACCTTCCCGGCGACCGACCCCGAGCTGCGCAAGTCGCTAGAGCCGACGATCGCCCGGCGGATGACCTATAGCGGCCTCTGCCGCTTCCAGATGACGCTGGCGACGATCCTCACCGATTTGATGGGCGCGGCGGTGTTCGAGCGCTTCCCGAACATCCGCATGGTGCTCGGCGAATCCGGCATCGGCTGGATCCCCTACGTGCTCGACCGCATGGATTTCGAGTTCGAGGACCAGTACCAGGATCTCAAGCTCAAATTGAAGCCGAGCGAGTATTGGCGCCGCCAGTGCCGGGCGACGTTCCAGTACGACCGCGTCGGCACCAAGCTGATCGAGGAGATGGGCGTCGAGACTCTGATGTGGGGTTCCGACTTCCCGCATCCCGACGGGGTATGGCCGGAGTCGAAGAAATACATCGACGAGCAGTTCGCCCACCTGCCGGCCGACATCACCTTCAAGATGACCTGCGAGAACGCCGGCAAATTCTACGGCCTGATCAATTGACTTGATCGTCGGCAGTAGCCGGCGAGCAAGTCATCCCGGCGAACGCCGGGATCCATCAGAAGGGCGCGGCGCCGACCGCGCCCTTTGTTTCTCTGGAGCCCGGCGACGGCCGGGACCCATCGGTCGGCTCGCGAGTTTGAACCGCGATGGATCCCGGCCTTCGCCGGGAGCCACAAAAAAATCGTGCCGCGCCCCCATCATCCTTTACCATCATCGCGGCGAAAGCCGGGATCCACTCTTTTGCCGCTCGGAAGCTGCTCGGTGGGTCGCGGCTTTCGCCGGGACGGCGGGTATGGGAACCGGTAGCGATTATCCGACCCGCTGCTTCCATCGTCGTGTCGTCCCGCAGCCGCCGCCGCCAGACTACCGGGCGGGGCGGTTTGCGGTTAGGCTGCGGCGATGACGAACGACATTTCCCGCATCGCGCATGGCGGCAAGACGCTTTACGGTGCCCGGGTCGGCATCTTGATGCTCGAGACCCGGTTTCCGCGCATCCCCGGCGACATGGGCAATGGCCTCACCTGGCCGTTTCCGGTGCTCTACAAGGTGGTGCCCGGCGCCACGCCCGACCGCGTCGTCCGCCACAAATCGCAGGGCCTCGCCAACGCCTTTCTCGATGCGGCGGCGGAACTCGTGGATCTGGGCGCCGACGGCATCACCACGACCTGCGGGTTTCTCTCGCTCTATCAGCAAGACCTCGCCGCTCATGTCGGCGTGCCGGTGGCGGCCTCCAGCCTCATGCAGGTTCCGCTCGTCGAGCGCCTGTTGCCGAGCGGCAAGCGGGTCGGCGTACTGACGGTCAGCGCCGCAAGCCTGACGAAAGAGCACCTGATTGCCGCCGGCGTCGACCCCGACATCCCGGTCGTCGGCACCGAGGGAGGCCGCGAATTCAGCCGCGTCATGCTCGACGAGAAGCACACGCTCGACGCCGCGGCAGCCGAAACCGACATCCTCGACGCCGGTGACGCACTCCTGGCAAAGCACCGCGACATCGGCGCGATCGTGCTGGAATGCACCAACATGACGGCCTTTGCCCGCGCCCTTTCCGAGCACCTCCGCCTGCCGGTGTTCAGCATCTACAGCTTTGTCACCTGGTTCCATACCGGGCTCGCGCCGAGGGATTTCGGCCCGCCCGGCAGCGGCCCCCGCGAATGGCGCGAGCGATGACCGGCGCGATCGCGGTCCGCTTTGCGACCGCCGAGGATTGCCCGCTGTTGCTGCGGCTGATCCGCGAGCTGGCCCATTATGAGCAGGCGCCCGATTCCGTGGTCGCAAGCGAGGAGGATTTGCGCCGGCACGGTTTCGGTCCGGACCGGCAATTCGAGGCAATCCTCGCCTTTTTCGATGGCGAGCCGGCCGGCCTCGCGGTGTTCCATAAGCGCTTTTCAACGTGGCTCGGCCGGCCGGGGTTGTTTCTCGAAGACCTCTACGTCACCGAAAGGGCGCGCGGCCGGGGCGTCGGCCGCCGGCTGATGGCGCGGCTTGCGGCAATCGCGATCGAGCGCCAATGGGGCCGCATCGATTTTCATGTGCTCGAGTGGAACCCGGCGCGCGAGTTCTACCACCGGCTCGGGATGGCCGAGGTCGGCGACTGGCTGCGCTATGGCGCCGACGAAGCCGCGCTAAAACGGCTGGCGCAAGAGGACCGTTCCCACAAATCGGAGGGTGAGTGATGCTCGACGTCTTTACCTGGGCGACCCCGAACGGCCACAAGGTACATATCGCGCTCGAGGAGCTTGGGCTCCCCTACAAGGTCATTCCGATCGATATCGGCGCCGGCGACCAGTTCAAGCCCGAGTTCCTCAAGATCACCCCCAATCACCGGATCCCGGCGATCGTCGACCCCGACGGGCCGGGCGGCAAGCCCTTCACCCTCTTCGAATCGGCGGCGATCCTTATCTATCTATCGGAAAAATCCGGCGGCCGGCTGATCCCGAAAAATCCGATCGGACGCTACAAATGCCTCGAATGGATGATGTTCCAGATGGGCGGGGTGGGCCCCATGTTCGGCCAGTGGAACCATTTCGCGGCCTATGCCAAGGACAAGATCCCCTACGCGATCGAGCGCTACACCAATGAGGTCAATCGGCTCAGCCGGGTCCTCAACCACCGCCTCGAGGAGTCGCATTGGCTGGCGGGCGAGGAATATTCGATGGCCGACATTATCACCTTCCCGTGGATCCGCACTGCCGCCGAACCCTCGCCCCGGTTCGACGAGCGCGGCTATGTCGATCTCGGCGAATATCCGGCGATCAAGCGCTGGTATGACGAGATCGCGGCGCGGCCGGCGGTGCAGCGCGGGCTCGCGGTGCTGGCCGGCGGCCCGGGCCAGCGGCCGATCACCGATGTCGAGCGCGAGAACACGTTTGGCGCGACTCAGTTCGCGGCGCGCTGAGCGATATGGCCCCTCTCCGCCCTTCAGGGGGGAGAGAGGGTAAGAGGTGCGGGGGAGAACGGAGGTCGCAATGGCTGCTGAAAAAATCGGGGTTGTCGGCGCCGGGCTGATGGGGGCGGAGATCGCGCTCGTTTTCGCCGTCGCCGGCCACGAGGTGGTGCTCGCCGACACCGGTGAGGACCGGCTCGCCGCCGCGCTCGCCCGCCTCGGTACGGTCTTGGACCGCGGCATCCCGCGCGGGTTTTTCAAGCCCGAGGACAAAGTGCTGGCGCTGTCGCGTATCACCACGAGTGTCGCGCTCGACCCGTTCGCGGCTTGCGACTTCGTCACCGAGGCGGTGTTCGAGGACGAAAGCGTCAAGGCCGAAACCTATAAAAAGCTCGACCGGATCTGCCCTCCCGCCTGCATCTTCGCCAGCAATACCTCGACGATACCGATCTCCACCCTTGCCTCGCACGTCGGCGAGGCGCGCCGGCCCAATTTCATCGGCACGCATTATTTTTCGCCCGCCTCGCGCATGAAGCTGGTCGAGGTGATTCCCGCCTTCGACACCGCGCCTGCGACGCTCGAAACCGCGATGCGCCTGATGCGCGACGCCGACAAGGTGCCGATCCGGGTCAAGGACGTCGCCGGTTTCGCCGTCAACCGCGTGCTGCTCGCCTTCATGAACGAGGCGGTGCGCCTGGTCGATGAGGGCGTCGTCAGCGCCGAAGACCTCGATACCGCCTGCAAGCTCGGCCTCGGCCACCCGATGGGCCCCTTCGAACTGATGGATGCGACGACCTCGAAGCTTTGTCTGCAAGCCTCGGAAATCCTCTTCGAAGCCTACGGCGAACGCTTCCGCCCGCCGGCCCTCCTCAAACAGCGCGTCCGCGCCGGCTTCATCGGTGGCCGCGGGCAACGCGGCTGGCGCGACCGGCAGTCTTGAGAGCGCCGCGGTCGGTTCGCACCGCCGAGGCGTTCGGGCGCGCGCGGCTGTCGCGCTCGTTCTTCATGCGCGATTTTCTGCACAGCGAGATCGCCGACGTCCACGGCATCGGCAATCTCCCCGACGACCCCGAGCTTGCGATCGAGGCCGGCCGCCAGCTGTGCGAGGAATTGCTGGAGCCCTTACAGGCGACGTTCGGGCGGATCGCGGTGCGCTCGGCCTACCGCTCGCAGGCGGTCAACGCCTATGGCAACGCGCATTACAATAATTGCGGCTCGAACGAGCGCAATTTCTCGCGCCATATCTGGGACCGCCGCGACGCGCACGGCTTTATCGGCGCGATGGCCTGCATCGTGGTGCCGTGGTTCGCCGACCGGTACGCGGCGGGCGCGCCGTGGCAGGCGATGGCGTGGTGGATCCACGACCACCTGCCCTATAGCGAGTTGCAGTTCTTTCCGAAGCTGGCGGCCTTCAATATCGGCTGGCACGAGCGGCCGAAGCGGCGCATCACCAGTTTTGCCCCACCCCGCGGCCTGTTGACCAAACCCGGCATGGCCGGCCATGACGGTGGGCACGCTGCGCACTACCCGGGGTTCCCGGCGCTGGTCGGCAAGGGGCTCCGCATCGGGGAACCATCACCGAACGCAAAGCGTGTAGGATGACGACCTGAGACGCCTTCCCGATCTTGCGGTCCTGAACCCATGGATACAGCGATCCCCGCTTCTTCCGACAGCAGCGCCGCGCCGCGGCTAAAGCTGCACATTCCGCCGCACCACCCGGCGCCCGGCGAGCGGCCGGATTTCAGCTATGTGCGGCGTTATGCGGCCGGGGTTACCGAGCGCCCGGCGACCGACGTGCCGGCGCACGCGACGCATGAGCTGGCCTATCACCTGATCCGCGTCCTCGATGATGATGGCGCCGCGGTCGGCGCGTGGGATCCCAAGCTCGACCCCGAGACGCTGCGGCGCGGCCTGCGGGCTATGATGCTGACCCGCGCCTATGACGACCGCATGATGCGGGCGCAGCGCCAGGGCAAGACCTCGTTCTACATGAAATGCACCGGCGAAGAGGCGGTCGCCGTCGCCCAAGCCTTTGCCCTCGCGCCCGACGACATGGCGTTCCCGACCTATCGCCAGCAGGGCATCCTGATCGCCCGCGGCTGGCCGCTCCAGGACATGATGTGCCAAGTTTATTCGAACGCTGCGGACCGCCTCAAGGGCCGCCAGCTGCCGGTCCTTTATTCGGCGCGCGACGCTTCGTTTTTTTCGCTCGCCGGCAATCTCGGCAACCAGTTCCCGCAGGCCGTCGGCTGGGCGATGGCCTCGGCCTACAAGGGCGACCGCCGCATCGCGGTCAGCTGGATCGGCGAGGGCTCGACCGCGGAACCCGATTTTCATCACGCGCTGACCTTCGCCTCGGTCTACCGCGCCCCTGTTGTCCTCAATATCGTCAACAACCAGTGGGCGATCTCCTCGCACCAGGAGGTCGCCGGCGGCGAGGAGGCGACCTTTGCCGCGCGCGCGATCGGCTTTGGCCTGGCGTGCCTGCGCGTCGACGGCAACGATTTTCTCGCCGTCTACGCCGCAACCCGGTGGGCGGCCGAGCGGGCGCGCGGCAACCACGGCGCGACCCTCATCGAACTCTTCACCTATCGCGCCGGCCCGCATTCGACCAGCGACGATCCGAACCGCTACCGCCCGGAAGACGAATGGAAGCTGTGGCCGCTCGGTGACCCGATCGAGCGTCTGTCGCGCCACCTCGTGCGGCTCGGCGAATGGTCGGCGGAGCGCCATACGCAGCTGACTGGCGAACTCGCCGACGAGGTGCGCGACGCGGCGCGCGAGGCCGAGCGCCACGGCACCCTCGACCAGGGCCCGCATTTCAGCGCCAAGACGATGTTCGACGACGTCTTCAAGGAGATGCCCGAGCACCTGCGGAGCCAGCGCCAGGAACTGGGAGTGTGAGGACGTGGCAGATGGCCTTTCAGCCTATCCGCCAATTGTCATCCCGGCGAAAGCCGGGATCCATGGGGCGGCCACACGAACGCTCGATGGACGGATCCCGGCTTTCGCCGGGATGACATAGAGTGGTGCGGGAGTAGCCCGATGCCGGCGATGACGATGGTCCAGGCGCTCAATTCGGCGATGGATGTGATGCTCGCGCGCGACCCCGATGTCGTCATCTTTGGCGAGGATGTCGGGTTTTACGGCGGCGTCTTTCGTGTCACCGACGGGTTGCAGAAAAAGCATGGTGAGCACCGCGTCTTCGATGCGCCGATCGCCGAGGGCGGCATGCTCGCGGTCGCGGTCGGAATGGGCGCTTATGGCCTCAGGCCCATCGTCGAAGTGCAGTTCGCCGACTACATCTACCCGGCGACCGACCAGCTGATCTCGGCCGCAGCCCGGCTGCGCTATCGCTCGGCCGGCGAGTTCTGGGCGCCATTGACGGTGCGCGCGCCGTGCGGCGGCGGGATTTTCGGCGGCCAGACGCATTCTCAAAGCGTCGAAGCAATCTTCACCCATGTCTGCGGGCTGAAGACGGTCATCCCGTCCAACCCCTATGACGCCAAGGGCCTCCTGATCAGCGCGATCGAGGATGACGACCCGGTCGTGTTTTTCGAGCCGAAGCGGCTTTACAACGGCCCGTTCGATGGCCATCCCGACCGGCCGTCGGTGCCCTGGACCAACCACAAGCAGAGCGAGGTGCCCGAGGGCCATTACACGGTGCCGCTCGGCCAGGCGGCGATCGTGCGCGACGGCGGTGCGGTCACTGTCCTTGTCTACGGCACGATGGTGCATGTCGCGCTCGCGGCGGCCGAGGAAGCTCAAATCGACGCCGAGATCATCGATCTGCGCACCCTTTTGCCGCTCGACCTTGAGACAATCGTCCAGTCGGTGAAAAAGACCGGGCGCTGCGTCATCGCCCACGAGGCGACCCGCACCTGCGGCTTCGGCGCCGAACTGGCCGCGCTCGTCCAGGAGCACTGCTTCTATCACCTCGAAGCCCCGATCGTGCGCGTCACCGGCTGGGACACGCCCTATCCGCATGCCCTCGAATGGGCCTATTTCCCGGGGCCGGCCCGCGTCGCCGACGGGCTGCGCCGGGCGCTCGAAGGCTGAGATGGGCCGCTACGTCGTCAAGCTCCCCGATATCGGCGAGGGCACGACCGAGGCCGAGATCGTCCGCTGGCACGTCAAGCCCGGTCAGGCGATCCGCGAAGAAGACCCGCTCGTCGACATCATGACCGACAAGGCGACGGTCGAATTGCCGGCGCCCGTCGCCGGCACCGTCGTCGCGATCACCGGCGCGGTCGGCGAAAAGCGCCCGGTCGGCTCGGAGCTGGTGCTGCTCGAGGTGGCCGGTGAGGGCAACGTCCCGGCAGTAGGCTCTCACCCACCGGCCGCCGGCGCGGCCGGTCCCCCCTCTCCCGCGGTGCGGGCGAGGGTCGTAGCGCCACCGCCCAATCTTAACCCTCCCCTCCCCGGGCTTGACCCGGGGATCACGGGGGAGGGAGGGGTGGGGGCTGCGGAAGGTCGCAGCACACCATCCCCCCGCCGCCCCGGCGACAAGCCGCTTGCCTCGCCCGCGGTGCGGCGGCGCGCCTGGGATCTCGGGATCGCGCTGCAATTTGTCCCCGGCACGGGACCGGGCGGCCGCATCACCCGCGAGGACCTCGACGCCTACGCCGCTGCCCCAATGACCAACCGGCCCGCCGCCGCCCCGGCGCCGCTTCGCCGCGACGGATTCGAGGCGGTGCCGGTCATCGGGCTGCGCCGCGCGATCGCCGAGCATCTCCAGCTATCGCACCAGCACATCCCGCATTTCTCCTATGTCGAGGAGATCGACGTCACCGCGCTCGAGGAGTTGCGCGGCCAGCTCAACGCCGCTTATCCGGAGCGCGAGCACCTGACCCTCCTGCCGTTCCTGACGCGCGCGATCGTCAGCGCGGTCGAGGCGCATCCTCAGGTCAACGCCCGCTACGACGATGCAGCCGGCGTGTTGCAGCGCCACCGGGCCGTCAATGTCGGGGTCGCGACCCAGACCGAGGGCGGTCTCCTGGTGCCGGTCGTCCATCACGCCGAGGCGCTCGATTTGTGGCAGAGCGCTGGCGAATTGCGCCGGCTCGTCGACGCGGCGCGCGCCGGCAAGGCTTCGCGTGAGGAACTGACCGGGTCGACGATCACGCTGACCAGCCTCGGCCGCCTCGGCGGCATCGCCGCCACCCCGGTCATCAACTATCCGGAGGTCGCGATCGTCGGCGTCAACCGTATCGCCTTGCGCCCGGTGGTGCGTGACGGCCAGATTGCGATTCGCCGGATGATGAACCTCTCATCGTCCTTCGATCATCGCATCGTCGACGGCTGGGAGGCGGCCTCGTTCATCCAGCGCATCAAGGAGCTCCTCGAACAGCCGGCGCTCATGTTCATCGCGTGAAGAATCATGCGTCCTTCGAGACGGCGCTCCGCGCCTCCTCAGGGTGACGTAACGATTTGATTACATTCAAACAGTACGTCATCCTGAGGAGCCCGCAACGCGGGCGTCTCGAAGGACGCACCACGCCGAGACACCGTCGTGCCGAGGGGGCCTGAACCATGCCGGAAACCTTGCGACCTCGGGTGCTTGTCGTCGGCGGCGGGCCGGGCGGCTATGTCGCGGCGATCCGCGCCGGCCAGCTCGGCCTTGACACGGTGCTGGTCGAAGCCAAACGGCTCGGCGGCACCTGCCTTATTCGCGGCTGCATCCCGTCGAAGGCGCTGATCCACGCCGCCGACCGCTTTGCCGACATCGCGACCGGCACCGCGCTCGGCATCGCGATCGACACGCCGCCGCGGCTCGATTTCGCGCGCACGATCACCTGGAAGGACGGCATCGTCGACCGGCTCTCGAACGGCGTCGCCGGGCTCCTCACGCGCGCCAAGGTGCAAGTCGTCGAGGGCTGGGCCACCTTCACCGACGCCAAGAGCTGCACGGTCGAGACTGCCGCGGGGCCACTCGCGATCACCGCCGAGCATGTCATCCTCGCGAACGGCTCGGAGCCCGTGGCGCTGCCCGGGCTCCCGTTCGGCGGGAAGGTCATCTCCTCGACCGAGGCCCTCTCGCTCGCCGCGCTGCCTGAGCGGTTGGTCGTGGTCGGCGCCGGCTATATTGGCCTCGAACTCGGCATTGCCTTCAGAAAATTGGGCGCCACGGTAAGCGTCGTCGAGATGGCCGAGCGCATCCTGCCGCGCTATGACGACCAGCTCACCGCGCCGGTGCGACGTGCTCTCACCCGCGCCCGGGTCGAATTGCATCTCGGGGCGACGGTCAAGGGGCTCGACGGTGAGGGCCACCTCGCGGTCGAGACCGCCGCGGGGCCCCTCGCGCTCCCCGCCGACAAGATCCTGGTGACGGTTGGCCGCCGGCCGCTGACCCAGGGCTGGGGCCTTGAGGAGATGGCGCTCGATAGGGCGGGGCCGTTTGTCAAGATCGACGACCAGTGCATGACGGCGATGCGCAATGTCTGGGCGATCGGCGACCTCACCGGCGAACCGATGCTGGCCCACAGGGCGATGGCGCAGGGCGCGATGGTCGCCGAGATCATCGCCGGGCAGCGCCGCCATTTCGACCCCGCTTCGGTCGCAGCGATCGTCTTCACCGAGCCCGAGATCGTCGTCGCCGGCATGCTGCCGGACGAGGCCGCTTCCGCCGGCATCGACGCCGCGATCTCGGTCTTTCCGTTCGCCGCCAGCGGGCGCGCGATGACGCTGGAAGCCGGTGCAGGCGGCGGTTTTGTCCGCATCGTCTGGCGGCGCGACGATCAGCAGATCCTCGGCATCCAGGCGGTCGGCCGACAGATCGCCGAGCTCGCTGGCGAATTCGCCCATGCCCTGGCAATGGGCGCGGTGCTCGAGGATGTCGCGCACACGATCCACGTCCACCCGACCCTGGGCGAAGCCGTCGGCGAAGCCGCGCTCCTCGGCCTCGGCCACGCGATCCACTTGTGAACCCCGCTCCGATCGGGATTGCGTCGTTGCTGCGCTCCTCGCAATGACAGGTTGGGTTGTCATTGCGAGCGAAGCGAAGCAATCTCGTGCCAACAGCTCTGCACTGGAGGCGCCGCCATGATCACCGCCGATCTCACCGGCAAGACCGCGCTTGTCACCGGCGGCGCCTCGGGCATTGGCCTCGCCACGGTCGAAGCGTTCGCGCGCGCCGGTGCAACGGTCGCGCTCAATCATCTGGCCGAGGATCCGCGCGGCGCGCAACAGGTCGAGCGGCTGAAAGCCGAGGGGCATCGCATAGTCGCTGCGCCGGGCAACGTCGCCAAACCGGGCGAGGCCGAAACGATGACGAGCCGGGCGATCGACGCGCTGGGGCGCCTCGATTTTCTTTTCAACAATGCCGGCACTCCGGCCAGCCCGGCGCCGATCCCGTTCGCCGAATTCGATCGGCTAAGCGAGGATTTCTGGCAGGCGATCCTCAACACCAATCTGATCGGCCCGTTCCGCTGCACCCATGCCGCGGCCGGCGCGTTGAAGGCGGCGAAGGGCGCGATTTGCAGCACCGCCTCGATCGCCGGCGTCCAGGGCAGCGGCAGCAGCATCCCCTATGCGACGAGTAAGGCCGGCGTGATCAACCTGACGCGCAGCCTCGCGCGTACCCTCGCGCCGGAGATCCGGGTCAACGCGGTCGCGCCCGGCTTTGTCGACAGCCCGTGGAACAAGGACTGGCCGGCCGACCGCAAGGTTGCCTCGGTCGAGCGGACGCCGTTGAAGCGCGCCTGCCGCCCCGAGGACATCGCGGAGGTGGTGTTTTTCCTGTGCGCCGGCGCGGCGATGATCACCGGCCAGACGATCATCGTCGATGGCGGGCTGACGCTCGGATGATGACCTTTACGGGAACGCGAAATCAGACCCGGCTGATCCTCGTCGGGGCGGCGCTGCTCCTGACGCTCGGCATGGGGCTGCGCCAGAGCCTCGGCCTCTTTCTGACGCCGGTGACGCGGGGGCTCGCGGTCACCGCGACCGAATTCACGCTGTCGATTGCGATCCAGAACATCGTCTGGGGGTTGTCGCAGGCGCCGGTGGGCGCGATCGCCGACCGCTTCGGGCTGCGCATCACGATGATGGCGGGGGCGGCGATCTATGTCGTCGGGCTCGGCGTCATGGCCGCCGCCGGGGGCGCGACCGCACTTTACGTTTCCGGCGCGTTGATCGGCGTCGCGCTGTCGTGCACAGCCTCCTCGCTCGCGCTGACCGCGGTCGCCCGGGCGGTCGCCGAAGAGCGCCGCAGCGCGATCCTTGGCGTCGTTTCCGCAGCCGGGTCGCTCGGGACCCTCTTGGTGCCACTCGGCACGCAGGGGTTTCTGGCAAATTACGCTTGGCAGATCGGCGCCTTGTTCTTCGTCGTCCTCGCGCTGGCGATGCTGCCGGCGGCGTTTCTGGCCGGCGGGGCCGACCGGATTTCGCGGCACGGCGCCGGCCGCACGACGATGCGCGAGGTGATTGGCGAGGCCGCGCGCCATCGCCCGTTTCTCGTGATGTCGGGGGCCTATTTTGTCTGCGGCCTCAACCTTGTGTTCCTGACGACGCATCTCCCGACCTATCTGGCGATCTGCGGCCAGGACCCGATGCTGAGCGCGGAGGCGCTCGCCGTCATCGGCGGCACCAACTGCATCGGCTCGCTCGCGGCGGGCTGGCTCGGCGGCAAATACCCCAAGCACATCCTCTTGGGACTCCTCTACATCCTGCGCGCCTTCGCCTTCACCGCTTATTTCATAATGCCGCCGACCCCGGCATCGACCCTCCTCTTCGCCGCGGCGATGGGGATGCTGTGGCTCAGCGTCGCGCCCTTGGTCAGCGGCCTCGTCGCCGAGATGTTCGGCACCCGCTACATGGCGACCTTGCTCGGGCTGTCGTTTGTCATGCACCAGGTCGGCTCCTCGCTCGGCGCCTGGGGCGGCGGGCTGATCTTCGACTGGACCGGCTCCTATGGCGACGCCTGGAAGATCGGCGTCCTCGTCGGGTTTGCCGCCGGGGTCGTCCAGATCGTGGCCGGCGGGCCGACCCGTCGCGCCGACCCGACAATGGCGCCGCGCCTGGCGCCGACCTAGCCCGTGTCCTGCCGCCGGGAGGAAGCATGCAATCAGTCTCTTTGACGCTGAACGGCGCCCCGGTCAGCGTGACCGCCGACGCCGACACCCCGTTCCTCGATGTGCTGCGCAACCATCTGGGCCTGATGGGAACGAAATTCGGCTGCGGCGCAGAGCAGTGCGGCTCCTGCATGGTGCTCATTGACGGCAAGCCCGAGAAATCCTGCGGCAAGGCGCTCTCGACGGTGGCGGGAAAGACGGTTCTGACGATCGAGGGGCTGGGTACGCCCGAGCATCCGCACCCGCTGCAACAGGCGTTCCTCGACGAGCAGGCCGGCCAGTGCGGCTATTGCCTCTCCGGCATCCTGATTTCCGCCAAGGCGCTGCTCGACGGCAACCCGTCGCCCTCGCGCCGCGAAATCGCGCTCGCGCTCGACGACAATATCTGCCGCTGCGGCAGCCATGCCCGCATCCTGCGCGCGGTCGAGCTTGCCGCCCGCCGCATGGCCGAGGGAGAGGCGCGATGAATAGCACCGCACCGACGCTACCGCCGCTCCTCGCCGACAATCCGCGACTTGACCAGTGGGTCTCCTTCCCCGTGCCCGGCCAGGTCAGGGTCGCGACCGGCCGGGTCGAGATCGGCCAGGGGGTCCTGACCGCGATGCACCAGATCGCCGCCGAAGAACTCGACATCGCGCCCGAACGCATCCGCCTCCAAACCGGCGATACCGATCTCACCCCAAACGAGGGCTATACCGCTGGCAGCCAGTCGATCCAGTTCGGCGGCGTCGCGCTGCGCCTCGCCTGCGCCGAGGTGCGCGGCCTCTTTCTCGACCACGCCGCGGCGAGTTTCGGCTATGCCCGCGCCGACCTCACGGTGCGCGACGGCGCGATCCTCAATCGCGGCCAGGCCAGCCGCCATGATTACTGGTCGCTCGCGCCGAACGTCGATCTCGCGCGTCATGCCAGCGGCGCCGCCCCGATCAAGCCAGCAAGCGAGCACCAAATCGTCGGGCAGAGCGCGGCGCGGGTCGATCTCGCCGCCAAGGTGTTCGGGGCGCCGATCTTTGTCCACGATAGGGCGATGGACGGCATGGTGCATGCCCGCATGGTGCGCCAGCCGCGCCGCGGCGCGACGATCGGAAGCGTCGACGAGGCGGCGATCCGCCGCGCCGCCAAAACCCCGATCGAGCTCCTGCGCGACGGCAATTTCCTCGCCATCCTCGGCGCCGATGAAACGACCGTCGAGGCGGTCGCGGCCGTTGCGCCCGGCCACGTTGCCTGGGACGGCGTCGACCCGATCAACCCCTATCAGGAAGAGGCACGCTGGCTGTTGCAGCAGCCTTCGATGGACCGGATCGTCGGTGCGCCCCCCGCGGCTCCCGCGCCCGCATCGACCCGGCGCACGGCGAGCTTTACGCGGATGCACATCGCGCATGCCTCGATCGCGCCCTCTTGCGCGATGGCCCTCTACCAGGGCGGGCATCTCACCGTGTGGTCGCATACCCAGGGGGTCTACCCGCTTAAGGCCGCGCTCGTCCGCATGCTTCAGCTCGACCCCGCGGCGATCTCGGTCAAACATGTGCAGGGGGTGGGCTGCTACGGCCATAACGGCGCCGACGACGCGGCGGCGGACGCGGCGGTCATCGCCGTGAGGAAGCCGGGCGTGCCGATCCGGGTGCGCTGGCGGCGCGAGGAGGAATTCGGCTTCGAGCCGGTCAGCCCGGCGATGGTG
>Ga0209415_10012426_pt1 | contig 14186 bp, 15 predicted proteins | sample PeaSoiSIISIP2007_FD_187696 | JGI IMG/M metagenome (GOLD analysis project Ga0209415, IMG submission 187696) | Peat soil microbial communities from Weissenstadt, Germany - SII-SIP-2007 (SPAdes) (version 2) | ecosystem: Environmental > Terrestrial > Soil > Wetlands > Peat | place: Germany... | reverse complement strand
CGCGTTGTGGCGGGAGGCTTTGTCCTCGGTCGCTCGCGTGCCTAGCACGCCACGCTCGCTGCGTTCTCGCCTCGCTTGCCCAGCGGCGCTCAGCCCGCGTTGTGGCGCGAGGCTTTGTCCTCGGTCGCTCGGTCAGGGCGTGGCGGCATGGTGCGGCGCTGCGGCGTGTGCGGTCGGCGCGCTCGAGCCGCTGACGCCGACCGTGGAGATGAGCGCGGCGGCGCACATCGCCGAGAGCGTCAGCGCGCGCATGCGACGCGGCGTCAGCCAGCCGAAATGGTGGTTCTGAAGCCACGTGCGAAAGCCCGTGGCGGCGGACGCGGCGGTGATCGCGCAACCCACGCACATGGGGTGCAGGATATCGCTCAGCGCCGCTCGACCGTGCCGGTTCCCGCGCGCGCTTCCAGGCGGCGGCGCAGGTCGGCACCGCGGCCCGCTGCAACGGCGCGGGCGGCGCGCGCCTCCGTCAGCTCGAGCCCCTGCGAGCGCGCGAGGTCGAGCAGGTCCTGGCGCTCCTCGCCCTCGCGCGCGGCGCGCAGGAACAACCAGCAGAAGAGGCCGAGCGTGAGCAGCGACTCCTCGACCATCATGATCGCGCCGGCGAGGTTCTGGTCGGCCACGGGCGAGATGTGGAAGACGGCGTCGCCGTGCGTGTAGAACGGGTAGAAGGCGCTGCCCGACCAGAGGAAGATGTTGCCGAGGACCGTGCCGGTGAGCCTCACCGCGACGATGTAGACGAGCTTTGCCAGGTTGCCGAACCAGCTCGGCATCGGCAGCGGGCCGAACAGGCACATCCACATGTTGATGCCGAGCGCGAGGAACATCGCGTGCTGCAGCGCGTGGATCCCGTTGTGGCGGAGGGCCGCCTGGTAGAGAGCCGGCAGGTGCCACACGTAGAGGTCGATCGCCCACAGCGGAAAGGCCACGAGCGGATGGGCGAGCACGCGCAGGCGGTCGAAGAAGCGGATGCGCAGGATCGGTGCGATCAGCGGTCCCGTAAGGCCGAGCACGATCAGCAGCGCGGCGACGTCGCCGAGCAGCAGGTGCTCGATCATGTGCACGTACAGCAGTTCCTCGCTGGGCCCGCCAAGCGCGCTGAGCGCGATCGCGATGATCAGGAAGCCCGAGTACATGCACGCCTGGCGCCAGCGCGGCACGGGGTGTCCGGTGTCCGCCAGCGTGTGCACGCGGCGCGCGTAGAGCACCGCCAGGAAGGCCAGCGGACCGAGCTGGATGACGGCCTGGACGGCGGTGGACTCTGCCACTGGCGGCGCGAGCATGCCGCTCCAGGGTAGGGGAGCCCGGGCCCACGCGCGAGCGGGCCCTTCGTCGATCTTTATCGACCCTTGAGGTTACGCTCAGGGCGGTCCGGTTACCTGTCGCTCATGACAAGCGACGCGCTGCTCCGTCCGACCGCAGAGGAGGTCACCGAGCGCTTCGACCCGATCGAATGCCTCGACGAGCGGGTGCGCCACCGTGCGGAAGCGGCCGACCCACAGGAGCCCGGCCGCTACATCGAAGTCCAAGGCCGCGATCGCGCGCTCACGATCCCGCTGGCCGGGGAGGCGGTGCGCATCGGCCGCGGCCTCGCCGCGGAGCTGCGGCTCGACGAGAACTCCGTTTCGCGCCGCCACGCGATCCTCGTGCCGCGGCCCGGCGGGGCGAGGATCCTCGACGATCGCAGCTCCAACGGCACGTTCGTCAACGGCCGCCGCGTGCAGCAGGCAGAGCTCTCAAACGGCGACGTGATCGTGATCGGCCGCGTGCTGCTGCGCTACATCGAGGTCTAGCCAGCCGCGACGGGCGCGAGCTCGCGCCCGTCTGCGCTCGGGTGCCGGGGCCGGCGACCGAGCCGGCGGGCGCCGTTAGACCTCCTCGCCGACTGCGAACCCGGCCTCCACCGAGGTCTCTCGCGAGCGCCATTCCTGCAGGCTCGCCAGCGAGCCGTCGATGATCCGGTTGAGGAACTCCTTGCGGTCGTTGATGTGCGGGAACGGAACCTCAGGCACGGGCAGCTCCAGGAACTCGCACAGTGGTTCCCAGCCTTCGGTGACGCTCCAAACGAGCAGCCGCTCGGGCGGCACGCTGCGCTTGACCTCCTCGTTGTGGCGGAGCATCGCCTCGATCATCTGCTCGGGCTCGGCGGCACCCGAGGCGAACGTGCCCCGGCCCTCCCAGAGCAGGCGGTCGATCATGTTCAAGAACCCCGCCCACTGCGGGTTCACGCAGCCCTGGGCGCTGGAGAGCAGGCGGATCAGCGACTCGCCGTGGCGCACCGACCACACGGTCTGGCGCATGCTGCGCTCCCAGGCCGCCGGCTCGCGCACGCTGAGCACGACCTTGGCCTCGGGGTAGAAGTCGACGAGCTCGCGGTAGAAGTACCCGCCGGGCCAGTCGACCGTCGAGCTGAAGCCATCGAAGATCTGCTGCCAGCGGGCCTGGCCGTCGAGCGCCTGCTCCCAGAGGCTCGCCTGGTCGAGGTCGGCGAGCACGTCCACCATGTGGTAGCAGGGACCAAGTCCGAGCATTTCCAGCGCCATCTTCTGTGTCAGCGTGCCCGTCCGCGGCATGCCCGCTCCAATCACCTTCATCGTCTTCACGGCTCCTCGCTGATGGTTGCCGGCGCGCATGCAGCCCGCCGCGTGTACGCCTGCTTGTCCACCGCCCGCGGCGGGGCGCCGGACTCTAACGGAGATGTTGTCGGCTCGTTGCGGGATGACACGGAGGCGAGCCGCGGTGATACGATCGCGCCCGTTCGGGTAAAGAGGGGTCGCCCGGGGGACGTTCTGCCGGGCCATGGAGAGGGGAGGCAGCGATGGTGGCCAGGATGGTGGGGTTCTCGGGTGGTGCTGCACGTCCACGCGGATGGGCGTGGCGGCTGGCGCTCGGCGGGGTGGTGGCTTGCATGCTGCTCGCGCTGGGAGCCTCGGCGGCGAGGGCTGCGTTGCCCGACTACTCCGGCGGTGCCTTCCAGATTCTGGCCCCCGGCGAGGAAGGCGGGCTCTTCCCCGGACCGTACTCCTCCGATCAGGCGGCGCTGTATGACTCGCTCACGCCGGTGCCCAAAGTCGCGCTGGTGAAAGCGCTCGAAAAATATTACGTGTCCGAGAAATTCGGCGTGCAGGGTGCGGTGCTGAGCAAAGAAGAACCGATTGTCGGGCTGAAGATCGAACGCGACAGCCACGACATCCCGCACGTGTTCGGCGAAACGCGCGGCGAGGTGATGTTCGGCTCGGGCTGGCTGGCCGCACAGGATCGCGGGCTGCTGCTCGCGCTCGGCCTCGGCCCGGCATACGCGGCCGCGCTCGACGTTCCCGGCATCAACCCGTTCGGCCTGCTGCTGACCCAGCAGTCGTTTACGCCGAGCGCCGAAGCGGTCAAATACGTGGCCGAACAGGAAAAAGTCTTCTTTGAACAGGGCGAAAAGGGCGAACGGACAAAACACGACCTCGAATCGTGGATCGAAGGCGTCAACGCCTACGAGGCCTCGCTCGGGGCGAAACGGATCCTGCCGCCGGTCTCGATGCCGGACGCGATCGCCGGCTTCGCGTTCATCGGCTCGATCTTCGGCAACGGCGGCGGCGGCGAAGTCGCCAACTCGCAGTTCCTCGCGAACCTCCAGGCGAAGCTCGGCACCGAAGAAGGCATGAAGGTGTTCCACGACCTGCGCGAGGTCAATGACCCCGAAGCGCCGACGACGGCCCGCACGGAATTCCCCTACGACGGCGTTCCCACCGGCCCGACCCCGGGCGCGGCGGTGATCGACCCCGGCTCGATCGGACCGGCGGCGGTGAAAGCGGCGAACGTGCTGAAGGCCTCGCGCCGCAAGGCCTCCAACTTCCTCGTGGTCGGGGGAGCCAACACCAAAAACGGCCACCCGAACGCGGTGATGGGTCCTCAGCTCGGCTACTTCTACCCGGAGATCGTCTACCAGGAGGACCTGCACGGCCCCGGGATCGACGCTCAGGGCGTCGCGGCGCCGATCTCGCCGTACGTGTTCATCGGGCGCGGGCGCGACTTCGCCTGGAGCCTGACGAGCGCGGGCAGCGAGAACACGCAGATGTTCCTCGAGCAGCTGTGCAACCCCGAAGAAGGGATCGAAGGGCCGCCCACGACCAAATCGACGCACTACATGTACAAGGGCGAATGCCTCCCGCTGAAGGAAGTCGACGCGGGGCTGCTAGGCGAACACGGCGCCGAAAAAGCGCACGAGGTGTTCTTCAAAGAATCGGTCCACGGGCCGATCCAGGGGACGGTCACGGTCGGCGGCAAGCCGTACGCGATCGCCAAGGATCGCTCCACGCGCGGCCGCGAGCCGGCGGGCGAGCTCGCGTTCAGCGAACTGGACTCCGACGAAGTGCATGGTCCGCTGGACTTCTTCAAAGCGGCCAACCACCTCGAGACGACGTTCAACATGGCCTATCTGGACAGCAAGCACATCGCCTACTTCTCGACGGGGCGCCTGCCGGTGCTGGCCCCGGGCACCGACCCGAGCCTGCCGACGTTCGGGACCGGCGAATACGACTGGAAAGGCTGGCTGACCGAAGCACAGCACCCGCACGAAGTGGACCCCGTGGGCGGTAACCCCGCAAACGACGTGTTCACCAACTGGAACAACAAGCCGGCGCCCGGGTGGGGGGCGGCGTCAGACAACTACGGCTACGGCGCGATCCACCGAGTGCAGCTGTTCACCGGCTTCACGACCGGCATGACCGAGGCCTCGAACGTCACGATCATGAACCACGCCGCCACGCAGGACCTGCGGGCGGTCAAGGTGTGGCCGACGATCGCCAAAGTGCTGGCCGGTGGGCCCGCGCCGAACGCACTCGCCCAGGAAGGCGCGAACATGCTCACCGAATGGGTCGCGTCCGGCTCGAGCCGGCTCGGGCTGACCAGGCCCAAGGCGCCCGCGGCGGCCGTCATGGACGCTGTCTGGCTGCCCATCGGCGAAGCGATCCTCGGGCCGACGCTCGGCAGCCTGCTGCCCGAACTGGAGTCGATCATGGGGCCGGTCAACGCGCCGTCCTCGACGGGCTCGGCGTTCGACGGGGGCTGGGAAGGCTACGTCTACAAGGATCTGAAGACGATCCTCGGCGAACCGGTGTCCGGACCCTTCAGCCGCATCTACTGCGGCAACGGGAACCTGGAAGCCTGCCGCAACTCGCTGTGGGCGGCGGTCCAGCAGGGCGTGGAAGAACTCGCCGCCACCCAGGGCAGCAACCCGAAACACTGGAAAGCGGCGGCCGTGCGGATCAAATTCCCGCCGGACCCGTTCCTGTCGACCACGATGCGCTGGACCAACCGCTCCACCTTCCAGCAGGTGATCGAATTCACGAGCCACGCGGAAGAAGGTGGCGGCTTCTGAGGAGCGGCGCGTAACGCTCCGCAGCGCAGCCTACGGGGACCAGCGGTTCGTCTACCTGGACTCAGGTGACGGGCCGCTGGTCGTCCTGCTGCACGGCTTTCCCGACACGCCGGGCGGCTGGGCGCAGGAGAGCGCGGCGCTGAACGCCGCCGGTTACCGCACGGTCGTCCCCTACCTCCGCGGCTACCACCCCGACACGATCGTCCGCGGTCGGCGCTACCGCGCGGCGGACATCGCCGGGGACGCGGTGGCTCTCCTCGACGCGCTCCAGGCCCCGCAGGCGGTGCTGGTCGGACACGATTGGGGAGCCGCGATCGCCTACGGTGCGGCCGCGGCGGCTCCCGAGCGCGTTCGCGCGATCTGCGCCGTGGCGATCCCTCACCCGCGTCTGCTCGGGCGCTCGCTCGGCCTGCTCTGGCGCGGCAGGCACTTCATCACGCTGAGCCTGCCGAGCGGCCCGTGGCTTGCCCGGCGCAGGGACTTCGCCTACCTGGACACGCTGATGCGCCGCTGGGCGCCCGGCTGGTCCGGGCCCCAGCGCGAGAGCACGCTCGCGGAGGTCAAGCGTTGCTTCGCCGACCCGCTCGTCCTGGACGCGGCCCTCGGCTACTACCGCGACGCCTCGGTTGGCGGCGACCCGGGCACGCTCCCTCAGCCGGCGCTGATCGTCGGCGGCGACCGCGACATCATCGCGCCCGAGGCCTTCACGCGCACGCCCGAGGCCTTTACCGGGCCGTGCGAGGTGGTGATCGCCGACGGGTCCGGGCACTGGCCGCATCGCGAGGCGCCCCAGCTCTTCCACGAGCGGCTGCTGGCGTTTCTGGCGGGGCTGGCGCCGGCGCCGGAGGCGACGTAGCGGCGCACCCCTGCGGACCGGCTGTGGCGCGGCCAGAGCTGTCCCGCAAGCTGCGCGGCGCGGCGAGCGCCGCTGGTAGAGTGCGCCCGCATGTCGAGTCAGCGCCAGCCCGCGAGCAGCCGCGCGGTCAGATCCAGGACGTCGCTGGTCGCGTTGGTCATCGGCACGGCCGCGGTGGTCTCGCAGGACGTGGCGCTGGCGGCCGCGCCGCTGCCGCGCACGGCCACCGGGCAGTAGGGGCGCACGACTTGGCGCGGCCGGCCAGTCGGCGGCTCACGCGCCGTGCGGGCGTGGGCCCCGTGATGCTCGCCGCGGTCGCGCTCGCGGCCGGCTGCGGCAAGGGCGGCCATGTGGTCTCCGGCCCGAGCAGCAGCGCGATCGTCACGCAGGCCACGACCACCGCGCCCGCGGCGCCGCAGGGGCGGCCGCTGACCGCCGCCGAAGAACGCGCGTTTGCACATGCGGTCAACCTGACCGCTGAAGACGTACCCGGCTTCAGCGCCGCGCCGAAGGAACACGCCGCGGAAACGCCGGCCGAAGAAGCGCTCCAGCGCCGCCTGCAGCGCTGCTTGGGGGGAAGCGGCAGCGGGCGCGCGAAGCCGGCACTGAGCTCGGAGAACTTCACGCGACGGGGGAACGTGCTCGGCCAGTCGGTCAGCTCGGCCGTCGGTTTCGCCTCCAGCGCGGCCCAGGCGAGCGCCGAGCTTGCACAGCTGCGCAGCCCGCATACGCGGGTGTGCCTGTCGGGCTACCTGGAAGCGCTGTTCAGATCCAAGCGCTTCGGCGGGGCGCCCGTGCAGCGGGTGTCGATCGCGCAGGGCACGCCGCCCGCGCCGGGGACGGCGGGCGGCTTCGGCTGGCGCATCCGCGCCGAGCTGCTGGTTCGCGGCCTGCCCGTGCCGTTCTACCTCGACATCCTCGGCTTCGTGTTCGGCCCGTCCGAGGTCACGCTGCAGAGCGCCGGCGTGCTCGTGCCGTTCCCCGCGGGCGCCCAGGAGCAGCTCTTCAGCCTGCTGTTGCAGCGCGCTCGCGCCCACCCGCTGTCGGGCTGAGCCTGCTAGTGGCCGTGGCTCCGTGCTAGCAGCAGGCGCACGGGCTTGGCCAGCGTCAGCACGGGCGCCGGCGCCGACTTACGGATGTGCAGCGTGGCGCCCAGGTGACCGCCTGCCGCGTGCAGCAGCCTGCGCCCGGTCGAGCCGAGCTTGAGCTTGACCGCGGTGGTCGCGCCGGCCGGGATCGAGAAGCGCGCGCTGGCGAGCGTGACGGTTCGGGTGTGCGTGCGCCCGTCGTGCTTGACGCGCTGCGTGCCCATGAGGGTCAGTTCCCCAGCGCATGCCGCCGTGCCGGTGCAGGTCAGCTTGACCGCCGACTGGCCGCCGCCCTGGACGGTCAGCGTGCTGGCGGCCAGCGCCACGCTCGCGCTGGGTGCCGCGGCGATCGCGACCGGGGAGAGCCCGCCGAGCGTCGGCGCGCCCTGGGTGCCCGGGCCGGTCGTCGCGCCCGAGCTGCCCGTGCCGCCACCACCGGCGCCCGTGCCCCCCGATCCGCCCGATCCGCCGCCGGGGGAGACCACGTCGATCACGTGGGAGATGCTCGCGTTGAAGCCCGCGGTGTTGCTCACCGTGAGCGTCGCTTCGTAGAGGCCGGCGGTCGCGTAGGCGTGCGTCGGCGTCGCGCCTTCGCCGGAGCTGCCATCGCCGAAGGTCCATTCGTACTTGGAGATCGAGCCGGCGTTGGCCGTGGAGGCGGACCCGTCGAAGGACGCCGACTGCCCGGGGTTGGGCGACGGCGGGGTGACCGTGAAGGCCGCAGTGGGCGCCTTGATTTCGAACGTGCGCGCGGTCCCGATGCTGGTGCCGTTGCTCGCGAACACCGTCAGGGCGACCGTGTAGGTGCCGTCGGCGGGAAACACGTGCGCCGCGGTGGGCGCCGGGGTCTCGAGCGGTTCGCCCGGTTCGCCGGTGTCGTTGAACTGCCAGTTGTAGCGGTAGACCCCGCCCGGCGCGGTCGAACCTTCGGCGTTGAAGACCATTTCGCGGCCGTTGCCCGGCGTGAGCGTGAATTTCGCCGTGGGCGGTTCCCCGCTGAAGGTGAACCTCTGCAGGCAGGAGTGGGTCTGGTTGCTCCACTCCTCCTGGTACCAGTAGAAGTGGCCGTTGATCACCTGGTTATAGGCCATGCCGGTTTTCGTTTCGCCGACCTGTTCGCCCGTTTCGCCGGCGCACTTGTCGCCGACCTCGCCGCCTTCGGCGCTCCCGAAGTCCGTCCACGCGCTGTTGGGCTGCGGGTCGGTGATCGACTCGTTGTGCTCGTGGCTGAGGCCGCCCTCCAGCGCGCCGTCGGAGGGGCTTTCGTTGGGGTGGTTGCCGTCGTCGCAGCCGCCGTTGCCGCTGACGTAGGGGTCGTTGGCGTAGATCAGCTGCCCGCCTTCGGTCGGGATGTTGCCGTGGTAGGCGCAGTATTCGGGGTGTTCGGCGCCGGCCGAGCAGGCAAACCCGGCAGCTTCGAAGCAGCTTTCCACTTTCGGCGGCGTCAGCAGGAAGTACTCGTGGGTGAGGTCGGTCGGCAGTTTGTGTTCTTTGACGAAGCTCGTGAGCTCGGCCTGGATCTGCGCGTCGGTGAGGCAGATAGCCGCCCGGGTGCAGCCGTTTTTCGGGTACGGATGGGTGTCGATCAGGGCGCCGCCGAAGGTCGATTCGTATTTCGCGAATTCCCCTTCGGCGTCGTTGTACTGCGTGGAGACCGAGTCCACGTTTTCGTGCCCGCCGCTGTCGTGGGCGAGGTCTTCGAGGTAGCGGTTGACGCCTTCCTGGTATTTGGCCGGGTAGGCGGGTGCGCCGCTCGGGTGCCAGTAGACCGTGTAGTTGGTGTTGGACGGCATCACCGGCCCGCCGTTGTAGTCGAGGTTCGCGAACAGCGCGTCGAAGCGGCGCCTGGCGAGAGCGCGCGCCGCTCCGCGCAGCGGCTGGTAGCTGAGCGTCTTGCCGTTCTTCAGCGTGACGATCACCGCGGAGGCCGGCGCGGCGAACAGGCCGGTCGCTCCCAGCGCGAGCAGCGCGAGCAGGAGAGCGCGTGGCCACCTGCGTGGAGTTCCCCGGATCATCTGATGTTCGCTCCTTGAACGCTCCGCCGGCATCCGCTGGGGCACCGCGGCGGAGCCCGAAATCGTACATCACGCCAGCGGCCGTTCCAGGCGCGGGAAAACGCTTGCAGGCAGGCATGGGGAAGGCTGGCGTGCACGGGCGGGGCCATGGGTAGGCTTGCGCAATGCACGAGGCGATAAGCCGATCGGGGCGCTGGCGCGGCACTCGGGCCAACGGCCGTAAGGGACCGCGGCGCCGCGCGCGGGCATGGCTCGCCGGCCTGTTGGCGTGCGCGCTCGCGCCGCTGCTGGTGGGCTGCGGCTCGACGACCGCCAGCTCCTACTCGGCCGGGGGTGTGCGAGCTGCGGGCGAAAACGTGGCGGCGAGCCTGCAGGCGGGCAACTTCCGCAAGGCCTGCGAAGGGCTCACCGAAGCGGCACGCTCGCGCCTGTTGGTGCTCCCCGCAAGCGGCTGCCCCGGCGCCCTCGCGCTGGCGCGCGGGCTGCTGGCGGTGCAGGGCAAGCAGGGCCTGGGACAGACGCTCCGCCAGCGCCTGGGGCGGCTGCTCACCGACGTGCAGATCAGCGGCGATCAGGCGCTCTACCACGGCGTGGTCGAAGCGCGCTATGAACAGGGCCGCTGGCACCTGGAAGCTCACGGCAGCGACGCGGCCGTCAACCCACGCACACGGGCGAAGATCGAAGGCGCCCTGGCGGGACTGGAAAGCCAGGGCGCGGGCGCGCTGCTGATGGGTGCCGCGCCGCCCGGCGGGTAGCGTTCGGCGGCTCTCGGCGCGCAACCCCGTCACACCCTGAGCGCTACAGCGGTGGCGTTGCGCGTTCGTGCTGCGGCGGGGCGTCGGTGAAGGGGAGCCGGTCGATCACGCCGGTGGCCTCGAACACGCCCTGGGTGGGCCGCTGGGCGGGAGTCAGGCTGTAGCCGCAGCCGGCCTCCTGGCAGAGCCGCTTGCCACGCATGATCGCGTTCAGGCCGCTGGAGTCGATGAACTCGACGCTGCCCATGTCGAGCACCACCTCGCCCACCCCGGCGCTGCAGGCCTCGGCGACGGTGGCTTCGAGCATCGGAGCCGACGCGATATCGAGCTCGCCGGCCAGGGCCACGATCTGGCGATCGCCGCGCTCGGTCGTGGTGATCCGCAGCCTGCCGATGCTGCTACGCCCCAATCGCGAGGAGATCTGGTCGCTGACGGGGATCAGCTGCACCGCGCGGTGGCTGCGCGCCAGGCACCTCGGGCAGAAGTCCGCATCGGAGCCCTGGTAGAGCAGGGTCAGCCCGCAGTTCAGACATTTCAGCGTGAGCATCCCGGCGACCCCTTTGTTCGGCGTTCCAGTTCCAATGGCAACGCCGCCCCGCGCCCGGCGGTGGCCGAGCCGAGCGGCGCTGCAAGGGTCCTAGCGCCCGGCCGGGCGGCGGGCTTGAGCGGCGCTGCGCAAACATCGAACATTCGTCCACTCGGTGCTCGAGGACGGCCAGATGGTGTCCACGCGGGCGCTGGCCGGCCGATGGCGGCACGGTGCGGCACGCGATAGGCTCGCGCGCTGCATGGGCGAGCGCAGGCCACTTGCGGACCGCATCGAGATCGGCGCACCCGCCGTGGCGGCGCTGCTTGCGCGCGGCCTCGGCCGTCTGCCCGAGCCGGTGCGCCGGCGCGCGCTGCAGGGGGCGTTCGATCGCGCGCGCGACGCCTTCAACCGCGGCGACATGGACGCGGTGTTCGCGCTGTTCGCCGCCGACGTCGAGTACGGCCCGCCGCCGCCCCTGCGCGTGGGTGCGCAACCGCTGCGGGGCCGCGCTGCGGTGTTCGACTTCTGGCGCGAGGTGCTGGAACGCTACGAGCGCAACACGATCGAGAACCTCTCGCTGGGCGAAGCAGCACCCGGGCGGATCGTGCGCAGGGCGCGCCTCAGCCACAGCTCGCGCGCCACGGGGGAGACGCTCGCCTACGAGATCGTGCAGACCACCGAGCGGCGCCACGGTCGCGTCGTGCGACAGGTCAACGTGCTCGCACCCGAGACCTGAGCCCGCTCGCCCGTGCACGCGCCCGCGTGTCCAGCACCGGGAGGGGCCCGCAGGCCGGCTGATACGGAATTGCGCGGTACGCTTCGGCGGGTGAGTGCCCCTCCGAGCTCGATCCTGTCGGCCGCGCAGCTGCAGACGCTGCGCGAGCACGGCGAGGAGCGCTCGGCGCCCGTCGGCGAGGTGCTCTTCCGGGTCGGCGACTCCCGCTACCCGTTCATCGCGATCGTCGAAGGCGAGGTGGCCGTCCTCGACGGTTCGGGCCGTGAGATCGTGCGCCACGGCGCCGCGGGCTTCCTCGGCGAGCTGAACCTGCTCTCCGGGCAGTCGGTCTACCTCACGGCCGTGGTCACCCAGCCGCTGCGCTACATCGCCGTCGACCGCGACGAGCTGCGCTCGCTGCTGTTCGAGGACGCTCCGCTCGGCGACCTGCTGCTGTCGAGCTTCATGGCGCGACGCGAGGCGCTCCAGGGTCAGGACGTCGGGCTCGAGGTGATCGGCCCGCGCTCCTCGGAGGCCACCCGGCGGATCGTGGACTACGCGCGCCGCAACCGGCTCCCCTACACCTGGCACGACCTCGAGCGCGGCGCGGACGCGGATGCCGCCACGCTCGCCGAGGGGCTCGACCCGCACGAGCTTCCGCTCGTGCGCCTGCCCGGCGGGACCGACATGCGCAACCCGACCAGCGGCGAGGTCGCACGCGCGCTCGGGATCGGCCTCGAGCTCGCGCCGCTGGAGGAGGTCGACCTCGTGGTCGTCGGCGGCGGCCCGGCGGGCCTCGGCGCGGCCGTATACGGCGCCTCGGAGGGCCTCGACACGCTCGTCGTGGAGGGCACTGCACTCGGCGGGCAGGCCGGCACCTCGCGGCGGATCGAGAACTATCTGGGCTTCCCCGCCGGCATCAGCGGCTCCGAGCTCACCAGCCGGGCGGTCACGCAGGCGCGCAAGTTCAACGCGCGTACCGCCACGCCCTATCGTGCGATCGGGCTCGAGGCCGGAGGTGAGCGCCATCTGGTGCACCTCGAGGAGGATCACGTGGTCTCCGCGCGGGCCGTGCTGCTGGCCACCGGCGCCGAATACCGCCGCCTGCCGGCCGCGGACCTTCCCGACTACGAGGGCATCAGCGTCTTCTACGCCGCCGGACCGCCCGAGGCACGGCGCTGCGGGGCGACCCGCGTGGGCGTCATCGGCGGCGGCAACTCCGCCGCGCAGGCGGCAGTGTGGCTCGCTCGCGGCGGTGCGCTCGTCACGCTGCTGCACCGTCGTGGCGACCTGCGCGAGACGATGTCCGAGTACCTGATCGTCGAGCTGGAGCGCTACGGCGTGGCGGTGCGCGACCGCAGCGAAGTGGCCGAGCTGCACGGCAAGGACGGCGAGCTCGAGGCGGTCACGATGCAGGACGGAGAGCGCCTGCCGTTCTCGTTCCTGTTCCTCTTCCTCGGCGCCGCTCCCTGCACCGATTGGCTGAGCGATGTGGTCGCCCGCGACGAGAAGGGGTTCGTCCTGACCGGCTTCGACGCCGGCGCCGAGGGCATCCTCGAGACGAGCGTTCCCGGAATCTATGCCGCCGGCGACGTGCGCTCGGGGTCGGTCAAGCGCTGCGCCACCGCCGTGGGCGAGGGAGCGATGGTCGTGCGCTTCGTCCACGAGCGGCTCTCGGGCGTGCCCGCTTAGGTTGAACAGCACAGCCTTCGACGTAGGGACCTACACGGTCACCGCGCCGTAGGGATCTTGTTCACCGTTTCCCGTCCGTAGTTCGCCACTCCGACCGTGCAGGGTTCTCCGGTAGTCCGCAAGGGCACGTAGTCGTAGCGTGCACTGTGAGTCACGCCGACATCCAGAGAGGTGAGTGACGATGGTGGAAACCGCTTGGACATTCACGGTCCTGTTCATAACGATCTTCGTTGTGCTGATTGCGTTCGCCGTGATGTGGCTGATGTCACAACATCCGCACTCCTAGGCCCGTCGTCAACTTTCCCTGGACGGGGGTCCCCGACCAGGAGAGGCTGTGCGGGGAGGGGTTACGCGGATGGGTCCGACGCACTCCCGAGCGCTCGGGACGCGTGATGTCGGGACGCTCTGCGGTTCTGCTCGCACCGCTTCGCAGTATGTCTGGAGCGGGCAGGAGTAATACGCTGGCGCGACACCCGCAACGAAGGGACCCGCAATGGCCATCGGCCTCAGACTCAAGTTCCCCGGGGGAACCCAGGAGCAGTACCTCGCCGTCCACGACCACCTCGACATCGAGAACAGGCCACCCCACGGGCTGATCTTCCACTCGTCCGGCCCGATCGACGGGGGCTGGGGCGTCCTGGACTTCTGGCACAGCCGCAACGCCTTCGACGACTTCGCTGAGAGCCGACTCATGCCGGCCGTCGCCGAGCTCGGCGACCGCGCCCTCCCGGGGCCGCCCGAGATCAGGGAGTTCCCGGTCCACAACTACACCACGCCCACGCTCTAACCGGGAGCCGCGCTCCAGGCGAGAAGACCGCTGGATCGCCGTAGGTTCGAGAAGCCTCGATGGCGCAGGAGAACGTGGAGATCGCCAGGCGAGCGATTGACGCGCCTGTCCGCACGTCATCGAATGACCTGTGTCTCGACCTTTCCGCAGATCAGGCATTTGCGCTCCAGGACATAACCTTTGGCGCTGCCTTTACCCCAAGCGCGGTCCCACTCGCCCCACTTGTGTTTGTGCCACAGCCTCATCGTTGCGACATGGTGGCACAGCCGCCCGAGGTCACGTCGATCCACCGGGACTCGCAGTGTGCGGGCGCACCCGCGCTAGCAGGGCTTTTCGAGGCGCGCCCGGCTGGGATCGAACCAGCGACCTCTCGCTCCGGAGGCG
>Ga0209415_10012425_pt1 | contig 14186 bp, 8 predicted proteins | sample PeaSoiSIISIP2007_FD_187696 | JGI IMG/M metagenome (GOLD analysis project Ga0209415, IMG submission 187696) | Peat soil microbial communities from Weissenstadt, Germany - SII-SIP-2007 (SPAdes) (version 2) | ecosystem: Environmental > Terrestrial > Soil > Wetlands > Peat | place: Germany... | reverse complement strand
AAGCTGGGCAACCGCGGCGAGGTGGTGAAAGTCGCCGAGGGCTACGGGCGGAATTTTCTGCTGCCCAAGAAACTGGCTATTGAGGCCACCGTCGCCAACAAGACCGTTATCGAGCAGATGAAGGCTGCCGCCGTGCGCCGCTCCGCCAATGAAAAGACGGAAGCCGAAGCGCTGGCCAAGCAGTTTGACGGGCTCGAGGTGAAGTTCTTGCGCAAGTCGGGCGAAGGCGATCAGTTGTTCGGATCGGTCACGGCTGGAGATATTGCCGAGGCGCTCGAGAAGAAGAGCTTCCACATCGATCGGCGCAAGATTCAATTGCACGAATCGCTCAAAACCATCGGCGAGTTCACTGTTCCCATCAAGTTGCACCGGGACGTGACCACGCACTTGAAGGTCGTGGTCGACAAAGAAGCAGCCGTAGAGTAGTCCTTGCTCGTGTGGTGACGGGGCTCCGCCCCGTTTGGCGGGGCAAAGCCCCGCCACCACACAGTCCTCGTTCTCCTCACGAATCCGCGCCGAAGAATTCCTCTACTTCTCTCAAGTCTGTCGTCCTGCTGTAGCACGGCAAACTTTCCACAAATACGCGACCGTACTGCTTCTTCAGAATTCGGTTGTCGAGCAGGGCCAGCAATCCGCGATCGTGCAGCGATCGAATCAGCCTCCCGAATCCCTGCTTCAGCGTAATCACCGCGCTCGGAACCTGGTATTCGAAGAAGGCGTTGCCGCCGGCGGCGTCAATGGCCTTCACCCTCGCCGCCACCACCGGATCGCTGGGGACGGCAAACGGCAAGCGATCGATAATCACGCAGCTTAATTGTTCGCCCTGCACGTCCACGCCCTGCCAGAACGAAGAGGTCCCGAACAGCACGGCGTTGGGTGTGAGCCGGAACTGCTCGAGCAACGCCGATTTTGGAGCGTCGCCTTGCTTGAGCATCGGAAAGTCCAACTGGCCCAGAAGCCGTTCGTGGATTTCGTTCATCTGTGCGTAGCTGGTGAAGAGTACGAAGGCGCGTCCGCGGGTAATCTCAAGCAGCCGCCGAATAACTCCAACCGCTTCGGCGGCAAATTGCGGCGTGCGCGGATCGGGCAGATCGGGCGGGACGTAGAAAATCGCCTGGCTTTCGTAATCGAAGTGCGACGGGACGATCGATTCGCGGGCGTGGTCGAGTCCGAGCCGCTGCCGAATGTAATCGAAGCCGCCGCCGACGGCCAGCGTGGCTGAGGTGAGTACCGAAGTCTCCAGCTTCGACCATAGGCATTCGCGCAGGATTTGCCCGACTTCGATGGGCGTGGCTTGCAGAAAGACGTTGACGCGGCCCGAACGCTTTCCCTCAGGAGCTAAAGCCCCCTTTTCAAACGCGGACATTCCGGCGTGGCTGAAGCCACGCCCTTTCAAAGCTGCGCCCGTCGAGGCGCCCGGCGCTCCACGGAACCCGCGCCTTTCGATCCAGAAGACCGTGTTGGGATCTTCGTTTTCCATCACGAAGCGAAGTTGCACTTGCAATTGCTGGGCTCGACGCACGAGGGTGAACGCCTCTTCCGGCTTTTGCGGAAGCTGCTCCAGTTCCGCGCCCAGGCGATACAGCGCCTGATTGAGGGCAAGAAATTCTTCGCCGTTTTCCTCGAGAAACTCGCGGCGGGAATCGAAGGCATACCGGCCTTCATGCGCGGGCAGAAGCGAGAAGAATAATTGCGAGCGTTCCCGCACCGACTGAATCGCCGCCGACATCTGCGGCGTGTAGAGCTTCTCGCGCTGCAGCAGGTGTTCGACGTCGCGCGTCAGTTCGTCCAAGCGCAGGTTGCTGACCGAAATGCCAAAGTAGCTGCCAGCGACGTCTTCGAGTTCGTGGGCTTCGTCGAAAATCACCGCAGAGCACTCGGGAAGGACACCGGCATCGGGCGCGTCCTCGGCTTCGAGTTTGATGGAGAGGTCGGCGAAAAACAGGTGGTGGTTGACGATGATGATGTCGCTCTCGGCCGCGCGCCGCCGCATTTCGGTGATGAAGCAGCGGTCGTATTCCTTGCATTTCTGGCCGAGACAGGTATCGGTCCGGGCGTCGAGCTTGTGCCAGAGGGCGCTCGCCTCGGGCAGTTCCGCGAGTTCGGCGCGGTCGCCGGTCTGCGTGGTTTTCTCCCACGCGGCGATGGCGCGGTAGTGCTCGATCTCTTCCAGGCCGCTAAGCACGGGCTGATCGGTCAGGTCGTAGATTTTCTTGCGGCAGAGATAATTGTTGCGCCCCTTCATATAGCAGACGCTCAGCTTGCGATCTTCTCCGGGAAATAGGGCTCGCTCCAGCGCCGGGACATCTTTAAAGAAGAGCTGCTCCTGCAAATTCTTCGTGCCGGTGGAGATGATGACGCGTTTGCCCGAGCGGATCACCGGCAGCAGATAGGCCAGCGTCTTGCCCGTACCCGTGCCGGCCTCGACGATCAGATGACGCTTTTCTTCCAGTGCCTCTTCGACTGCCTGGGCCATCTGCAGCTGGCCACGGCGAAACTCATAGGCAGGGTGCGTTTTCGAGAGCAGGCCTCCCGGCGCAAAGAACTGGTAGAGCGAAAAGCCCGCAGCGGGAGACACGGGATGGGATGAGGAAGGCACGGAGTCTCTATAATAAACAGTTCCCAGTTTTGAGTTGTCAGTTCTCAGTAGAGCCTTCATTGAGTCGGATAAGAAAAGACACACTTTGAGCAAGAAGAAGTTATCGCCACTGGTGGCCATCGTCGGACGCCCAAACGTCGGCAAATCGACGCTCTTCAACCACCTGACGGGATCGCGGCGCGCCATCGTCGGAGACGAACCCGGCATCACGCGCGACCGCCTCTATGGCGAGGCCGAATGGCTCGGGCACGAGTTTCGCGTGGTGGATACGGGCGGCATCGTCCCCGACGACAAAGATTTCATACCGGCGGAAATCTTCCGCCAAGCCAAGGTGGCGTTCGAAGAAGCGGCGGCCATCGTCATGGTGGTCGACGCTCGCACCGAGATTGCTGGGCCTGATCGCGAACTGGCTCGACTCCTGGCTCGGACTGGCAAGCCGCTTTTTCTTGCGGTGAACAAGATGGACTCGGACAGGCAGGACGGATTGCTCGACGAGTTTCATGTGCTCGGAATGCGGAACATGTTCCCGGTTTCGGCTGAGCATGGGCGCGGCATCGACGACCTGCTCGACGCTATCCTTCTGGTGCTGCCTGCGAGTGCAAAGGCAACCACAGAGGACGCTGAGGTCACAGAGGAACACACAGGGGAACCGGCCCCCGAAGAACCGCATGAAATCAAGGTGGCCATCATCGGGCACCCCAATGTCGGGAAATCCACGCTGCTGAATCAACTCACGGGGACCGACCGCGCCATCGTCTCACCCATTGCCGGTACTACGCGCGACTCCATCGACCAAGTTATCCAGTACAAGGGCCGCAAGATTCGCTTCATCGACACGGCCGGCATCCGCCGCAAAGGCAAGACGCACCTGATGGCCGAGAAGCTGTCGGTGGTCATGGCGCGCAAGAACATCGAAGACGCCGATATCGTGCTCTTCATGGTCGATGCTACCGAAGGGGCCAGCGGCCTCGACGCCAACATCGCCGGCTATGCGCACGAGAGCGGACGCTCGGTGATTATCCTGGTCAATAAGTGGGATCTCGTGGCCAGCGGCGAGAAGCGCGCCATCAGCCAGTCTCGGACCGCTCGCATACAGGACGCTAAGCGCCCGCAAGACCGCGCTCTCTACGAAGAACGCCTGCGCTACGGGCTCAAATTTCTGGCTTACGCTCCGGTGCTATTTCTCTCTGCGCATACGGGCAAAGGGACGGAGAAGATTCTTCCGCTGATCGAGAAAGTGGCCGCCGAGCGGCGCAAGCGCATTACCACCGGCGAGATGAACCGTTTCCTGAGGACGGTTGACTTTGAACGCGCCTCGGTTCCCATGAGCAAACGCGTGCGAATCCTCTACATGACGCAGGCGGGAGTGGCTCCGCCTACGTTTGTGCTCTTCACCGACCGGGCTGTAAAGCTGCACTTTTCCTATCAGCGATTTCTCGAGAATCAGATTCGGGAGGCGTTCGGGTTCGTCGGGTCGCCTATTTGGATTAAGAACCGGGCCAGCAAGTAGGGAGGAAATATACCGGGAACCGCACTCATTCCAGGATTCTTTAGACCATCTGACTCTCCGGTGACTGCTCTGCAGTGTGATAGAAAGGCGTAAAATTTGCGGCGTGGATCAAGCTCCCCAGTGGCGGTGGCTCATGCTGGCAGCAGCCATCCTTGCGGCGTTTCTCGGAGCCGTAAGCATGAACATGCAGAGATTGCATGGGTGGAGTTTCCTAATCCTGTGTGTTATAGCAGGCTTGCTGGGCGGCCTGGGATATCTATGGGCGCGGGATCGCGTACTTCCAACCTGGAAACGACTGCCAAGGGTCAAACGCGTCCTCATTATTGCATTGACGGCCATCATTGTTCTGGCCGCGCGACTCATCGCAAATCGGCACAAACCCAACGAAGAATTCGCTGACGTGTTGGCATGTATTGCTGTTCTAGTCGCACTGGCTCTGTTGGGACTATATCGGATCATGTCTCATCTCTTGGACTTTTTGCATGCGCGCGCTTCCAGACGTTAGCTCCGAACAGTTGGCCTAGGGACTTCTACCCAGTCGCCGGCGCATGTCGCCCATCCCCCGTGAGCAGCCCCACGCGGTCGACGCCGGCGATCCGAGCAATTGCAATCACGTCCGCCACATCCTGGAAATCAAGGTCGTTATCGGCTTCGAGATAGGCGATCCGCTCCACGCGAATGGCGAAAATATCACGCAGGCGTTCGCGCAGGTGATCCCATTCGACCGCTTCTTCGTTCACCATCACCTGCGGGTGTTGCATTCCTGGTTTCGCCTGATGGATCTGAATCACAATCGTCGACTGAGGCGGCGGGATCGGGTTACCGGTTGGACTGGGTGGTTGCGGGATCTCTGCCTGTAGACCGGTTGGCCGTTGCTCGATCACGACCACCATAAAGACGATGATTAGCACGAGCAGAACGTCAATCAAAGGAGTGACGTTCATTTGTGGACGAGACGGACCTCCGCCTGCGCCTGCCGTGGAGAATGCCATTCGGATTTCCTCTCCTTCGAAGAGAATCAGAAACGGGAACGGCACGCGCGTGTCTTGAAACATTGGACACCTGCAGAGGGCGGAGAGTTCCAGGGGCAAATTTCTCTACACGCTACGGCGTGGCAGACCGGCTTTCGTGATGGCTTAAAGTGCGGGCCCTCAGCGTCTAAAGCCGGGACCATTGCAGCTCGTAGCGGCACGACTGAAGTCGTGCCCTTCCCGTTCGTGATTCCCCATGCTGCAACCCGCGAACTGCTTTAGAATCGAAAATTCATGCAGCGTGCGGTGAGACATTTCTCGCGAGTCGTGCTTGGCGTCTTCTTTTTCGCGCTCACGCTGTTGCTGATTGCTCGGCCGGCTCACGGCCAGGACAACTACGAAATCCAGGTGTACTCCTCGGAAGCGACGCCTAAGAACGTCACCATGGTGGAAATCCATTCCAACTTCACCGTGGACGGGCAGAAGACGGTAGTCAATGGCGTGGCCCCTACAAATCACGCCGAACACGAGACTTTGGAGATCACCCAAGGCTGGACCGACTGGTTCGAAACCGGCTTTTATGTTTTTACCAGCCTCCAGAACGGCGATGGTTGGGAATGGGTGGGCGATCACATTCGTCCGCGGTTTACGGCTCCGGAGTCGTGGCACTTGCCGGTGGGGCTGAGCCTGTCGCAGGAAATCGGGTATCAGCGGCGGAAGTTTGCGGAGGACAGTTGGAATTACGAGCTTCGTCCCATTATCGACAAGAAAGTGGGGCGCTGGTATTTCGACTTCAATCCAACGTTTGACCGCGCGCTGCATGGTTTGAACACGGGCAGGGGATGGGAATTTTCTCCGAATGTGAAGGTCAGTTTTGATTTCACCAAGAAGATCGCCGGCGGTTTTGAATACTACGGGGCGCTCGGGCCGGTCTCAAACTTCGATCCCATTTCGCAACAGTCGCAACAGATCTTTCCTACGATTGACCTCAATCTGTCGCCGAATTGGGAGTTTAATTTTGGCGCGGGCGTGGATGTTTCGAACTCCGCCGATCACTTGATCGTGAAGTGCATCATTGGGCGACGGTTCAGCTGGGGGCACAAACCGGCCGCGCAGAAGTAGTGGGGCGAACGGACGTCTCGCGTGTCCTGAGGAGTTGGGTGGCCGGGCGCGACGCCCGGCTCTCCACCAGCAAGGCTAACCGATGGGTTCGGGTGACGGCGGCAGAGGCGGAGGTTCGAACGGCGGCGGAGATTCGGGAACTGATGGCATCGCCGGAGTTGGAATGGGCGGGGCGGGATGCAGCAGCGCGTCGAGATTGGGATATCGAGACGCGAAGAAATGCATGGCATAAGCGGGAAAGAACACAGTACCGGGCACGCAAACCAGCGCGACGAAGTAAATCAGCAGCAAGAAAAGCAGACTTCCGAAAATAATCGCCAGACTGATCGTGGTCACGTTCCATCCCATGCCGGCAGCGTGAGCCGCGATAACGGCAACGACCGCGGGGATCACGATGAAGAGCGCCGGAATGATTGCGATAATGCTGAACAGAATGGCCGCCGCGATGGATAAGACCACCTTGAGCAGCAGGTAAACGATATAGCGGCCTTTCTCCCGACCGATCATGGCCAGCAGACGGTGCCAGCCGTCAGCAAAATCGAGATCCTCGAGAGCCATAACCGGCACCAGAAAATCTTTCGCGAGCGCCTGCACCACGGCGGCCGCCAGCGCGAAGACAAAGAACAAGCCCACCAGCAGGATCCCGCCGATAATCAGACGCCCGACGTGTTCGCGGAGATCCCGCATCCATCCCGCAGCGAAAGCCAGGGCCAGCGGCAAGCCAATGAGAATCCCCAGCAACAGCCACGTCGAAATCAGAAACACAATCTGCCACAGAAAGAACCGTCTGCCGGCGCGGTGCCATCTTCCCCAGCCCTGGCTGATCGAACATTCCCGCCGCAGGACGGAGTCGAACAGGATGAAGCGGAACACGCTGTTGATGTAAATAAAGACGACCATCAACATGAATAGGACAAGAATTCCCAACACGATCAATCCGATGAACTGCCCAATGTGCTGGGAAATTTGCCCGGGAAGGAAGGGAGGAAAACCGTGCGGCATGGCCGACGAGGGCAGAAACTCGGTCTGATTCCTGTGTGGACGAGGCCAATTGCCATTGAAGCCGTTTCCAAGATTGCATCCGCCGACGTGCAGTTCCGCCGCCAGAATGCCAACCAGCGCCAGCCGGGACCATTGTCCCCAGCGGAAATGAGTGAAGAGTTGTTCCCTTGTGTGCTGCAAGGCAGGTTGTACGCAATCAACAGCGGAAAGCGGCAAGGGATCACCTCCTGCTAGTGTCGCCAAGGTATCGCGTGGCGAGTTGCGCCGTCAACTTGGAAGGCGATCCATTGCCGAAAGGGAGTTGTGCTGGAGCCAGTTCTCGAAGTCCCGCAGGGCAAGTTCACATTGCAGCCGGTGGCGTTCTTTGCGGTCACGGACCTTGCGGTCAAGCGCGGGCAGAAGGTCGAAGGTGATATTGGCCGGCTGGAAGTTCTTGCTCTCCGCTTGCGTGATGTAGTGGACAAGCGAGCCCAATGCCGTTGCTCGCGGTGGAGACACAGGTTCACTGCCGGTTGCGAGCGCCGCCGCATTCAGACCGGCCAGCAGGCCGGTTGCGATCGATTCGACGTAGCCTTCCACGCCGCAGATTTGTCCGGCGAACATCACGTGGGGATCGGCCTTCAATTGCAGTGTCGGGCTAAGTAATGCTGGCGCGTTGATATAAGTGTTGCGATGAATTTGTCCGTAGCGCAGAAAGCGCGCGTTTTCCAGACCGGGGATCAAACGCAGCACGCGGGCCTGCTCGCCAAATTTCAGGTGGTTCTGGAATCCGACTAGATTGTAGGAATCGGCGCGAAGATTTTCCTGGCGCAATTGCACGGCGGCGTAAGGGATTCTGCCGGTGCGCGGGTCCTTGAGTCCTACGGGTTTCATGGGGCCGAAGCGGAGCGTGTCGCGTCCGCGGCGGGCGATCTCTTCGATGGGCAGGCAGCTTTCGAAGTAGTTGAGATTTTCCCAGTCTTTCTGCTCCACTGATTGCGCCGCCAGCAACGCATCGTAAAATTTGTCGTACTCATCTTTCGACATGGGGCAATTGATGTAGTCCGCCGACCCTTTGTCATAGCGGGCCGCCAGGTACACCTTGCTCATGTCGATGGAACCGGCCTCGACGATGGGGCTTATGGAATCGTAAAAGTAAAGGTTGTTGGGCGGCGCGGGCGACCCCGCCGCCGAAGGGTCCAGACTCAGCCGCACAATTTCCTGCGAGAGCGAGTCAGACGTCAGAGGGCCGGTAGCGATCACGGTGAGTTCGCCATCTTCGACACGCGTGACCTCTTCGCGGCGGAGGGTGATGAGCGGTTCGCGGGAAATCGCCTCCGTCACCTTTCGTGAAAATTCGGCACGGTCCACGGCCAGAGCGTGCCCGGCGGGTACGGCAGATTCTCGCGCGATTTCGAGCAGGAGAGAACCGGCGCGCCGCAGCTCTTCCTTCAGCAGCCAGGGTGCGGTGTTTTCGCTCTCGGATTTCAGGGAATTGGAGCAGACCAGTTCGGCAAAATCGGCGGTCTGGTGAGCGGGAGTGGTGCGCACCGGCCGCATCTCGTAGAGTTCGACGGCGACGCCGCGGTGCGCACACTGCCACGCCGCTTCCGACCCTGCCAGGCCTGCGCCGATGATGCATACTTTCTTGGGCAACTCCAACTTGGGCAACTCCAATTCCACGCGCTCCGACTCGTCTTGAATGATAGTCCTCAAGAGAAAGCCGAGCTGCGCTCGGCTGGGACGGGTGAGGCGCTCGTCCCCACACAATCACAGGATTAGCCGCTCGTCTCCCACCCGGCGTGTGACCCGCTCGCGGTCCAGATATTCGAGCAGGGGGATCGCGTACTTGCGGCTGACTCCGGTCATCTCTTTGAAACGGGCGACATCAATTTTCGGCGCGCTGGCTTTGAGGGCGGCGATCTTGTGGCGGAGATCGAGGAGCGCGCTCTGGTGGAAGACAAGTTCTTCTGAAATCTTGATCAATACCTTGTCGCGCAGAAGCAGCGTTACGATTTTTTGCGCGCGGGCTTTATCTACTTTTAAACCTGCCAGCACTTCTTTCAGCGACGGAACTTTCAATCCGGCGGACGCAAATGCCTGCTCAATGATTTTCTTGGACTCGGCTTCTTCGTCTTTCATGACCACGCCGCGACCGGGCAGGCGGACGAGTTCACCGCTTACTTCGAGTTTCTTTTCTTCTGCCAATTTTCCCAGAACGCTGTAGAACACTTCGGGGCCGAGGCTTACTCGATCGCGCAGTTCTTCTTTGCTCATCCCGGCTACAAGCGGATTGGCATCGTGAAAGTTCTTGAGAGCTTGAAGTGCTTGTGTCTTGCATTCCGCGAATGCGGCTGCCGCAACCAGCACCTGATTGCACGGCACTAATCCAGCCTTCACCACCAATTTCGCCGCTTCCTCCCGCCGAATGTTCATTTCTCCGGGAATGGCATCCAGAGGCAGGCCGATCGCTCCACGCCGCCCCACGCGCGCTGCCAGCACTTCTTCGGGAGAACCATGGCGCATGGTCTTGAGAAATGCAGCCGTGTTTCCCACTGGTTGTTTGCGCATTGCGGGCGATGCGTCCAGGACCATGCCTCCGCCAATGGTTACTACCGGAGAAAACTGGCGCACGATGAAGCGATCTCCGGGCAGAAGCAGCATGGGTTCGGTGAATCTCAGTTGCGCGTAGGCTTCGTTCCCCGGCTTCAGCTGTTTTGCTCCATACAGCCGGGCCTCCGCGATGGTTTCCGTCGTGTAGGCGTGAAAATGCACCCGCGCGCCATCCTTCAACGGCTTGGCGGAGGGAAGAAGGGAAAGCAGCGCATCGACTCGCGATGTGGGATGAAAGGTGTCGGCTATCGCGAGGGTCATGCCGCGCGCCAGGTCTTCGGTGGAGAGTCCGGCCAGATTCAACGCCGTGCGCTGTCCTGCGACCGCTGCCTCGGCGGTAGCGCCATGAACCTGCACTCCGCGGACTCGCACGCGTTTGCGGGCGGGAAAAACTTCCAGTTCCTCTTCTCTGCGAATTGTTCCGGCCAGGAGGGTACCGGTCACTACCGTGCCGAAACCTTTCATGCTGAAGACGCGGTCGATGGGAAGGCGCGCCAGTGCCGCCAAGTCTTTGGCTGCGACTTCGGAGGCAACCTGGGTGAGCGCGGATTTCAACCTGTCCAGACCTGCGCCCGTCAACGAACTCACCGCGACTATTGGCGATGTTGCCGGATCGAGAAATGATCCGCGCACATAATCTTCCACTTCCAGTCGCACCACTTCGAGCGTCTCCACATCGACCGCATCGGATTTTGTGAGCACGGTGATGCCGCGGCGGATTGCCAGCAGGCGGCAGATGTCGAAGTGTTCGCGAGTCTGCGGCTTGATCCCTTCATCGGCGGCGATGACCAGCAGCACCAGGTCGATGCCGCCCACTCCCGCCAGCATGTTGCGGACAAAGCGCTCGTGGCCGGGGACATCGACAAAGCCCAACCGAAGGCGGCTGCCATCGGGGGCGGGGAGTTCGAGGTGGGCAAAGCCGATGTCAATGGTGATGCCGCGGCGTTTCTCTTCTTCGAGACGGTCGGCGTCGATACCGGTCAGCGCTTTTACTAGCGCAGTCTTACCGTGGTCGATGTGTCCGGCGGTGCCGACGATGACGGATTTCATCTGCGACAGTATAGACGTGGTGTGGGCTAGCGCCACTTTTTCAGAGTGGGCCAGATCTTTGCCAGGCTTCCGAACTTTGCGCCTCGGCAGATGAATACCGGAATTTCGCGCTCCAGCGCATAGGGGTTGTCGCGCGAGGTGCCCACGAAATCTGCGTGATCGAAGAACTTTGTTAACCTTTCACGGTTGTCAGCGAGCACGATCAGACAATTGCCGGTGTAGCCGTGCGGGCCCCACAGCCACCACGACTGATGTCCACTCAGCGCGGGAGGCAGTCCGTATTTTCGGCCGAGGAAATCGATCGCTCCGGCCTGTCCATAGTCCTGCACGAAGATTCCGCAATCTTTGCGTTCATCGCTGGGAATCTGGTTCCAGGCGACGGCGACTTCATCCACGATCTCGTCCCACCCGAACTGGTCGGCGTAATGCTGCGGAAGGACGGCCCGCATGTGGCTGTGCTCGCTCCGTGGCACCTTGATCGGCAATCGCTCCATGTAAGGAATGAACTGCTTGATCGGTAGAATGGGCATTGCTAAAGGAGCGAAGACCGCACCACCCGCGATCAAGAGCGCGACCATCACAGGTTTCAGCCAGCGCCATCCTTGTCGGAGACGATCGATGGCGTCGTCGATCACGATGCATCCGACAGCGAGATACACGGGGTAGATCGGGGCCAGATAGTAGTTCTTGCCTTTTAGAGCGACAAAAACGGCAAAGCCTACCAGGTAAGCCCATCCCAGGAAGCGGTAGGGCTGGAAGCGGCGCGCCGCCAGCAGTGCGATGACCCCCGTGATCCAAATTACGGCGGACACGGGTTGGATGAGCAGGATTTGCTGGGAAAAGTACTGCCAGGGCGAGAGTACGACGTCGCGGCCCTCGGCCTTGATATTGTGCATCAACTGCACGAATGGCCAGTCGTGAGCGACGTTCCACAGCAGATTCGGAAGGAAGATGAGAAGGGCCGCGAATGCGCCCAACCACATCCACTTGCTCGATAAAAATCGCCTCTGCCGGGTCAGTAGCAGTCCAACGACGATGGCGAAGCCAAGTACGGCGATGGAATACTTTTCCTGCATGCCAATTCCTGCGACCACGCCGAACCAGAGCCAATAAAGGGGCTGGTCATGTTTCGCAGCGAGGATCGCGAAATACACGCAACTCATCCAGAGCAGTACTTCGAGACAACAATTGCTGGTGAGTAGGCTGCCACCCGACAAGTAAATGGGGGCGATCAGGATGGTCAGAGCGCTGAGCGCGACCACAAATCGCTTGCCGCCAAGTTCGCGCGTGATGATGCCCGTCAACAGGATCAGAGCAGAGGCGGAAAGGGCAGGCATCAAGCGGATGCTGCGCAGTGAATCTCCGAAGAGCGCCCGGAAAATCCGACTCAGAATCGGCACCAGGGGCGGCTGATCGACGTATCCCCAGGCCGGATGATTTCCACAAATGATGTAGTCGAACTCGTCGCGGAAATAGCCGTAGCGGCCGTTGAATACCATGTGCAGCACGAAGGTGGCGGCGGCGATGGCGGCAACGGCGAGCAGCCCGTTCTTTGCCCAATTGCGTTCGGCGGCGCGATCTGCCGGTGATCCGGCGGCAAGGTCTTGCATACTGGCGGAAGCATAGCGAAGAAAACGGCAACTTGTCACTTTTCTTCGCTAATTTCGACGAATCCACATGCGAAAAGTTAGTCGAGATGCGACAATTAAGATTCCTCGATGACCACCTCTGCGATCGTTCCTATTGCCATTACGCCGGAGATGATCCGGGAGCACGGGCTCACTCCGGAAGAATTCGAAAAGATCAAGCAGTTGCTGGGCGGCCGCGAACCGACGCGGACCGAACTTGGCATTTTCAGCGTGATGTGGAGCGAGCACTGCTCTTATAAGTCGTCGCGCGTTCACCTGAAGCGTCTGCCCACGCGCAGCAAGCTGGTGGTGCAGGGGCCGGGTGAAAATGCCGGCATCGTTGACATTGGCGACGGCTGGGCCTGCGCATTCAAAATCGAGTCGCACAATCATCCGTCGTTTATCGAGCCGTTTCAGGGAGCGGCCACCGGAGTCGGCGGAATTCTGCGCGACATTTTCACCATGGGCGCGCGGCCGGTTGCGGTGATGGATTCGCTGCGGTTTGGACCGATTGAAGCTGCCGGGAACGCGGGCGAGGGCGCCCGCGCTACACAAGCGGAAATCCACAAGAACCATTCCGTCATGGAAGGCGTCGTCTCTGGCATCGCTTCTTACAGTAACTGTTTCGGAGTTCCCAACCTGGGCGGCGAGGTGAAGTTCGAGGCTTGCTACTCCGGCAATCCGCTAGTGAACGCCTTCGCTCTTGGCTTGGTCCGCCGCGACCAGATTTTTTATGGGCGCGCATCGGGCGAAGGCAATCCTGTAATTTACGTTGGCTCCAAGACCGGGCGCGACGGCATCCACGGCGCCACCATGGCGAGCGAGGAGTTCAGCGAAGGCTCGGAGGCGAAACGGCCGAACGTTCAAGTCGGAGATCCATTCCTCGAAAAGCTGCTGCTGGAGGCCTGTTTGGAAGCGATGCAAACCGGCGCGATTGTCGGCATTCAAGATATGGGCGCCGCGGGGTTGACCTGTTCGACCTGCGAGATGGGCGGGCGCGGCGGCAGCGGCGTCGAAATCGAACTGGATCTCGTCCCGCAACGTGAAACCGGCATGAGTCCTTATGAGATCATGCTTAGCGAGTCGCAGGAGCGCATGCTGCTGGTGGCGCAGAAAGGCCGCGAAGAAGAAGTCTTCCGCGTCTTCCAGAAGTGGGGACTGGATGCGGTGGAAATCGGCCAAGTCACCTCTGATGGAAAGATGCGGGTGCTTGAGCATGGGGAAGTCGTGGCTGAAATTCCCAACGCCGCGCTCACGGATAACGCGCCCGTGTATAAACGTCCGCTGGCGCGCTGGGAACCGCCGGTTGATCGGGAAATGCCGGAGCACATCCGGCTGGGCGAGGGCGCGGATTTCTCTGCCCAGCTCAAGCGCTTGCTGGCGAGCCACAATATTTGTTCGAAGCGCTGGGTCTGGCAGCAGTATGACCACATGGTGCAGACCAACACGGTCGACGCGCCCGGAGCGGGTGATGCCGGCGTAATTCGCATCAAGGCCTCCAATCGTGGACTGGCCATGGCGCTCGACGGCAACAGCCGCTGGTGCTATCTCGATCCTCGTCTGGGCGCGATGCACGCGGTCGCCGAAGCGGCGCGCAAGGTGGCTTGCGCGGGAGCGACTCCGATCGGCGCTACCAACTGCCTCAACTTCGGCAATCCTGAAAAGCCGCACATCATGTGGCAGTTTTCGCAGGTGATTGACGGCATCACCAA
>Ga0209415_10012424_pt1 | contig 14188 bp, 12 predicted proteins | sample PeaSoiSIISIP2007_FD_187696 | JGI IMG/M metagenome (GOLD analysis project Ga0209415, IMG submission 187696) | Peat soil microbial communities from Weissenstadt, Germany - SII-SIP-2007 (SPAdes) (version 2) | ecosystem: Environmental > Terrestrial > Soil > Wetlands > Peat | place: Germany... | reverse complement strand
GTGTGCCGCTTCATGGCAGGTGGTGGAGAAAAGAAATGCGACGTACCAAATAAATCCCAGCGCAAGCAGTTGCGGTTGCAGTTCACCCATGAAGTAGCTCTTGGTTTCCTCAGGCCCTGTAGCGTAGATGGCCCCGCCTCGCTTTGCAAGTGACGCCGCAATGCTCAGTCTCCTGTTCGTTCGTTTGTCAGGCAACGGGCAATCCTCGCGGCGAGGCTGATATACTCTGCGCAGAGCTCTCGATTCAACGGGTCGTCTGAGCCCCGTTGACGCCATGTATCTCGCGAGGAGCTTGCGTATGGATTATGGCAAAGTCCGAGATCGCACGCACACGGCGGTGTCTTTGAAACGGCATTCCTTCCGAATCCTGCCCATTTTGGCGCTGGTGTTTGCGACCGAATTTGCGTTTGCGGCGCAGACGGCCTCGTCGCCGGGATCACAGGCCAACATCAACGAAGAAGCCCAGGCGGCCTACAAGGCAGGCACCACAGCGGCCACGCATAACGACTTCAAGACCGCAGAAACAGAGTTGGAGAAGGTTGTACGCCTGGTGCCTCAGATCGAAGAAGGGCACAGCACCTTGGGCGCGGTGCTGTTGCGTCTCGGGAAGCTCCCTCAAGCCATCAAAGAACTGGAAACGGCGCTAGAGCTTAAGCCCGGCGATATATCCGCCCAGACCAACCTCGCCCTGGCCTACGAGCAAACGGGCGCGAACGATAAGGCGATTGTTCTTTTCAAGAAGGTTGAAGTTGATGCGCAGCGCAAGCGCGCTGCGAATTCCTCCAGTGACCTTCCTTCGTATGTTCTTGCAGCTTACGCCCGCTCGTTGGCCGCCACGGGTCAACTCGGAGAAGCAACCGCCAAAATGAAGACCGCCGTAGCCGAATCGCCGCAGAGTGCTGAACTCCATGACTCCTTGGGCTCGCTGCACGCCCAGCAGAAGAGTTGGTCTGCGGCGGTGAGCGAATTCGAGGAAGCGATTCAGCTCAATCCGCGGTTCGCTGCAGCTCACTTGCATTTGGGGGTAGCACTGGTTGCGGCGCAACAGAACTCTGCGGGGATCCAAGAATTGACCCTGGCATCCCAGTTGGCTCCTGAAAACGCCGTCGCCGCCACGGAGCTGGGTAAGGCTTATGCGGCGAATAATGAAGACGACAAAGCCATGGTGGAATTCCAGCGCGCGATCGTCCTCGATTCCGCTTACACAGAAGCTAAGTATCAGCTGGCAAGAGCCTTGCAGCGCACCGGCCACAATCTTGAGGCCATTCCACTGCTCCGGCAGGTCGTTACGGCCGAACCAAGGAACCGAGAGGCAGGGGCGATCCTGGGATTGGCCCTTCTGATTGCTGGAAACGCAAAGGAGGCCATTCCGTTTTTGGAGCGCACGCTCGAACACAAGCCAGCGGATCCTACCGCGCATGAAAATCTGGCTGCAGCTTACATGCAAATGAACGAAGTCGATAAAGCCATCCATGTCCTAAGCTCCGGCCTCAAGAGCGATCCCGGCAGCTTCCAGCTTCATTACAATCTCGGTCTCGCGCTCAAGTTGAAAGACGATAATGCGGCGGCCATTCCTGAGCTTGCGGTGGCGTCCAAGCTGAACTCTTCAGCGTATGAGCCGCATTACACGCTGGGCATCCTCTACATGCAGGACGGCCGCTACGATGATGCGGCCCGCGAACTCTCGTTGGCCATGAAGCTGCACCCCGATAACGCGGACGGCTGGGCTACGCTGGGCAGCCTCTATCGAAAGATGGACAAACTTCCGGAGGCCGCTGACGCTTTGCGGGAAGCCATTCGTCAAATGCCCGACCAGCCCGATTCGCACCTGACACTGGCCACCGTGCTCACGCAGCAAGGTCACGCGGAGGAGGCAGCCGCCGAGCGCAAGAAAGGGGCGGAGTTGGAGCGCGTGGTCATGAATCGCCAGAGGGCCACGGTGGCCACAAATTCCGGTAACGCGCTGCTGCAAAAGGGGCAAGTCGCCGATGCCATCGAGCGCTACCAGCAGGCGCTCACCGATGATCCCAAGTATGCCGAGGCACACCGCGGGCTAGCCAATGCCCTGGAACGGCAAGGCAGGAAAGACGAAGCCGCGGCCGAGCGGCAAAAGGCGGACGAATTGGAGAAGCCGCAGTCGTAATCTTCCGAAGCGGGCGCCCGCTCCTTGCGAGAGCTGCCTTATGAAGACCACTATTTACAGGGAACCCATGATGCGCTATACCAAGTGGCAGAGCATGTTAGGCCGAGGGGACCTGAACTGCGGGGATGGAGCTAGCCCGCCGTAGGGGTTCGCAAGGTCCGGATCCTAGTGAGAGCCCTGCAATTAGCGCAACGAACTGGCTGGTTGGTTCATCCAGGGAGGTCGTAATGAATTCAAGATTGGCCCGGATCCTCCTCAGTGCCGCTGGTTTCCTGGTTAGCCTTAGCTTGCTCCTGGGAACCGTGCGCTTCACTACACGCGTCCACTCCGACGATAGCGTTCATGGCAAAAGCTACTCCGACATGATCCGGCAGTCGTACAATTTTCGTTTCGGCAAGGACAATTTGTCGCTGCCCGGCAATGCGGCCATCGAGGGCAACGATTTCATTCAGCCCGGCGCTTTTCCTGAGGCCGAGTACTGCGGCCATTGCCACGATGAGGCCTACCACCAGTGGCGTCAGGCCTTGCATTCCAACTCCTTCCGCACCCCGTTCTACCGGACGAGCGTCAACATCCTGGTGCGCACAAAAGGCATCGAGTTCTCGCGGCACTGCGATAGCTGCCACAATCCCATCGTCGTGCTCTCAGGCGGGTTGACGCAGGACTCGCACGTCGATCGGGCCTTTGATCGGGACGGGTTGACGTGCACCACATGCCATTCGATCCAGCGATTGCAGTCCACCTCAGGCAATGGCGGCTACGTGATGGGAGTTCCTGCAGTCATGGTGGACGAGAATGGCAAACGCATTCCGGGCGAGGTTCAATTCGGCGATATCCTCGAGCATCCCGAGCGTCACTCGCTGGCGGTGATGCAGCCGTTTTACCGCACGCCGGAATTCTGCGCGGCCTGCCACAAGGCCAACCTGCCGAATCCGCTCAACGAATACAAATTCATCCGCGCCTTTACCGTTTTTGACGAGTGGCAGAACTCCAAATTCTCCAAGCGCAACCCGCTGACCTTTTACACCGCTGATTTCGCCACATGCCAGAGCTGCCACATGCGCCGGGAAATACCCACCCTGCATGATTACGGCGCGAAGGGAGGAACGTTCGCATCGCATCGCTGGCTGGCGGGAAACACGGCGGTGCCGTTCTACTACGGCTTCGACGAGCAGCTCCAGAAAACGATCCAGTTCCTGAAGGCGGGAAACTTCCTCAACGTGGACATTTTCGCGCTGAAAAAGGCCGGTGAGGACAACATGATCGCCCCGCTGGGCTCCGTTCCTTTTCAGCTCGAGCCGGGCGAAGTTGTGGAAGCCGCCGTCGTCATCCAGAACAAGAACATCGGCCACTCGCTGATACCCGAGGTTCGCGACCTTTACGAAGCTTGGGTCGAGTTCACGGCAAAGGACTCCACCGGAAAGGATATCTATCACAGTGGTTTCCTGAAGCCCGATGGCATGCTGGATACGCGCGCGCACAGCTTCACCAACCGGCCCGTCAATATTTCCGGCGAGTTTGTCGACAATCATAAAGTCTGGACTATTCATTCCGTGGCCTACGACAACTCGATCCAGTCCGGACGCTCCGCACTGGTGCGCTATGAATTCCAGATCCCGGCTGACGCGAAGGGGCCCATCAGCATCACCGCCCGCGTGAACTACCGTCACCTGCGGCAAAGTTATCTGAACAATGTGTTTGGTCCCGATCATCCGCTCTACCCCGTGGTGGAACTGGCTTCCCGTACTCGCACGTTGAACATGGGCGTGAATCCTCCCACTCCTGCGGAGCCCAACGACAATCAGGACTGGATGCGGTGGAACAACATCGGCATCGGATTTCTCGACCAGCAGCAATACTCCGACGCTATCGAAGCCTTCGAGCAAGTTGTGAAGCTGCGGCCTGACTACGAGGACGGTTACGTGAACCTGGGCTTGACCTATCTCGAGTGGGAAAAATATTCGGAGGCGCGACCCGCGCTCGAGAAAGCGCTGCAGTTGCACCCGGAGTACGCCCGGGCCCTCTACTATCTCGCGTTGGTGGAACGCCGGGAGGGACATCCTGACGTTGAGGTAGCCGATCTGCAGAAGGTCGTGGAACAGTATCCGCAATCGCGCGATGCACGCCGCGAGCTGGGCATCGCCTATTATCAGCGGCATCGTGCCGACGACGCTCAGGCGCAGTTTGAAGCGTTGCAGGCCATTGATCCTGACGACGTGGCGGCTCACTACAATCTCGCGATTTTGTATCGCCGCAAAGGCATGAAGGCCGAAGCCGCCGCGCAAGCTGCGCTCTATGCCACCAAGAGGATCGACCCTGCGTCTCCAACGTATTCGCTCGATTTTCTGCGCCGGCATCCTGAAATCTCGACCGAGAGCGTGCCCTGGCACATGCACACGGACCTGAAGCACACCGCCCCCAGCGTCGTCAGTGCTGGCGGCAGCGGCAGCGGTCAGAACTAGCTAAGGAGGATTGGTGTCGCATTTGGATCGCCGCAAGTTTCTTCGTTCGTTGAGCCGTACCGCTCTAGTGCTTCCGTTCGCAGATATTCTGGCGCTGGCCGCTCCCCCGCAGCAAGAGCCCCCACCGAAAAAGAAGATTGGCCCTATCGAGCGCAGCTACGACGCCAAGCCCGCCCCTCCGCCACCGGGTCCGAAATCTCCTATCGAAGGCACGCCGCTGGGGGTCAGCTTTGTGGATGTCGTCAAGGGTTCCGGGCTCGACGTCGAAACCATCTACGGTGACGTGGGGAAAAACAAATATCTACTGGAAACTACGGGCTGCGGCCTGGCCTTCTATGACTACGATAACGACGGCTGGCTAGACGTCTTTATGGTCAATGGATGGCGGCTGAAAGGATTCGCCAAGGGGAAGGAGCCGCATTGCCGCTTGTTCAAGAACAACCGTGATGGCACCTTCACCGATGTCACGAAAGGCTCGGGCCTCGAAAACCGGACCGGCTGGGGACAGGCCTGCTGCGTCGGCGATTACGACAACGATGGCTATGACGATCTGTTCGTCACCTACTATGGGCAAAATGCCCTTTACCACAACAACGGCGATGGTACGTTCCTCGATGTCACGGAGCGCACCGGGCTGTTGCAGCCTGGACCAAAGACGCGCTGGAATACCGGCTGCACTTGGGTGGACTACGATCGCGACGGCCATCTTGATTTGTTCGTGGCAAATTACGTTGACTTTGACCTCAAGACCGCCCCACTGCCGGAGGAAGGGCCGTGTACGTACAAAGGCATCGTCGTCGCCTGCGGTCCTCCTGGGCTGGAGGGCGGAAAAAATATTCTTTATCACAACAACGGAAACGGAACCTTCACCGACGTGAGTGAAAAAGCGGGAATGTGGAACGCTGTCGGCACTTATGGTCTCAGCGTCGCTGCGTCGGATCTCGATAACGATGGCTGGCCGGACATTTATGTGGCCAATGATTCCGCGCCCGCGACGCTGTATCTGAATCAGAAGGACGGCACCTTCAAGGACGTTGCCATCGAAAACGGAGCCGCGGTATCCGCCGAAGCAAAGCCCCAGGCCGGTATGGGCGTTTCGATCGGCGACTACAATCGCGACGGCAATCTCGATATTGTTAAGACCAACTTCGCTGGCGATACCGACTCGCTCTACACCAATCTTGGCGATGCGGTCTTCGAAGACCGCACCTATCCCAGTGGACTCGGAGTCAACACGCGCCTTCTGGGTTGGGGCGTCGGCTTCTTCGACATGGACAATGACGGTTGGCTCGACATCTTGATGTCCAATGGCCACGTCTATCCTGAAGTGGACAAATCAAAGGCCGACTTGAAATACGCCGAGCATAAATACCTCTACCGCAACTTGCGCAACGGACGCTTCGAAGAAGTCACAAATCAAGGCGGCCCGGGTATTCTGGAAAACGCCCCGGCGCGCGGTTGCGCTTTCGGTGACTACGACAACGATGGCGACCTCGATGTCGCGGTCAACTGCGTGAATGCCATTCCGCAGCTGCTGCGTTGCGACTCAACGCTTAACCGAAACTGGATCAAGATCAAACTCGTTGGCGTGAAATCCAATCGCACCGGCATCGGCAGCCGCGTGCTCGTCACCGCCAAAACCGTCCCGGCCGCGGAAAAACCGCTTGTTCAGATGGACGAATTGCGCAGCGGCGGCAGCTACTTTTCACAGAATGACATGCGCATGCACTTTGGCCTCGAGCTCGCAACCAAGGTTGACCTGGTCGAGATTCGCTGGTTGAGCGGGCAAATCGACAAGTTGCAGGATCTGGAGGTAAACCGTCTCTACGTTATTCAGGAGGGTGGAAAGATTCTCAAGTCGGAATCATTGCAGCCCGCGATGAAATCGTAGCGCGTTCATGACCACGAAACTGCGACGGCAAAAAGCCACCTTGAAAGCGATGAGAAACTCTCACCTTCTGCTGCTCGGTCTGGCGTGGCTCGTGCCCACCGTTTGCCATGCGCAGGCGAAGTGTCCGTGGATCAACGAAACGACGGCGCGCGGGGTTCTTGGTGGTCCCGTGACTCTGACCGCCAAAGTCAGCGATCATGGCGATGGCGTGTGCGAATTTTCGCGACAGGAAGGAGCTGTGGTTCACCGGCTGCGCATCTCGGTCAACATCATGGCTGACATCCCCAAACAATTTCCCATGTATCTTGCCCAGTGCCCGCCGAAGAGCACTCCCCTCCGTGCTGTCGGCAATGAGGCCGTGATGTGCAGCGTCCGGGAAACGGGAGATCAGTCTACCGAGAGGGTGGTAGGCCGGGTGCGCGATCAGGCTTTCGTTGTGAGCGTGGTCTCGAGTGTCCCCGAAGATCCCTCGATGACGCAGCAGATGCGTCGTGAAAAGGCGAATCTCGTGGCTGAACAAGTGGCCGGAATCCTTTTCTAGGCGATTACCAGGCGGGCGCTGGGACCTCGGTTTGGAAAATACGTTTTGGGTTGGTGATTCGTTCAATTTTTCCTTCGCCGCGAGTTCAGCCGCGCCTTCTTTAATGCACGTAAAAGCCGCTTTTGGCCAAGATGACGTAGTCGTGCCCTTTTTTTCCAAACGAAGACGCGAGACGAACATCCAGCTTATGTGGTTTGCCCTCAGCGGCGGTGGCCCTGGTGTAATAACCCAGCGTATAGCGAGTTTTGATCCGCTCGATCAGCGCGCCAAAGGCGGAATCCAGGTGGGCCACATCCTTGACGTCGAAGATTTCGCCGCCGGTTTGGTCCATCACTTTGCGAATGTTTACCAGACCAGGAATCATGCTCGCGGCGAGCAGAGTTTGCGGCGGGTTGTATCCGGGAATCTTGAGGTTATACAAAACCGCATCGGCGGCGATGGTTTCGGTGACGATGTCGCGCGTTCCCTGTCCGCCCGCATCCGTGCCGACGTCATCGCTGATCAAAACGATCACGCGGCGGCCTTTCGGGGGCGCGCTGAGAAGATACTTGGCGGCAACAAAGATACCGTCATTGATATTTGTGGCGCCGCCGGCGTGGAAAGTATTGATCTGCTGGGCAATCATGGCCTTGTCGCGCGTGAACGGCACGCGCAATTCGGCTTCGGTGGAAAACGTAAACAGCGCCACCTCATCTTCGGATTTGAGCGCCGCGAGAGCGGTGTTGGCGGCGTCGCGCAGCGGTCCCAGAAATGGACCAATCGAATCACTTAAGTCCAATACCAGCGCGACATTGAGGGGTAGTTCGTCCCGGCTAAAGACCTCTAGCTTTTGGGGGACGCCATCCTCGCGTAACTCGAAGGACTCTTTTTTCAGATCGGCCATGATTTGGCCGGCTTTGGTCTTCACGGTGGCGTCAAGCAAAACGAGGTTCACGTCCATGCGAATGACGCCGTCGTCCGAACTCTGCGCCAGAAGAGGGATCCGACAGAAAAAGGCTGCGAAGACGGTCAGCATCGAAAAGCGCAGCGTGTTCCTCAAAAATGTGGACATGGCCGTTGGTCAATACTCCCGGGCGCAGATTACGATCTTGTTGCAAATCCGCCGCTAAACTGCAGAACGTGCCAGCCGAGGTGCTTCGTTTTCACTTTTTCTCTGCGGCATATCATAACAGGCCGGCAAACTCCTGGCTTGGCGCATTCCGGATGCTTCCGCTTGAAAGCGGTTGCACCGCTGCCGAATGACGGAATGCGAGCTTGGACATGAGCAGCGACGATAGCGTAAACTCGGCGCACTCTCCCGCAGGTGGTTACCGATGCACAACTATCACTACTCCTATCTCGTCGGGGCGCTCATTTTCGCCGCCGCGTGGCTGACCTGCTACCTTCTGGGAAAGAACTACCGCGCGGAGATTCGCTGGGGCACGCTGATCTCCGCGCCCCTGGCGCTGACCAGCATTCTCTTTATTCCTCAGTATTGGACGCCGCCGTCGCTCTTCAATCTCGACCTGAAAATAAAAGTTGGGATCGAAGATGTCCTCTGGGCCGCGGCCGTGGGAGGCATCGCCTCCGCGGTCGCTGAAATCTTGCTGAAAGAGAACCTTTTGGCGCTCCGCAAAGTGGCGCGCAAACGCCACTTCGCGCCGTTCGTTGTCGTGGTCGTGCTTTTTGTCGCCCTGGAAGTCTGGCATGCGGACAAGACCATCTACAATTGCATCATTGCCTTTGCGATTGGCGCGGTGGTGATTGCCTTCCTCCGCTCCGACTTGATCCCCACGATGCTTATCGGCGCGGCAAGTTTCACCGCTTTGTATTTTGTGTTGTTCCTGGTTGTTCTCCTTCTGTACCCCGATTTCGTCAATCGCTTTTACAACATCCCGCATCTTCTTGGCTGGTACGTTCTTAAGGTGCCGATCGAAGAACTCCTTTTTGCCGGAACCGGCGGGGCCATCTGGAGCGTGGCCTACGAGTACGTGCAGGGCTACCGGCTCGAACCCCGCTAACACGTCTGAACGTCCCGTAAGCCCAGAGCGCTTACCCGCGCTTCAAGGGGCCGATATCGATGTGGCCCTGGCCTACGCCGCCGAGTTGGCGCGCGAGGGAACCGTCGATCTCCCGTTCGAAACTACAGCTTGAAATTCAAAATCGATGAAAATCTCCCCACGGAATGTGTTCCCCTTTTCTATTTGGCAGAAAAGCAGATCCCTCGCTCCGCTCGGTATGACAACCGCACGCCAATCGGGAGATTGGCGTTCTCAGGGAGACTCGGAGTTTTCGAGTGCCTACTATGGGGCGGTTTGCGTGGGGATGGCTTTGGCGCCGGAGGGGGTGAAATGGAAGCGGATGAGCCATTCGCTGGGGATGCTGTGACCGTCGGATTCGGGTGAGGTGAATTGCCAGCGGCGGGCAGCTTTCAGGGCGAGATCAGCGAAAAACGGGCTGGGGCCGGGAGAATCGAGCGTGGCTTCGGAGACATTGCCAGTGGGATCGACTTTCACGCGCACGCCGACCCTTACGACGCCGTGAATGGTGGCGAGTGCTTTCTCCGAGACATCGGGCAAGACCTGATCGAGGACTTCACCGCGCGCGGTGGATGATGCGGACGCGCTCGGCGTGCTTGGGGAAGTGTCTGGCGCTTTTGCGGAGGGCACCGGATCGGTGCGCACCACGGCAGGAGATGTCGTTGTGGCCGGCGAACTTGGCGGCGGGGCCTCAGGCTTCTTCTCGGCGGCCGGTTTCAGGGATTCTTGCGCTGCGGAAGGCAAGTATGGCTTGGGGGTCGTGGGGATTTCGCGTGGTACGGGCTGCTCGACGCGCTTTGGCGGCGCTGTGACCGGAGCAGAGGGTGTTGAAGCGGAAGACGAAGAGTCGGGGCGACGTCCGAGAATCTTTGGCAGCACGATGATTGCGACGATGATGAAAAGGCCGGCGGCAACAGCAATGACATAATTGGGGAGAACGAGAGCTTGCTTTGGCGCACTCGCGGCTTGCGGGCGCGGCGGCTGCGCTTGCGGCCGTGGCGGAGGTGTATCGAGTCTGGGGACTTGCAGCTTTGCCGCGGGGACCGCAGGAACGGGAGAAAGTGGCACGGACAAAGGTGAAAGGTTCTGGGGTGAAACGTTAGGGAGTGCAACGTTCTGGAGAGAAACGTTGGCGGGAGAAATAGATTGCCCGGCGGCAGCAGCGGCGGCGGCGGGATTGAGGCGCGCGGCGATTTCCGGAATGGTCCAGCGGCGCCGGGGATCGCGGCGGAGTGCGTTGCGCGCGATGTCCAGAAAAGGTTGAGGAAGAGTGTCGGGGACCAGCGGGTCGGCCTGGCTTCCGGCTTGCAATGCCAAGGGATGCTGCGTGAGCGTCTCGACCAGGGTCATCCCGAGAGACCACACGTCGGCGGCGGCGGAAAACGGAGAAACTGCGGTTTCGGGGGCGTCATGAGTGTCGAATCTGCTGGATGGTTTGCGGGATTCACCGAGGGGGAAAAGAGCATCGGTGGAAAGCTTCAGTTGATCGGCAGCGGCGAGAATGTTGGAAGGTTTGAGGCGCGAATGAACCAGGCGATTGCCGTGGAGAAAAACGAGCGCCTCGAGAACAGGTCCGAGCATTTCGCGAGCCTCGGATTCCGTGAGCGCCCGCTCGGGGAGAATTTGGGAAAGATTTTCGTCGGCGTACTGCATCACGACATACAAGCGATCCCTATTCTGAAGACGGCAACGGCCGATTTCGAAGATGCGCAACAGATTGGGATGGGTGAGCTGCTTAACGCGGCGCCAGAGAGAGAGTTGGAGATCGGCTGTAGGACCGGCGGGAATGAATTTGATGGCGGCTTTCTGAGATTGCGGAGTGTCGATCTTCGTGAGGAAAACGGCGGAGTCGTCCGTTCCGCCCAGGTATTGCTGCAAGCGGAATCGATTGTCGATGACCTGACCTTCACACTGAGTCCAGATATCGCTCATGTAGCACCTCTCACCGCGAGTTCTTGCGAGCCGGCCGACGAGGACACTCCCGGCAGTATGGCGTGCAACTGCCGAAAGAGCACAGCGGCGTCTAGGGCAGGCTGGAACGTCTCGACTTGCAATTCGCAGGCGCCAGGGGCCGGGCGCTCGTCGCCCACATTCTGGCACGAAACGGGCTGGAAGGGGGAGTGCCGTTCCTATCGGTTAGGGAGGCGGTTCGGACGAGCGGCTTTTGCGGAGGCGGCGCGGATCAAGGCTTGGCAGGCGGAGATGCAGGCATGGCGAAAATCGCGAGAGATTTTCTGATGGATGTTGACCGAATGAAGGAGGGTAGCCGTGCCATGCAAGAGGGCAACCAGCGCCAGAGCCACAGGAGTGTGCTGGTCAGGCTTGCCGCCAAGCTGCGAGGCCAGGCGCCGCTTCAGGAATTCGAAGGAAGGCATGTCTTCTTTGCGCGCGAAGGCGATGGCCCAATCTTCGGAGATCAGGCGGTAGTCATTGGGATGAGCGACAAAGAAGTCGAGAACCCGGCGGCAAACCTGCGCGGGAGTGCGCGAAGGCTTGATCGCCGAAAAGAGATTCAAGCGCGCCCGGCGGCGCAGCAGGGAGAGGAGATCTTCCTTGTTGGAAAAGCGCTCGTAGAGGGTTGGGGTGGTGGTACCCGAGGCGCGGGCGACAGCGCGCATGGTGAGAGCGTGCTCGCCGCGCCTGGTCCATATATGATAGGCAGTATCCAGGATGCGGCCTTCGAGACGTGCATCGGCTTTACGCGGCATGCGGCAGCCCTCCACTCTTTGCTAAGTGAAATTATATCCTTTACAGCGTTAAAGATACAATGTATAAATAATAGGTCTCCGAAGGTTCCTCGCTAGGGAATCCTCAACAAATAGAAAGACGGGAGTGCAAGAAGGCAAGGTATGTTTCGATTTCAATATTCTGTGACCACCAAGGCCAGCCGGAAGCTCGCCTGGGAAGTATTTTCGAATTGGCGGCGATGGAATGAATTCGCCAATATTTATGGCCAAGTGGAATGGCGGGAAGGAAGGCCATGGGAAGCGGGCAGCCGCCTGGACATCGAAGTGCTTGATCCGGTGAAAACGGTTGTGAGCCACGTCATCACGAATTGCCAGCCGGCGCACAAAGTGGGATGGATCGACCACGCGCTCGGAGTGGTACTGGCGCAGTGGGTAAGCTTCGAAGAGCGTGCCGGGAAAGACACGCGAGTGCACACTTGGGGAGACATTGTCCATTCCGGCGTGAAGATCGCGGGGAGGACCGCGGAACAGGTCATCACTAGCTTTACGGAGACGTGGTACGAGAATTTTCGGTTCGCTTGCGACCGGATGGCGGAAGCGGGCGGCGAAAGAGCGGATAAGCAAGCTGCCGGTTAACTGGTTTAGGCTGATTGCTGGGATCTCTCGCGGGGCTTCGCTATACGGGCCCCGTTTTTTCATTGACCGTTACGTAACGAAGATTTCTTCTTCATCGCGGTGGGGAGAAGTAGGCGTTTGGGGCCGCTGACGAAGGGATTGCCACGCTCGTAGAAGCGAAGGAGCTTGTCGGCGGCGCGAGTGATGCCGATACGGACAGATTTCCCGATTGGTCCGGGGGGATGCCCGGTTTCGCCTAACCAGAGCTCGCCGGGGGCGCACAAATCGAGGCCGTCGTGGCGGCGGTCGATTTGAAAAGCGGCGGCGAGGCGCCCTGGGCCGCGCGTGAGATCGAGAAGCCGAGTGGTCTTGCGGTGTCGCTGCATGAGCGCGATGCCGTCAAGAGGTTCGACAGCGCGGATGAGGATCGCCGCGGCGGTGCCGGCAGGTTCGCTGACGACATTCAGCATAAAGTGCGCGCCATAGTTGAAGAAAACGTAGACGTGGCCTGGGGCGAGATACATCGAACGAATTCGCGGGGTTGGGCCGCGAAAGTGGTGCCCGGCAGGATCGCCCGGCGGATAGGCTTCTGTCTCCACGATGCGGCCGCTAACGCGGCCCGCAGGGAGATCGTGGACGATGATTTTTCCGATGAGGAAGCTTGCGAGCTTGACGGTATCGGTTGGAAGTTCGGAGCGGCGGAGGCGGCGAACAGCGAATTTTTCTGCGGAGGATTTCAGCGCGTGGCGAGTCAATGGCATAAGTGGCCAAGTCAGCGGGACTGCAGCTTTTGCAGGTCGTCGGCTGAAACCAGATCTTGATACTCAGGATGCTTGCGAATAAAGGCGGAGACGTAGGGACAGACTGGGATGACGCGCAAGCGATTGGCGCGGGCGAAATCGAGTGCTACAGCAGAAAGTTTTGCCGCCAGGCCTTGGCCTTCCAGCGGCTTCGGCACTTCGGTGTGGTCAAAAACGATGCGATCGGGGAAGCGGCGATAGGTCAGCAGCCCGCGTTGGCCATCGACGAGCAGTTCGAAACGTCTGGCCTCTTCGTTGTGGGTGACAGTTACGTTTTCGAGATTCAGGTCCACGGATCACCTTGCGGCCATGGTGGTTTCTTGGATTTATTCACGACGACCTCCGGGTGACCGCGAAAGTCTATCAGGGATTTCCACAAAACTAAGGAGTCGCGGAGTCGGGAGGCTCGTTGTTGAAGAGCCGGGCAAGCTCCGCGTGGTCGATCACTACTGCGGGGTCTCGCTGGATGGCGTCGAAGTATTTCTTCTGGAAGGCGTCGCCGGATTCCGTGGGCACAAACATCTTGCGGGCCAGAGCGATGGCCCCGCTGGTGTATTCCAGCGTGACGGGCTCCTTGGCGGCCAGTGTTTCATCAATGCGCACGACGAATTCGGAAATGTTGTGCAGCCAGGCGAACTGCGCGTGGTCGATGACCAGACGGAAGAGCTCGCCGGTGTTGACGTACCCGTGCTCGCGCTCGTATTCGCGGCGCTCCATGTTCAGGAGAGTTTTGTGGAGCTGGAGTAGAGCGAGGCGCAGGGAGAGAAGTTTCTCGCGGGCCGGGGAATCGTTGTTCGCGGGATATAAGTTTGAGCTTGGAGAATTCATTTTCGAAGGACACCTCTATTCTCCAATAGTCGGCGGGGAATTTCAAAATGAATGCGGCGAGAAGAAGCCATATTAGAGGGTGACGGAAACACCGAATCTCGCAGTGACACGCACATTATAGCTAATATCAAGTCTCCGGAGGATGCATGAAAAAGAGCATATCCGCAGCGGAAGCAAAACGTAAATTCTCTGAACTACTTCGA
>Ga0209415_10012422_pt1 | contig 14188 bp, 9 predicted proteins | sample PeaSoiSIISIP2007_FD_187696 | JGI IMG/M metagenome (GOLD analysis project Ga0209415, IMG submission 187696) | Peat soil microbial communities from Weissenstadt, Germany - SII-SIP-2007 (SPAdes) (version 2) | ecosystem: Environmental > Terrestrial > Soil > Wetlands > Peat | place: Germany... | reverse complement strand
ATTAACGGGAACAAGATAGTAACGCCTCAGGTGTTCGAAAGAATCGGCTTAGGCTCCGGCGGCTATTCAGGTTATGTCTGTGCTGGCCGATTGGGTTCGGACAGCGCGGAGGTTTTGTTGGGTAGCGACGAATACCTGGTCTTAGGTGACAACAGCCAGAACAGCCTCGACGGAAGGTTCTTCGGACCGATCAAACGCAAGAGTATCATCGGGAAGGTCGCTTGGATTTACGCCCCGCCAGATAGGAAGGGCTGGCCAAAGTGAAACACCCTCCACCCGCCCAGCATCAATAAACGGGCGGCGCGGCGAAAAACCAAATTCCTGCTATGAGACGCGTCAACTTCTTTCTTTGATTTTTTGGCTTTAATCAAACCCACGAGCGTCGAAACGATTCTCCGCAGCCTCCAGTTTTTCATGGTCAAACGGGCGATTCATTCGGATTAGGATTAGGATTAGGAGCAAGATTACGATTAGGAACCGGAAGCTGCCATCCAAGAAAGTGAAATGCGCCCCTTGACTCCCGGCGGGCGCCCGCTTATGACTCCCTGAAAGCATGGCTTCGCCTCGAAACTATCTCATCCTGAATCTAAACCGCCTCGTTGCCATTGGTGGACGGGCTCGTTTGCGGGTGGGCTGCGCCCTGTTGGCCCTGGTGGCGACTCCTGGGTTTTCGCAGGTTTGGTGGGACAACTTTCCCCGGGTGGTGTCCACTTCTTCCCTGAGTGTGGCCCAGGCCTACGGGGCCAACGCCGCCATGAACGGGGTCGCGACGGACCCGGCCTGGGGCCTGTGGTTTAGCTACGGCAACGACAACGGCGCGGCCGCCTCAAACACATGTGCCAGTTTCAAGGCGGCGGGCATTGTCAGTCTCGGCTACAACGAGGGCTACGGTCAGCCCGCCAGCCCCATTGTCGAGTTGCTGTGGGATGCGTCTCTAGCTCGCTGGACGACCCGGCATGACTTCTGGGACTGGGAGGATTATACCGGCGGGACGATTGTCTGGGCGGGCGCTTGGACCTGGTTTGACAGTTTTACCAATGACCTGCCCGCCCACCCGAGCGAGTTGAGCTATTTTGCGCGCCCCTACACGCGGATGAATCCGGCGTTCGGAGGCGGGCCGATGCTCTACCCTGACGGCACGATCGCCACCGGGTTCCTGAACCAGGACACCACCGCGGCCAACCCCTCCGATAGCCGCGTCTATGACGCCGGCGGGTCCAAGACCATCTACGGAAGTGTTCTGGGTGATGCGACCTACAATTACAATTCCCTGGCGAGCGCACCGAACCAACCCCATGCGGGCGAGCTCTGGATTGCCGCAGCCGGTCAATACTCGGGTGAAGTGCTGCTCGGCAGAGATACGGCGTGCCCTTGCTGGACTAATTACACCCTCGCCGAGACGCTCGCCGCCGTGAAACTGGCCGGGCTGCAAGGAAGCTGGACGGACAACTTCAGTTGCTGGGACAGCTTCATGTCGGGCGGGCCCGTCTCGAGCGCCTTTGGCGCCTGGAGCGTGGCCCTCTTCCGGAATTATCTCACCAACCACTTCACCGCCAATCAACTCGCGAGCTGGGGAGTGCTGGCCACGAACGCGCTGGCGGCGGCCATCACTAATTTCGATGTGCGCGCCTACCTCCTGAACGTCGCTTCCAATCAGTATCATCTGAACGGCACCGCGCTGGCGTCGGCGGCTTGGCTTAACCCCGGCTGGCTGAGCAACCCCGTTTGGTCCGCCTTCAAGATTTTCCGGCGACAAAACGGTTCCGCGGCCTTGACTAATTACGACCAGAACGTCCACACCGCTGCCGCGCAGGCCGGCGAGACGAATTTCGCGCTGCTGGTCAACGACCAGCTCCCGTGCATGGGAGGATGGGCCCGGGGAACGCTCGACCTGGCGAGCACGGAATTGAGTCTGAACTGGAACATCACCGCCGGCGCCCGCGGTTTTGGACTGCCGCCCTTTGCGCGCCTATCGCCGGTCTATAAGGCGGTCCGCGAACAAGGCCGCAGTCACTTCGTGAACGTCTGGCTTTACAACGACGGATATGCCAGCGAGCTAACCAATTCCGGGCCGGCCCTGACGCTCTTTTATGAAATGCTCGCCACGCACACGATGCCGCTGTTTATATACGGGGATGCCGAGTTTTGCGGAACGGTCCCAATGCAAAGCAATTTTATGACTTTTGTGGCGCGGAGCGCAGCCCCGGCTTTCGCCAACCGGGTGCCGGTCGAGGAGGTCGGCATCTATCTGTCCACCTCGACGATCAACGCCCGGATGTTGCCGGGAGACGCCGAGAATTTTACGCAGCAGTATCATCAATATGCCGTCTGGGGTTGGGGCACGGCTTTAAGCCAATTACACTATCAGTACCGCATAGTGCCGGAATGGAAGCTCGAGGACCGCGGCCTGATTGAGGGCCTCAAGGTGCTGATTATTCCGAATGCCGAAGCCTTTGAACCGGCCGACGTGGCGACGCTCCAGGCCTGGGTTACCAACGGCGGCTGCCTCATCGTCACGGGTGACAGCGGCTCGCTCCTTGGCGAAAGCGGCAACTTCGCGCCGGCCAACCCACTCGTGCTGGCCCCGCTCACCGGGGTCCCGACTCTCAGCGGGGCGCCGGCCCTGCGCACTAATTTCCTCGGCTCGGGCGCGGTCTATTACTACAGCAACAATCCGGGTTATGTTTATTACAACGCCACGGCTTCGGGCCGGGCGGCGCAACTGACCGCTTTTGGCCTGGCGCTCACGAATGCTTATGCGTTTCTCGGGGCCTCGCCGGTGCTGGCCTCATCCAACGCGCCGGCGACCGCAGGGTTGACCCTGTATCAGAATCCTTCGGCGCCCAGGACGTTCGTGGACCTGAACAACTTCAACGTCGGCGCCAACGCTCCCTATGCCATCACCAACACGCCGGCGATCGAGGTAGATCTGGCTTGCCCGGGCTGGCTGACGAACGGCGTCACCGCCTTGGCCACGATGGTCTCGCCCGATGGCCCTTTAAGCGTAACGTCGTTGAACTTGACCAACAACCGCGTGTATCTGGAATTGCCGCCGGTCACGAATTATTTGAGCGTCATCTTGCAGCCGGCGCCCAAGGCGGCGAACCCGGCCAACCTCACCGTGACGCGCTCCGAGCACACGCTGCAATTGTCCTGGCCGGCGGATCACCCCGGCTGGTGGTTGCAGGCGCAGACCAACAGCCTCGGCACCAACTGGTTCAACGTGCCCGGCTCCTTCACGACCAACGCGGTGTTCCTGCCCATTGATACCGCCAACCGGAGTGTGTTCAACCGGCTCATTTCCCCGTAGCCCCATGATAGCGAAAAGGACCGGGCTTTCGCCCGGTCCTTGGCCAGGCTTCGATGAACGAGGCCGGCGTTACTGCATGACCCGATAGAACATCGCCTGGCCGCTGGGGCTGACGACATACGGACTGGTCGCGCCCGTAACCGGCGCGTAGGTCCCGTTCAGTGTGGGAGAAGAGACCAACGTTCCGGCGGTCCAGGTAACGGTCACCTTGCCGGCGCTGAACGCGATCGTCAACTGCGGGTTAAACGCGAAGTCGCCGTAATCGCGGAACTGAGCCAGGAACGTTCCCTGGTCGGCCACGACGCTGATGTTCCCATTCTCCGGCGAGTATTCCGGCCCGACATACAGGGTGTCGGGCATGGGCGTCTTGGTCTGATCGTCAACACCCCAGGTCGTCGCACCGAGGGTGACCCAGTTCACGCCGTCGTCGCTCCGGAAGATGGTGAACGTCTGGCCCTTGCGCTGGATGCGGCACCAGGCATTCGGATACAGGGGTACGTGGGCGGCATTGGTGTCAGCACTCGTGGAAGCGCCGCCCGTGTCCAAGCGGCGGTTGCCTTCCCAGTTCGCGTTGCCCAACGCGCCGGGCGGGTTCCCGGTCAGGGTGGCTCCGACGGGGTTGACATGGCACTTCTGGTAGCGCCCGGCCTTGCCGTCGTAGGGTGGAGCGGTCGCACCGCTGCCGGTCTGGATGGCGCTGTCCACCCCGAAGTTCAGGACGTCGCGGACGACGATCCCAGCCCGGCCCCACTCGCTCGAGCCGTCCTGGTATTCGACGCGGAGCTTCTTGTCGAAGTCGCCCGTGACCTGTTCGTAAACGAACGTGGTTTCATCGTAGGTGCCCCACTCGGCGATGCCGTCGCTGTAAATGTCGAAGCCGCCGGGGGCCACCGGCACCGCGGCCTGCCACCCGCCCAGTTGGTTGGCGCCCACGTTGCCCCAGGTTAGGTTCGAGGCGACCGTGAAGGCGATGTTGGTGGAACTGATCGTGTTGCCGTAGGTATCCGTCACGTTCTTGATCGTCAGGGTGCCGCTGTTGCCGGAGAGCCCGGTCACCCTCAACAAGGCGCTCTGCTTGCGGACCGTGACCAGGGGATTCGTGGAGTCGGCGGTGAACCGGTTGGTCGCCCAGGTCAAGCTCGCGATCGTCCCGGAGGAGATCGAGTAGTTGGCCAGCAGGCTGCCCGCGGCGTCGTCCACCGTGTTGTTGAACCCGACGCCCACGTCCACCGTCCCGGCGGTCGGATCCATCATGGCGCCGACGCTCAGCACGAGCGCGGGTGGGGCCACGATGACGAACGTGAATGAGGTGGTGACCGTCATGGGAGGGGTGTTTTGGTCGCTCACGATCAACTGCACCGAATTGGTGCCCGGAGGCAGCTTCGGATACGTATAAGAGATGATGATGCCATTGTTGGTGGGCGTCACGGTAGCGCTGGCCGCCACGTTGGTCCCGTTGAGCCAGAGTTGGAGGTTGGTGGTGTTCAACGGGTAACTGCCCTGGGTGAGCACGAATTGGAGCGGGGGCGGCGAGACGAAGCCCTCTACCGGCACCGGTGATTCCGAGACGATTTCCGGCGGGATGCGCAGGCCCGGCGCCAGATGAATGGCGCTGACCAAAAAGCTCGCATCGCCCACGGCCGTAGTTGCAAAGCCCAGGACTTGGCTCGGCGCATCGTTGGTGAAGATCAAGTACTCCGTGAGGAACGGATTGCTGTCCCCCGCCGCGGTGAGAGTCTCCCCGGTGACCAAGGGAATGTCACCAAAGCCAGCGCTGTAGGTCATCGTGGCGGTGGCACTATACGCGCGGCGGTTCACACTGTAGCTGAGCGTATAGACCTGGCCCACAGTCAGCGGACCGCTGATGGCGTTGCTGATGGTCCCGTTACCCTGCATGAAGAGCGCCTCACCCTGCTCGGGCGCGACCCCGTTGTCCAGGAAGGGACCAGCGCTGGAATTGCAGCCATGGCCGCCGCCGGCGATTTGCCAGCCGTCCACCTGCCCCGAGACATAGGTCGGATAGGCCGCCTCGCCGCTGGCCACAAAGTCCGGGTTCTCGATCACGACCTCATTGGTGTCCCGCTGGACCATGCTCACCGCGTCCAGCAGCAAGGCCGGCGTGGTGTTCGCGGTGGTGGGGGTGGTGTCGAACTCAAGCAGTTCCGACGCGTTGGTGGGCACGAACACGATGTTCGTGAAATAGAAGGGGACATCCCCCAGAGAAAACCCGGCGGGACCAATGTTGGTTATCGTGACCAGAAGCTTGCCGCCAAGCTTCACTTTCAGATCCATGCCGTAGGAGCCGGCCTGGCTGTCGCCGTAACTGGCGTTGTAACGGAATTGCAGCCAATAATTCTCGCCCGGAGCCAAGCCGTAGATTTGCTGCGAGAGCGTGTTCGCGCCCTTCATGACCGCCACCTGCGTCCGGTCGGGAAGGATGCCATTGTCGAGATTGAGGCCGGTTGCCGTCTCGACTCCGGAGCCGCCGGTCCAAGCGGGGATCGGGTTGGTGCCGGTGGAATCTTCAAAGCTTGGGTTGATGACCAAACGGACGAAAACACTCACGACCGGAGCCTGGACCACCCCCAAGAGGGCGGGGGCAGTGACGTTGACCGAGGACGAGCCACCGCTCAGCCCCACCACCTGGAAGGATTGGACATTGGTGGCCCCTTGAGCAAAATGCAGCGCCAGGATCCCATTGGTGTCCGCACCGACGATCGAGGCCACCGCTGGACTGGCCATGCTGAGGCTGATATCAGCCGAGGAGGAGGCGAGGAAGCTCGACGAGACAATCACCTCGAGCTGGCCGGTCTGGCCCATGGCCAGGTCTTGCGTCAAAGGGGTGAACGAGATGGGGGCCTGGGTGATGAAGGTGAAGGTGTCGGAGAGGGTGATCGCCGGGGAGCTCTTGTCACTCACGGTGAACTCCACCGTATTGGTTCCCGGCGGCAGGGTGGGATAGGCATAAGTGACGGCGATGCCCACCGGGCTGTTCGTCTGAGTGACGGTGGCCTTGGCGGTCACGTCGGTGCCGTTGAGCAGGATTTTGAGCGTACTGGTGTCAATCGCGGCACTGCCCTGAGCGATGACGAGCTGGAGTGGGGGCGGGGCGAGGTAGCTCGTTCCCGACTTCGGTAATGCGGCAAAGAGCGACGGCGGCACCTTGCCCACCAGGCTGACATCGTCCAGGAGCAAAGTGCCGGTGGCGTTAGTTTGGGCAAAGGTGATAACCTCAGTGGCGTTGGTGGGCGTGAACGTCGCGGTCTTGGTGTGGTATGGATTGGAGCCGCCGACCGGGGCCACAGCTTCGTCATCGATCACGGCTCCTCCGACGACCACTTGCAGATGCGCGTTCACCTTCGGCGCGCTCTGGGCGTTGCAGGCAAAGCTCAACTGGTAGGTGCCGCCGACAAAAAGGTTCGAGACGGCTTGACTCAACGAGCCGGGCCCGGAGATGAACCCGACCAAGGCCTGGTCCGGAATGGCGCCGTTGTCGGCATACACGCCGCCACTCAGGCTGATGCCGTAGGTGCCGGTTTGGTTGGTGTCCCATAGCCAGCCCGCCATGGGTGCGGGCTTGATGATCTCGCCGGAGTCGGGCGCCGGCGGGTTGCCGATCGCGGTGGTCGGCGGTCCGCTGGCCTCAAAGCTCGGGTTCATTAGGACCACGTTGCCGGCGTCGCGCTGGACGATATTCACCGCGTCGATGCCAACCGTCGCGTCACCCGAAGGGACCACCGATTGAAAGGCCAGGGTGCCGGTGTCGTTTGTGGCGGTGAAGGAGAAGTTCGCGAAGTAATAGCCGCTGGTCAGGAGATTGTTGTTGGGGCCGACAATGTCGGGAATCGAGGCGAGCTGCACGCCACTGAAGCTGACGTCCAGCTCAAGCGTCCCCCCGCAGCAGTTGCGGCCCTGGTACCAGAACTGGAGCCAATACTGCTTGCCGGGCGTCAACCCGCTGATGTCCTGCGACAGCGTCTGGTTCCCCTGCATAAACGCGACCCGGTCGCGGTCGGCGATGTTCTCGACTATGGTGCCCCACGCAGTCGCGTAGCTGACGGTCTGCCCGTTGGCCTCGGCAATGAGCGGGTTCTCGTTTACCCCGGAGCCGCCGGTCCAACCGTCGATGCTGCTCATATTGCCCGGCGTACTGGAATAGAACGGGTAATTTGTGTTGTAGTCGCTTTCAAAACTTGGGTTTGCCACGAAGGCAGTTTGGGCCCAAAGCGGCTGGGCCGCCAAGGCGAGGAGCGTGACCGGCAGGATTCGCAGAATCCTTGCCATTTTCTTGGTTTTCATAGCTGTTTCTCTTTGAGGCTTTTGGTTCGGTTTATGGATCCGGTCCAGCCGGTGAGGGTTTAACTCACAGGCTGGCATCGGCGATTGTGGCTCAACGCCGGGCCATGGCAAGCTTTTTTTAACAGCTTTTTTTAACGGATTTTCGGACGCATCAATCGGCCTCATGCAGAAAGCCTCGGCGCGGTGGGCGCAGGACAGCTTCGCTGCCGCCTAAAGGCAGCGCGCCGCGTAGCGCAGACTTCCAGTCTGCCGTATCGCCGACTTCCAGTCGGCAGACCGTTCCACGAGTCTTGGCACTCGGGGCGGAGGGACGACCGGCGGATTGGAAATCCGCGATACGGCAGGTTGGAAACCTGCGCTACGCCGCGCGCCGCCTTCAGGCGGCAGGATGAGCGCTCGAAGAAATCGGCCACACGCCCCAGCGCGGTTTTGTTTTGGTTGAAACCCTTGAAGTCCCGCGGGGAGTCGGCTATGGTGCTCCGGTTAGCTGATTACGGTTATGACACTGACTGAGAAGATACTCGCCCGCGCCGCGGGCAAGGCGCGGGTCGAGGCGGGAGACAGCATTTGGGTTAAAGCCGACGTGCTCATGACGCACGACGTCTGCGGCCCGGGCACCATCGGGGTCTTCAAACGCGAATTCGGGGCCACCGCGCGGGTCTGGGACCGCAACAAGGTGGTCATCATGCCGGACCACTACATTTTTACGGCGGACACAAAGTCGAACCGGAACGTGGACATCCTGCGCGAGTTTGTGAAGGAACAGGGGATCACCTATTTCTACGATGTCATCGACGACCCGAACGGGCATTGGCTGTTCGACGCCGCGCAGGGACCCTACCGCCGCCAGCATGGGCTGCGCTACGCCGGCGTATGCCACACCGCCTTGCCTCAAAAGGGCCACACCCGGCCCGGCGAAATCCTTTTCGGCACCGACTCCCACACCTGCATGGCCGGCGCCTTCAATGAATTCGCGACCGGCATCGGCAACACCGACGCCGGGTTCATCCTGGGGACCGGCAAACTGCTGCTCAAGGTCCCGGAAACAATGCATTTCCGGCTCGAAGGCAAACTGTCGCCCGGAGTGATGGCCAAGGACATCATCCTGCACTGCATCGGCGACATCGGCGTGGACGGCGCCACCTACCGGGCCCTGCAATTCGACGGACCCGGGGCGTTGGGGCTGAGCCTGGATGATCGGATGACCATCGCGAACATGGCCATCGAGTGCGGCGGCAAGAACGGAATCTTCGAGTTCGACGCCAAGACGGAGGCCTTTGTCGAGCAACGCTGCAAGCTCAACGGCACCAAGACAGCCTACGAGCCCGTGACGCGCGACCCCGAGGAAAAATTCGTCTATGAGCGCGTCATCGAGCTGTCCGAGCTCGAGCCGACCGTCGCCTGCCATCCGGACCCGGGACAGCGCAAGCTGGCCAAGGAACTCGGCCACATCAAGCTGGATCGCGCCTATGTGGGCTCCTGCACTGGCGGCAAGACGAGCGATTTTATCGAGTTCGCCCGCGTCCTGCGGGGCAAGCGCGTAGTCATCGATACTTTTGGCGTGCCCGCGACGCCGGAAATCGTGCATGACCTCCAGTCCGCCCGCTGGGGCGCCCAAACGATTTGGGAGATCCTGGTCGCCGCCGGCGTGCAGATGACCGAGAATGCCGGTTGCGCCGCCTGCCTGGGAGGTCCGTTGGACACCTTCGGCCGCATGAATGCGCCCCTCAAGTGCATCAGCGCCACCAACCGCAATTTCCCCGGCCGCATGGGCCACAAAGACTCGCAGATCTTCCTGGCGTCCCCGGCCACCACCGCCGCCAGCGCCCTGACCGGCCGAATCACCGACCCCCGGGAGTATTTGTCCTGAACCGCACGCACGAGGGATCGCTTAGGCTCCGCCTTTATGTCATTTTGGGCGTTGGGGCGGCGCTGGTCCTCACGGTGGCCCTCCTGGTTGGGGCTCGAGGCCAAAGCGCGGCGCAGAGGTACATAGCCGGCCTGCGGGCCAAAGGCGAGAAGTTGAGCTACGCGGAGTTGATCCGAAGCCGGCCGCGCGCCAGCGGCCTGGCGCAAACCGTCATTAGCAACAATGCCCCGTTCCTGAGGAGTTCCTCACTCGAACCTGCGTACCTGGATTACCCCGATACCAGGCAGCCTGGCCGGGTCACTGTCCTCTGGCGGCAGCCGACGCCAAACCCCGCCGCGACCGGTGGCAAGCCGATCCCCTGGGCCCAATTCAATGAAGCCATCCGCCAGGTCCAACCGCATCTCCGCGAAATCAGGGAGGTCCTCAAGCGTGCCAGCCCGGAATGGGAAATAAGGATTATGAGGGCCGGCGGTCCGGCGCCGAACTTCGTCCCCATCCGGCAAGCCACCCAATGGCTGGGTGCTGCGGCGATGAGCGAGTTGCAACAAGGGCGTCTCGAGGAAGCGCTGCAGGACCTCGAAGCCCTCGCTGCGCTGGCCAATGCCAACCGCTCGAGCTTGTCGATGGGGGGCGAGATGATCCGGGTGGCGGTCTGCGGGCTTGGACTCTCTGCCACGTGGCAAGCGCTCCAGGCGCCTGGCTGGTCCGACGCCCAACTCGAGAGGATGCAGATGGCTTGGGCGTCCCTTGACCTGCTCGCGGCCGTCGAGGAGGGGCTGGTGGCCTGGCGCGCTTCCGCTATCGAGATGTGGGACACGGCCCGCAAATCAAGCGGCACGCAACTGCGGGCCTTCATTAGCGGCCGCCCGCTTCGTGGCGCGCCACCGGCACGGACCTGGAGCACGCGGGCCGAGGAATGCAGGGACTATGTTGTCGTGCAGTCGTACAGACTTACGAACCTGGATCGGGACGAGGTGTTCTGCCTGCAAGCGATGCAGGAATCACTCGAAACCATTCGCGCGGTCCAGCGCGGACAGCCCTCGGTTTTCCAAAGCTACACCACCAACGCTCTCGTCCTGAAACTGGACCCGGCGGGTCGCACCAAAGAGTTCCCTCATCTTTTGAGCTCGTTGCTGATGGCGAACTCTACACGGGTGGTTCAGGCCGCGATGCGTAGCGAGACGTTGCGGCAGATGACCCTCGCTGCTGTCGCCATCCGGCGCTATCAAACCAACCACCATGCGCGGCCCCCCAATCTCGAGGCCTTGTTTCCCGAGTTCCTGCCTCAGCCAACGCGTGACCCGATGAGCGGCAAGGCCCTGCTCTACCGGCCCGAAACCAACGGCGACTGGCTTTTGTATTCCACCGGCGAGGACGCCACGGACGATGGCGGCGATCCCACCCCGAAGGCTGGCGGCAAACCCGGGCTCTGGGAGGGTCGTGACGCGGTGTGGCCAAGGGCGGCGGAGTAGGGGCGAGAGGGGACGACTCGACCGAGGACGCCATCTACGAGTCATTGCGCTGAGATGTCCGGCGGCGTTCTGCGTTTCGGAGGAGTCTTTGGCTTCGCGGGCGGCAACGCGGAAAGCTTAATGCGGGAATAGGATCCCTTTTTGTCGTCCGGGTGCGGTTCAACCCCAAGAATCGTGATGTCGCCTGTGTCCGGTCCATAGGTCCAGAATACCCGGCCGGCTGCGGGAGTGTTGTTTTCAAGGTACGCCTCGAAGACTTTGAAGCCATATCTGTCGGTCAGGAAACGAATTTCATGGGTTTGCAAGCTGGGATGCCGAGGATTGTCGCTCAGGTAGCCCAATACTTTGACGAGCCTCTTGAAGAATTTGGCCTCGTCGCGGTCCAGCGTCCCCTTCAGTTTGCGGGTCGAGAGGCCAGACCATGCGGCCGCCATCTCGGGCACGCCCATCCGAAGGTTGAAGGGCATGGCGAGGGTCTAGTCCTGACGGAAAGGCGTTAAGTCAACCGGGGGTGAGGCCAATCCCTTCTTCAAATTCTGCGCTGACTGGTCCAGCATTTTCAGGACTCGGGGGGAGACGGCCTTGAGCGGAACGAGCACCCGCGGCTCCAACAGAAAGCAACCATTCGACAAAGCCCTCACGCGAAAGTACTTTGCCTTCGCCCTCCGGAGGCTGATGCGCCTTTTCGCATCGGCAGCAACATTATATTCTTCGAGGACGGTCACCCCGTTCTCCCGCTTTCCCTGTCCCAGCACCGTTGGCATGAGGGGAATATGAGTGGGAAATCCCACCAAGTCAAGCGCCCATGAGGTATCCAGTCCGGGTCGAGAGGGCCGAGATTATCTTGCGGATCGGGCGTAGGTGTGGGAGATTCCCGTGGTGAAGACCTTGATCGTGGACGATTACAAGCGCATTAGGATACCTTTTGCAGAGCCCAGGCAGGTTTATGCCTTGGACGACCACGGCGACGGCAGCTTCATCTTGACGCCAGTCAAGGCCAAGACGGAGGAACCGTTTCCACCAGGCAGTCTCGACAAGTACATGACCCCGGAGCGGGACAAGGAGCAACTGGCTCTGCTGAGAGGCTGCACCCTGGAGAGGCCATGAAACAGCCCTGTCATCCGTCCTCCGTGGTTTGGCCGTCCGCTTGGATTGTCCCGGCAACCGTCTCAAAGAACCGCCGGCAATGCGGACAGCGGGCTTTGGCCTTTTCCCGGCTGACCCGCTTCAGCAGTTCACTGGCGTGTTTGATTTTGGCGTAGGCGCCTTTCTGAGTCTGGCGCGTGGCCGCCTCGAGGGCAGCGTAGATTTGGGTCTTGGGTTCTTCTTCAAGATTCTGCCTCGTGGGCAGCGCGCTGACGTTGAATCGTTGACCGTAGTAAAGGCCCAGCGCCTCAGGGTCCGATACCAACCACGCTTCCATGCACTGCGCCATCAGGTGGATTTGGCCCTCCTCCGGTTTCGAAAGGTCCCATCCATCCCGTTGCTCCAAATGGGCTCTCGGGTTGATGGTGACTTCGGACTCCGAATCCACCAGGAGGACATTCCAGGCGTCAGCGTGGGTTTGGAGGGCGGTTTGAAAATCCTGGCAGGCCTGCTCGCGCGAGCCGGCCAGGTTGAAACGCAAGCGCACCCCCCGCCGCTCGGCCAGCTCCTTGAGCGCGCGACAAAAGCTGTCGAAGCCCTCGCGCAACCGAGTCTGGGTTTTCCGCGTGGGGCCGCCGCCTTCAATGTGGATGAGGACGAGCCTTACCATCGGACGCCTCCCAATTGGCCTTTGAGCCACAGCTCGCCCAAGGCGTAGCGTTCCAGCCACGGCTTTACCCGCCCTGGCTCCAAGCGTTCGAGGCGGGTGCCCGTTGGAGTTCGCTCACAGACAATCACTGTTTCCGGCTGGTCGCCCAGCGCCGAAACCAGCGCGTCCGAATGAGTGGTCACGATCAACTGGGTGCGGGCGGAGGTTTCCAGCAGCAGTTCCGCGATGAGGGGCAAGGCGTCGGGATGCATCCCTAGCTCAGGTTCCTCCAAACAGAGCAACGGTGGCGGCTCCGGGTGCAGCAGGATGGCGAGCAGGAGCAGGAAACGGATCGTGCCGTCCGAGAGTCGCGTGGCAGGGACCGCGGCGCGCAATCCATGCTCGCGCAGATGGATTTGCACTCCACCACCAATGATGGGCGTGGCGAGCCGGTCAAATTTGGGCAGAAAGCGGCGCAAGTAACCCTCGATGCCCGGCCAGCATTCCCGGTTTTGCAGGTTGTTCAACACCAAGCCCAGATTACGGCCATCCGGCATAAGCTCATCGCCGGGGAGGTCCGCCGGCTGCGATTGGCGCTGAAGTGCAGAGCGTCCGAAGCACCACTCACGAAAGCACCGAATGCGGTCGAACGATTGGCCGACGCCAGTGAGTTCAGGGTAGAGGTCTGGGTCTCGGCGTTGAGAGAAGACTGACTGTTCAGGGTTCACACTGGCAATCAGCAGTTGCATAGGAGAATAAGCCACCGCCAGGGGTTCAGCCCCTGGTTTGCCAAATTGTCTGGCGTTGAGGGTGGCGGTGCCATTCAGGTAGCGGTAATAAAAGGGAACGTCGTGGTCCTCGGGCGCGCGCTTTTCCCCTTCTTCCAGGACCTCTTTGAGCACCGCGAGCCGGTTGTTGGTTTGGCCGAACTCCATGAAGTAACGCAACTCCGGCACGCGCCCGTTTGCCGAAAGCCGGGCCTCAATCAGCGCCGAACCCGGCGGCACGGTTCCCTTCCACAGCCATTCACCAGCGCCTCCGCCGTCCCGAAGGGGCGCGGTGAGGTCATGGGGCGTAGCGCGCAGCAATTCGAACGCCTCGATCAAGTTTGATTTGCCCGAGCCGTTCGGCCCGATCAGAACGTTCAGCGGCTCGAGCTCCAAAGGGGGCGTCTCCGGCCCGAACGACAGGAAGTTCGTCAGTTTCACTCGTCTTACAAACAGGCTGCTCATGGGTCCTTTCGCAGGGTTCCGTGCTTACCCGCGTTCATCGGTGGTTGGAATTCAACTTCGTGAGTTTTGTGCCTGGATCCCTGCTTTGGTTGCGGCTCGGCCGCGCCGTGTCATCCGTGATTGCCTCCGCCGCGCTCTCCGTGCTGCGGATGGCACTGGCCAAACCTGCCAGGTGGTGTTCGAGCGTGAAATTGCGAAGGAAGATCTCGCGGAGTTCTTCACCGGTGGTCGCGCGGGGGAGGACGGCCTCGAGCCGTTCCGCGATCTGGC
>Ga0209415_10012421_pt1 | contig 14189 bp, 11 predicted proteins | sample PeaSoiSIISIP2007_FD_187696 | JGI IMG/M metagenome (GOLD analysis project Ga0209415, IMG submission 187696) | Peat soil microbial communities from Weissenstadt, Germany - SII-SIP-2007 (SPAdes) (version 2) | ecosystem: Environmental > Terrestrial > Soil > Wetlands > Peat | place: Germany... | reverse complement strand
ACGCCCCACCCTGGTGATGGCCTTCTGGCAGCAAGCACGGCTGTTTCCTTTGTAAGTATATTATGCGGAACTCAATAATTGTCTCGGGATGCCCCGTCGGTAATCGTTTCTTGTTTCTGGATGCTGCTTCCATGAGCGGAAGGCGGAGCGCGCAGTCCGCGAAATCAAGTCAAGACTGCTGGGCTGCTCGAACGAGTCTGCGACGCGCATTCAAAGAGAATCCCATGAATCTTTTTTCAAGGATGCGGGCTATCGTGCCACTCCCAAAAGGAGTATGCTGCTACCGGATGACGGCACTGGCCTTGCACCTGCGTGCACGTCGCCGATACGCACAAAAAGGACGAGCTTGAGTCCTGGCACTCGTCACTTCGCCCGAGTCACCCACTCACTTCGCCCGATTCTTCCCCGCTCTTCAGTTACGCCCCCGCGAAGGAGCAAGGAGCATCGACCCTTAAGGAGCACCGCACAGGTGAATTAACTCTAACTCAACGCTCTTCCTACCCGACCTGAAGGAAATAGGCCGCGCAACGGCCGACCTCTTCGCGCCGGAAGGTGCACCTGGTTGATAACGACCATCGCCCACCGGAGAACGCCGCGTGTCAAGAACAAACCCAATTTCCACCCCGCGAAGGCCTTTTGACGTCCCGAATCTCCTTGATGCGACCCGCGTCGTCATGCGAAGGTCGGGGCAAATCCCGAACCCCAGCGCGAGGTACCGCCATGGCCGACGACGTACTAAAAGTCGAGCGTCACCCAAATTACGTAACCCTCATTCTCAACCGTCCCGAGAAGCGCAACGCCCTCAACCAGGTCCTGTTCGAAGCCCTCGATGCGGAACTGGCAACCATCGAAAAGTCGCCCGACGTCCGTGCGGTCATCCTGCGCGGCGAGGGCCGTGCCTTCTGCTCCGGCATCGACCTGCGCGAAATCGGCCAGATTGGCGCCGCTGGCGCGCCCGCCCCCGAGAAGATTTTCACTCGCCTGCAGAAGCTGCCCGTACCGACGATCGCGGCTGTGCAAGGCGATACACTGACCGGCGGACTGGTGCTCGCGCTCACCTGCGACTTGCGGATCGCGGCGCAGGGCGCGCGCCTCGGGATGACGCCGGCGCGCATCGGCTACCTGCCGACGTTCCCGATTTTCCGCCGCTTCATCGAGACGGTCGGGCCCGCCAACACCGCCGAGATCATGTATCTGGCCGACCCGCTCGACGCCACTCGCGCGCGTGAGATCGGCCTCGTCCACAAAGTCGTGCCCGACGATCAACTGGCAGCCGCCGCCGACGCCTGGGCCGCCAAGATCGCCGGCAACGCACCGCTCTCGGTGCGCGCGATGAAGGTCAGTATCCAGCGCGTGATGAGCAAGGCGTTCGACATCGACCACAAGGATATCGATGAACTCGGCAATCAAGTACGCACCAGCAACGATGCGAAGGAGGGCGTCCGCGCGTTCCTCGAAAAGCGCAAGCCCGTCTGGAAAGGCGAATGACGGCATTCCATGCCGCACTGGGCGAGTTCACGAGCCGAGCAGACGAGTTAGCGAGTTGTGCCAGGATTCCCAAGAAGCCACGCTCGCGTTGCTCGATCATCGAAGGGCTCTGAGAGCGGCATGCAGTCGTCATCATGCGAGTCTCGACCCGTTCGTAGGGCGGAAAGCCGCTTGAAGGGGCTGCGGGCGACGTGCGATTCTCGGGCACCGAAAATCGTACTATCGATTCGCAAGGAGCTGGTTAGATGGCCGATGAATTATTCAAGGTAGAGCGTCACGGCAGCTACGCGACGTTCACGCTAAATCGTCCCGAGAAACGCAATTCGCTCAACGAACCGATGCTCAAGGCGCTCGATGAGGCGATCGCGTCAGTCGAGAACGACAAGGGCATCCGCGCGGTGATTCTGCGGGGCAATGGCCGCGGCTTCTGTTCCGGTATCGACCTCGCCGAAGCAGAGCGGCTCGAAGGCGGACACAATCCGGTGAGCCTCGAACGCATCTTCAAGCGGCTCGAGAATTTGCCGGTCCCGGTCGTCGCGGCAGTTCAAGGTGCGGCGCTGGCCGGCGGATGCGAGCTGGCGTTGCATTGCGATCTGCGCGTGGCGGCCGACGATTTGCGCATGGGCATGACGGTCGCGCGCGTCGGACTGGTGGTTCCATACAACTTCATTCGCAAACTCATTGAGATCATCGGCGTGGCCAACACGTCGCAGATTCTCTACACGGCCGAGCCGGTCGATGCGCAGCGTGCGCTGCAGATGGGCATGGTGCACGAAGTCGTGTCGGTCGCGAAGCTCGACGAGGCCGCTATCGGATGGGCTGAGAAGGTCGCGAGCAATGCGCCGCTTTCTCTGCGCACGATGAAGAAGAGCTTGCGCCGCTCGGTGGGCCAATCGAATGACGCCTGGCACGAGGACATCATCGAGATGGCTCGCGCCGTGCGATCGAGCAAGGACGCGAAGGAGGGAATTCGCGCGTTCCTCGAGAAGCGCAAGCCGGTCTGGCAGGCGGAATGATATCCTCCGGTCCCCCTGCAGCGCAGGGCAAACCTCGTTAGCCCTGCGGTGCAAACGCCAGCAGAGCGGGACGCCGAAACGGCGGCCCGCTCCGCTGACAGATGGGCCGCATTGCCGATTTCGTCGGCGCTGCGGCCCATCTGTGAGGGAGGGAGGCGCGCGATTCCGCGCGCCTCCCGCTCCCGCTCCCGCGTCTAGCTACTGCGGGCGAGCGCCTTGCGCAATGCCGCGACGTTCTGCGGCAGCAGGTTGGGCAGATTCAGCGTGCCGGCAACGTTCGAGTACGGATACAGGCGCCCATTGATATGCGCATGGAGGGGCAGTCCCGCCCCCTGATGGATCTCGTAATCGAGCGGTAGGGGTCCGAGGATTTTCAGGATGCGGAAGATTGCGCGTGCGAACGGCCGCAACTCGTCATGCGAAAGATCCGTCAGCATTCCGCGATACTCGGGCATCACGACGTCATAGCTGCGCGGGAACGCTCCGATCGGACTCGAGTAGCTGACCACCCCATCGGTGCTTTCAATCATTAGCCCCAGCCGATCGACCAGTTCGATCAGTTCCGTCCAGAATCCCGGATGGCGGTCCTCGGCGATCGCTTCGGCTTCGATCGCCGGCAACGGCGCGGGCGACCCGATGAGCTGCTGATGCGGATGCGGTTGCGAGGCGCCGGATTCGCGACCCTGATTTTTGCGAATGACCATCGAATGGACGGCCGGATTGGCAAAGACGTGCCGCATGAGCCGCACGTCGGTCAATATCAGGTGGAAGAAATGTTCCTCACCCAGCGCGCCAGTGAAGGTCAGGTCATTGACCGATCGTGGATGGTCGAGAAAATGGCGTGGGTCCTCGACCACCACATATGATTCGTTGCGTCCACCGGTGAGCTTTTCCGGGATGCGTGGAAAGAGGTTGTTGAAAACGCGAATCGCCCAGCTCGCGCCCTCGACTTTGCCCGCCCCTGTCCATCCTGGGATTTCCGCCGGTGTCACGCGCATCAGCTCGGGCGGTGCCTGCCCTTCATTGCCGGGACAGAAGGGGCACACGCGGATCGCGTTGTGCAAGGTCTTGTGGTCCGGTGGCGGTGGATCCGGCTCGAGCTCCTCGCGTCCACCCAAGGTGAAGGCGAAGCTCTTGCCGCGCACGTCGACCACATAGGAAATAACGCCGGTAATCGGATTTTTAATCCAGACCAACGCACCGTCGCGCACTTCGTATTCGATAGCCATGGCGGGTACCACAACTTTAAGCATGGGCGCGCGATTGCATTCAACGCACGGGCTGAGAAAATTCCTCGCGCCGCCGAGTTTGACCGATTCGCGAACTCGGCTCACACAACCCTTCTAAGGAAGTCGCCTTGACTCTGACTGGGCGCTCCGTTATCCAATTTACAGGGACGGCAACGGCAAGCGCCTAACAAAGCATTCGGGGTCTGGCGTTCCGCACAAGCGGACACCAGGCTTTTTTTTGACCGGATGGATTTTGAATCGAGAGCGCTCGGGTACGAATCATGCCGTCATTTCGGTCTCGCCGATGGAGAACGAATCGTTGACGCTATCGTGCCAGGATTAAAGAAATATCTCTTCACGCCCGGACCAGTCTCGGTTCCGCCAGAAGTTTTGCTCGAAATGGCGCGGCCGATGATTCACCATCGGACGCCCGAGTTCAGCACCGTACTCGACCGCGCGCGCACTCTAATGCAACCGCTGTTCGGCACGCGGCAAGAAGTCATCCTGCTTACTGCGAGCGGCACTGGCGCGATGGAAGCTGCGGTTACGAACCTGCTCGCGCCGGGAGACCACGCGCTGTTCGTCAACGGCGGCAAGTTCGGCGAACGCTGGGGCAAACTGCTCGCGGCGAACGCAATGGTCGGCCATTCAATCACGGTCGAATGGGGCCGCGCGGTGCGCCCCGATCAAATCGAGGAGGCGCTGCGTGCACATCCGGAGGTGCGCGCGCTCTTCGTACAAGCCAGCGAGACCTCGACTTGCGCGATTCATCCGATCGCCGAAATCGCCGCGCTGACCAGGGGACGCGACGTTTTGTTGATCGTTGACGGCATCACCTCGGTGGGCGTCTTCGAACAGCAAATGGACGAATGGGGGGTCGATGCGTACCTGACCGGCAGTCAGAAGGCCCTGATGCTGCCACCCGGATTGGCGATGATCACCCTGTCCGAGCGCGCTCTGGAGCGCGCTCAAAAGACGCGCGCGCCGCGCTACTACTTCGACCTGCCGCGCGAACTCAAGTCGCAGCGCGATGATCACACTGCCGCATGGACGCCTGCCGTCTCGCTCATTTTTGGCCTCGTCAAATCTCTCGAACTGATTCACGACGAAACGCTTCCGCGCGTCTATGCCCGGCATCAACTGATGGCCGAAGCGACGCGCGCAGCCGCCGCGCCACTCGGATTAAAGTTGATAGCGCCGGATGCGCCCGCGCCCGGTGTCACTGGATTGCTCACCCCCGCGGGTCTCGATGGCTCGAAGCTGGTGCGCCTGATGCGCGACGATCTGGGGGTCTCGGTGCAAGGCGGGCAGGACCAGATGAAGGGCAAGCTCGTGCGCATCGGGCACATGGGCTATCTCGGTGCGTTTGATATGCTGACCGTGGTAAGTGCGCTTGAAATTGGCCTGGCGCGCCTCGGCCATCGCTTCCCGACTGGCGCGGGGGTGGCCGCGGTCCAGGAACGCATCGCGCGGAGTAGCTAAAAGAATTTATGGCGGACAATTTCCGCGTGCTGCTGAGCGATTCCCTCGCCAGCCAGGGAATCGAAGTGTTCAGGCGCTATCCGCGGATTAGCGTCGAGGCGAAGGTCGGCCTGACCGCGGCGGAACTGGCGGGACTCATTGCGCCCTACGACGCGTTGGTGATTCGCAGCGCGACCAAGGTGACTCGCGAGATAATCGAGGCCGCGACTTCGCTCAAAGTGATCGGACGCGCGGGCGTCGGCGTCGATAACGTGGACCTCGATGCCGCCACGCGTCGCGGCATCGTCGTGATGAACAGTCCGCTTGGCAACAGCATCACGACCGCCGAGCACACCGTCTCGATGATGATGGCGATGGCGCGGCATATCCCCGCCGCCAACGCCGCGTTGCGTGCGGGCAAATGGGAGCGCGGCAAGTTCACCGGCGTCGAGGTGTGCAACAAGACACTCGGTGTGATCGGTCTCGGCAATATCGGGCGCATCGTCGCCGACCGCGCGACCGGCCTCAAGATGAAGGTGATCGGCTTCGATCCCATTCTTACCCCCGAAGCTGCAGCGCGCGCGGGAATCGAACTCGTCAGTCTCGACGAAATCTTCAAGCGCTCCGACTTCATCACGGTGCACGCACCGTTAACCGATGAAACCCGCGGCATCGTAGGCGCCGCAGCCTTTGCGATGATGCGCAAGGGCGTGCGCATCATCAATTGCGCGCGCGGCGGCATCGTTGATGAAGCCGCGCTGCTCGACGCGCTCAACTCCGGCATTGTCGCCGGCGCCGCGCTTGATGTCTTCGTGCAGGAACCGCCGCCGTTCGACCATCCGCTGATCCATCACGAGAATGTCGTAGCCGTGCCGCACCTCGGCGCCGCGACCGGCGAAGCGCAGGTTCAGGTCGCGGTCGATATCGCTCAACAGATTGCCGATTTTCTGATCGAGGGCACGATTCGCCATGCGGTCAATATTCCTGCACTGTCGGTACAGGAACTCGAGGTACTGGGACCGCATCTTACGCTCGGCGAGAAGCTCGGGCGGCTCTCGGCCCAGCTTATCGGCGAGGCGCCAAATCAGTTGACCGTCGGATTTGCGGGCGAAGCCGCAGGCCTCAACGCGGAACCGATCATCGCGGCCGTGCTCAAGGGCTTGCTCAGCGGATTTCTCGATCAGGAATTGAACTACGTCAACGCCCCGTTTATCGCGCGCGACCGCGGCATCAAAATCACCGAGATCCGATCGCGCGAGACCACCGACTATCGCAACATCCTGACGATTACGGTGCGCACGCCGAACAGCACTCACGAAGTCACCGGCGCGGTCTTCGGAAATCGTGCGTTGCGACTGATTCGCATCGACGGGTATCGCGTCGAAGCAGCGCCCGAGGGCTACTTCCTGATGCTGCACAACCGCGACGTCCCGGGCGTCGTCGGCGCCATCGGTACGATGCTCGGCGAGTCCGGAATCAACATCGCCGGGCTGAAACTGGGGCGCGACCGCGTCGGCGGAACCGCGCTCAGCCTGTTTGAAGTGGACGGCCCGGTACCGACCTCAATCCTCGAACGGCTCAAGACGATTCCGGCGATTACTGCCGCGGCGCAGATAAAACTTTGAAGCGCCGCGACTTGAGCATCGACGCATCCGCTGAGCGCAGCCTAGTGCGATCCGCGCCGCGGCGGTTCGACCTGAGACACCGGCTATGAAGACGGTCGCTGTGGTCGGCGCGCAATGGGGCGACGAAGGTAAGGGCAAGATCGTCGATCTGCTCGCTGCCGACGCCGACGTGATCGTGCGCTTTCAGGGCGGCAACAACGCGGCCCATACGCTCGTCGTCAACGGCGAAAAATTCATCCTGCGCCTGGTGCCGGCGGGTGCGCTTCACGCCGGCAAGGTCTGCGTGATCGGCAATGGCACGGTAGTCGATCCGATCGCGCTGGTCGAAGAAATCGACAGCCTCAAGCGGCGCAATCATCTCAAGGACGACGCGCTGCTGCGCCTCAGCTACGACGCGCACATGGTGATGCCCTACCATCGCGCGATCGATCGCGCGCGCGAGGCCCAACTCGGGAAGAGCGCCATCGGCACCACCGGCTTTGGCATCGGTCCGGCCTACGAGGACAAGATGTCGCGGATGGGTCTGCGCTTCGACGACCTCTCGAACTTCGCCTCGTTCACCGAGAAACTCGAGCGCAACGTCCGCGACAAAAATCTCTACCTCAAGGCGGTGCTGCAGGCGAAGCCGATCAACGGCGCCGAGCTAATCGATCAAATGCGCAAGGCGCGCGGGCGCCTGCAGCGCTACCTGTGTGATACTTCAGTGTTTCTCGCCGAGGCGATCACCGGCGGCAAACGGATCCTGTTCGAGGGCGCGCACGGCGTGATGCTCGATATCGATCACGGTACCTACCCATTCGTTACGTCGTCGAATTGCGGTGCGAGTGCGGTCTCCGGTGGCGCGGGCGTTGCGCCCGGACGGCTCGATGCGGTGCTCGGCATCACCAAGGCGTACACCACGCGCGTCGGCGGTGGTCCCTTCCCGAGCGAAATCAAGGGCAATCTCGGTGACGCGTTGCGCATCGAGGGCGATGAGTTCGGCAGCGCGACCGGTCGTCCACGGCGCATCGGATGGTACGACGCGGTGCTCGCGCGTCACGCGGCGCGCCTCAACGGCATGTGGGGCCTGGCGCTGACTAAGCTCGACGTCCTTACCGGTATCGACCCGCTGAAAATCTGCGTGGCCTACGAGCTTCGCGGCAAGCGCTATAGCGAGATTCCGCCCGGGCGTCACCTGCTGGAAAAGGTGAAACCGCTGTACGAGGAAATGCCCGGCTGGAGCGAGGACATCACGCATGCCCGCAGCCTCACAGAGTTGCCGCCGGCCGCGCGCCGTTACCTTGAACGCATCAGCCAGCTATCCGGCGTCAAGCTCGCGATGGTCGGTGTCGGCGCGGCGCGCGAAGCCACGATCGTGATCGAGAATCCTTTCGTCGGGTAACGACCCGGCGCGAGGCCGCGAGCCTTGCGTCGGCACCTACGCGGCGCAAACCGCGGCCATACTCGAGAGCGCGACGCCTCGGCGTCCTTGACGAATTTCATTGCGATCGAAGCCGTTCGTACAATAACCGAGCGAAATTCCCGTCGCCGGATCGCCCCAGCCGATTTGTCCGCCCGCGCCGCCGTGGCCGAATGCCATCGGGGAGTTGGTCTTGCCGAATCCGCGGTAGTTTGCCATCCCGTCGTCACCCGCGACGATCACGCCCAGCGCGCGATTGCACTTGTACTTGAAGATTGGATCGAAGTAGTCGCCCGACCGTGGACGCAATGCTTCTTTGAGCGTCGCAGGCTGCCAGATCGGTTTGTCATCGGCCACCGGACGATTGTGCAGCAGGCCCTGGTAAAATAGCGCAAGATCGGCCGCCGTCATGATACCGCCGCCGCCAGGCACGCCCGACTCGCGCACTACCGCGCTGTTGAAGCCGACGATCGCGTCCTCGGTCACTTCGCTCGCCGCCGGCGCCGGCACGTTCATCTTCTTGTAGTCCTCGGGCGTCAGGTTCTGCCCGACCCACACCAGGTCCGCGACGCGATTGTGTTCCGCGCGCGGCAGCCCGACGCGCAATCCCGGCAAGCCCAGCGGCTGCGCAATCCGATCGCGCACGAACTCGCGGAAATCCTTACCCATGCGCCGTTCGATTATTTCACCGAGCACCCAGAAACCCGAGGTCGGATGATAAATAAAACGCTGGCCGACGGGGAATTCCAGCCGCCAAGATTTGAACCGTTCGAGGCGCTTCGCATGACTGTTCCAGTCCGGCTGCGGGAACGGCGCGTTAGGAAATCCGCCGACATGTATCAATAGCTGCTCGACGGTAATCGTCTCTTTGCCGTTGCTGCCGAACTCCGGCACGATATCTGCCGCGCGCTCGCCAATCTCGAGTTTGCCATCGCCAAGCAGAATCCAGATCGCCGATGACATGATCGCCTTCGTACACGAGAACACGCAGTAAAGTGTGTCGTCGGTCGCCGGCTTCTCGGCGCCGCCCTGCACCGCGCGACCTACTGTCCTCATCGCACCGACCTTGCCATTGCGCGCGATCGCAATCTGGCACGACGGCAGCAGACCCTCGGTAACCTCGCGCTCCGCACGCTTGAACAACTCTTCGACCTTCGCGGGATCGAGGCCGACTTCCTTTGGATTATCAGCGATCAGATGCGATGCGATCATGACGGCAACTCCTGTGGGAGGATTTCGGCAAACCTACCACGAAAGCGCCGCAGGCTTACAAGTCTAGCGATGGCCGACGATGGCGGATTTTGCGTTCTCGAGCTCCGGACCCTGCGCGGATATCCATCCGGCGCGGCCAGGCAACGTCGCGCGGATGACCTCGCACACCGGCAACGCCGCGCGATCGAGCGCCGTTGCCGCATCGCGCAATTGTACGAAGCGCGCCCCACGATCCTTGAGTGCCCGCACTAGCGCGACGAACGTTTCGAGCTGGCCCATGCCCTCGGTCTCCGCATGAATCGTATGCACGTTGAGTGCCTCCGCGTTGATCCGATCAATATAGAACCGCACGATCGCGCCGCTCTCCGCGAGCTCCGGGCCCATCACCTCGTCCATCGTCGGCAGCGTCGTCGGTATCTCGGGGGTCGCAAAAGCCTCTCCTTCGATCGCGCATCGATATGGCGCCGTACCGCGCGTGTCGCTGCGATAATCGAGATCGAGCGCGTCGAGCACCCTGAGCGCCACCGCCGAGGTCCGCCATCCGGGCGCCCCAAAACATCGCGCGCCAACGCCCATCACTGCGCGAAACGCCTCGAATGCGTCATCGATCTCGCCGCGGATCCCGCGCTCGCCGATTTCGTCGAGCCGATCCTGCCAGCGCACGTGGTCGTAGCCATGTACGCCGACCTCGAATCCGGCGCGCGCTAAATCGCGCATTACATTTGGAAACGCCAACGCGATCGGCCGCGCCGGCAGCACGGTGCCCGATAACACCGTTCGTAGTCCGTACATCGCGACCGCGCGCGTCCGCCGCATCTTTTTCAGGAATCCGGGATTCCTGAGCACGCGAACGATCGCGCGTCCCGAGTTGTCCGGGCCCATCGCAATTAGAAACGTCGCCGTAACGCCGAGCTCGGTCAAAGCCCGCATCAGGCGCGGCACACCCTCGCCGAGTCCCTGATGCGTATCGACGTCAACCTTCAGCGCCACGTCCATCGCGTTACAATTAGTCGCCTAAATCTACGTCGAGATTCGATTGATCCGCACCGGATTTACGACTGCGCTTCCTTGCGAAACCATTCCATCGACATCCGCGTGCCTTCGCGCAGCGAGACTTTAGCCTCGACTCCGAGCAACTTGCGCATCTTGGTATTGTCCGGCACCCGCCGCTGGATGTCCTCGTAACTGTTGCCGTAAACCTCTTCTTGCGAAACGAACTTGATTTTCGATTTGGTCGGACCATAAAGCTCGATCATCAGCTTGGCGAACTCGAGCACCGAGGTCTCGACATCCACACCGATATTGATCGCCTGGCCGTCGGCCGCCGGATTCAGTCCCGCCTGCACCGTCGCCGCCACCGCGTCGGTGACGTAAGTAAAGCAGCGCGTCTGCGCGCCATCGCCGATAACTGTCAGATCGGCCCCGCGCAGCAACTGCCCCATGAAGATCGTAAAGAGCCGGCCGACATCGACGCGGTCGAGCCGCGGTCCGTAAATGTTAAAAAATCGCACCACCGTGACCGGCATCCCGAGCTTGTGATAGGCGAAGCAGAAATGTTCGCCGACCGCCTTCGAGGTCGAGTAGCACCAGCGATCGATCGTGGTCGCGCCGAGCACGCGGTCGTCGTCCTCTTTCCACGGCACCTTGGGATTGCGCCCGTACACCTCGGAAGTCGAACTGAAAACCACCTTTTTGTTGTACTTGTAAGCCGCCTTCAAAATGTTTTGCGTGCCGTTGACGTTGACGTTGAGCGTCTCGTAAGGGTCGCCGACGTAATGCTCGACCCCGACTACCGCCGCGAGGTGATAGATCAGATCGGCCTTTGCCACTAACCCGTCGATGAGTTCGACGTTAAAGATCGAGTCGTGAATATAGTGGAAGCGGGGCTGTTCCAGCAGATGGCGCACTTTCGCGATCGATCCGGTGTCGAGCACGAATACCTCATCGCCGCGCGCGATGAACGCGTCCGAAAGATGAGAACCTAGAAAACCCGCGCCGCCCGTTATCAAAACCCGCATGTGTCCTCCATTCAATCGAATCTGATCATACGCGGCGCGGCGCGATCCGTCACAGTGCCGACGCCACTCGCAGTAAGAACCTCGCGCGGGCTCGCCTCGCCGCCGCCCTCGAATTGTATGCGGCTCACGATCACGCTGCCGACACCCGCCGCAACTTCGATCGCCCCATCGGCGCGCTCGGCGATTATCGTTCCGGGCGTCCCGCGGGTTCCGTCTTCCGCCCCGATTTTTGCCGTCCAGACGTAAATTTTGCGGCCCTCAATAAAGCCGAATGCCCCGGGATACGGATGCGTTACAGCGCGCACGAGATTAAAGATGCGCCGCGCCGGCCAGCGACAATCGATACGCCCGTCCTCGGGCGTGCGGCGCCCAAAGTAACTGCCCTGCGCCGGATTCTGCGCCCGGCGTGGCGCGATACCCGCCACGATCAGCGGATGGTATTCGCGAATCAACGCGGCGCCGAGCGGGACGATTTTGCGATAGAGCGTCAGCGCAGTATCGTCATCGGTGATTTCGACCGCCCGTTGCGCGACGATATCGCCGGCATCGGCGCGCGCGACCATATGATGAAGCGTCGCGCCGGCCTCGCGCTCGCCGTTGGCGATCATCCAGTTGACCGGCGCGCGACCGCGATATTTCGGCAGCAGCGAGCCGTGCAGATTGTAGGCCCCCATCGGCGCGAGCGTGATCAACTCTGGCGGCAGCAGGTTGCGGTAATAGAAGGAATAGATGATCGCCGGCCGCAGCGCCGCTACCTGCACGATTTCCCCTGCGCCGATTTTTTCCGGTGTATAGACCGCAATCGAGTTCGCGCGCGCCACCTCCGCGCATGAGCGCCACCAGATTTCCTCCCCCGGCGCATCTCGATGCGTGAATAATGCCACTATTGGCGCGCCCATCGCGATCAGCGCCTCTAGGCACGCGGCGCCCATCTCGTGATACGCGAACAGCACGCAGCGCGTCTCGCGCACGGCCTCGCTCGCAACCCGCGAAGCAGTCACGATGGCGAGCGTCACGGGCGATGTGGCGAGACGCCTGTGCGATCGCTCGCGCCCTCGCCGTGCACCGCGCGCACGATATAGTTCGGCCGCCTGCGCACCTCGATATAGATGCGTCCGATATATTCGCCGATCAGTCCGAGCGCGAGAAAGATCAGCCCGACAAACAGGAACAGGATCGCGAACAGCGTCCACAAGGCGCCTTCCTGCTGCGGTCCGTAGATCATCCGATGGCCCAGCAGGATCGCGGCGAAGATCGCATCGAGCAGGAAGATTCCGATACCGGTCAGGCTCAAGACGCGCATCGGCAGCAGTGAAAAGCCAGTGATCAGATTGAGGCTCAAATGGGCGAGGCTGAAGATGTTGTATTTCGACTCGCCGCCCGCGCGCTCGGCATGCGCGACCGGAATCTCGGCGACGCGTTTGGCGAACGTGTTGGCCAGCGCGGGCACGAACGCCGCCTTCTCGTCGCATTCGACGACCGTCTCGATAATGTGCCGCCGATATGCGCGCAGCATGCATCCGTAATCGTGCATCGGCACGCCCACGATTACTGACGTCAGTCGATTCTGCAGACGCGACGCCATCCGCCGGTAGGTCCGATCCTGCCGCTCTTCGCGCCATCCGCCGACCACGTCGTTGCCGGCATCGATTGCGTCGATCAGTTTCGGGATCTCCTCGGGTGGATTCTGCAGGTCGGCGTCGAGAGTCACCACGATATCGCCGTGGCAGATGCGGAAGCCCGCGAGCAACGCCGAATGCTGCCCGAAATTGCGCGCCAGTTCGACCACCCGCACGCGCGGATTGTGCGCCGCAAATTCCCGCAGAATATCGAGCGAGTCGTCGCGCGAGCCGTCATCGACGAAGATCACTTCGTAGGTGCGGCCGAGTGCCTCGACCACCGGTTCGAGCCGCGTCCACAACGCGCGCAGATTCGCCGTTTCGTTGTAAACCGGGATCACTATCGAAACCATCTCGGCCGGCGGCGACACGGTATCGCGAAGCGGAGTTATTGTGCCTGCTGTGCTCACGAAGTCCTTGTCCGGCGGCAAGGATCCCGAATTCTGCCCGAGCCGCGAGATCGACGGTGTGCGAAGCCCGTCCTGCACAGCATTGTGCCAAACGCCTCGCGTCAGTTAAAGCCGACCTCACCGTCGAAGGTGCGGCTGAGCCGGTGCGCCTGGCGCTGCTTCCGCCCGACGGCCCGACCGGCGGCTACTCCGCGACCGCGGGCCCTCTCCCCTGGTGAGAGGGCGCAGGCGCGCCTCAGCGCTCCAAGCCTGGACCGTGCAGTCGAAGCTGCACGCCGTCCCTCGAGAGCTGACCGGAGCACGCGGCCCGTATGAGGCGCGAGGCAGGTTCGGGCGACTCATGCAACGGTGAAATATTGCATCCCCTTTTCCCGGGGGTGCGATTTTTTTTGGCTGCGGATGAAATATTTCACGCTTGACAAAATCTCCCAGCCGACCCCATCCAGAGACAAAGTGGCGGCCTACGCGTGGTGAGACGCCTCAGGCGAGGCGTGAGACGGTTTGGTCGAAAGCGAGTGAATGCGGCGGGCGAGGCGACGGAGGATTTCGTCAGGAGCGAGCGCGCTCGTCAGGGCGAGGCCGAGCCGGCGCGCTATGCGATGGAAACCGACTTCATTGCTCGGCTCGCAAGCTCGCCTAGTACTACTGTGTCATAAAATTAGGCGCTCGCATGATGGCCACACCAGGGGCAGGAGTGCAGCGCCGCGGCGAG
>Ga0209415_10012420_pt1 | contig 14190 bp, 13 predicted proteins | sample PeaSoiSIISIP2007_FD_187696 | JGI IMG/M metagenome (GOLD analysis project Ga0209415, IMG submission 187696) | Peat soil microbial communities from Weissenstadt, Germany - SII-SIP-2007 (SPAdes) (version 2) | ecosystem: Environmental > Terrestrial > Soil > Wetlands > Peat | place: Germany... | reverse complement strand
TCATTCGAACCCGCGCCTGGCCGGGGAACTGGTCGAGAAGCTCGAGCGGTCTCTTAGCTTGGTCGACGCGGTTGGTGAAGAGGTCGGCAGGTCCTGGGGAGGCCCGTTACCGCCCGTCCCCTCGGCCGTCTGCGCAGCCGATGCTTGGCACTACTTGGTGGGCGAAATCTGAGGTCGGGCGAGTTCGTTGGCCACCGGCGACACCACGGCTCCGAGCTCGAGGACCAACGAGATGAGCATGTCATCGACCGTAATGATCCCGGCCAGGTCACTGTCCTCGAGGACGGGAAGGCGGCGAACACCGGCAGCCTTGACAGTTCGGAACGCCTCGAAAATGTCTGCTGATCCTTGAATGGTCACTGGTACGTCGGTCATGACCGCGCTGACCTCGGTATCCAACGCGAGGCCATCTCCCACCCCGCGTACTGCAATGTCGCGGTCGGTGACGATCCCGACGAATTGGTCCCCGTTCACCACGAGCAATGACCCGACGCCGTGACGTCCCATCAACCGGGCCGCCTCCCCGAGGGTGCATGTCGGAGGCACCGTCACCGGGGCGGAGCGTAAGCATTCTCTCACCAACATGAAGTTTTCAATCCTCTCCAATCCTGACGCGAACCGACCAAGCCCTGACCAGATGATCGCAGGCGACTACTCCATCGTGCGACAAGCAGGCAGGGTCGAGTAGGGACCAAGGTCCCATATCAGCATCCGAGCGTCCTCCCTGCGGCCTCCCAACAGTTGGGCACAGAGAAAGCGCCCGTCCCCACGCTCTGCGGGGATCGGGCGCTTTGTGAACTTCTTGCCGACTGGCGAAACGGTTCGGAATGGCTCCTCGAGCCTTCGAGCCCCTTGCCGATGCAACGCCTCCCACCTGGTGGGAGTGCCGCTTGCCTTTTCGTTAGGAGACCATCCAGAAAGGAAAACCTGGAAACCCTCGCCGTCCCAACTTCAGCAACTCAATCTAGGCCTCATCACATCGCCACCTCCTGTATCGGAAGCCTGCACCTTGTACAACACAGCGGACTTCCTTTGTATTTCCGGTGGGAAACAAAGGCGAGCCCGGTGCCGATTCTCATCAGAAGAACGCGGCCAACACGTCGACGTACGTGCTTCGCGTTATGGCTGCGGTGGAGCTGCGTTCTCGGCTAGAGGAGGCCTTTGGCGCCCCCCTCCCGGATCGGTGCTCCGCAAATCCCACTCCTTGGATCTCTCCCCGCCAGAAGCGGCCGGGAGCAGCCTGGACATGGCCACGAGCCCGCCCTGGCGACCGTCCCACAGCTCAGGACGGTCCCGCCGCTCCTGTCTAGTCGCAGGGAACGGGACCTTTGACCCTGGTCGATTCACCTCGGCCGTGGCCTAATCGTGTTGTGGACGCTCAGAGCTCATCGAGCCCGAATCCGTGTCGTCAACGTCAGCGTCCGTCCAACTCGTGAATTGCCCGACACAACCGGTGCCCTTGAGGGAGAGCTGACATGAGAGGGTTGATCGCGGCTATCGTGATTGTCGGAATCGCTGCTCTGATTCTGATTGCGCTGGCGCTCCACATCGTGCACCAATACGAGAGGGGCGTCGTCTTTCGCTTCGGTCGTGTGATCGGTGAAAAGACACCTGGACTAGTCATCATCTTGCCGATCGTCAACGTCCTGCGAAAGGTGTCGTTGCGCATTGTGACGATGCCGATCCAGTCTCAGGGCATCATCACGCGCGACAACGTAAGCGTGGATGTCTCGGCCGTCGCTTACTATCGAATCGTCGACGCGACCAAGTCGGTCGTTGCGATCGAGAGCGTCGAAGCTGCCATCAATCAGATCGCGCAGACGACACTGCGCAAGGTCGTCGGCCAACACACCTTGGATGAGATCCTCGCGGAGACTGACACCATCAACGTCGACATCAGGAACATCCTTGAAGTCGAGACTTCAGAATGGGGTGTGCTCGTCACCATCGTGGAGCTGAAGGACATCCAACTGCCCGACACGATGAAACGGGCGATGGCCCGACAAGCAGAAGCAGAGCGCGAGAAGAGGGCAAAGATTATTGCCGCCGAAGGCGAATTTCTCGCCGCAACCGCCCTCGGAAATGCGGCCGACATCATGATGGATCACCCGCTGGCGCTCCAGCTTCGTAATCTTCAGACCTTGATCGAGATTGGTGTCGACAAGAACTCAACGATCGTGTTTCCCGGGCCGCTCATGAGCACGATCCAAGAGATGGGTGCGTTCCTGACTCGGGAAACCGGTGCAGCTGGAAAGCTCGCCGATCGACCGGACTCCGAACGATCACCAAAGAGGCCGGGGTCAATTGGCGAAGAGCCTTCAGTTGTCGGCACGCAACCAACCTGAAGGGCCGTGGGGTGGCCAGTACTCAGCAGACCGGCCTGATGGCACCCCGCTCGCCGGTGCGCATCACTCCCCCGAGGTCAGAGCGGGTCCCGGCCTCGGCATTGCGTTGACGGCGGCCAGGTTCCGCCGCGTGCACCTGCGAAGGTAGTGCAGGTCGTCAGGGGACAGGCGATCGCAGACCCAATCCCAGTGAATCGACACGACGTCCCCACGCGCGAGGCCGGGTGCGAAGCCGACGCCGTCGATGCTCCGACGGACCTGCTCCACCGCCGGGTCGGCGTCGAGCGTGAGCCGGAGCCCGTCAAAGGAGAGGAGATGGCTCCGCACCGTCACGAGGTCGCCGGTGACCTCCTCCACGTGGCCCCAACGGATCCGACACCGATCGAGCACGGTCAGGGGCGGCCCCTCCATGCCGGCGCGGAGCAACCCGAGCCATGGATAGACGGCGAACACATGGAAATTGTGCTGAGGCACTCCTCCGAGTGGGGCCGCCGCCGCCATCGGTGCGAAGTTCCGGCCCGCCCGTCGGGCAAAGCGCTCATCGAGCGATGAGACGAGCGATGACGACGGAACCTGTCGCAGCAGGTCGTTGCCGACCCAGTAGGCCTGGACCACCCGGGCGTCGAGGGGGTCAGAGATGCCGTTGCACCCCGCGATGAGCTGCAGGTACGGCCAGGCGCCTTCGAAGCGCGAGGCCAAGGAGCGGAGACCGCCAAGGTCGACCGACCCGCTTCGATCGGCCGCGGCCTCCAGCAGCGATGCCGAGTCCGACGGACCGCAGTAGCCCAGCGCGTTCGGCGGATAGGCGTACCGAGCGAACAGCACTGGACCGGGGGCCAGGCTTTCGGCAACGGCCCCGGGAGGGCCGTCGCGCACGCTCATGTGACTCGCCGGCGCGGCGAGGTCGACGCGACCATGACGGTGCCGGCGGCGATCAGGATCAGGCCCCCCAGCTCGGGGGCCAGCGACGCGGTGCCGGCCATCGCCTGGAGGAGCGCGGTGACCACTGCGCTCGCCACCAGCACTGACGTGACGTCGATCGCACGTGCCCTCGACAGTGCGGTGAACCACGTGGCGACATACGCCGCGAGGAGCACCCCGGTGAGCAGGATCCACCCGATCTGGTCGCGGTCGAGCGAAGCCAGTGCCCCAGCCGCTCCGGTCGCTACGAGATACCCCACCAGCACGACGGAGCCGATCGCCATGCGCACGAGCGAAAGCGTCGCCGGGGCGACGTCGGACAGAAGCCACCTGGCCACCACGACCTCGACCGCCCACAGGACCGTGGCACCCAGGATCAGCACTTGCCCCGAGCCCGGGGCGAGGCCCCCGACGCCATGGGCGATCGCCACCTCGCCGCCGACGAGCAGCGCGATCGCGGCCACGTTCCATCCCGTGATGCGTTCGCGCAGAAACGAGGCGGCCAGCGCCGCCACCCAGATCACCAGCGTGTCCTTGAGGAAAGCTGCGGGGGTCGCCGTCGTGCGCGCCAAGCCGTCGAAGAACAGGATGAAGGCGACGCCCCCACCGGCCACCCCCACGTAGGCCAGCGCAACCACACGCAGTCGGCCCATGCCCACCCGACCTGCGATCGGCCCGATACCGGCGGTTGGCCGAGCACCATGCACCCAGCGGGCCCCGGCGTCGCCGCCACGCTGGCGCCGCGCCACGGCCACCACGCTCCCGGCGACCAGCACCACGGTGGCCACCAGATTCTTGGCCGTCGTGTAGACGGCGGGCGTCGCCACCGCATGCACGCCGTAGCTGTTCACGAACACGGACACGCCGCTGATGAGCGCGGTGATGCCGGCGACGGCCAGCCCCGGCAGCCCGCGACGAGCCGTCCGGGCATCCGCCGCGCCCGTGGCGCTCATCGTTCGCCCTCGACGTCGGCGAGCGTCACGTCCCCCCGGGTGACCGGGGGGATGGCTCGCTCCTCGTCGCCCGTCGAGGCCACGAGCGCCTCGGCCCGCCGCAGTTCAGCCAGCACCGCCTCCGCTTCGAGCTGCGGAAGGCGATCGATGGCGTAGCCGCTGTGCACGATCAGCCATGTCCCCGGCTCCGGCTCGGGGCCGTCGAGCGCGAGGAGTGAGACACGATGTCGACTCCCATCTGCGTCCTCGACCACTGCCATGCCGGGCGCCACCGGTTCGATCACCCGATGCAGCCGGCTCACGCACATGAGCGAGCCTCCCCGATCAGGCCAAGCACGCGGTCGACCGCCCTGGGCACGGCCGCCGAGACGGTCGGGCTGAGTCCGGTGCCCCAGCCGAAATCCACACCTTCGATGCCTACCACCACCACCCGTCGCGGGGCAGACCCGATGGCGCGGGCGAGGCGAAGCGCACCGGAAAGTCCGATCCCGTGGGTGCTCGTCAGCCCGCTCGCCGGGGTCTGCGGCGGCCGGGCGGGCGGGCCCCCTCGGTTCGTCGGTGTCACCTCCGGGACCAGTTCGATGACGCTCACGGTCCCCGGTCGGTCGCCCGAGCGCACGGCATCGACCACGATCACGAGCTCGGCCCCGTCCCACCACCCCAACAGGTCGAGCGGGTCGACCGCGGGACCGACGTCGCACGCCTCGGGGGCCAGAGCCGCCACCCGTCCGACCACCTCCCGACCGGCACCGTCGTCCCGCCGGTCCTCGCTGCCCATGCCGGCCACGACGACCCGCCGGGATCCGCCACCCGGGACACGCGGCAACGTCATCGCCGGGTCACCGCCACGTCGAGGAAATGGGCAGCGCACGAAATGCAGGGATCGTGATTGCGCACCGCATGCTCGCAGCGCCACGTGAGCTCGTTATCGGAAAGGGCCAGCCCCCCTTGCACGACCCGGCGGAGATCTGCCTCGATCGTGAGTTGGTTCTGTGAGGTCGGTGGGACGATTCGGGCCTGGAGGATGACACCCTGCTCGTCGAGTTCGTAGCGGTGGAACAGCAGGCCACGGGGCGCCTCGGTCGCCCCGGTGCCCGTCCCGGCGTGGGAAGACACGTCCACCGAGGGGGGGTTGGGCGGCTCGTAGGACGCGACCAGCCGGAGGGCCTCGTCGCAGGCGAACACGAGCTCCACGCTGCGGACGACGATGCTACGGAACGGGTTGCGGCACGCGGACCGAAGACCGGCTGCGCTCGCCGCCTGACGCGCGATGGTCGGCAGCACAGCCTCGTTCAGCGCATACCGGGCGAGGGGCCCGGTCAGGTACTCGTCGCGCCCCTCCAATCTGGCCTGAAGGGCGGTCGATCGGGGGACCTGCTCTTCGACCACCAGATCGGCGAACTGGGCCGCCGACACGTCGAGACCGTCGGACGAACCGACCCAGCCCGACTCGATCGGGTACCGATCCCCCCCGCGGAGGGCCACGAATCGGTAGTCGCCCTCGACGTCGGGGTAGTCGAAGCCGGCGACCCACGCCACCGTGTCGAGTGCCGCGTCACGGGCGCGCCGGAGCGGTTCGGCCAGCGCGGCGACGCTTTCAGGAGATGGCGCCCGATAGAAGCCGCCCGTGCGCACGTTGACGGGATGGATGGACCGACCGCCAATCGTCTCCATCACCAGGTTGCCCGTCCGCTTGAGTGAAAGACCGCGTTGGACGCTCACCGGGTCTCGCTCGGCCAACTCGACTGCGTCGGCGCAGCCCAGGAAGTCGGGCGCATGCAGTAGGTAGACGTGCAGAGCGTGGCTCTGGATCCACTCGCCGCAGTAGAGCAGCCGGCGCAGGGCGACGATCCGCTCGTCGACCGCGACCGAGCAGGCGTCCTCGATGGCAGCGCACGCGGTCATCTGGTACGCGACCGGGCAGATGCCGCAGATTCGGGCGGTGATGTCCGGAGCCTCGGTGTGGCCGCGCCCTTTGAGGAGCGCCTCGAAATACCGGGGCGCTTCAAAGATCTCGAGCGCCACATCGGTGACCGCGCCGTCGCTGATCTCCACCCGCAGCGATCCTTGGCCCTCCACCCGCGCCAGGCCATCGACGCGGACCGTGCGATTCCCTCCCGAGCCGTGAGTCACGGACCTGGCCTCCCGCCTCCCGGCGCGGGGCCGGCCTCGCCGTCGCCCTCTTCGGTGGTGAGGCCGGGCTCGCGAGGACGGAGCACCACGGGGACCCGGGCCTGGACCGTTGCCTCGTCTTGAAAGGCCGGCGCTCCCGCGTTGAAGGTGCGGAACAGACGCGAGATGGCCATCGGCGCCGCGCCATCCGCCAGCAGGCGCCTCGAGAGGGAGCCGGTGTTCGCGGTGTCCGCCGGTCCGAAGCACCCGAAACAGCCGCGATCGACGGACGGGCACAGCGCTCCGCATCCCGCGCGGGTCACCGGCCCGAGGCACGCCATCCCTCGGGCCACCAGGAGGCAGACCGTGCCCCGGGCCTTGCACTCCTGACAGACACTGTGTCCGGGGATCACCGGCCGGCGACCGGCCAGGGCGGCTGTCAGCACCTCCAAGAGCTGCCCGCGGTCGATCGGACATCCGTGGAGCTCGAAGTCGACCGGGACGTGCTGTGCGATCGGGTTCGAGCTCCCAAGGGTGGCGATGTACTCGGGGTGGGCGTAGACGGTCGAGCGGTACGCACCCTCGGCCGCGAAGTTGATCAACCCCTGGATTCCGCCTGCGGTGGCGCACGCACCGATGGTGATCAGGCGGCGGGAGGAAGCTCGCACCTCGAGGATGCGCTCGGCGGCTTCGGGCGTGGTGATCGAACCCTCCACCAGCGACACGTCGTAGGGCCCGGGCGCCGTCGCTCGAGACATCTCGCTGAAGTGGACGATCCGAACCGCTCCCGCCAGGGCGAGCAGCTCGTCCTCGCAATCGAGCAAGCTCAGCTGGCACCCATCACAGGAGGCGAACTTCCACACCGCCAGGGTGGGGCGCTCCCGGGCGGGACCGGTCGTCGGCGTGGCGACTGCCGTCATCGCTCGCGCTCTCTCAGCAACTCGGCCACCACCCCGGAGTAGTCCACGACCGGCCCGTCCCGACACAGCAGGAGCGGCCCGAGCTGGCAATGGCCGCACCAGCCCAGGGCGCACTGCATGTTGCGCTCGAGGGACACCCTGATCCGGCTGGCCGGTACCCCTCCATCCATGAGGGCGCGAGCGGTGAAGCGAATCATCACCTCGGGGCCGCAGACGAGCGCCACGGTCCGGGCGGGGTCGAACGGGGTCGTCGGGAGCAAGGACGTGACAACGTCCACCCGGCCGTCCCAACCCGGTGCCCCGACATCCACCGTGGGCGCCACGTAGGCGCCGGCCCGCCGCCACTGATCGAACTCCGCTCGGAAGAGCAGCTGATCGGGCGAGCGGGCACCGACCAAGACCAGCAGTCGGTCGTCCCCGGCCATCGGTCGGGAGAGCAGCGTCCGCACCACGCCGCGTAGCGGGGCGAGCCCGATCCCTCCGGCCACGATGAGCACATGGGGAGCCAGGTCGCTCATCTGCCAGTCGGACCCGAACGGCCCTCGGACCCCCACCAGGGCGCCGACCGGCCTGGTGGTGAGGGCGTGGGTGACCGGCCCGACCGCGCGCACGGTGTGCTCGATGGGACCCACGGCTCCGGGGGCGCTCGAGATGGAGATCGCTGACTCGCCGATGCCGAAGGCAGTGACCATGTTGAACTGACCGGGCTGGAACGCCGGGGGCCGTCCCTCCTCTGGCTCGAGGGAAATCGTCACGACGTCCGCGGTCTCGACGCGCCGGTCGACCACCCGGTAGGGCGCAGGGAAGAGCGAGAGCGAAGGGGGGTGCACTGACGGCGCGGTCCGTCCCATCACGGCGTCATTGAGGTTGGCCACGGCCGTAGAGATCAAGGAGGCGGATCCGCGCCGCCTGCAGCCGATCGAGGAGGATCGTGGTCACGCGCTGGAGCAGGGCGTAGCCCAACGCGGGATCCGCTTCGGCCTTCGTGCGGAGACAGAGGCCGTCGATCGCCACGGCACCCACCGCATCGATGGCGCGGGCGTCGAACCGCCACCGGTAGGGAGGGATCATCCACGACCAACCGACAACCTGGCTCGGCCCGACGGTCTCGATGACCATCGTTCCGTGCCCGGGGTCGTGTGCCTCGATCGCCACGTGTCCGCGCCGCAGTAGGTAGAAGGTGTCTGCTGGGTCCCCCTCGGCCAGCAGCAGACGGCCCGGGGCCACCGCGACCATGCGGGCGCACCCGGCCACCGACGCCACCGCGTCGCTCGGCAGCCCGGCCAGCAAAGGATGTCGGGCCACCACGTCGGCGAGCTGCACGCTTCTCATGTCGAGCCCGCCGCCACCGAGGGGCCTGGTGTCTGCGCGCCCGGCGCGCCAAGGCCGTCGCTCGATCGGATGGCCGCCGCCTCCTCGGTCAGATCGATGCCCACCGGACACCAGGTGAGGCAACGACCGCAGCCGACGCAGCCCGAGGTGTCGAACTGGTCCCACCATGTCGAGAGCTTGTGCGTCATCCACTGGCGGTAGCGGGACCGGACGGATGAGCGAACCGGCCCCCCGCTCAGGTGAGAGTGGCCGAGGTCAAAGCACGATGCCCACCGTCGCTGGCGTTCGAAGGATCCGGCAAGGTCGGTGACGTCGTCTACGTCGCTGCAGAAGCACGTCGGGCACACCAGGGTGCAGTTTCCGCAGGCGAGGCAGCGTTCTGCGACGTCGTTCCAGCGAGGGTGATCGGGGTTCCGTGCCAGGAGCTCGGCCAGGCCGTCGGTCTCCAGGGATCGCCCCATGGTCCTGCGGGCCCCGTCGAGCACCCGGTCTCGATCGCGCCGGTCCTCGCGGTCGGCAGGCGTGGAGCTGATCTCGGCGAGCACGCCGGCACCGGTCCTCGAGCCGACCCGGACCAAGAAACGATGCCCGCGATCACCCGTGAGCTCGGTGAGCGCGAGGTCGAAACCACCGGCGACCGCGGGGCCGGTGGCCATCGAGGTGCAAAAGCAGCTGCCCGAGGGCGAGCCGCACTCCATGACCAGGAGGAACGTTCCCTCGCGTCGAGCCAAATAGCGGGGGTCTTGGACGGCTCCGTTCTGGAGCACGCGATCGAGGATGTCGAGGGCAGCAACCTCGCAGGGCCTGGCCCCGATGATCGCCACGGGGCCTTCGGTCCGCAGTGAGCCCTCCGAGGCCGCTTCGGCGTCGGGCTCGTCGATCACCAGGGCGCCGTTGGCGATCCGACCTCGCCACTCGGTTTGCTTGGGTGGGAAGAACTCGGACTTCCAGGAGCTGGGGCCGACCGCCCAGCCGAAGAGGATCGGGTCGTCGGGATCGTGGCGAATCCGATACGTGCCGGGGGCCTGCAGGTCGTGCCAGCCGGCAGGAAGGTCCTGAACGCCCGTCACCTCGCCCCGGACAATGGCACCATCGCGGACCACAGGCCCGAGCACTCGCCACCCGCGCCGCCACAGCGCCTCGATGAGGCGGTTCAACCCGTCGACGTCGATCACGGCGTCCCCGGAAGAGCTGGTGGTGCCCACAATCTCAGACACGGGTCAAGGCTAGGACGCCCGTTTGGATCGAGACAGAGTCCAAGGTCACTCTCCCGGCGAAGCCATCGACCCGGCAGGTTCCCCCAGGCGGCTGGGCCCGAGCGCGGAAACGTGGAGCTGGCCGTCGCCAGCGCCGACCGCATCGGGCACCTCTGCAACCCGGCTTGGCGCCACAGCGCGCTCAACGACTACCCGACACTCACCGAATGGCGGATTCAAGGGTCACAGCACGGATGAGGTGAGTGACCGACATGGGCAACCCTTATGGAGGGGGTCAAGGCGGTTCAGCCTCCGTTGACATCAGCAGCCCAACCGGACGCTATTCGAACTCCAGTGAGGACGTGTGTCACCACTTGAGCGTCCTCTCAGCGCAGCTTGCAGATCCCGAGTTGGTACGGATCGTGAGTTCGATCCTTGACGCAGGGAGAGGATCACGTCCAGCCGTGACGCGCAAAAGGGACCCGAAGGTCCCTTCGCACGACTGCCTCACCCTGACTACTTCCACGGTAGCAGTCACACCCTCCTCGTGCGTTTCCTTATTGCGCCTTGGGTCTGGATGACTGCCTCACCCTGACTACACCGACACCAGCTAAATCGATTAGCTCGCGACCCGAGAGCCGGGCTTGAACTCGACCGGGAGGTGCCTTACGCCAGAGATGAAGTTTGATCGAAGCCACTCCGGCTGCTGAGCGATGCGCAGGCCCTCCAGCCGAGTGAGGATCTGCCCCAGCATCGCCTGGATCTCAGAACGACCCAGGTGCGCGCCCAGACAGAAGTGCGGCCCGCCCCCACCGAATGCGACATGCTCGTTCGGCCAGCGCGTGACGTCGAGCACTTCTGGGTCCGTGAACGCGCGCGGATCCCGGTTGGCCGAGCCGTAGTACATGACGACCTTGTCGCCTACTGCGATCTCGACCTCACCGAGCACCGTCGGCCGCCTGGCCGTGCGCCGCATGTAAACGACCGGGCTCACCCACCGGAGGAGCTCCTCGATGGCCGTGTTGAGCCGCCCGTCGAGATCACCGCGCACGACGTCCAGCTGGTCGGGATGCTCCAGAAGCGCCAGCATGCCGGTCGCCACCAGGTTTCGGGTCGTGTCGCCGCCCGCGTCAATGAGCAGAAGGAAGTACATCCCGAAGTCGACCTCGCTGAGTGACTCCCCGTCGACCGTCGCGTGCGCCAGCTTGGTCGAAAGGTCGTCGCGGGGCTCGGCTCGCCGTTCCTCCCAGACGCCATGCGCGTACTGCAGCATCTCGAGGACCGCCATCATCCCCGCCTCGGGGTGCTCAGGGTCCGGGGTGCTGTGGATCGTTTCTGTGAGGTCGTAGAGAGCGACTCCGTCAGCGAGCGGGATGCCGAGCATCTCGGCGATCACGTAAGAGGGCATGAGCCCGGCGATGTCGGCGACGAGATCGCACTCGCCTTCCTCGATCACACCGTCGATGATCTGTGCAGCCAAGACCCCTACGCGCGGGGCCATTTCCTTGATCGCCTTTGGGATGAAGTCGGGGACCGCTAGGCGCCGGTACCTTTTGTGATCCGGCGCATCCATCGAGATCATCATCCGAGGGGCGCCTTGGCCTCCGCTCAGCGTTCCCGCCACATCCGGGATCATGATGCCGTGGGCCGAGGAGAACGTCGCCGCATCGCGCCCAACCAGCTTCACGTCCTCGTACCGAGTGACCACCCAGAACCCCGGCCCGTTCGGCTCCTCGTGCCAGTGGATCGGATCGTTGTCCCGGAGCCACGCGAACGTGTCGTGCGGTTGACCGCCATCAAAGGCACCGGGATCCAGGAGATCGAGCGAAGGAGCCGTCGTCATGGTGAGAGGGTATTGCAACTGACAACACCGCAGGTGGGGCTTGTCCATCACCCGATGTTGCCAAGGCCTAGGCCGCGGAAGCCGTCGACGCCCATGACCGCCCGCAGCGCGTCCTACGCCGGCTGGCGCGTGGCCATTGCACAGCCGACGCTGTAGGCCGTATAGCTCTCCATTCGCTCTCTCACCCGCGGATCATCCCAGCTCATCGCGCAGTTGACAATCAGTAAGGCTTCGCCAGCCGGGGCGTTGGGAGGGAGTAGGGACGCTGGAGTTGACTCCTGGTATCTGCACAAATGGAGCGCGTCCGAGTTCTGCCCGGCAGCGTGGCTGAAGTGCCTAGGGACGTGCCACACGGCCGGCGAAAGGGGGCAGGCTGTTGATCGAGACCGCCGAGCGAGCTAATCAGAAGGGCGACCGTTGGGCGCTCGGCCTAGCAGTTAGATACTTGGCGATGGTGCTCGCGGCTCTGGTGAGACGAGGAAGCAGCAGAGCGAGGCTTGAGGAGGAGGTTTGAATGGAGCGGACACGCCTCGCGTTCTCGCAGGTTTTGAGGAACACTTTTCGATCCTTGTGGGTCGCCACTCAACAACCGAACGAGAGCAGGTCCTCATACGCAAGGTGGCTATAAATGATGCGGAAGCCATAGCCCACCGACATATCGAAAGTGGACAATGAGCGAGCAGTGCCACGCATTCATCTACGTGCCGTTCAACGAGAAACCTAGCGGACGACGTCGCTGTCGCAATTGGACAACACACCGCTCCGGTTTGTGCTGGCTTCATCGTCACACAGCGATGCCCAACGACGACCGGAAACGACCGTGACCCGCCACGGACGGGGCTGACTGGTGATCGAGGTAACGGCTCCCGTGCGGATCTGCGACATCGGTGGGTGGACCGACACATGGTTTGGGGGGCCGGGACGGATCTTGAATATCGCAGTGATGCCGGGCATAGAGGTTTCGATCCGCACGTCGCTAGGCGCGGACCCTGTGGTGCTCGACGTGGAGACCTTCGGAGACCGGTACTCCATCGTCCCGAGGGCGCCCCGAGTCGCCCGCCATCCGCTGCTGGAAGCCGCCATCGACGCGTTCGCACCCCCAAGGGGCCTCGCCGTGGAAGTCAGCGTCCGTTCCGGCGTCCCGGCTGGTTGTGGGACCGGTACGTCGGCAGCGGTTGCGGTTGCTCTGCTGGGCGGATTGGCAACGTTGCGCCTGGAGCAACGCTCGCCGCGCGACATCGCCTACGCAGCTCATCGGCTCGAAGTCGACATCCTCGGTGTCCAGAGCGGGATCCAGGACCAGCTGAGCGCGGCGTTAGGCGGGATCAATTACCTCGAAATCGAGACGTATCCCGAGGCCAGGGTGTACCCACTGCCGACCTGGGAGGAACTTAGCCGCCGGCTAACGCTGGTCTTCCTTGGTCGCGCCCATGACTCGTCGGCCGTGCACCGCCAGGTCATCGAGAATGTGGGGTGTCGCGGATCAGAGGTGTTATCGCGGTTGCGAAATGCAGCGGTAGCGGCTCGGGACGCTGTTCTTGCCCAGGATCTCGGCGCTTTCGGTCAGGCGATGATCGCCAACACCGAAGCGCAGGGGTCCCTGCATCCTGGGCTTGTGGGCGTGGACGCAAAACGCGTGATTGAGTTCGCGGCGGCGCATGGCGCGGTCGGGTGGAAGGTCAATGGGGCGGGGGGAGATGGCGGCTCAGTCACGATCTTGAGCGCCACCCGGGAGACCAAAGAGGCACTTGAGCATCGCGTCACCTTCTTGGACAAGCGCTACCGGGTGCTCCCCATCCAAGTCAGCACGGTCGGGCTCGAGGTCAGGGGTGCCCTCTAGCCCACTGCCCGTGGGATTCGCATTCTGGCACCTGATCTCCGATGCCGGACAGGTCATTCCGGAGAACAACCCACCCACACCGGGCGGTCGGGGATCCCACTTGGCTTGGCTAGGTAGCCAGTTGAACAAGGGCAGCCTGAGTCCAGGCTTCCTGCTGTATCCCCGAAGTGCCGATCGGGGATGAGGCAATCATCTGCTGAGAATGCAAGAACTACCGAATCGATCAATCAGATCTGTGGCATGCAGAGGCGACAACGAACGCTCGCGGCGCGTAATTAGGGTAGGCCAGCAGCCCCAACAGTTCCTTATTCGAACCCACTCCTACCAGGGAAGATGACCGAACTGGTAGCAATGGTGAACGCACTCCTGGGTCTCTGAGTGGTCCGAACGCGGCCAGGGTCAAGGGCAGGGCTACGGAGCAATGGGCGCTATTCGAACCCATTCAACGCCCAGATCTTCGTCCCAGTCCCGGCGTTACGGGGATAGTCCAGTGATAAGTGTCACGCACCAGATATCGCGCTCAGCCGCGGTTAGCGTGATGAGTCACCAGACGAGCAGGGGAGATCAGCCATGCACGCCAGATCCACGCCAACATTGCGGACCTGGCCGAGGCCAAGCGGCGCGGCCCATTGCAGCAGTCTCCCGGCGGATGATGGATGTCGGACTCGCGGATGACGCGGATTCGATCCTTGCGCCTGACGACATCTGGCCGTCGACCGCTCACGATG
>Ga0209415_10012419_pt1 | contig 14190 bp, 17 predicted proteins | sample PeaSoiSIISIP2007_FD_187696 | JGI IMG/M metagenome (GOLD analysis project Ga0209415, IMG submission 187696) | Peat soil microbial communities from Weissenstadt, Germany - SII-SIP-2007 (SPAdes) (version 2) | ecosystem: Environmental > Terrestrial > Soil > Wetlands > Peat | place: Germany... | reverse complement strand
GGGGGATCAGCGCCGATACTTTCGCACTGACACAAATTGTCAACCCAATGGGAATTCCGCAAAAGTAACTTCGGTACAGTGTGGGGGTAACGTAGGGCGTTGAAGCGGCGGAACTTGCTGAAAACACTGTTACTTTGGTTTCGCAGATTTCGCACTTTTCGCTGTTCTCGTAGAAGTGCTAGACGAGGACTAGACAAAATTCAATGGGGTAAATTGGCTTTGGCTCAGGTGAAGGAGCATATCTGGGCAAACTCGCTCGTTGTTAGCGACTTTGGCGTTTCCGACCGGGCGGCTGTATATTGCGGATGGAGACAACAAATGCCTAACAAAATTTGCCCGGTGTGCCGCGAGCCCTACATCAAGAAGGAGGAATTCACGGTGGTGATCACGTACTATCACGCTCCTCCAAAACCGAATTGCGAACAGCGTCTGGGATTGCCCGGCAACCACAATAAGGTTGAGAGCACGCAGCCCGATGTGGGGCGTCGAAAATCCGCGAGGAGGGGCAAAAAATAAGACCCCTGACCTACTTGTTCCCCCGAATCGAAGGCTCTTGCGCCAACTTCATCCGCAGGACTTCCAGCGCACCACCGGGAGCAAGGATTGACTCTGGTAAGCCGAGTACTTCTCGTCCGAACCGCTCATCCAGTTCCTTGCGGGTGGCATCCTTGTCGATTTCGTGAATTGGCAGCAGTTGCTTGTGGCACATCTCGTCGAATATCTTCACTGCGGCTTCAAACTTCGGTGGTGCCAACGTCGGAACGTCCAACACAGGCAACGTTTGCAGAGTAGATTTGGAAAGGTTGCCTCTTCCAGACTGTTGCTTATTGGAGTGCCACCAGCGCAACAACAATCCAAGTGACGTGTTTGCCCACACAACCAGCGCTTTCTCTTGCTGATCGGAAGACGCCTGTATTGCCCGCCACGCCCGACCGCCTATCGTTCGCCGTGGAGTGAACTGCATCGCAGTAGACTGGCTATTAAAACGAAAATCGAGGTTGCAGTGACATTTTGAGGCGGTGGCCCAAATACTGGCGATCTTCTCATCGATTGACTCTTGTTGTTCGATAGTTGCTCCCTTAAGTGGAAGACCCTCAGAATCGCCATCAAAGCACATCACCTGTTCTCGCTTTGCGTCATGCGCCCAAAGCACCGGGTATGTTGGCACTTCGTTTCCCTTTACTTCTCGAATCTCAAATGGCCCTCTTATGCCCTCTGGGGTCTTGCCATTTATATCCCGATGGTGAGGGCCTATTTTACCCACTACCTCCACCGTGGTTATCGGAATGTTGATGGCCTGAGCCTTGTCCATCCCCGGCAGCCATACCTGCTGTTTATCTGCTAGCTGGTATGCTGCTTGTGCCAAGGACAAGTCGGCGATACGTGCCAAATTCCAACCCCCGGAGTCCGGTAATGGCGCATTCATTGCTTGGCCGATGATCTCGTCTCCGAAGTACAGGTGCGTCCCACCGACGGGGCCATCTTCCAGAGCACGCATACTCTTTCCAGCGATAAGGCGGTGGATTTGTTCCGCCGCACTCAATCCCAGCAGTGGATAAGGAGGGCGTTCCTTCAGAACCACGAACGTTGCACGTTTGTTCTCCGGCTTGTACTTGCGTCCCATCACAAGGCATTCAGCCATGCCAGTGTCGGCGGAAAATGAAGAATCGATGTCGGTGGTTCCGGCAATTGAAACTAGGATTAGGTCACAATAATTTTTCGTTAGCAGGGTGCGTGAGTCTTCCCACGATTCACCCATCATTAAGCTCAGAGGCATTACTAAAGCCAGCCGACCGCCATTCTTTATTTTCCGGTCGGCAAGCACCAAGAAAATCGAGGCTTCCCCGGCGTTGCCATGGGCACTGGTGCCAGCCGTCAGCCGTTTTGTAGCCTCAGCCATCATCCGCTGTTCTTCGGTAGTGGAGCTAAAAGCCGCAAACATCGGATTCGGTACGTTGTTATGCTTGCTGCTCCCGTGGTCTGTTGAGCGTGTGAACGGCGGGTTCATCACCACGAGATCGAACGATCTATGAGGCAAGGCCGACCATGTTTCACGCTCTTTCTCGCCCATCCCTTCCGCAGCTTTCGCTGTAATGGCCAACGGCTCGAATACCGCCTGCGGATCGAGCAATTCGAGAGAGCCTAGCGCAACACCACCCTCCGGCATCTTTCCGTAAGGCACGGTCATTATCAAGCTTTGGTTGTACTTCACGATTGGGTGTGCGCCAGAAACCATCGAAGCGGTCAGGTGTGCAGCAGCCGGAAGAACGTCGCAGCCAACAATCGAGTGTGCCATCATTTCAGCATGAATCGCCTCTGAATCGCCACCCGCAAGTTCGTGCAATTGTCCGATACGCTGGTACGCTGTCGTCAGCAGCGTACCTGTGCCGCAAGCGAAATCAGCGATCCGCAATGCGGTGATATTCTCAGGTTTGCCCCACTCTGCCCCCGCTGGAGTGTTCTGCGGTGTAACAGCCAACCCAATTAGCAGAGCGGCTGATGCAGGCGTCGTGTAGTACGCAGCGAGGAACTTGCGATCCACGATCATGCGTTGGAACACCGCTCCTGTCAGATCGTGTGACCGCATGAGTCGGTTCTCAAGCAGGCTGTCGGCCGTCTCGGCGAGGCGCTGGATTAAAGCCTTGCTCTGACCAACCGGGATGTGTTCAAGGATGCGCCGGGCGATGTCGAAGATCGGCCAGTAGTTGACCTTCAGGATTTTGTCCCACTCGTTCAGTACCGACGCTTTGTTGAAGTTCTTCTTGCCCCGCAACTCGTCAATCGAGTTCACACCCGTCAACTTCCCCGCTAGGTTCTCATGGAAAACGAAGGCATTCGCCAAGATCGTTGTCGCCATGCGTCGGGTCTGTACACCGTCCTCTTGGAACAGTTCCTTGCTGATCTTGTGAACCGCTCCGCTGTTTTCGTTGGCTATTTCAGCCAACATCCCCGCAGCTTCGCCGACGCCGTTGACCAAGTTCGTAACAGCTTCATCGATGACATCGGGCGGAACAGTTGCAGATTGCGTGACAAGCGAGAGATTAGTTACGCTACCGACCATCCAGCCAGACTGTGGCCATCGGGTCGCCTTGGCGGGATTGCTCCCGGTGTAAAGAACCATTTCAAGATCGGTCGCACTCGCTAATTCTTTTTTCAGTGCATTACTGGCTTTATCTCTCAGCCTGAGTGGGAGCCGGACGGCAACGGATGAAAGGATTCTGCGTCCGGTCTTTTTCAACTGCTTGCCAAGGCGGTCTACCGCTTCAGATTCAACGGTCACGGCAGGAACGACTTCAGTTTCGATTACGACAGGCGAAACGTTTGGCTCTACAACCAAAATGTCGGGGCGGGCGCTGCTACCTTTAAGCTGTCCTGTGTTCTCGGAACTGACAATATCGGTGTCACGCCATGCCCTGCGTGTTCCACGCAGAAGATCGGCGAGGGCATCGTTGATTGTGTGTTCAGTTGTAGCCATTGGGGTGTATGTAGCCAGTTGAAAATAAACGAGCAGAACACGCAAGTCTTGATCTTGATGCGGGGATGGGGATGGCGCTGCGGGCTGGATTCAGGAGGGCTCGTTGTTGGACGGCTGTACAATGTGTGCGATGCTCGAACCGCTCGATTCCTATTACGCACGATTCTGGAAACGTTTTTTCTCAGATGCTACGCCGTGGGCGAGAGACAACATTGTTTGGGACGTGATTGTATTAGTGGTTCCTCCATTCGCTGCGTATCTTCGTGATCGTCACACTCAAATAAATTGGGCGCTCATCCGGGAAGCTCTCTGGCTTTATGCTTTTGCGGCTGCAATCTATATTCTTGTCCATCTGTGCCGCACTCCCAAGAAACTAGACCTAGAACGAGACGCAAGGGAAATAGCGTTTCTTGACGATATATTGGGCCGAGACCAGATGATCAAAGAACGGGAAGAAACTATTCGCACCCTCAGGGAAAAGCCAAAACGCAGCGCGGCAGAGCAGCATGATTACGACAAGCTCAAGAAGGCGTTGGGGATGTTCAAAGAAACAGGGTTAATCGCTCTGCGATATATCAGAAGCGTTGGGAGTATAACCTTTGGAGGGGCATACAGCCCCACGCTTCCGTCTGGACTTACGCCCGAGAAGGCGCTCTGGGTCTACCGCCACTGCGCCAGTGAAGGACTACTAAACTGCACTGCTAATTTCGGAAAGACTCAGGAAATTTTTGCTGTTCTGCCCAAAATGGATAAGATTTTCAATGATGTGCTTTTCCCGGAGTTAGAACGGCCCGAAAATCATACGCCACACCCTTAGATTTCCACCCGCTTGTTCGTCAGATATTCCCGCAGATGCTTGCCGCTAATTCTCAACATCCGCTTGCCCCGCTTGTATCTTCTTTCTTTCGTCCCCATATCAACGCAACCCTGCATTGTTTGCATTCTGCGGATGGCGGTGTCGTAGCTGACATTAAGGAGGGCAGATACGTCGGAGGGAGAATAAAGTTTGTGGGGGTCGATGGCGACTGGCTGGGTGGCACGCGCTCTCTGTTTCCATCCTTTAATAATGCCGCTGGAAAGCGCGGCTGTGGTTTCATCCGGCGGCATAATTTCCTCCCTTCAAGAAATTAGGGGCGTCACGAGGACGCCCCTTGTTGTTGTGCTTGCTACAGCTACGGCTACGACTTCGGCTTCTTTGACATTACTGTGACTGGGACTCCGGCTCCGATTTGACGCCGACTTAGACTCCGGCTTCTGTGGCTTCGCCCCAGACCAAGGCAACGTCTACGACTTCGCTTTGACCATGACTTCTTCGACTCAGGCTTTGACAACGCCACGGCTACGACTTCGGCTCCTCTGACAGCGCCCCGGACTACGGCTACGCTGGGACAGCAGCTTTAGCTCTGACGGAGACTCCGGCTTCTCAGACGGTGACTACGACTTTGACTAAGACTCCGACTGCGGCTTCTGCGACTTTGGCTCAGACGCTGGCTTAGGCTCCGGCTTTGACTCCGTTGGCCCCGGCTTCTTTGACTGAGGCTTTGACTTTGGCTACGGCTCTGACTTCGGCTTCTATGCCTATGCCTTCGACTGGGGCTATGACCTCGCCCTGCCTGCGACTGAGACTGCGGATTCTCCGACTCAGACCGGGGCTTAGCCGTGACTGGGACTCTGCAATAGCTGCGACTTCGGCTACTCAGACTTCGCCAGCGACTGTGACTTCGACCGAAGCTTAGTCTTTGACTGCGGCTTCTGTGACTTTGACTTCGGCTAAGTCTATGAGACCGACTGAGACTTTGGCTGAGACTTCGGCTTCTCTGACTACGACTTGGACTGCACCAGCAACTGCGCCTATGACTTTGGCTGGGACTTCAGCTCTGGAAAAATCTGGGGGCATCCTTATTATGGATGCCCCGAAATTCCTACGCCGCCTCCCATTGCGTGACGGTGAAACGACCGAACCCCTGCGGACGGGCTGAGCCGATGCCGATCCAATATCCCCCCCATTCCGTCAACTTTTTCAGGTCTTCGGAGGTGATGACTTCTTCCTCGATGCCGATCCTTGCACTGGCCTCGAAGTCCCGGATGTACAGGTCGGTCGCTGGAGTCCGCTGGTTGCTCTCTTCCAGCTTCACCAACCGGGTGAATTCGATGGCGTCTTTCTCCGTCTGCCCGGTGAGGAAGTGCGCCCCACCATGTTTGCCGTGGCTCTCGACCGTCACAGCGATGAAGGTCATCCCACGTTCCTTGATCGAGGGAATCGCCTTTGGGCATTTCATGGACGCATGGTTCAAGAAGGATCGGAAGATGCGCTGGGGAATAATGATCTCCCCTTTGCGGGTTCCGTCAATCGTATAGAAAGGACGCTTGGCGAGTTCTTGGATCGTGTCCCATTCGTCCTTGGTGAGTCCCCGCTTCTCCAACGCTGCGAGGACGGCTTGCTGTTTCTTGGCCTCACCCAATTTTGGGTGCACATCCTTGGCGACATTGATGACGGTCGATAATTCAGGCCAGAACGGTTTGGCGATGTAGCCTGACTCCGGTGTGTCGAACTTCAACTTCACGTTCACGTGCTTTACCATTTGGATTCTCCTTTATGTTTGTCTGCGGCAAAGTAAAAGGGGAGCGCGGTGGCTCCCCTTTGGTTTGTGGTGATGGATGAATTGAAATCTAGCGAGCCTGACCCTGCGACGGTGGCAGGATTTCTCGCTCGACTACCCGTTTGGCTGTGGTGTGATTAACACCCCCGGCGATGGCTTCGAGTGACGCTAACTCCGCTGCCACATTCTTCGCCCGCTCGCGAGCCTGTTTGAGTTCGTCTGCATACCGCGCAGTGACATTACTCACGATGCGCTGCATGAGGGCGTTGAAGGTTAGGGACTTTTCGTGTACGGCCCCATCCTGAAACAGTTTCAGGAAACTGGCTGTTCCACGTTTGAGCAACGCACCCTTGATCTTCTCCGGGTCGGTCTCCGGTGGCTTCGGCTCCGCTGGCGGATCGCAGTCGGCCAACATCGCATAGACGGCTTGCTTTGTTCTTTTGAGGACTACTTGGCAAAAATCCTCAAAATGGAGAAAACCGTGCTCGGTTGTTTTCGAGCCGTCCTTCTTGTGTGTTTTCTGCCACTCATATTCCGGCATAATCCTAGCGGTGGGCGGGAGCTTGCCGCTTTCGATGCAATATTTCAGCGAGCCAAAATCGTACTTCACTTGGTTGATCTGCGGCTTCATGGCGGCGAAGGTTCCGATTTTGGCTTTAAGATCAGCGCCAAGTTCGGAAGCATTCTTAGTCCATTTCTCAACCGGGGGAGCAGCTTCCTCGGCGGCTGGGGCTGCATTGACAGCGGCTTTGCTGGTGCCACCGAGAGTGGGAATCTCGGTGAGGGCTTCAATCACCGCCACGGCTTCGTCGGCGGTGATCTCATGATCGAGTTTCGCGGCAGCATCTTGCACAGCGCCCATTTCCTCGGCTGTAAGGGATCGGGTCAATTTGATGGCCGTCTCTTGCAGCACGAGCAAAGGCACTTGCTTTGCCCTCGTCTTGCGTTCGCCGTGCTTGTGTTTTCCGTTACCCGTTCGTGTTGGTGTAGTTGGTGTAGACATATAGCTCCTTTTTTGTGAGTCAAGAATTCTTGACCCCGGTTAGATTGGTTGTAGTTTCATTGTTGTGTAGGGCAACCGATTCGTCAGGATGCTTATCTACAACCACAATGCCCGCACTCAGCAGCGGGCTGCGGTAAGAGGATGATTAAGTTCGCCATCTTTTTTCCGGGAGGCCGTGCGATCTTAGTTCTTTTTCATCCCCGGATGATTTACTCACCTATCCGTCCGTTCTCATAACTAGCCTAGTAACTAAGGAGGCAAGTTACAAACGAAGTTGGACAAGCTGGGGGCGCTGATTCCTATTGTGCGCAGCATCCGTTTGCCTCTTGCAGGCAGTCTTTACGCTACGTCACAATTTATTTTGGCGGGCGAATACACGGCGAATCGCTTATTCCATTCTTCCAAATTTCATAGATTTGCGGAACAGCTATGTACCAACGGTATTTTTATTTCGCAAATACCCCAACTGGAATACTTAGGAACAGTATTAAGGACTCGTAAGTCGAAACACCAAATTAGACGGTAGGAGCGTTATGGCAACAACAGCGGTAGTGACAGCGCCGAGTCAAATAAAGTTGACTCACATGGAAGCGGGATTGGCAGTGGATGCCAATTCCTCGTATCAGGACATAATGGACCAGTTGCAGGACATTTCTGCGCTGCAAGAAAATAATGCGGAACTGCTGAAAGGTCAGCGCCGTAACTTGGAGCAGCGGGAAGGCGATTTGCAGAAAGCACTAGGCGAGCGCCTTGAGGCTCTCCAGACGGTGCCTGAACATCTGCGGGATGACCAAATCACCAGTACGCTCGCAGCGGAGCCGGACACATACCAAGCGGAGAAACTGCTTAGAGAGTATCTCAGTAGCGTGGCGCAGCGGGTCCTGCCGTCAAAGATGAGGCTGGGACCCATGAGCGTCAGTGTACGACTCGTTGGGCGGAACACTCGCATCATGCCGAACGATTTTCTGGAAAAGAAAAACGAGAAGTCCCAGCCACCTAGCCTTTGCCGATGCTCTACTGAGCGGTCGGAGGCAGGACGGCTTAAAGTGAGCGAGTGGGATGGTAGTGAGTGGGGAACCTTGCATGTCATCTACAACAACTATGCGTCGGACTACCGTGTCGTCACGGAAGAACGAGCACGCCAGTTAGCACCGGAAGCGTTTGGCGATAGCGGGCTCGACGCTGAAGACATCGCTTAGGATTCACTTTGACAATAACGGGCGGCAAGCCTCGGCAGGCAAACCGCCCATTACTCCACACTCATTTTCCTTCCAAAGCCATTCTCTGGTTTAGCAGTTTATTTTCCCGGCGATAGGCGGCTTCCATCCGCTGCCACATCGGGTACAGATCGTTGTACGGCTGCAATCCCATGTCTCGCAGATCGCCCAGCCACTTTCCGGCAGCGGCCTGTTCCCACAAGCCGTACTCGCCATGCACGCCGCTGGTCAATCGGCTCAAGCGCATGATAAGCATGAGCGCACGACCCCGGCGATAGTAATAATCCAGCGGCAAATCCGTATCGTCGGGCCGCAGAGTATCATCAATTATCATCTGAGTATTTCCCTTGCCCCCCATCGGCTTCCGACCGATGGGGGCTTCTTTTTTGGTTCCAATGTAAGGGGGCGGTAGTTTGATAGTTTGTAAAAATTGTCAAATACGCCATCCCTGTATATGAAACATTTTCAGACAAAGATGCGGGATGAGGCTTTGGCCTATCTTGCACAGAAATATCCACAGGCACGATTACAAGATATAGCAGTGGCGGTGGGCTGCGACGAGAAGGCAGCGGCTTCGGCAGCGTGCCGAGCCCTTGAGATCGCTGGCACCCCGCGCAAGCGGGGAGCGGGATCAGCCAGCTATGACCGCAGCAAGATGACGGGCGCTCCCCGGCAATACGACCACCAAATGGTGATCCAGTGGCTAACCCGGAGGCCCGATCTCTCCTACAAGCAGATCGGCATCTTACTGCACATCCCAACGGATGTCGTCCGGTATGTAGCCAATGCGAACAATCTGGGTTTCCACAGCGGTCGGAAGCGATAAGGCCCCAATAACATGCGTATTAGTAAGCAACACCGTAGCGTCTCCGGCAGGAGATTTTCCTTTGTTGGGGCTGGTCCTCGAATCCCAGCCCTCAGCAAAGATTCGAGAGGAAAATGATTGACCAAGAATTAAACCCCAATGGGGCGCAAGCCACAGAACCGAACCAAATCCACAGCGAAATCCACAAGGCTCTTTCTCTACGCCACGGCGCTAATGACCGCATCTGCGTCTGCTGCTACACCCGCAATGGCGATGGCAAGTTCCACAACATTGAAAATTTTGTTACCGGAATAGACGCTGCGGCCCAAGTCATCGAGAGCAACTACAAGCTACCGGAGGTTGGAGCCATCTGGTCAAACCTTCAGAAACTTCAGCCCCATGCCACCGCCCGCAGTAAAGAGACGGTAGAAGCCTATACCCACATCTTGGTGGATGTTGACCGCAGAGAAAAAAAGGATTCACAGGGCGACCACACCAACGCCACGGACGCGGAACGAGCCGTTTTGCTGGAGGTGGCGTACAAAATTCCAGCCTTCCTAGCCCACGGGGAATTCGGCTGGGGCCGGGGGGTCATGGCGGACTCTGGCAATGGCTACCACTTGGATTGGCCCATCCAGCCACTTGATCCTGCGCGGGGCAAGCAACTATACAGCGCACTGCTGAAAGTGCTCGCAGCCAAGTTTGAATCCCCGGATTTGAACATGCAGATTGATGTGAGCATGACGAATGAGACGCGGGTAATTACCGTTTGGGGAACATGGAACCGCAAATACCCCCATACCGAAGAACGCCCGCAGCGCCAGACTAAGATTCTTTCGGCTCCCCGGTGGATAGACCCGCTGAGCGCCGTTCGGATTGAGTTAATGATAGGGTTTGACAATCTTGATGATGCCCCAGCGAGCAATAGCACCATCAGCACGGAAAAAAAGGCAAAGAGCGACTTACCGCAACTCAATCCCGATTGGTTGGAAAACTACGGGCCAGAACATCTGTGCGAATGGGGGATGCCCTACACGCCGTTAGATGGTAGTTATGAAAAAAACGGTGAAACCCACTACCGTTTGGATAACTGCATCACCAGCAAAGAAGGTGTGGATGGGTTCCACCAGCACCACCAAGGGGGGAACAAACGGCAGACGGAACTAATCCTTGGCCATACGCTGGGGTATGAATGCTTCAGCGACGATTGCACGGAGTTCGGCATAGGGGAGTGGCTGAGAAGATTACAGGAATTGAAGGGCGAAAAATATCCGCATCGCATCTTTGTGGATGACGCGGAGGAATTGGCGGAAGTGTTTGGGGCAGAGGAAGACCCTACGGACATGACACCGATTGAGGAGACGCCAGTAGTCGAACCGAAGGAAGACGCTGCTGAATACACAATGGTGACGCATGGAAATAGCGCCATGATTGGAGTTAGGTTCAGCGATGTTTTCTCCCGTGAAATGAAATGGGTCTGGAAGGGGCGCATCCCACGGGGCAAGGGGGTCATTCTCCAAGGGCCGCCGGGGGTAGCTAAGAGCATGGCTAGTCTGAGTATCGCCGCTACTTTGATGGAGCGCAGTCCCTATGAGTTCAACTTGGCCAGCCCGTTCTATGCCTTGCTTGACCCAACGGACGTGGTGCAATTCGTCTATGAAGATACGGTCTATCAAGAGCGGCTGAAAAACGTTGGAGTAGGCCAGAACTATGCGGTCAAGACAACTGGAGTCTCCCAGTTACCGCAGGCTTACGCATCTACGGTCACAGGTGCGCCCGTTTCGCCCGTGGTGGTCACAGTTCTCAACTTGTTGGAGATAGAAAGTGGTGGGTATCTATTGCAGGAAGACGGAACACACATTTTGATAACAGTGTAAGGGAGTATTTAATTAAATATGCCAGATGCAAAAATCTCACAATTAACCGATGGTGATCCGGCGCTCAGCACGGATTTGATTCCTATTGAACGGGCGGGCACCAACTTCGCCGTGTCGGCAGGCACCATAGCGGAACTCGCACCGCTCCCAACATTGCCCGAATTGTTGGTCGCAGCGCCAGCGCACTACAATTCTCCCGGTGTGGCGGGAGACTTGGCCATAGGCAACGACGGGGGGAGTCCGCCGTCACCTGCGTTCTTCATCTGCTTGGTATCGTCTGTAGCGAGTCCACCCAGCAATGCGTTGTGGCTGCGCATCAATGATGCAGGTGTGTTCAGCACAAGTTTCTAAATCCTTTACCACGAACAAGGGTTGGCTGTTAGGGCATCAAGACCAGCGTCCTTACGAGTCTGGTTGACTAGTAGTTGACAACCTTGGTGGGCCTGCAAAATAGATTGTTGGCGATCTTGCCCGTTAGTCCCCGCTTCGCCCCACAGTCGAATTCCTCGCTCTATATCTCCAACAACAAGAGCGTCTTGTTTGGTGCGAATAGCCAAATGTGCAGCCGCCAGATAAACGGGGTCAATGCGCTGGAGTTCTGAGGTGTTCGGAGGTTCATGCTCCAGAATAGTCACAACAGCCGCCTTAACTTCTGGAGTCACCTTGCGTTCGCTATTACACCCCACCAGCGCCAGCAGAGTTGCGATTGCGATTGTGAGTGCGAGATGTACTTTCGGCTCTTTCCTTTTTATTGCTGCTTTGGTCATTGAATCCTCGATTTCCACTTGCTAGCCAGAGATTGATTTTCGCCCGCAGAGCGAGCAGCAAAGTCATTGCGGTTTCTGTTCGTTCCCGTTCTCGTCCAATCCTTTATCGAGCCAAACTTTGCTTTGCAATGCGTCCTGCCTGTCTTCCGCATCCTTGATCCAGTGCTGATAGGTTTTCCTGATTTCTTGCGGGGATGTACCGACCATCAGGGCGACCGCCTCGACGGGTACCCCGGCAGCCAGTTGCTCGCTGATAAAGAAGTGCCGGAACTTGTGGGGCGTCATCCGCACAGCAGCGGCTTTAAAGATCGCCCGCAGTTCTTTTTCCCAGCGCAACACCACGAGTCGGGGGTCATCACTACCATTCCAGAACGGGTACTCGCCGGGCAAACTGAGCAGCATGTCGGAGAGCCATTTCGGGATGCGGACTCGATAACGTTCCTGTGTCTTGCTTCGATTGCCACGAATCAGATTCCCCGTCATCTTGGAGCGACTGAGGATCGCGGTGTCCCTGATGCTCATGCCGCTGTGTCGCATGACGAGCATGAACAGACGAGCAAGCCCCGTGGCGGTGTGGAGCACCTTTTCGACTTGCTTGGAAGTCGGGGGAACTATTTCGGGCTTACGGAACTTGATGCGAAACTGCGGATGCACCTTAGTATTGGGAACTGGATTTTCGGCGATCAGCTTGGCCCCGTGCGCCCATCCAAAAAATCCGCACATCACGCTCCAATGCACCTTCAGGCTGCTGCTGGTTTTTGTTCGATACGGCAGGGAGTTGCGGAAGCGGATGATGTGCTCGCTTGTGAGTTCATGCAGGTAGAGCACATTGTTGGCGTCTGCCCACTCGACCAATTTTCTCCCCATCAATCCGGGCTTGGTGTTGCCTAGCCCGTTTTTCTCTCGAAACTCAAGCCAATCTTTGACCGCCTGCTCTATCGTCAGAGACTTCGGATTTTTGGGCTTGACGATCTCGCCCCGCAGCAGTCTGGTCTGACGCTCAGCAGCCTCTTTGACGCCTGCGAAGGATCGAGTCTTGGCGCTGACTTGCACGGGCTTGCCGTCCTGCTGCCATTGCATCCACTTGGGGCACTGGCATTTCATGTACGACGTATCGGACTTGTGCGGGCAATCTTTATTGTGGCGAGAATAGACCCGCACGTCGCCAATTATCTGTTTCACTGTTTGCCCCCTCTCGCTTTCATCGTGAAATCTGCCAGCCCGTTGTCACGGAGCCAGACGTTGATTTTCGCCCGCAGCCCGAGTAACCGGAATGCCCGATACACATCTTGCTTTTCCTGCCCCTCAAGCGCACGAGCATAAGCGAGCGCCTCGGCTGCTGCCTTCAGGTCTGTGTTTTTGGCGCTCTGGGCAGTCAGCGTCCAAGGCACGCTCAGCAGTCCAGTGAAGACGGGATAAGAGCGGGGAATAATCCACACATTGTCGAGAGTAAGCATAAAATCATGCTCCCCACGCTCAATGCAATCAATGATTCTCGCATAGGCGACTTGCGTGCCAACGGGGAACAGGGTGCTTAGCAAAAATTCTGGGTCATCGGTGAACTGTGCCAAGTGCTCTGTGACAATCTTATGCAGTGTGGGATGATACCAAGAGGTGCTGGCATGAATGATGACCCGACCTCGATAGGTGCAATTCCTTGAGCGGAATTCTTGCTGCTTGACCCCGAGGGCGATTAGGGTCGCCCACGGTTGCTTGACGGTGATAACGCGGTATTGCAGAATTCCATGCTTCAGGATTTCGCCATCGGGGAATTCTGCGTCAGAAAAATAGCCAGTTTTCATGCTCCCACCTTGAGTTCGTCATCGCTGCGCCACTCCATTTTCACACCGATCATGCGCTTGACTGCAAGGGCGAGTGCATCCCATTCCGCGCTCGTCACCATCTGTTGACTGCGGGCGGTAATCAGACTGATAGCGGCTTCGAGCAACTGCTCTCTTGGGGTTTTCATTAGCAACCCGCTTTCCTGTTGCATTCGCCATTGCACGCACGGACGAATCTATCGCGGTCGAACTGCGGATTCGTGGCAGCGAGTGCATCGGCGAAGCGGCTGACGATGGTTGAGAATCGCACCACGTCAACGGGCTTAGCGTCACCCGCTGTGATCGTGTCGAATGATGGCAGCAGCTTTATCGTTTCTGCGATGAATTGGAAATCTTTGCGGCTCAGCTTTACACTTTTCTTAGTCATTGATTGGGCGCTCCATGCCCGATTGTGATTAGGGTCTGTACCCAGTTGGCGCTGGGTGCGGACCCGTCTTTCTACTGATTCAATGATAGACAAAAACTAGACTATTGCCAAGAGAAATCGAAATACCTGCGTAAACACTGCGTTTTAAACGACTTGTATACGTAACTTCGGTACCTGTACTTCGCGGTACGTGCCGTTTGTGCCCGCTATTGACCGAATTTGTGCCAGAATCTCGCCC
>Ga0209415_10012418_pt1 | contig 14192 bp, 10 predicted proteins | sample PeaSoiSIISIP2007_FD_187696 | JGI IMG/M metagenome (GOLD analysis project Ga0209415, IMG submission 187696) | Peat soil microbial communities from Weissenstadt, Germany - SII-SIP-2007 (SPAdes) (version 2) | ecosystem: Environmental > Terrestrial > Soil > Wetlands > Peat | place: Germany... | reverse complement strand
GACGGCCACGATCTTCATGAAATGTTTCCGGGCTGGCACGAGCAAGCGGGCGCGTGCTGCGGCTCGTGGATGCCGGACGGCAATTACTTCGTTTTCGAGTCCCAGGACCAGATTTGGGCCGCGCGGGAGGCGGGGAGCTTGCTGCACAAGGTAGACCGCACGCCGGTTCAGCTCACGGCCGGAGCGGTTTCTTACCGCTATCCGATGCCGAGCAAGGACGGCAAAACACTTTTTGCCGTCGCGGGATTCCGGCGCGGCCAGCTCGAGCGCTATGACGCCAAGGCGCAAAGTTTCGAGCCTTATCTCGGTGGCATTTCCGCGCAGGACGTTTCGTTTTCCAAAGACGGACAATGGGTCGCTTATGTTTCTTTTCCCGACGGCATTCTTTGGCGCAGCAAGTTGGATGGCAGCGAGAAGCTGCAGCTCAGCTCGCCGCCGGTTTATGCGATGCTGCCGCAATGGTCGCCGGACGGAAGTGAGGTTGTGTTCTACGGGCGCGAGCAGGGCAAGCCCAACCGGATGTACCAGGTTCCTGCTGCGGGAGGCGCGCCGCAAGAGCTGATGCCGGACCAAAGTGGCGCCCAGGACGATCCGTCGTGGTCGCCTGACGGGAGCCAGCTTGCCTTTGGCAGAAATTCAGCTGTAGTTTCAAGCGCGATCTATATCCTGGATACAAAGACCCATCAGATCGCCGCGCTGCCGGATTCGGAGGGAATGTTTTCTCCCCGCTGGTCGCCCGACGGAAGATATCTGGCCGCCTTGCTCTCGGATTCGAGTGGGCTGAAACTCTTCGACTTCAAAACTTCAAAATGGTCGAAGCTGATCGGCGAGATTGTGTCGTACCCTTGCTGGTCTCATGACAGCCGTTTTCTCTACTTCGCTCGCTTCTCTACCGGAGAAATAGACCGGATTCCAATCCCGGGCGGGAAATTTGAGAAGGTCACGGGGGCAAAGGGCCTCCAATTTACAGGGTATTGGGGCGGCTGGCTCGGCCTCACACCGGATGACTCGCCGCTTACCCTTGTAGACGCCGGCTCCCAGGAAGTGGTCTCGATGAGCTGGAACGAGCCGTAAGGGTGTGCACGATTCGTCCGTGATGGAAATCCCCCACAAGACGTGACGCCCTGGCTGGCTACATCCGCCACCTAGAAACGTTGCTGTGGTCCGAGGAACTGGAGTCGTACTGCGGTGATGCCTGACCTGCTCCCGCGCAATTCTGTCCAACCAAAAGTTAGCTTCTCCGGGTATAAGACTTCAAATTCCTGAAAAGACGGACGGCATATTCAGCCAAGGGTCTGTCTACTACGAAGAAGAAATCCTTCCTAATAAGTCTGCGACTTGATCTTCTGCACCCGGCTCAAATACGCCACGAGGGCCGAAAACAACACTGCGGCCAGCGAAAACTTCATCCACACCGGGGCGTCCGTCGGCGAGAAAAAGGCCTCAATGATTCCGGCAACCACAAGCAACGGCACGGTTCCTAACATCAGCTTCGACGCGCGGCTGCCCGCTTCTGCCAGAGAATCGCGGCGCGGCAAGAGCCCCGGGAACAGCGTCCCGCGTGCGATTTCGAAACCCGCGCCGCCGGCAATGAAGATGGCGGGCAGTTCCAGCACGCCGTGCGCCGCGACAAAACTCCACAATTGCAGCGCCATCCCGGCTCGCCACGTCGCAGCGCCCACAACGCCGATGTTGATTCCGTTCAGCACCATCATCCACAGGGTGCCGATGCCCGCCGTGATTCCCAGCGCAAACGTCGTGAAGGCCACGGTCAAATTGTTCGTCATGATTCCAGACGACGCCAGCGGCTTGATCGTCACCACCGATTTCGTCCACATCTCGTGCCGGTCGATGTATCCCATCATCTCCGGCCCCAGCAGGCGCGATGCGAACACAGGATCGTGGATCGTCACCAGCCACGAGGCGATTCCGGTCACGAAAAAAATAATCGTGGCCAACGCCACTTGCCGCCAGACGCTGCGAAAGATTGCCGGGTACGTATCGCGATAAAAACCCACGAGTCCGCTCACCTTCGGCTTGCCGCCCATGTAAATCTGGTTGTGGGCGCTTCCGAGCAGCTGGTTCAGGTAAGCCGCTAGTTGCTTGCTGGTGGCGTCTTCGCGTACCGTGGCAAGGTCGGACGCTGTCTGACGATATAATAGTCCGAGTTCCTGCAGCTCGAGGTGAGTCAGTGTCCCAACGCCCCGCCGGCCCGCCCGATCAACGAGACTCTCCAGGCGCGTCCAGTAGGGCTTGCGCTTTTCGAGCCAGCGAGTAGAGATCATGTCCCTTCCACCATTTACTCCCGGCGCGCCGCCCGACCCGCCCAAGCCCGGGCCCGGCGCTTCCATTTCCGGTCAGGGCACTCTGGATGACAAGCTTACCATCGAAACTCCGGAGCAGACCGACCTCGAATTCCCGATTGCGGGGATCGGGAGCCGGTTTCTAGCCCTGGCGTTCGATTTTGTCTTGCAGGCTGCGGCGTTCATCGCCATCGGGCTCCTCGCAGCGTGGGTTTCGAGCACCGGAATTCTGGGGGGTACCTCCGCAACCAATTGGTTCGCGGCCATCTTAACTATTTTGAGTTTTCTGGTAGTGTTCGGCTACTTCGCGATTTTCGAGGCCATGTGGAATGGCCAGACGCCCGGCAAACGCCTCGTCCGCATCCGCGTCATCAAGGATTCCGGCCGCCCCATCACTCCGTCCGAAGCGGTGGGACGCAACCTCATGCGCATCGTGGACTGGATGCCCTTCTCGACGTACGGCGTGGGGATCCTATGTGCGGTCTTGAACCGTAGCAATAAACGGCTGGGCGATCTAGTGGCCGGCACGGTGGTGGTCCACGAGAAAAAGCTCGCCGACATTCGCCCGCTCTGGCAAGCGCCCGCGCAGTCAACGGGGCCGGCCACGATGTACGGAGCCGCGCACCTCAGCTACGAGGAAGCGGCTCTCATCGAGACGTATCTCAATCGCCGCGACGCGCTCGCCCCGGACGTCCGCTACCACATGGCCGATCAGATTTTCCGTCGCATTCGCCCGAAGCTCACCTTCCCTGAAGGCGACCACCCCTCGGTCGAAAAAGTTCTCGAGGCGCTCGCCGCCGAGCGCCGCTCCTCCGCCCGCTACGTTTGAAGCATTTCGCGCGCTCTGCTACGAGCGCACTCCGTCCTGATGAACGTACTTGATGACTTCTACTTCCGACATCGCGACCAGGCCTTCCTCTACCATTTCGTCGAGGAGCGGGATCAGCAGTTTTATCTTTTCCTCCACGTCAATCACGCTGACCATGATCGGCGCATCCGACGAGAAAGTGAAAAGATGCGAGCGGTGAATCCGCGTGCTCGCGCCGTATCCCGCCACGCCGCGGAATACCGTGGCCCCCGCAATGTCTAGTTCCCTGCACTTCTCCACGATGGCCCGGTAGAGGGGTTTGCCTTTCCATTTATCGGCTTCGCCGAAATGAATTCGCAGCATCCTCGCTTTGCCGGAAAGTTTCATTTCGCGGACTCCTTCCGGCTCTCCGTGGCCTTCACATCCGGGGAGTATTTGATGATGTCCACTTCGGAAAGCACGACGAGACCCTGCTGGATCATCTCCTCGAGAATGGGGCCGAGCGCCCGGAGCTTCTCCTCCGTGTCCACGACGGAGAGCATCATCGGCCGGTCGTGCGAAAGATGGAGGGCGGATTCCTTATGAATGCGCCGGTTCGCGCCGTAACCGAGAATTCCCTGATACACCGTGGCGCCCGCGATGTCGTTCGCGCGCATCGCTTCGAGCAGCGCCTGGTGCAGCGGCTTGCCGTGCCACTTGTCATTTTCGCCGACGAAAATCCGCATGAGCTTGGCTTTGCCTTCGCTGCGCAGATGCACCGCCTCGGTTTTGTGCCCCGCCACCGGTTCTGTCCGGCTCGGTTTGACGACTTGCGTGTCTTGAACTTCGATCAGGCCCGTCCCGGTCATCTCGTAAAGCTTGGGCAAAAGTTCTTCGACCTTCTCCGGCGACTCGATGAACTCGATCTTGATCGGCAAGTTTTCGGTGAGGCGTTCGATGCGTGTCGTGTGCAGGTGATGGTCCGCGCCGAATCCCGCGATGCCGCGCGTCACGGTGGCGCCGGAAATGCCGCGGTAAAAAAGGTAATCGAGAATCGCCGAATAGAGCGACTGGCCGTGGTAGGTGTGATCTTCCCCCACGTAGAGAACCACCTTCTTTGCCGGCCCCGAATGCAACATTTTCCCCCTCCTGCATCGCCCCCTGCCGACGGCATACTCGCGCGGCACAGGAAACTGCTCAGGCCAAACCGCGTCCCGCAGCCATGCCCGCCCACACGCACAAGAAGCCAACGACCACGCTGAGCACTACGTTGAGCAGCGCGATTCCGATTTCGCCGTCCTGCAAGCTGCGCATCGTTTCGTACTCGAACGTGGAGAAGGTCGTGTACGCCCCGATAAAGCCGACCGGAACCAGATATCTCCAGTTCGCGCTCCAGTGCGTTCGCTCCGAGAGCAGCGTCATCACCAGGCCGATCAGAAAACAACCGGTGCAATTGATGACGAAGGTGCCGTAAGGAAATCGCGCACCGAAACGGTTGCTGATGACGCCGCCCAGCCAGAATCGCAAAATCGCGCCGGCCACCCCTCCCAGCCCCACCATGATGTACTTGGTCATCGCTCGAAACGGCGTCCTTTCGTCTGCAATTCTATGCTCTTCGGCCCCACCGGCGCGAGCCTTGCACAGGAAGACTAGCGCGTCTTCGCGGCGTGGCTACCACCGCCGCGATTCTACGGCGTCTATCATTTCGGGAAGGTTGCCGGCGCATGACCCCGCGACAACTTCCGCGTCAGGAGTCATCATCTGTCCCGGCAAAAAGGGAACAGCGGTTGAAGGCGAACTCCATCGCCTAGACAAGCTATGGTAGCAGGCGTCGATTCGGAGTCAAACCGGATTTTCCCGAGCGGGCGCGTCTTAAGAATGGGACGGACATGCGGTTCAGGATAGAGTATCGGCCGATGCCTACCCGCTACCCGAAACTCGCCGCGCTACTGCTGCTCATGGCGGTCGCGCTGTTGTGTAGCGCCCAGGCCGCTCAACAGAACTCACTCTCCGCGGCTATGAGCGCGGCCGTATCGCGCGAGCCTGCGGTTCCGGGCGCGGTCATCGTTCTGGATGTTGCGTCCGGCGCCATCCTCGCCTCGCGAGGACTGGACGTCGCAGCGCATCGCCTCGATCGCCCGGGTTCCACGCTGAAACCGTTTCTGCTGATGGCGTTGCTCGAATCCGGGCGGCTCGATCCGCAGCAGCGAATCTTGTGCCGTCGAGTGCTCACGATCGGACGCACACGTATGGACTGCACGCATCCGGCGGACGTTTCGCAGATCGACGCCGAAACCGCCATCGCATGGTCGTGCAATACCTACGTCTCCGAAGTCGCCACGCGACTGAGCGCGCACGAATTGGTGCAGGCGCTTCGCAGGGCCGGACTGGATTCGCCTACGGGCCTCGTAGCAAATGAAGGGATCGGAAGAATTCCCTTGCCCGCCGATCGCGAGGAATTGCAACTCGAAGCGCTGGGAAGCTGGGGCATCGAAGTCACGCCGTTGGAATTGCTCGAAGCCTATCGCAAGCTGGCACTGCGCCGACGCGACGGCGGCAACGGCCGCGACGCCCCGGTTTTCGCGGGGCTCGCAGACTCCGTGGCGTTTGGCATGGCGCATGCTGCGTATGTCGCCGACATGAGCGCCGCGGGAAAAACCGGTACGGCTTCGTCCACGGATTCCGCCCGCTCGCACGGATTTTTCGTGGGCTACGCCCCAGCGGACCGGCCGGAGATTGTGGTGCTCGTCTATTTTGAGAATGGCCGCGGCCTGAATGCGGCCGCGCTGGCGCAACCCCTTTTTGCCGCCTACGTGAAATTCAAGAAACCATGACGGCCAGGCGATTTGCGGTCACTACGCTTAGCGCTCTGCTCGGCCTCGCGGCTTGCTGCGGCTCGGCGCGCGCGCAGGACGTTCGCGTCGGCGTTTACACCCTGCGGCCGCCCGCGGAGTTGACGATCCATGCGACCGACGGATCGCTGCGCTGGCGGACCTGCGCCAGTTGCGCGGATGCCGCCGGCGACGCATTGACCGTGCGCGCGGAGGGTTCGCAATTGGCGCTCGGCGCCGCGGGGCAATCGCCGGAACTTTTCGTCACCGGCGACTATCGCCTGGAGGCCGCCGACCTGCAGCCAATCCGCGCGCACTTCCCTCTTCGAGTCGCCGCCCGCGAAGGAAGATTGATTCTCGTCGCGACGATGCCGCTGGAAGAGTACGTCGCGGCAGTGCTGAGCGCCGAGAGCGGCGACCCGTCCGCGCACGATGAAAACCTCAAAGCGATGGCCGTCGCCATTCGCACGTTTGCCGTGCGATTCCGCGGGCGTCACGAGGCGGACGGCTACGACCTCTGCGATAACACGCACTGCCAGGTCGTTTCCTGGGCGTCGCCGAATCCTCGCGCCGTTGCGGCGGCCACAGCGACGAGAGGTCTGTTGCTGTGGTACGAAGGCGCCGTTGCGGAAACTTACTATCACCAGAATTGTGGAGGGATGACCGCCTCGGCGGGGGAGGTCTGGCCCGGCACCGACGCACCGTACCTGCGCACCCACGCAGATCCGTATTGTGTTTTGCCGCGTCCCCAAACCTGGGAGTCCACGATTTCCGTATCGGATATCGACGCCGCGCTTCGCGCCGCCGGGCTCGACATCCCGCGCGGCTGGACGTCGATCGAGGTTGCCACGCGCTCCGAGAGCGGGCGAGCGGCACGACTTCGGATCGTCGGTGGATCGCCCGACGCCATGGAAATTTCCGCTTCCTCCTTCCGCTTCGCCGTGGACCGCGCGCTTGGCTGGAACAAAATTCGCAGTAACCTCTACACCGTACGCGTTGCCAACAATCGTCTGGTGTTTTCCGGCCGTGGCACGGGGCACGGGGTGGGCCTGTGCCAGGCCGGCGCCGAAGAAATGGCGCGCGAGGGAAAAGACTTCAGAGAGATTCTGGCATTTTATTTTCCCGGGACCGCGCTCGGAACGCGGCCCGCGCTCGCGTGGCAAATTCGCACCGGTAATCGCATCGAGTTGCAATCCCTCGCCCCGAATGAGGATTCCGCGATTCTTCCGGTCGCGTCGCGGTTGCTCGCCGAAAATGAACAGGCAGTGGGCTGGCAAGTGCCCTTCACGGTGCGACTGCAAATTTACCCCACGCTCGATCTCTATCGCGACGCGACCGGCCAACCAGGCTGGGTCGCGGCCTTCACGCGAGGCCAGACGATCCGGTTGCAGCCACTTGCCGAACTGCGCGCGAAAAACATTCTCGAATCGACGCTTCGCCACGAACTGTTTCATCTCCTAATCGAATCGCGCGCCCGTGGGGATCTTCCGATCTGGTTTCGTGAGGGGCTGGTGCTCTATCTCTCCGGTGCCTCGGCCGCCGCGGCTCCCAGCGCACCCGGCAACGCCGTTAGCATGACCGATACGGAAATGGAATCGATTCTCGAGCGCTCGCAGGATCGCGCGGCATTACAACGCGCGTACGCCACCGCGCAGTCGCGCGTCGCCTCGCTCATCGCGCAATATGGAAAGGATGCCGTCCTAGGCTGGCTTGTCAGCGGGCTTCCCGCCGGAGTCGGCGCCACTGGCAGCACAGGCCCCCAGCATTGAGCAGGTAGTGAGCCACGAAGCAAGCATCAACAAATATGCGGCGAGGATGCGAAACACGAGGCTGATGGTTTCCATATTCTCCGTCGCGTTGGCTCCGGTCGGCCGCCAGCTCACGTCCCAATTCGAGGCCCACACTCCGAGAAACGCGGCAATCGCGAGAACAGTCCAGTAATCCCAGCGCGCGATCGTCCGGCCCCACGCCGCGAGACCTTTCTTGCCGAAACCGCCGAAACCGCGAGTCGCCGTCTGCAACGCGAGCGGCAACAACAATCCGAGTGCGACGATCCACTGCAAGATGAATTCGCACGTCGCATAGGCGTCTTCGAGAGCGTTCAAGGTGACGTGCCGGCGCAGCCAAACTGGAAATTCAGATCGAAGAAATGTGGGGACTTGCTCGGCGAAAGCGTCCAGCCGATTGAGTTGCATCCACAAGATATAGGCGACAAACAACCAAATTGCGAAGGGCAGAATGTGGCGAAACGCGCGGCCAAACGTCGTGCCGAAGCACGCGCGCGGCCCGGCGGCGCGGTCCAGGAAATAGTTGAGCGTGCCGCCGTGGAGCACGAGCGTCCCGCAGATCAACGCCGCCGCGAGGATTACACTAGCGGCAACTTGCCACGCGTGCGCTTCGGGAATCCACAACCACAGCGTGAACAAGATGGCCAGCGCGATATTGCCGAGAGATTGGATGAGCCAAATCCAGCCGCTGCGAAATGCCGCCGAGATTGCGGGACGAATTAGAGAGAAGCGACTCACGGCAGCACCTCCACGGTGGCGGCATCGGTGGTGGCCGAGACGCCGGACTGGTACATCGGCGTGACCATCCCGGGACTCACGCGGAACTTTCCCGGATTGACGATCTTCAGCAGATACGTATAAACGCGCGTGCCGCTGAAATACGTCTCAAAGAAGGCCGCGTGATCGTCGTAGAATTCGCGCCGCTCGAAGAAAGTCTGCCACCAGGGCGGCTTTTGATCGAAGGCGTACAGATCGTCCCGCGTGACGAACTCGGCACCCGCGGGAATTGGATCCTCAACGAGCAGGTAGCGCCATTCGCCGCCGCCGATGGTGACGCGCACGGCGACGAGATCTCCGACATGCAAATCGCCCGAGAGCGGATCGAGATGGTAGACGATCTTCCCGTTGACGCTTTGCGACGTCATACGGAAATAGTCGCGAGTGATATTCAGCGAGAGGCCGTTGCTTTGCACCAGTCGCTTATCGGCCGAATAGTAGCTGCCGTTGGCGGACCAGTAGAGCCGGCCGGTGCCCGACTTGTGCACGACGATCTGATTCACGCCGGGCTTGAGATCCGCCGTATTGAGATGGATCGAAGGCTGCACGGGATTGAACGAGTCCGCTGAGGTGAATTGCTTCGTGAACACCTGTTTGCCGTTGACGAAAATGTCCGCTTTGAAATTCGCGTCGAGTTCGTGGCTGGTTTTCACGTACTCGGTCAGACCGAAAATGACCATCGCGGTCTCTTCGGTGCTGTCCCAATAGAAACCGCCATCGCGATGGTTCACCAGCCAAAACGCGGCTTTCGGCAGCAGCGGGCTACCGGGATCCTGGTGGCTGAGAAGCTGCACGGCGTATGCGGTCGTGTCGGCGGAATCGTCCCACTCGAACTCCAAGAAGTAATCGTAATTCGCGGGCCAGGAGGCTTCTTGATCGTTGACTTTGGCCTTGGATTCGAGTTCGACGGCGATTTGCTTTGCGCGCGCCGAATCGCCGGAGGTTTCCAGCGCGAGGCCGAGCATCGCGAGACCTTTCGTATTCATGGAGCTGCGCGCGTCCCACGCGGCGTTCATCCAATCGGGCTTGGATGCGCCGTTGAGCGCCAGCGCGTAATCCACGAAGGCGCGCAAATCGGGGCGCATGTTCGGATATTTCGCGAACGAATTCGAAAGATACTGGACGCCGTGCGCGAGCGAATCCGAGTCCACGTTCACGCCCGCGGCGCGAGCCTGGCCGTAGCCGCTGACGACGTACGCGGTCATGAAGACTTGGCTCTCGTCATCTTTCCACCAGCCCCAACCGCCGTCGTCGTGCTGGAAATCCTTGAGCCGATCGAGGCCGGCCTGAATTTGTTTTTCAAGTTCGGGCGTATCCACGGTGGCTTGCAAATGCAGATCCTTCATCGCTTTCGCGACGATGATGTCCGGCAAGAAGCTCGACATGGTCTGCTCGGTGCAGCCGTACGGATAGCTCGTTAAATAATTGAGCGCGGCGAAGAGGCTGCCCGCGATCGAGGAGTTGGCGGAAATATCGAGCGATTGCGCGGCCTGGCTCGGATCGCCGGGAAGATTGATCGTCGCCGTTTGCTGCTGGTCCTGCGCGGAAATCGTGCCGGACGCGGCCGCCGTCTGCTTCACGCCGAATGGAATCACCGGAAGCTGGATTTCCATCGCGTCGGACTCCACGTCGGTGAGCGCTTTGACGAGCAGGTCGGATTGCGCGACGGATTGCGCGCGAACGCGCCAGTTGAGCGTCGCCCCGCCGTTGCTGGGAACATTCACGTCGCGTGTGTTCCCCTCGATCACGTCGAGCCCCTTCAAATCGAGAGAGACATGCGCGGTCTTGGCCTCCGGCAAATAATTCTGCACGATCGCCGAAATCACCACTTCATCGCCCTGGCGGAAGAAACGCGGCACGGCGAGCCGCACCAGCAAATTCTTGCGCACGATCACGCGATTGATCGCGCTGCCGACCTTGGTGTCCGGCGTGACGCCGCGCACGGTGGCGCGCCACGTGGTAAGCGAATCCGGATAGGCGAATGAGGTTTGCGCGCGGCCGGTCGCGTCGGTGTGGATGTCGGCAAGCCAGTACGCGGTGTCCGGGAAATTCTTGCGAATTTGCGGCTGGACGAGGTTGGCGGGCTTGAGCTGTGCGAGATCGCGACGTCGCGAAGCACCGTTTCCGGTGCCGTTCGCGAGAATCATCGCTTTCTTGCCCGCTTCGCCCTCGAAATAAAATTGCAGCGAAGTATCCATGCCCACACGGTCGTACACTTCGCCGTAGAAATTGGAGAAGATGTCGCCCGACTGATCGGGGTGAATGGCGTAGATCGCTTCGTCCACGACGCCGATGCTGAAATCGCCCGAGACGGGGTTTCCCGAGGCGTCGTGCGCGAGAATCGTGTACGCGGCCTTTTCTCCCGGCTCGAATTGCGCCTTCGCGGGTTGAATGTCAATTTTCAACTGCTGCTGGAGCGCCGGAGCCTTGAGATCCTTGTTCGCCTGGTAAAGCTGATTTTCGTGCAGAAACGCGGCCGAAAGAAAGACGTTGGGCTGGTCCTCGCTGGTGATGGGCACGTCCACCGTCACGCTATCGGCCGTGGCGTGGACGACGCGCTGCGTTTGAATCGTGCGCCGCTCGGTGGTGACGAGGAGATAGGAATCCGGCACGCCGGTCATGACCAGAACGTGCGCGATATCTCCGACGCTGTAGGATTTCTTGTCGGCAACGATGCGAATCTGGCGGCTCTCTCCGCCCCAATCGAATTCGCCGGGGCCGATGATCCACACGTAGGTTTCGCCGGTCACGGTGCGGCCTTCCGGCGTAGTCGCGGAAACCCGCAAACGATAATCACCGGTGTCCGGAGCGGTGAATGTTACAGGCACAGTGCCGTCGGGGCCGGTCTGCGCGTCCGTGGAAGCCACGGTCTGCTCGTTCCACTTTCCCGCCAGGTAGCTCCAGCGCAGCAATTCGGCGTGCACTGCGGTATGAATCGGATTGCCGTCGTAATCTTTGGCGACGGCGTCGGCCTGGATTTTGTCGCCTTTCTTGTAGACGTAACTTTGCGTATCGATTCCGACGGCGAAGCTGCCGTAAGTGGCGATGACCGAATTGGCGCCGGAGATTTCGCGATTGGCTTCGTCCGTGACGCGCGCTTCGATGCGATAGCGCACGTCGTAGTGATGCTCGTCGACCTGCGTCGGAATGTGGACGACCAGGCGCCCGTTCGCATCGAGCGTGCCGCTCTGCTCGGAGATCTGCTCGCCCGCGTAATATTCATCGTCGGTGGTGTCGCCGTTGGTATCGGCGTCGCTGGGCTGTCCCATGGAATCGTCTTCTTCGTCGCGATCGATGAACGGCGCCCAATAGGTGGAAGTATGCACGACGTACTTCACGCTCGCGCCCGCGACGGGTTCGCCGAAATAGTACTTGGCTTCGATGGTGGCGTCGGCGGAATTCCCTTGCAGGACGCGCGGCTGCGAGGGTGTCACGGTGACGGCGTATTCCGGCTTCTTGTAATCCTCGACGTAGAAGCCGCCGCCAATCGTTCCCTGCCCCGCGCTGCCGATAGTTGCGTTCAGCGAGAAGTAGCCGAGCGCGGCGTTTGCGGGAATCGTGAAATCAACCGCGGCGGTGCCCAACGGCGAAAGCGTCGCTTTCGTCTGCTGCACGACGTTGCCATTGGGATCCTGAATCTGTAGCTGAACGTCGCGCAGCGAGGGCACCGTCAAGGCTTCGCCGTTACGCTGGCGGACGATCACCTTGTAGTGCATAGCGTCCCCGGGCCGATAGACGGGCCGATCCGTGTAGAGATAACCCAGCCAATCCTCTCCGGGATCGCCAATCAGGCTGTAAGTTTCGGGAGTGACGACCGCAACGTCGTCGCCATGCACGCCGATGACGCGCACGTCCGTGAACTGGCCTTGCGGCATGGGCGATGACGCGAGGCCGTTGGCGTCACTGGTGAGTTTGGCGTTCTCTTTCTTGTCGGACCAGACGCGCACTTGCGTTTGCGGAACCGGCTGGCCGGTACGGCGGTCAGCGGCAAAGGTGAGCATTTGTCCCGGCGCGGACTTGGTGACCAAGCCCAACTCGCTGACGATGAGAATCGTGTAGGCGCGCAAATCGCCGTCGGTGGCCTCCACGAGATAAACGCCGCGGCCCAAATCGTTCACCGGAATCTGCTGGGTATCGGAAATGAAATGCGACGGCAAATCCTGTTTCCAGCGGGCGACGAGCTGCGAACTATTCAGCAACGGCACCTGCGCGAAACCGGCGGCCGTGCCGACCTTCGATTGACGTTCGGCGGCGCGGTTCTCGCGAATCTGCGCTCGCGAGCGCGCGGAGTATTGCATGCGGAAGAAATCGCGGATCCGATGCCAAGTGTCGAGCTTCCAGTCGTGAAAGCGCTCGATCAGCGTGGGCGATTCGACCTGCTCCGGCGGCTCGACGTGGCCGAAACTGTGCACGTCGTCAATGCGCTCGAAAAAGGCAACGGGATCCTTCACCTTGTAAACGCGGAATTCGAGAGCGGAGACGTTGTTCGCGTAGAGGCGCAGGGAGACTTGTTCGCCCGGAAGAAACGTCTGCGTCGTGGCCAAGGAGAAATAGGCATCGGCGCCCTTCCCGACCGGCGGCACGATGATCACCGCCGCCAGCAAACTGAACAGCAGCAGGCTGCGCCGCAATTGCATGCGGAAGACCGGCGGCGGCGCTTGCTTTGACAAAACGACTTGCAGATTTCGAGACATACGGCTACTCCGCGTCCCGGAGAATCGTCCACCGGAAGACGCCTAGAAAATTGCTATTGCCGGGCACGGGCCGCCAGCGCGGCGAGGGGTGCGCAAGCAACTCCGCGAGACGTACGCGCCGCATTTGGCCGGGCGCGTTGCCGACTGGACCCGTGTCGTAGACAACGATGGCGTTGTCCCAGGCTGGCGCCGCCGGGCCTGCGGGCGCGGCGTCCTGCGGCAGCCACTCGCTTCGGCCAACGAAAATCATAGAGTGGTACGGCTCATCTTCGACGAGCTGGCGATAGAAGAGCAGGTCCCCCGGCCGCGCGTCCCGGACGTTGCGCGAAACGAAGTAAGTGTTGAAAGCCCGCAGCGTGCGCGCGTCGGCGAATTCGGCGAACGCACCATCGCCGGCATCTTGAGGCAACGCTGGGCCAGGCCTTACTCGAAACAGGCCCGCCCCCATGGGCGTATCGGGATAATGGTACTTGGCGACGGGCGGGGGCGCGGCGGGCGCAACAATCTGCGTCTCCGCAACCCAAGCCTGGTTGTGGACGCGCAGAGCGTTGCGGTAGGAGTAACGCAGCAGCGCAGCACAATCGCTAATCTCCGCGGGTAGCTGTCCGGCGGGGCGAAGTGCCTGGAATTCCGCGACGAGGGTGAACCAGCCGCGAAAGGCATCGCGATCGGACTCGGTGTCGAGCCGCAAAAAATCGGGCGTGCCGTCGCCGAAACGATCTTCCCAAGAAACCGGCTGCGTCGCGGGCGTCGATGCGACAGAAGCAACTCCTGAAGCCGGCGATGCCGGAGGCGCCAGGCCGGCTGCAGGCGGGCGGGCCGCGGCGCTGGTGCCGGCGCCCGGGCGAAAGCGTAGCGTCGCCGCGAGGGTCAGCAGCAAAACAGCGATTGCAATCGGGAATAGTCTTGGGCGGCTGATGGCAGACTTCATCCCGCCTTGAGGCGGTCTAACCAGCCGCGAATATAGACCAACGCGCGCTTCTTGCAAAGTTTTCATGCGAGGCCGACCGGGG
>Ga0209415_10012417_pt1 | contig 14192 bp, 10 predicted proteins | sample PeaSoiSIISIP2007_FD_187696 | JGI IMG/M metagenome (GOLD analysis project Ga0209415, IMG submission 187696) | Peat soil microbial communities from Weissenstadt, Germany - SII-SIP-2007 (SPAdes) (version 2) | ecosystem: Environmental > Terrestrial > Soil > Wetlands > Peat | place: Germany... | reverse complement strand
GACAGGCTCGGCCGCGCCATGATCAGCACGAGCCCGGCCGGCACCGCCATGTAGCCGACGGCGCCGCCAAGGAAGCCGAACGCGGCCGCCGCCACGGTCCAGGTGTCCGCCGCCGCATGCGAGGCCAACGCATAGCCGAACGGCGAAAAGTCGTTGGCGACGAGCCAGGCGATATGCGGGGCGAGCGTCACCGCGCCGACCGCCGCCGTCACCCAGGGCGCGGCCGAGCCGAAATAGGCGCCGCGCCGGCGATCGGTCAGCGCCGCGATACCGAGACCGGCGATCAGCACGATCGACCAGTACTTGCCGTACATGGCGGCGGCGGCGAAGAAGCCGGCGAGCGCTGCCTCGCCGGGCCTTCGGCTCTCGAAGGAGCGCAGGAAGAACAGGGTGGTCAGTGCCCAGACGGGGATCAGCACCGAGTTGGCGTTGAACTTGAGCGCGTGGAAATTGTAGAACGGCACCAGGGTCAGCAGCGCCAGTCCGAACGGCCGCCTCTCGTCGTCGAGATAGCGTCCCGACAGCACCCAGGCGACCCACAGGCCCACGGTCGCCACCACGATGGCGAACAGGTAGTAGGCCCAGTCGGCGAGCGGAAAGACTGCGAACCAGGCCGTCGCCAGCCAGGCCGACAACGGCGGATGCTTCGGCGTGCCCCAGGCCGGCTCGCGCGACCAGGCGATGACCTCGCCCATGTCGAAATGGATGTCCTGGCTGCCCTTGGCGAGCGCGCCATAGAGCGTCCACACCGCCACATAGGCGATGAGTCCGACGGCAACCACCCGGTCCCGCCGCGCCGGATCGACCAGCGCATCGGCCAGGCGCAGGAAGGGCCCGCGCGGGCCGCTCTCGGCATCGACCAGGGTCATGCGAGGCCGATGGCAGACTTTCGTCCGCAACTCAACGGCATGGCAGCGGCGAGCCGTTCGTCTTGCGTCCATTTGGCACGGGAGACCCCTTCATCAGCCGGCGTCGCGGTGGTACATCCTGGCCTGCAGGTGCCCGCATGTTGAATCGGGATTTTCTTCGTGCGCCAGCCGAGCTGATCGAGCCGCCATGTGCCGTTGGATCGCCTATCGGGGAGACACGATCGCACTCGAGCACTATGTCACCGCGCCTGCGCATTCGCTGATCGAGCAGAGCATCCGGGCGCTCGAGACGACGGCGAGCACCAACGGCGACGGATTCGGGCTCGGCTGGTACGGTGAGCACGACGAGCCCGGGCTCTACCGCGAGGTGCGCCCGGCATGGTCGGACGAGAACCTGCGCCACCTCTGCCGCCACATCCATTCTCACCTGTTCTTCGCCCACGTCCGCCACTCGACCGGAACCGCGACGACGCGGCCCAATTGCCACCCATTCGCCCATCGCCACTGGCTCTACATGCACAACGGCCAGATCGGCGACTGGTCGCGGGTCCGCCGTCGGGTGGAGGGCATGATCCCCGACGCGTTCTACGGCTCACGCATCGGCACCACCGATTCGGAGGCGGTGTTCCTGGCGATCCTCGGCGCCGGCGCCGACCGCGACCCGGTCGCGGCGACCATCAGGACGCTCGCGGCGCTGACCGACGTCGTGCACCAGAGCGGCGGCACCGCGCCGTTGCGGTTCACCGCGGCGCTGTCGGACGGCCGGGACCTCTATGCGTTCCGTTACGCCAATGGCGACTCGGCGAATACGCTCTACTATCGGGAGGATGGCGGCAACGTGGTGGTAGTGTCCGAGCCGCTCGACCGCGAGCCGGCGAACTGGAAGCCGGTGCCGCCGAGCCACCTGATCGTGGCGCGCCGCGGCAAGCCGGTGTCGATGCGGCCCTTCCCGAGCCTGGCCTCGCTCGCCGCGGAGTGACCGGCGTTCGCGTGGCGACGGTTCTGGCCGGGCCGCAGGTGTCATTTTCGCCGTGGCATGCCGGGGCAGGACCTGAGCTTGCCGGTCGACCCCATCAATGGTAACGCCCCGCCATGACGGCGGGACCCATCGAGAACATTCGAAATTTCGCCATTGTGGCGCATATCGACCACGGAAAGTCGACCCTCGCCGATCGGCTGATCCAGCTGACCGGGGGTTTGACTGATCGCGAGATGGTCGAGCAGGTGCTCGATTCCATGGACATCGAGCGCGAGCGCGGCATCACCATCAAGGCACAGACCGTGCGGCTCAACTATCGCGCCCGCGACGGCAAGGACTACGTGCTCAACCTGATCGACACGCCCGGGCACGTCGACTTCGCCTACGAGGTGAGCCGGTCGCTCGCCGCCTGCGAAGGCTCGCTCCTGGTGGTCGACGTGAGCCAGGGGGTCGAGGCGCAGACCCTCGCCAACGTGTACCAGGCGATCGACAACGGACACGAGATCGTCCCGGTGCTCAACAAGGTCGACCTGCCGGCCGCCGAGCCCGCCAAGGTCAAGCAGCAGATCGAGGACGTCATCGGCCTGGACGCCTCGAACGCCGTGGAGATCTCGGCGAAGACCGGACTCAACGTGCCCGAGGTGCTCGAAGCGATCGTGACCCGGCTGCCGCCGCCCAAGGGCGACCGCGAGGCGACGCTGAAGGCCCTGCTGGTCGACAGCTGGTACGACGCCTATCTGGGCGTGGTCGTGCTGGTGCGCATCGTCGACGGCACGCTGAAGAAGCACCAGCGCATCCTGATGATGGGCACCAACGCCGCCTACGAGGTTGACCGCATCGGCGTGTTCACGCCAAAGATGCAGGAAACCGGGGTGCTGGGCCCGGGCGAGATCGGCTTCCTCACCGCGTCGATCAAGGACGTGGCCGACACCCGGGTCGGCGACACCATCACGGACGATCGCAAGCCCGTGCTGGAGCCTCTGCCCGGCTTTCGGCCATCGATCCCGGTCGTATTCTGTGGGCTGTTTCCGGTCGATGCCGGCGACTTCGAGGCGTTGCGCGCCGCCATGGGCCGGCTGCGCCTGAACGATGCGAGCTTCAGCTACGAGATGGAGACGTCGGCGGCGCTCGGCTTCGGCTTCCGCTGCGGATTTCTCGGCCTGCTGCACCTGGAGATCATCCAGGAGCGGCTCGAGCGCGAGTTCGATCTCGATCTGATCGCCACCGCGCCGTCGGTGATATACCGGATGCGGCTGACCGACGGACAGGACATCGAGATCCACAACCCGGTCGACATGCCCGACGTCGTGAAGATCGCCGAAATCCAGGAGCCGTGGATCCGCGCCACGATTCTCACGCCCGACGAATATCTCGGCAGCGTGCTGAAGCTGTGCCAGGACCGGCGCGGCGTGCAGGCGGACCTCAACTATGTCGGCGCCCGCGCCATGGTGATCTACGACCTGCCGCTCAACGAGGTGGTGTTCGATTTCTACGACCGGCTCAAGTCGGTGTCCAAGGGCTATGCGTCGTTCGACTACCACCTGACCGACTACAAGCCGGCCGACCTGGTCAAGATGCAGATCCTGGTCAACGGCGAACCGGTCGATGCGCTGTCCATGCTGGTGCACCGGGCCCGTGCCGAGAGCCGCGGCCGCGCCATGGTGGAAAAGCTGAAGGAGCTGATCCCGCCGCACATGTTCCAGATCCCGATCCAGGCGGCGATCGGCGGCAAGGTCATCGCCCGCGAGACCGTGCGGGCGCTGCGCAAGGACGTGACGGCGAAATGCTACGGCGGCGACGCAACCCGCAAGCGCAAGCTCCTCGACAAGCAGAAGGAGGGCAAGAAGCGCATGCGCCAGTTCGGCAAGGTCGACATCCCGCAGGAAGCGTTCATCGCCGCCTTGAAGGTGGACGTGTAGCGCGACGTAGGTAGGGTGGGCTTCGCGATCCAGGGCGCCGCATGCGCCGTGCGTGACCACCAACCCTCAAGGGGCGTTTCTCCGATTCAACGAAGGCTACAGGCCGGATACCAGCGGCCTCGTCGCCGGGCGCTTGTGGCGCCTCGGGTGCTCGGCGACCGCCCGGGCCTTTGGCGGCGAGGCGGTGACGATGATCGCGGTGTTGTCGCGGCCGCGCTGCTCGACCAGCGCGAACAGCGTGGCGGCGTTCCTGGGATGCAGACGCACGCATCCATGCGAGGCGGGCGAGCCGAGCGCGCCGGTGGCGAAGCTGCCGTGAATGGCCCAGCCCTCGTGGAAGAAGATCGAGTGTGGCATCGGCGACATATGGTATTTGCGCGAGTACCACATGCGGGCCATCAGGATCGGGCGGTAGATGCCGCTGGGCGTCACATAGCCTCCGGCCGCCGTGGACACCGGCCAAGTGTATGGGGTGTTGCCGTCGACCGACACCGACATCCGCTGGGTGGTCTTGTCGACCTGCACCACGACGTCGGCAACGATGATGTTGGCGTCCGCGCGGCCGCCCATGCAGGACAGCGCCATGATCAGCACAAACGCAACGATCCCACCACGCATTGACCGTATCCTCAGCCCCTCGGCAGCTAGCCATCCTGCCTGGAGCAAGTAAAGAAAGTTTCCCCGCCTCGAGCAGATTCCGCGGCACCGCGACATAAGAGCAACAGACCGGAGTGGGGTTCTTTCGGGCCGCCGCGCGGGGCTGCCGCGATGGGTTGCGGGCGGTCATTTTGCCCAGTTGCGCTCGGCATCGCCCACTGCGAAATTCCCCCGACCACAACGGGCGCCGAATCATCGAGGACCGCATGCCCGCCGAGCTGCATCGCCCTGCCGATCGTCGCCTTGCCGCCGTTCGCCGCCTTGCGGCGGCGCTGGCGCTGGCCGTCGCGGCAACCGGCCAGGCAATTGCCCAGGACAAGGGCACCCTCGACCCGGCACCGCTGCCGCCGCTGGCCCACCCCAACGACCCCGCGACGCCCGCCAAGGAGCTGTCCGCCCGGAAATTGACGCCCGTGCCGATGCAGGCCCGCGCCATCGGCACCTACGTGCGCGGCTGCCTGGCGGGCGCGGTGGCGCTCCCGATCAACGGGCAGACCTGGCAGGTCATGCGGCTGTCACGCAACCGCAACTGGGGCCACCCGGACCTGATCGCGTTTCTCGAGCGGCTCGCCGACAAGGTTCCGAAGGTTGCCGGATGGCCCGGCCTGCTGGTCGGCGACGTCGCGCAGCCGCGCGGCGCCCCGATGCTGACCGGCCACACCAGCCATCAGATCGGTCTCGACGCCGACATCTGGTTGACGCCGATGCCGGCGCGCGAGTTGTCGCGCGAGGAGCGCGAGGAGATGTCGGCCACCGACATGGTGGCGGAGAACAGGCTCGACGTCGATCCCGCCAAATGGACGCCGCAGCACGGCGCGGTGATCAAGGCAGCCGCGCAGGATGCGGTGGTCGAGCGAATCTTCGTCAATGCGGCGATCAAGAAGGCGCTGTGTCGCGAGGCCGGGTCGGATCGCGGCTGGTTGTCGAAGGTGCGGCCGTGGTGGGGCCACAACTATCATTTCCACGTGCGCATGCGCTGTCCCGCCGACAGCCCGGATTGTCACGGGCAACCGCCGGTGCAGGCGGGCGACGGCTGCGGGGCGGAGCTAGCCTTTTGGTTCAAGGATTCGGTGCTGCATCCGAAGCCGTCGCCACCCTCTCCGCCCAGGCCGCCGATCAAGGTCGCCGACCTGCCGCCGGCCTGCCGTCAGGTGCTGATGGCGCCGTGACGCCGGCCTCGTCGGGCATCACGTCGAGCCGCGCCACGATGCCGGCGAGCTCGGGCCGCGGCGGCGGATAGAGCCGCATCACCATCGGGTCGTGACCCGGGACGATGTGCTGCGGGCTCGGCGCCTGGGCGCGCAATGCCTCGAACCCCTCGAGCATCAGGCCGACATGAAACGCCGTGGTGAACGGGCGGCCGCCGTTCATGTTCTCGTAGAAATGGGTGGCATCGGAGGCGACCACCACGAAGCCGCGCCGGGTGTGCACGCGGACGAACTGCAGGCCGGCCGAATGGCCGCCGACCGCATGCAACGTGATGCCCGGAGCGATATCGGCCGGCCCGTTGTGGAACACCACGCGGCGGGCGTAATTGAGCCGCACGATGCCGACCACGTCCTCGACCTCGAACGAATGCGCAAGCCGGGGAAACTGCATGTAGCGGCCGGTCGCGAACGTGAGCTCGGGCTCCTGGAGATGAAACTGCGCGGCGGGAAATTTTTGGAAATTGCCGACGTGATCGTAGTGCATGTGGGTCAGGATCACGTCCCGCACCGTGTCGCCGTCGACCCCGACCAGCTTCAAGGTCTCCACCGGGCAGCGCAGGAAGGTGCGGCCGCGCCGGCGGGCGACGTCCGCGGTGAAGCCGGTGTCGATCACCACGGCGCGCTCCGCGCCGACCGCGACCCAGAGAAAATAGTCCATCGGCATCGGCGCATCGTGCGGATCGCCGCCGACGAAATGATCCGCCCGCCGGCCATCGCGCGTCGCGTAGCGAATGGCATAGAGCTGGTAGACAGGCGGATCTGCGGTCACTGCGGCCTCGCGCTGCCGGAACCCATGACCGGCTCGGCCACCGGCGTGTCCGTTATCGCCGCAAGCGCGCGCGACGTCCACCGCATGCTATGACCTTCTGGAGAAGCCGCCGTGAGCCTTGCCCGGTGGCGAACCGAACATGACGAGGGAGGCGGACGTGCTGATCGGATTCATCGGCTTGGGCATCATGGGCGCGCGCATGGCGGCCAATCTGCAGAAGGGCGGACATCGGCTCATCGTCCATGATCTGCGCAAGGAGGCGGCGGCGCCGCTGATGGCCGCCGGCGCGGCCTGGGCCGATACGCCGCGGGCGGTGGCCGAAGAGGTGGAGATCATCTTCACGTCGCTCCCGGAGCCGCTCGACGTGCAGGCGGTCGCGCTCGGGCCGGACGGGCTCATCGCCGGCATCAGGCAGGGGACCGCGTACTTCGATCTCTCGACCAACTCGCCGTCGGTGGTGAAGACGATCGCGGCCGCGTTCGCCGCCAAGGGCGCCCACATGCTGGACGCGCCGGTGAGCGGCGGTCCGCAGGGCGCGGCGAGCCGCAAGCTGGCGATCTGGGTCGGCGGCGACAGGCAGGTGTTCGAGCAGCACAAGCCCGTTCTCGACGCGATCGGCGATCAGGCGCGCCATATCGGGCCGCTCGGCGCCGCCACCGTCGCCAAGCTGGTGCACAACCTGTCGAGCTACGCCGTCACCTGCGCGCTGGCCGAGACGTTCGCGATGGGCGTGAAGGCCGGCGTCGAGCCGCTGGCGCTGTGGCAGGCGGTGCGGCAGGGCGCGGCGGGCCGTCGCCGGACCTTCGATGGCCTGCTCGACCAGTTCCTGGCCGGGACATACGATCCGCCGGCGTTCGCGCTGAAGCTCGCGCACAAGGACGTCGCGCTCGCGACCGCGCTCGGCCGCGACCTCGGCGTGCCGATGCGCATGTCCAACCTCGCGTTGGCCGAGATGACCGAGGCGCTCAATCGCGGCTGGGGCGGCCGCGACTCGCGCTGCGTGATGCTGCTCGAGCAGGAGCGCGCCGGCGTGACCATTGCGGTCGAGCCCGAGCGGTTGCGCGAGGCGGCCGCCGCCGCGACGGCGGAACGGACGTAGCTGCTCAGTGGCCCTTGACCAGGCTGCACCCGCCCTGGTCGAGCGGCCGCCAGGCCTCCTCGGCTGGGATCGCCTTGACCAGCTTGTAGTAGTCCCACGGCGCCTTGCTCTCCTCGGGCTTCTTGACCTCCCACAGGTACATCGGGTGCAGGTGGCGGCCGTCCTCGCGCACGCGGCCCTTGCCGAAGGTGACGTCGTCGGTCGGCAGCTCCTTCATTTTGGCGACGATCTTGGCGCCGTCGTGGGTCTGCGCGGCTTCGATGGCCTTGAGGAAGTGCAGCATGCCGCCGTAGTTGCCGGCGTGATTCATTGTGGGGTACTGCTTGCCGTTGATCTTCTGCACGAAGCGCTTGGTCCAGGCGCGCGTGTCGTCGTTCATGTCCCAATAGAACGCCTCGGTGAACTGCAGCCCCTGGGCGATCTTCAGGCCGAGCGAGTTGATGTCGGTGACGAACACCAGCAGGCCGGCCATCCGCTGGCCCGATGACGCGAGGCCGAACTCCGAGGCCTGCTTGATCGCGTTGATGGTGTCGCCACCCGCATTGGCGAGCCCGACCACCTTGGCCTTCGAGGCCTGCGCCTGCAGCAGGAACGAGGAGAAGTCGGCGTTGTTGAGCGGCACCCGCACTGCGCCCAGGACCTTTCCGCCGACCGCCTTGACGACCGCACTGGTCTGCGCCTCGAGGTCGTGGCCGAACGCATAGTCCGCCGTGATGAAGAACCAGGTGTCGCCGCCGGTGGCGACCACCGCCCGGCCGGTGCCGTTGGCGAGCGCGAAATTGTCGAACGTCCAATGCACCGTGTTGGGGCTGCAGGCATCCCCGGTGAGCCGCGCCGAACCGGCCGAACCGTTCACCATCACCTTGTTCATCTGCCTGGCGACTTCGTTGACGGCGAGCGCGACCCCGGAATTCGGCACGTCCAGCACCATGTCGACGCCGTCTCGCTCGAACCACTGGCGGGCGATGTTGGAGCCGATGTCGGGCTTGTTCTGGTGGTCGGCGACAATGATCTCGACCTTGAGCTTCGAGTTCGGATTGGCCTTCATGTAGTCTTCGAGCGCCAATTGGGCGGCGACCACCGAACCCTGACCGGTGGCGTCGGCGTAGAGGCTCGACTGGTCATCGAGCACGCCGACCTTCACGTGCCCGTCGAACGCCTGGCCATAGGCCGCGGATGCGCCGAGACCGAGCGCAGTGGCAATCCCACCAAGCAGTGTGCGTCGCATTCGCGTCCTCCCGAGGTGCCAAGGTGACGCCGAGTCCCGCCCGGGCGTCCGATTTTTCCTGAAAATCCAGGTACATCGGACGGAGGGTCGCGGTCAATCGGTTATTGGATCCGGCGCGGCGCAGGCGGGACCGCGCTTCTGCGCGGCGACAGGGCAATCGTCACGACCGCGCGGCGACCGGTCGCCGCGCGCCGCGCATCCTGATATGCGAGGGCAGGCGGATGACCGAGGCAAGATCGTGCGATGAACCGGCGGCGTGCGGCAAATGACGCGGGGGCCTCGCGCGCGAGCCGGTGGCGATGACGGCGCCGGTCATCGTCTGGTTTCGCCAGGATCTGCGGCTCGCCGACAACCCGGCGCTGGCTGCGGCCGTCGCCACCGGCCAGCCGGTCATCCCGATCTACGTTTTGGACGACCATGCACCGGACCCATGGCGACCCGGCGGCGCCAGTCGCTGGTGGCTGCATCACAGTCTCCGCAGCCTGTCCGACCGCCTGATCGCCGCCGGCAGCGGGCTCGTGCTGCGGCGCGGTCCGGCCGGTCCGGCCCTGCGTCGTCTCCTTGCCGAGACCGGCGCCGGCGCGGTCTTCTGGAATCGGCTGTACGATCCGTGGGCGGTGCGCCGCGACACCGTCATCAAGGCCGACCTGACGTCACTGGGCATCACGGTCAACAGCCACAACGGTGCGCTGTTGTTCGAGCCGTCGCGCATCCTGAACCGGAACGGCAAGCCATTCCGCGTTTTCACGCCGTTCTGGCGCACCTGCCTCGCGGCACCGCCACCGGAACCGCCCGTCGCCGCACCGGGGCGCCTGCATTCCGCAGCGTTGCCGGCCGGTGAGCCGCTGGAGGACTGGCGGCTGCTGCCGACGACGCCCGACTGGGCGGGCGGCCTCCGCGAGACCTGGCAGCCTGGAGAGCCCGCCGGACTGCGCCGTCTCACAGCCTTCGTCGATGACGCCCTGACCCGCTACCGCGAGGAACGAAACCGTCCCGATCGCGGCGGCACCTCGCGGCTTTCCCCGCATCTGCATTTCGGCGAGATCAGCGTGCGCCAGGTCTGGCACTCGGCCTCCGTCGCGCCGCCGGAGGTCGCAGGGCCGTTCCTGCGCCAGATCGGCTGGCGCGAGTTCTGCCATCATCTGCTCCACCAAATTCCCTCCATGCCGGACGAGCCGCTCGACCGGCGTTTTGCGGAATTTGCCTGGACCGACGACGGCGAATCGCTCTCGGCGTGGAGCCGCGGGCGTACCGGCTATCCGATCGTCGACGCCGGAATGCGCGAGTTGTGGCAGACCGGCTGGATGCACAACCGCGTCCGCATGATCGTCGCGTCATTTCTCACCAAGCATCTGCTGGTGCGCTGGCAGAGCGGCGAGCGCTGGTTCTGGGACACCCTGGTCGATGCCGACCTCGCCAACAACGCGGCCGGCTGGCAATGGGTCGCGGGGTGCGGGGCCGATGCGGCACCGTACTTTCGCATCTTCAATCCGGTGCTGCAGGGTGGGACGTTCGATCCGGACGGCGACTACGTGCGCCGGTTCGTGCCGGAGCTCGCGAGGCTGCCGGCCGGTGTGATCCATCAGCCATGGGAGGCCTCCGAGATCGTGCTCGCGGATGCCGGCGTGCGGCTGGACCATACCTATCCGCGCCCGATGATCGGCCATGCGGCGGCGCGCCGGCGCGCGCTTCAGGCATTCGAGCGTTCGCGCGGAGCGGCCGGCCGTGGGGCCGGCTGACGCAACTGCTTCGGCGTTCATTGCCTTCGTGACGCAACGGCGTTACCACCCGGAGACCGGCGCGCTCCCAGGTGGGCGACATACGGGCGGCAAGGCAAGTCCTGCAGCCGCAGGGCGCGCGCGGCAAGGCGGTCCGGGGCAACCCGGGATCGGTGGAAGCGCGCTCGATCGTGACGTGAGAGCGCCTCGAGCGCGGGGAGACCAGAATGGCGGCGCAGCCCGAAAGCCGCACGGCCGCGGCAAGGCCCGGCACCGGGGAGCTCGCGATCCTGCGCGAGCTCGAAAAGAAGGTCCTGTGGCTCGCAAGCTGGACCATCCACAACGCCAATCACCTGCGCGCAGCGGCCGATGGCCTCAAGGTCGGCGGCCACCAGGCGTCCTCGGCGTCGCTCGCCACCATCATGACGGCGCTCTATTTCCGGACGCTCGAGCCGCAGGATCGCGTGGCCGTCAAGCCGCATGCGAGCCCGATCTTTCATGCCATCCAATATCTGCTCGGGCGCCAGAGTCGCGACAAGCTCGAGCGGTTTCGCGGCTACAAGGGGGCGCAGAGCTATCCCTCGCGCACCAAGGACACCGATGACGTCGATTTCTCCACCGGATCGGTCGGTCTCGGGGTGGCGCAGACGCTGTTCTCCTCGCTCGCCCAGGACTACGTGCGGGCGCACGGCTGGGGGCTGGAGCGCCCCGCCGGCCGGATGGTCGCGCTGGTCGGCGACGCCGAGCTCGACGAGGGCAACATCTTCGAGTCGATCCTCGAAGGATGGAAGCAGGGCCTGCGCAATTGCTGGTGGATCATCGACTACAACCGGCAGAGCCTCGACGCGGTGATCCGCGAAGGCCTGTGGGCGCGCTACGAGGCGCTGTTCCGCGCCTTCGGCTGGGACGTGGTGATTCTGAAGTACGGCTCGCTGCTGGAGGCGGCGTTCGCAGAGCCCGGCGGCGCGGCCTTGCAGTCGTGGATCGACAATTGTCCGAACCCGCTCTATTCGGCGCTGGTGTTCCAGGGCGGCGCGGCGTGGCGCAAACGGCTGCTCGACGATATCGGCGACCAGGGGGCGGTCACCGGGCTGATCGAGCGGCGCTCCGACGAGGAGCTCGGACGGCTGATGACGAATCTCGCTGGCCACGACCTGCCGGCGCTGATCGAAGCATTCGGCGCGATCGACCACGATCGACCGACCTGCTTCATCTGCTACACCATCAAGGGCTTCGGCCTGCCGTTCGCCGGCCACAAGGACAACCATGCGGGGCTGATGACGCCGACCCAGATGGAGGTCTTTCGCCAGGCGCTCGGCGTCCGCCCGGGTCACGAGTGGGACAAATTCGAGGGCCTGGGCGTTCCGGCGGCCGAGATCGAGACGTACCTCCAGCAGGTGCCGTTTGCGGCCCGGCAGCAGCGTCGGTTGCGGCCACCGCCGATCGAGGTGCCGGAAACGCTCGCCGTCGCCATTCAGCCCGTGATGTCGACGCAGACCGGCTTCGGCGCGATCCTCAACGAGATCGGCCGCGCGCCGACGGCGCTCGCAGAACGCATCGTCACCACCTCGCCGGACGTGACGGTGTCGACCAACCTCGGACCCTGGGTGAATCGCCGCGGCCTGTTCGCCCACCAGGCGATGGCCGACACCTTCAGGAAGGAACGCATCCCGTCGACCTTCAACTGGGACTTTTCGCCCAAGGGCCAGCACATCGAGCTCGGCATCGCCGAGATGAACCTGTTCATCCTGCTCTCGGCGCTCGGTCTGTCGCACGCCATCACGGGAGAACGTCTGCTGCCGATCGGCACGCTGTACGATCCGTTCATCGCCCGCGGGCTCGATGCGCTGAACTATGCGTGCTACCAGGACGCCCGGTTCATCCTGGTGGCGACGCCGTCGGGCATCACGCTGGCGCCGGAGGGCGGCGCGCACCAGTCGATCGGGTCGCCGCTGATCGGGCTTGCCCAGGATGGGCTGGCGGCCTTCGAGCCGGCCTTCGTCGATGAGCTTGCGGTCGTGCTGGCATGGGCGCTCGCCCATATCCAGAAGGACGACGGCGGCGGCGGGCCGTCGGAGCGCACTTGGCTGCGCGACGAGATCGGCGGCTCGGTGTATCTGCGGCTGTCGACCCGGCCGATCGATCAGATCAAGCGCCCGATGTCGGACGAATTGCGCCAGGGCATCATCGACGGCGCCTACTGGTTGCGGCGGCCGGGTCCGAACTGCCAGATCGTCGTTGCCTATGCGGGCACGGTCGCGCCGGAAGCGATCGAGGCCGTGGGCCTGATGGCCGAGGATCGCCGTGACGTCGGGCTGCTCGCCGTCACCTCGGCGGACCGGCTCAACGCCGTCTGGACGGCCGCGCACCGCGCCCGCGAGCGCGGTCTCGTGCACGGACGCTGCCACATCGAGCGGCTGCTCGCCGAGGTTCCGGCCAACTGCGGCATCGTCACGGTGATCGACGGCCATCCGGCGACGCTCGCCTGGCTCGGCGCCGTCGCAGGCCACCGCGTGCGCCCGCTCGGGGTCGAGCATTTCGGCCAGACCGGATCGATCCCCGACCTCTATCGCCATTACGGCATCGACGCCAACGCGATCGTCGCCGCCGCCCAGGCGATCGTGCCCGGCCGCCCGATCCGGCATCTGACGGCGCTCCCGTGACGCGGTAGCCAGCCGTCAGGGCCTCCCGGTCGTCGTCCTGGCGCGCCTGCCGGGCATCCGCCTGCTCGGGTCGAGGCAACGCGTGGACGGCCGCGGCGTGCCGGGCCGCGACGGAGTCGGAAAAGAGCGCCCATGTCCTGGCTGCTGTTCGCATTTTCCGGGCCGGTGCTGTGGGCGATCTCGATGCATTTGGACAAGTATCTGGTCGACCGCTATTTCGCCAATTCCAGCCCGGCCGTCCTGCTCGTCTTCACCTCCATCCTCGGCCTCCTCATGCTGCCGGCGATCTGGGCACTCGCGCCGCATGTCGTCGGGATTCCACTGCGCAGCAGCCTCGTCATCACGACATCGGGCCTCGTCTTCATGGTGGCGATGTTCCTGTATTTCCAGGCGTTGCAGTCCGAGGAGGCGTCGGTCGTCGCCCCGTTCTTCCAGATCGCTCCGGTGTTCGGCTATGTGCTCGGCTATCTGGTGCTGGGCGAGGTGCCGACGGCCTGGCAGACCGCCGGCGGCGCCCTCATCGTCGGCGGCACGCTCCTGCTGTCGCATCGCGGCGGCGACGCGCGGCGTTTCAAGTCGCGACTGGTCCTGCTGATGGTCGCCTGCGCGTTCCTGCTGTCGCTGACGTCACTGGTGTTCAAGGTCTACGCCATCAGTGACGAATTCTGGACCACGATGTTCTGGTCGTTCGCCGGCCAGGCCGTGTTCGGGTTCGCCATCATGGCGATCGAACCCTATCGGCGGCAGTTCCTGCGCCTGCTGCGCACCAACACGCGGGCGCTGATCTCGGTCAACGCGGTGAACGAGTTCGTCAATCTGGGCGGCTCGCTCGGCACCCGCTATGCGCTGGTCCTGGCGCCGCTCGGCCTCGTCCAGGCGGTGACCAGCACGACGACCCTGTTCGTCTTCGTCTTCGGGGTCGCGCTGTCGGCGCTCTTCCCGGCCTTCGGACGCGAGGAGCTCTCGGGCGGGCAGCTGGTGAAAAAGGGCGGCGCCGCGACCCTGATCGTCGTCGGCGTGGCGCTGGTGGGTCATTGAGACCATACAGCTTCGCCGGACCGCCGGCGAGCCTGCCGGAGCCCG